>Ga0315278_10005831_pt1 | contig 11168 bp, 13 predicted proteins | sample YL17G06_0_MG_FD_203880 | JGI IMG/M metagenome (GOLD analysis project Ga0315278, IMG submission 203880) | Sediment microbial communities from Yellowstone Lake, YNP, Wyoming, USA - YL17G06_0 | ecosystem: Environmental > Aquatic > Freshwater > Lake > Sediment | place: USA: Wyoming | collected... | reverse complement strand
GTGATCATAAGCCGTTCGGTTTATGAAAAGGTCATGGAACATGTTAGGACCAAGCCTCTTGGGAAAATTAAGGTGAAGGGAAAGACGAGAGAAATCGAAGTCTATGAATTGGCGGGTGTGGTGTGACGTCCTTTGTGGATGAGTCATAAGGTGGGTTTGCGGTTCGATGAAATTCCGGTTAAAATTCAGCTGGTTCCCGGCGTGGGGTATCTTGTGGAAAATCAAAAGAAAAGACGATTCTTTTATACAGGAGATACGGGACCTACAGATGGGACCTGGAGAAGACTAGGAGAAAAGCATATTAATTGCCTGATTATCGAGGTCTCTTTCCCCAACCACATGGGAGATATTGCCATCACCACAGGACATTTGACACCCCTATTATTAAAGGGGGAGCTTTAAAAAATTAAGATCATGCCCGAACTGATCTATATCACTCACCTGAAGCCTCAATTTTATAAAGCGATCAAAAAAGAGCTCCAGAGTCTTAAAGTCATCAACCTCACCTTACTGAAAGAAGGAGACATTATTCAAGTATAGTCAGCCTGATCGAGCGAACCATCTTTGGAAAACTCACGATCGGGATGGGAGGACAAATCTCTGGATCGTCCATTCAAAGAAGGGCGAGGATATTCCTATCACCGGTTCAAGAAGATCCTTTCCGACGCCAGTCTTTCTTCAGGGTTGATCATAAAGATTAGGGTACTGCCGGGTTCGAGGATATGGTCCCCGGGCGGGTTATAGATCCAATCTTCATTGTTTCTTATGGCGAGCAGGAGGAGGGAGGGACATTTTCTTAGATGCCGGATAAAGTAGACCAGATGGTCTTCTGGCAACCACCGCCCCATGTCAGGAGGTAACAGTAACAATTGGTTAGGACTGTAAGGCCGAAAGGTCGTTTGTGTTTTCATGAACCATAGTATACTACCTGAAAAAAGCGTGAAATAATACTACTCGAATATGGAAACCTTAAAAACACAATGAATTCGGACTTTCAATTTCTAAAATATTTAGCAAATTGGTTGAATTTTTATCAGGTCTTAACCTCAAATACCCTGATAATCTGAATGCAGGGAGTCAAAATACAAGTAATTGCTCAATAAACTCTAGCAAAAAATAATAAATTGAAAGTTGATGAAACTACTTTTTAGCAAATGCAAATTTGATGAATTCGTAAAAAGTCATATTCCGTATGTCGTTCATGCTTCGACAAGCTCAGCACGAACGGAATATCAATAGGTTACACCGTTCACCCTGAGCCCGTCGAAGGGTGATGCTGACTTTTTACGAGACCATCAAATTTATTTCCCTTTTTTAACTGAACCAATGAATAGGTGAGAAACCCGCAAAGCGAGGCAGGTTGCACTCCCCAAGGGAGAGATGTAAAATTCTTAGTCCTTTTGGCATCTGGCACAATGTTCCTTTTTAAGGAAGGTTCTGCCGAAGGAGTTTTGTCACGATTATATAGCGTCTCCATAAGGATTTAAAGGTTAATTTGCTTTGCTGGTGGTAAAGAAAATACCATTTTCGCGCTTTTTTCAGGTACTATATTATCGCAAGTGAAAAAATCAACTCTCCTCTATCATTCATGGGTGTGGGAATGAGAACGTCATTTTTCCTTTTATTGGAAATCCTTTTCCCCGGGAGTAATTCAGTGGATAATTTTTCTTTCACACCTTATAATTAGGGTGCTCGATTTGAACCCGTAACGATTTATTTCCTATACCCATTGCGTGTGAGGAAGGTGCAATTTGGAAGGCAGTGACAAGCGAGTTCTGAAGGACCGTCGAAAGAGCCCCACCTCTCTTTTAAGCCGATATACCTTTTTTGGTAAGAGAAGGGGGGTTCGAAGAAAAAGTGACCAGGAGAAAGGCGGTTCTTTAGATCATTATAGGGTAGCGCATCTTCGTATCCCCATCAGAGTTAAACTTTCCATTGCGATCATTTTTATCATTTGGCTTACCATCCTCATCTTAAGCTTTGTTATTCTTGCTCGGCAGAAAGAGCAACTCTATTTGCAAACCGTCAAAACGGGAAAGGTGAGCCTTAACTATTTTGCCAATAATGCGAGTATCCCCCTCCTGAACGACGAGCTGTTGAGACTGAATATCCTGATCAAGGAGGCCGCTTCTGTAGAGGGCCTTCTTTATGCCGTCATTGTTGACCGCCAGCAGATCATCAGGGCTCATACCGATCACAGCAAGATTGGAACGACCCTCCAACTTGTGGAAGGTAAGAAGAATGTGAAAAAGGAAAAAAATATTAACTATTTTGATTACACGCTCCCCTCGGGCTCAAAGGTTTTAAATTTATCGAGGCCCATCACCTTTAAGGATAAAGAATTGGGAGCGGCCCATGTGGGAGTATCCCTCGATTTCATCAAAGATCTCATCCATAAAGAGACGATGTCGATCCTCATCTTGAGCCTGTTCATCATCCTGTTAGGAATCGCCATCGCCATCCTTCTCGGCATCGAGTTCTCGCGCCCCATTTCCAAACTGGTTTTAGCGACCAAAGAGATCGGGAAAGGGAATTTTCAATACCGGATCGATATGGTCCGAAAGGATGAATTCGGAGATCTTGCGACCTCCTTTAATTACATGGCAAAGGAGCTTTGGAATAAATTGATGTTGCAAAAATCCTTTGGCCAATACGTGAGTCCCGAGGTGCTTGATATGATTTTGACCCATCCAGAAGATTCCTGGTTGAAGGGGACCCGAAATGAAGCGACCATCCTTTTTACCGACGTCAGGGGGTTTACGATGTATTTAGAAAATAAAAAACCGGAGGAGGTTGTCGAGGAACTTAACGAGTACTTCGCAATCGCCACACAGTGCATCCTGGACCACGGGGGGTACATTGATAAGTTCATCGGGGATGCGGTCTTGGGGGTCTTCGGGGTACCGATCGCCCATGGGGATCATGCCGAGCGGGCCGTCAGGGCGACCGTGGCGATGCAAAAGGAGTTCAAGGAACGAGCCAAGCAAAGTAAGAATTGGATCCTCTCCAAAGTTGGGATCGGGATCAATTCGGGAGTTGTGGTGGCCGGGACCCTCGGGTCGCAGGTGAAGATGGAATACACCATCATCGGTGATAGTGTGAACATCGCTTCACGGCTCAACCATCTCGCAGGGTCTGGAGAGATCATTATCAGCAAGAGCGTTTATGAATCGACAAAGGATCTGGTTTCTGTAGAACCTCTTCCCCTGCAATCCATCAAGGGGAAATCCGAAATGGTCGAGGCCTTTCAGGTGCTGGGCCTTAAGGAAACTCAAAAGGAGGCATAGGGAGTAATCATGGGGAGAAAAACACGGGTTGATCAAACGTTCTTTTTGCGTCTCTGTTCGATTCTCCTGTTCATAGCGCTCATGGGGGGATGCGCCACTCCAAAATTGGAAGCCCGGGTTTTTCCCGACTTTGTGGCAATCATTGCGCAGCAAGGGGATACCTTTACCTTCCTTGCTGCCAAATACTTAAACGATTCCTCGATGGATTGGTTCATTGCCGAGTATAACGGCCTTTCCGCGCTCAACCCAGGTCAAGCATTGATCATTCCGCTCAAGCCTTATGAAAAGGGGGGATTGACCCTAAAGGGGTATCAGATCGTTCCTGTATTGAGCTATCACAATTTTTCGCCTGATCGATCAACGGACAGAATGACGGTTACCCAAGCCGCATTTGAGGAACAGATGAAATTCCTAAAGGAGAAGGGGTACCGGGTCATCACCCTAAATCAATTTTTGGATTTTCTGAACTTTAAAGGTCAGATTCCCAAAAAGTCGGTGGTGATTACCATTGATGACGGCTGGCGTTCTGCCTATGATATTGCCCTTCCAATCCTAAAAAAGTACGGTTATCCGGCGACCCTTTTTGTCTACACGGATTTGATCCTAGGAGGTCAAAAGACCCTCTCCTGGGAACTGGTTCAGAAAATGGCAAGGAGTGGCCTGGACATGCAAGGCCACTCGAAAACCCATCGTGATTTGACCTTAATGAACCAGAAGGAATCCTTTAAGGAATACTTTGAGGCCATTGAAGGCGAACTGTCAAAAAGTGCCGGCACAATCAAAGCAAAGGCAGGCAAGGATATTAAATATTTAGCTTACCCTAACGGGGAGACCAACCATCTGGTGATTGAGCTTGTGCAGAAAGAAGGTTATTTGGGCGCATTTACCGCGAAGAGGGGAGGGAATCCGTTTTTTATCCATAACTACAGGATAAACCGCTCCATGATTTATGGGGACTTTGATTTGAACCAGTTTGAAAAGAATTTGGCTGTTTTTAGTGACGAGGCGTTGAGGTGAAAACATTATTCCTTTGCATAATAGGTTGCATCTCCCTGATTATTTTAACGATGCTTATTTTTGGCTGTGCTGCCGTGCCCCAAAAACCTGCTTCCGAGAAGGCTCCCTTCTCCGTCTTTCCTGAGCAATACCGCCAGCAAGCCATCAAATACGGAAAAAGCAATGAATTGCCTAATGCCTTGCGATGTTGGGAAATCGTCAAGGCCTTTCAACCTACGAACGAAGAAGTGATAAGGAAAATAGCCACTCTGAAAACACAGATTCGTACCCTGGCAGATCAGCATTTTAAGAAAGGATTGTCCCATTATCAGAACCAATCGGTTGCGGCAGCGCGTAAAGAGTTTTTACTCACCCTGTATTATAACCCGGACCACACAGAAGCCCTGCTCTATTTGAAAAAGAAATTGACCGAAGAAGATTTTATCCTCTATGAAGTGATGCCTGGAGACACGTTAAGGGAGATTGCTAAGAAGATTTATAATGATCCACAAAAGGAGTTTCTCGTCGCCTATTTCAATGACCTTGGGAAAGACCCCAAGTTAGTACCGAAGACAACCCTACGGCTTCCTGCCCTGGAAACTCCACAGCTCAAACCGACAACGGAACCGAAAGAAACGAAAGGGCTAAAAGAGAGGAAGGAGATGATGGGGAGAGCCGTTGCTTATTTCAAGGCGAATAAATATAGAGAAACGGTGGCCCTCACGGAAGATATTCTGTTAACAGATCCATCGAATAAGGAGGCTCGTGATCTTACGAACGCTTCCTACCATGAGATGGGGAAAAGATTCCATCAGGAAGGAAAATATCAGGAGGCACTCGAACAATTCAACCATGTGGATTCTGGTTACCGCGATAGCAAAGAATTAATCGCCTCGACAAAAAAACAGCTCGCCGAGGTCCACTATATCAGTGGGATCAAATATTTTACGGAAGAGAATCTGGATAAAGCCGTTGAAGAATGGCAAGAGACATTGAAGCTCAATCCCCAACATCCAAAGGCCAAAGGGGACATAGAGAATGCCGCTAAATTGCTGCAGAAGCTCAAGGAGATCAAATAATCGGTGATGGAGAAACCATGAAGATCAACGTGCTTGGTTGTTCGGGTGCTGAGTTTCCAGGGCACTATCCGCCCGGATTTCTTCTGGATAGGAAAATCCTCTTTGACGCAGGAACGCTGAATAATGTCCTCGTTGAAAAGGATCAACTCAAGGTGGAAGACCTCTTCATTACCCATGCCCACATGGATCATATCCGGGAGATCCCGTTCCTTGCAGATAATATTATCATTGGGGGGTGGAAGCACCGGATGAACATTTTCAGCATTTCCCCTGTGATCAAGGCCATCAAGAACAATCTTTTAAACAGCAAGCTGTGGCCGGATATGACGGTCCTCCCCAACATCCACGATGCGGTTGTGCGTCTGATCCCCATCCAGGCTGAAAAACCCCTTCCGGTGAGGGGATATACCATTACTCCTTGCCGGGTAAACCATTCTGTCCCTGCCGTGGGGTATCTTGTGGAAAATCAAAAGAAAAGACGATTCTTTTATACAGGAGATACGGGGCCTACAGATGGGACCTGGAGAAGACTAGGGGAAAAGCATCTCAATTGCCTGATAATCGAGGTCTCTTTCCCCAACCACATGGGCGATATTGCCATCACCACAGGACATTTGACACCCCACTTATTAAAGAGGGAGCTTTCAAAAATTAAGATCATGCCCGAACGGATCTATATCACTCACCTGAAGCCTCAATTTTATAAAACGATCAAAAAAGAGCTCCAGAGTCTTAAAGTCACCAACCTCACCTTGCTGAAAGAAGGAGACATGATTCAAGTGTAATCAGCATGATCGCGCGAGGTAACAGTAACAATTGGTTGGGACTGTAAGGCCGAGAGGTCGTTTGTATTTTCATGAACCATCGTATACTATATTAACACAAGAGTCGGGAGGTATTCCGACAGACTCCCGTTGACTGTTAAATCGGTATTGACAAAGTGCAATAGGACATTGACAATAATAAGACGAAAGGAGAAATAATTATGAAAAAACTTTTTACCTCCGAATCTGTCACCGAAGGCCATCCCGACAAACTTGCGGACCAAATTTCCGATGCTATTTTAGACGCCATTTTAGCCCAAGACCCACGCGGCCGAGTGGCCTGCGAGACTTTGCTGACCAACGGCATTTGTTTTGTCGCCGGCGAAATCACCACCAAAACCTACGTTGATATTCCCAAAATTGCCCGTGAGGTCATCAAAGATGTTGGCTATTTGGATGCCGAATGCGGTTTCCAATGGGAAACTTCCGGCGTGGCGGTGGCTATCAAAGAACAGTCGTCGGACATTGCTCGGGGAGTTGATGCCTTCAAAGAAAATAAATCAACCGGGGAAATTATCGCTGAAGATTTAGAAAAGTTAGGCGCTGGCGATCAGGGTTTAATGTTTGGCTATGCCTGCAATGAGACAGCAGAACTGATGCCCTTGCCAATAGTTTTGGCCCATCGTTTATGCCAGCGACTGGCGGAAGTCCGCAAAAAGAAAATCATCAAAGGCCTTCGGCCCGACGGGAAGTCGCAGGTGACGGTTGAATATGAGGGCGATAAACCCATACGAGTTCACACGGTATTAATCGCTGCCCAACACGAGCCAGATGTTTCTTTAAACAAGCTTAAAAAAGAAATTATTGATAAAGTCATCAAACAAGTTATCCCTCATAAATTCCTAGATTCAAAAACAAAATATTTTGTCAATACTACCGGCCGGTTCTGTGTCGGCGGTCCCCGGGGCGACACTGGACTTACGGGCCGCAAAATTATTGTTGATACTTACGGCGGTTATGCCCGTCACGGCGGCGGATGTTTTTCCGGAAAAGATCCAACAAAAGTTGACCGTTCCGGTTCTTATGCGGCCCGCTGGGTTGCAAAAAACATTGTTGCTGCAGAACTAGCGGAAAGATGTGAAGTTCAGATTGCTTATGCTATCGGCCGGCCCGAGCCGATGTCGGTAAGGGTGGATACTTTCGAGACCGGCAAATATCCAGACGATAAAATCGCCGAAGCGGTTAGCAAGGTTTTTGATTTGCGTCCGGGGATTATTATTAAAGAACTCGATTTACGCCGTCCAATTTATCGTCAGGTGGCCTGTTATGGACACTTTGGGCGCGAAGAATTAAACCTATCGTGGGAGAGAACGAATAAGGTGACTGCACTAAAATCCAAAATGCAAATATCAAATAACAAAAGAAATCCAAATGCTTAACTGTTTAAAGATTTGGACTTTGGGTCTATTTTCTTACTCTAATGAGCCCTGAGATTGGTATAATCTTTATTCCTTTGGCAGCTAAACGATCTAAGAACAAATTGTTAGATGGGCCGCTCCGGTTTGATCAACTCCGGTGGCGCTTCCGGTTCAAACGATCTGGCGGAAGCAGTGCGGACAGCAGGGATCAATAAACGCGCAGGTGGTATGGGTCTGATATCTGGCCGGAAAGCATTTCAAAATCCCATGGCCGATGGCGTTAAGTTATTGAATGCCATCCAGGATGTCTATCTATCCAAAGAAATAGCCGTATCGTAAGCAAAACCGGCGGGCGGGCTTTTGTGCCCGTCCTCCAGATTGAATGGAGAGCACGCCCCAACATATGAACGCACCTCCTTCCTTAAAAACTTCACCCGGAGAGCCTTATCCGTTAGGTGCATCCACTGTAAAAGGCGGAGTCAATTTCTCCTTGTTTTCTCAGCATGCCACCTCGGTCGATCTGCTTTTGTTCCAACTTTTTTCTGATCCAGAACCGTTTCAGGTAATCCATTTTCATCCCGTGTTGAATAAAACATTCCACTACTGGCATGTGTTTGTGGAAGGAATCGGGCATGGCCAGATCTATGGATACCGCGTAGATGGATCTTACGATCCGGGCCGGGGATTGCGTTTCAATCACAACAAAGGCTTAATCGATCCATACTCACGCGGTGTCGTATACGGCCGCAACTGGTCGCGCGAACGTGCCTGCGATGCCGATGATAACTGCAAAAGTTCAATGAAGAGCCTTGTGGTAAATACGGATGTTTATGATTGGGAAGGTGTTCAGGCTCCTAATTATCATCTTTCCGACTGCATCATATATGAAATGCATGTTCGTGGCTTCACACGGCATACTTCCTCCGGGGTGGTAAATCCCGGCACGTTTGACGGGCTGGTGGAAAAAATTCCTTACTTAAAGGAACTGGGAATTACCACAGTGGAATTGATGCCGATCCATCAGTTCGATTCTGCAGAAAGCGCAGGCGTGAATCCGGAAACCGGGGAAAAGTTGACGAACTTCTGGGGATACAACTCGATTTGCTTTTTTGCCCCTCACCGCGGTTACTACATCGCTGACTGGGAAAAAATGCAATACCTCACCGGTTTTCGGGATTTGGTAAAAGCTCTGCACAAAGCGGGAATCGAAGTAATTCTCGATGTTGTGTTCAACCATACCAGTGAGAGAGATGCTAACGGTCCGACACTTTGTTTGAAAGGAATTGATAATCCCGTTTATTACATCCTCGATCCTGTGGATAAGTCCCGTTATATGAACTACTCCGGATGCGGGAACACAGTCAACTGTAATCATCCTGTGGTGCGCCGAATGATTCTCGAATGCCTTCGCTACTGGGTGACTGTGATGCATGTGGACGGGTTCCGCTTTGATCTTGCTTCGATTCTTTCGCGCGATGGATTGGGTCATCCGATGGAGAATCCACCTTTGCTGTGGGAGATTGAATCCGATCCGGTTTTGCAGAAAACAAAAATTCTTGCGGAGGCATGGGACGCAGCGGGACTCTATCAAGTCGGAGCGTTCCCGGGAGAGAGATGGGCGGAATGGAATGGACATTACCGCGATGATGTTCGGCGCTTCGTGAGAGGGGATGCAGGACTGACCGGTATACTGGCTTCCCGAATTTCCGGAAGCGCAGACCTGTATCAGCATCTGCAGCGTACGCCCTATCAGAGTATCAACTTCATTACCTGTCACGACGGCTTTACTTTGAATGACCTTGTTTCCTATAACCACAAACACAATCTCGCGAATGGGGAAGAAAACCGGGATGGCAGCAACGAGAACCTTAGCTCGAATTATGGCATCGAAGGACCCAGTACGGATCCGCATCTGGAATCTCTTCGATTGCGTCAGATCAAGAATTTCATCGCGATCCTCCTCCTGTCCCAGGGAACCCCCATGCTGCTTTCGGGTGATGAGATGCGGCGGACGCAGAAAGGAAACAACAATGCCTATTGCCAGGATAACGAAATCAGCTGGATCAACTGGAGCCTGTTAGAAAAAGAAAAAGAGTTGTTCCGTTTTTTCAAACAGATGATTCATTTCCGCAAATCTCATCCTGCACTTAGAAGGAAGGAATATTACTGGGGAGAAACAGACAGGCATGGCCGTTCGGAAATTACGTGGCATGGAGTCTGCCTATTGCAACCGGACTGGAGTCATGAATCCCATTCACTCGCTTTTTCACTTTCCGGATTTGACCATGACACTGATATTCATGTGATGATCAGTGCGTACTCTCAGCCGCTTCAGTTTGGATTGCCTCCGGTGCGGACCGGACAGGCATGGTTCCGCAGTATCGACACATCGCTTGTGCCTCCGGATGACATTGCCGAAGAAGGAAACGAAACGCAGATTCAGGAAAGTAACTATACTCTTTCTTCACGATCCGTTGCCGTTTTGATCGCAAAACCTTGGTAGGGGCGCCTCGCGAAGCGCTCCTACAGCCATTCGCAGTATAATCTTTCCGATCCCCATATTTCCAACTATCCCCCGTTCTCCTTAATCTTATTTACGCCATCAGACATGCCGTGTCAATGATCCCGGCACCCGGGGCAGCAGTCGAAATGACCGGGTGGTTTAAGCTAGACCGGGTTCCCATAGAGGTTTCTCTAACGCACAGACAGTCATCCCTATGGCTCAATGTATTGACCCTTCTCTCTGGCTCCAAACGTCGAAGAACCTCTTCCTGCTTTGGCTAACGAATCTGTTAAGTACTTCCTGTAATCAACAGACAGGCGTTTTAGTGAATTATCCTTCCTCACTTTTTCTAACCTAACTTAACCCATTTTAGAATTTATCTTTTTATCTTCATCCAATTCACCCTTGAAGCTCCATTCGTTGACTCCAGACAGAAGATGAGAAGGCTCTGTTTTTAGGTAGCGCCTCGTTTTGGCTCGGAGAGTTTGAAAACCATTTTCGAGCACAGGGTGTTCCGGACGCTTCTTTCCACGGGGAAGATCGCCTCGGATATTATCGGCCTGCTTCGTTCCTGGTGACATTCGGCGTTTCAGATCTGTAGGTCCGAGGATTTAACCTGGAGAAGAAGAGGGAATGGAAAACTTAGCGCGTTACATCATTCGGGCCTCTTTTTCCCAGGAGAGGATGACCTACCTTTCCGAGGAATCCAAGGTGACCTATTGTTCCAAAGATGGGAAACAGGAAAAGGTCTTTGATGCCCTTGAATGGCTTGCACCCATGGGTTCGCATGTCCCAAACAAGGCTGAACAGACGGTCCGTTACTACGGCTACTACAGTAACGTCTCCCGGAGAAAAAGGGGCAAGCTGAACGTGGATGAAGCCGTACCCTGTATCCTTGAGCCTGAGGAGGGGACTAAGAAGTACAGGAAAAACTGGGCCAGATTGATCCAGAAGATCGGAGCCTGTCCCCGACTTGATCGGGGACAGTGGACCCCCTGAGTTGCCCCAAATGTCAGGGGGGGATGAAAATCATCAGTTTCATCGAGGATGAGGAGGTCACCCGCCTGCCTGGCCTCTTCATGACATGAATCGGTTGCGAACTTTGGGAAATGGAAAGAGGG
>Ga0315278_10005830_pt1 | contig 11169 bp, 8 predicted proteins | sample YL17G06_0_MG_FD_203880 | JGI IMG/M metagenome (GOLD analysis project Ga0315278, IMG submission 203880) | Sediment microbial communities from Yellowstone Lake, YNP, Wyoming, USA - YL17G06_0 | ecosystem: Environmental > Aquatic > Freshwater > Lake > Sediment | place: USA: Wyoming | collected... | reverse complement strand
CCACGGCAAACCGCCCCGCCTTGTAGACGAGCACCGGTTTCTTCTGAACCACTTTCCGGGAGATCTCGCGGAAGCGACGGGCATCCTGGAGGCCTTCGATGTACAGAATAATCGCCCGGGTGCCCTCATCCCTCCCGAAATACTCGAGATAATCGGAGACTTCGAGAAGGGCCTGATTCCCGCTGCTGATGAAACCGTTGAATCCGTACCCCTTCCCTTTGGCAAGCAGCATCAGGTAATTGCCCAGGGTTCCGCTCTGGGAAATGAAGGCGATGGCGCCTGGGTTCGGGGCCTCTTCGAAGGCCAGGTTCAAGTTGACGAGGGAGCTCCAGAGACCCATACAGTTGGGTCCGACCAGGGGGACTCCGGCGGCTTTGGCCAGGCGCGCCAACTCCTGCTGCAGTTTCTCTCCTTCCTGATTGGCTTCGGCAAACCCAGCCGAGATGACGACGGCGCCGCGGATCCCATGCCGAAGACATTCCTCCAGGGCTTCCGGCACCATGGCTGCGGGAAGGGTTATGACCGCTAAATCGATACCGGCCGGAAGAGAGGAGATCGAAGGGTAAGATCGAATCCCGGCTATCTCGCGGGAATTGGGGTTGACCGGATAAATCATCCCGCGGTAGCCGGTATTCAGAGGGCGAACCACCATGCGGTGGCCCCATTTTTCCACCTGGGTCGAGGCCCCGATCACGGCGAGGGAACGGGGCCTGAAGATGGGGTCGAGATATTCGATGGCATCCAAGTGACGGGCTCCGTTACAGATATTTGACGACGAGGTCCCCCACTTCCTGCGTCGTGTGACCCATTTCCCCGGCGGCCATGCTTTTCAGATGTTTCGCGAAGACCGGCGCCATGGCATTTTCCACCCGCTCCGCCGCTTTCTTCTCTCCCAGATGGTCCAGCATCATCTGGATGGCGGCGATGGCGGCCATGGGATTGATGACGTTCTTGCCGGTATACTTCGGAGCGGAACCGCCCATGGGCTCGAACATGGAGACCCCCTTGGGATTGATGTTCCCTCCGGCAGCCACCCCCAAGCCGCCCTGAATCATGGCCCCGAGATCGGTGACGATGTCGCCGAACAGGTTGTCGGTGACGACCACGTCATACCACTCGGGATTTTTCACCATCCACATGCAGAGGGCGTCGATGTGGGTGTAGTCGGTCTTCACGTCGGGGTACTCTTTGGCGATCTCGTTGAAGGTCCGGAACCAGAGTTCGGAGGCATAATTCAACACGTTGGTCTTGGCGGCCAGGGTCAGTTTCCGCTCCTTGTTCCGCTTCCGGGTCAAATCAAACGCATAGCGCAGACAGCGCTCCACCCCCTTGCGGGTGTTGATGGATTCCTGGACGGCCACTTCGTCCGGGGTTCCCTTCTTCAGAGTCCCGCCCGCGCCGCAATAGAGCCCCTCCGTATTTTCCCGGACGATGATGAAATTGATATGCTCCGGCCGTTTATCCTTGAGGGGCGTATCCACGCCGGGATAGAGCTTGACGGGACGGAGATTGATGTACTGGTCGAGGGCGAAGCGGGTGCGCAGCAGGATCCCCTGCTCTAAGAGCCCCGGCCGGACATCCGGGTGGCCGATGGCCCCCAGATAGATCACGTCCACCTTTTTGAACTCTTCCAGAACTGAATCCGGGAGGATTTCCCCGGTCTTGAGATACCGGTCTCCCCCCAGATCGTAAGTGACCAGTTCAGTTTTGAGGTTTTCTATCGCGGATACGGCCTTGAGGACTTTCAACCCTTCCCGGACCACTTCCGGGCCGGTTCCGTCCCCGGGGATTACGGCGATTTTGTAAGTCATAAACTCTCCTTAAAAATAGGGTTCAAGGGGCCGAGGATTCAAGGGAAACTACTGTCTGGCTTGGCCCCTGGAACCCTTGAATCCTGGAACCTGCGGATTCCTTTTTTTTGCATAGGAAATTATAAAATATTCTGGCCATTCAATTTCAGGGATTTCAGGCATTTATAGGGGCCCGATGCGCCTGCTGGATATCGGGCGCGAAGCATCGCGCCCCTCCAAACATTTTTTTGAATTCAGCAGATCTCTGCGATCTCCGCGTGCTCTGCGGTGAGAGCTTTTTTATTCCTGCTTCATTTTAAAATTCTTGACGAAGTTCATCAGCCCGCCCGCCTCGATCAGCTGCTGCATGAAAGGCGGAATGGGCTGGGCTTGGTAGGTCTTGCCGGTGGTGAGGTTCTGGATCGTTCCCGCTTCACTGTCCACGAGAAGTTCGTCGCCCAGCCGGGTTCCTTCCACGGCTTCCGCGCTCTCGAAAATGGGGAGACCCATGTTGAAGGAATTGCGGAAGAAAATTCGGGCAAAACTCTTGGCGATCACGCCGGAAAGACCGGCCGCTTTGATGGCCAGGGGGGCGTGCTCGCGGGAGGAGCCGCATCCGAAATTGTCTTCAGCGACGAGGATGTCGCCCGGCTGAATCTTCTGGATGAAAGCGGGGTCGACGTCTTCCAGAAGATGGGTAGCCATTTCCTTGGCATCGGTGGTATTGAGGTACCGGGCGGGGATGATGGCGTCCGTGTCAAAATTGGCGCCCAGCTTCCAAGCCTTTCCTTGATATTTCATAAACCCTCCAGGAAATTTTAAAATGAAAATTGCAAATTGCAAAATGAAAAATTTTAGGAAAAAGCCACTCCATTTTTCAATTTGATATTTGCAATTTGCAATTCATTTTAGCCGATTTTTCAAGCGGCAAAATGTTACTTATGGGGTTGCCAATCCCAGTTCTTCCGGGCTTCCCAGTCTGCCCAGAACCGCGGAAGCCGCGGCCACGGCCGCATTGGATAGATAGACTTCGCTTTCCGGATGCCCCATCCGGCCGACGAAATTCCGGTTGGTCGTGGTCACCGCCCGCTCTCCTTTGCCCAGGATCCCCATATATCCTCCCAGACAGGGTCCGCAGGTGGGGGTGCTGATTACCGCCCGGGCATCCAGAAAGATTTCCAGGAGCCCTTCCTTCATGGCCTGGCGGTAGATTTCCTGGGTGGCGGGGATGATGATCAGCCGGACGAAGGGGGCCCGCTTTTTTCCTTTGAGGACGCGCGCGGCGGCGCGGAGGTCGTCGAGCCGCCCGTTCGTGCAGGAACCGATCACGGCCTGGTCGATGGAGACATTCCCCGCGGCGCTGATGGGCTTCACATTGGAAGGAAGGTGGGGGAAAGCGACCTGAGGCTCGATGCGCGAGACGTCGATTTCCAGGATCTGGCTGTAGCGGGCGTCGCTGTCGCTGTAATGGAATTTATAGGGCCGCTTGGCCCGACTCTGAACGTAATCCTTCGTGATCCGGTCGGGAGCGATGATCCCGTTTTTGCCCCCGGCCTCGATGGCCATGTTGGCCATGGTGAGGCGGCTGTCCATGGGCAGGTTGGAAATGGTCTCCCCGGTGAATTCCATGGCCTTGTAGAGGGCGCCGTCCACGCCGATCCGGCCGATGGTGTGGAGGATCAGATCTTTGCCGTCCACCCAGGGCCGGCGCTTGCCCTGGTAGACGATTTTAATCGTTTCCGGAACTCGGAACCAGGCTTCCCCCGTGATCATGGCGGCGGCAAAGTCCGTCGAGCCGACGCCGGTGGAGAAGGCGCCCAAGGCTCCGTAGGTGCAGGTGTGGCTGTCCGCCCCGATGACTAAGTCTCCGGGGAGCACGATTCCCTGCTCCGGGAGGAGGGCGTGCTCGATGCCCATTTCGCCCACTTCGTAATAATGGAGGATGTTCTGTTCCTTGGCGAAGTTCCGCATGAGCAGACACTGCTGGGCCGACGGGATGTCCTTGTTGGGGGCAAAGTGATCCGGGATGAGGGCGATCTTCGCGGGATCGAAAACTTTGACGGCGCCCACCCGGCGGAATTCCTCGATGGCAATGGGGGCCGTGATGTCATTCGCCAGCAGGAGGTCGGCCTTGGCGTTGATGAGCTGCCCGGGCTCGACTTCTCTCAGGCCGGCGTGCTCGGCCAGAATCTTTTCGGTAATGGTCATCGGTCGGATCATCCTCAAACTCCTTTGGTCCGCTTTTGGTATTCCAGTTTGTTGAGACCGTTGATATACGCCTTGGCGGCGGCGATAATGATGTCGGTGTGGGCGCCGTGGCCCGTGACCCGGATCCCCCCTTCTTCCAGGATGACCGAAACTTCTCCCTGAGCGTCCGTGCCGCCGGTGATGGCGTTGATCGCAAATTTGGCCAGGTGGCTCTTGGTCTTGGTGATCTTGGAAATGATCTTGTAGGTCGCATCCACCGGGCCGTCGCCGAACCCCGCCTCCTGATAAAGCTTCCCGCCCATTTCCAACTGGACCGTCGCCGCGGGCACCGTCACGGACCCGCTGACCACATTCAAATTGACCAATTTGTAGGTATCGGGAATGCGCAGGATTTCATCGGCGATGAGGGCCTCAATATCCTCATCGTACACCTGTTTCTTTTTATCCGCCACTTCTTTGAAGCGCTGAAAAGCCTGGTTCAGGTGGATTTCACTCAATTCGTAACCCAGGGTTCGAATCCGGTCGCGGAAGGCATGGCGGCCCGAGTGCTTGCCCATCACCAAGGTGGACTGGGTGATGCCCACGGTCTCCGGGCGCATGATTTCGTAGGTGGTTTTTTCCTTCAAGACCCCGTCCTGGTGGATGCCGGCTTCGTGGGCGAAGGCGTTGGCCCCGACGACGGCCTTGTTCGGGGCCACCAGGATGCCGGTGATGTTGGAGAGAAGACGGCTGGTCGGAAAAATCTGCTCGCTGACGATGCCCACCTCATACGGGAAAAAGTCTTTGCGGGTCTTGAGGGCCATGACGATTTCTTCCATGGAGGCGTTCCCGGCGCGCTCCCCGATGCCGTTCACCGTGCACTCCACCTGGCGGGCGCCGTTTTCGATGGCGGCCAGGCTGTTGGCCACCGCCAGTCCCAGATCGTCGTGGCAATGAACCGAGATGACGGCTTTGTGAATGTTCTTCACCTTTTGCCTAAGGGCCGTGAGGAGCTTTCCGTACTCCGTTGGGGTGGTGTATCCCACCGTATCGGGAATATTCACGATGACCGCTCCCGCCTCGATGGCGGCCTGGATGACCTGGGCGAGGAAATCGGGATCGGAGCGGGTGGCGTCTTCGGCCGAGAACTCCACCTCCGACGTGTACTTCTTGGCGTAGGCGACCGCCCGCCCGGTTTCTTCCAGGACCTCCTCCCGGCTCTTGCGGAGCTTGTGCTTCAAGTGGATGTCCGAAGTGGCCAGGAATACATGGAGAAGCGGATTCCGGGCGTAGCGCAGGGCCTCCCAGGCCCGGTCGATGTCATTGGGGGTAGTGCGGGAGAGGCCGGCGATCTGGGGCCCGCGAATCTCCTGGGCAATCTTTTTTACGGACTCAAAATCCCCGGGGGAACTGGCCGGGAAGCCCGCCTCAATTACATCCACGTTCAAGCGCTCCAATTGACGGGCGAGGGTGATTTTCTCGTCCAGGTTCATGCTGGCGCCCGGAGACTGTTCCCCGTCGCGCAGCGTCGTGTCGAAAATACGGATCTTTTCCATTTTTGAATTTTCTCCCAATTATGTGAAAATCGCATAGCGCATAGCGTAACTACGGAAAAAATTGTTATTTTCGGATCATCTCCAATTTAGTCGAAAAGAAAAGCCGTATTCTTTCAGGAAAGGCCCAATTTTCGATGGGTTTGGAAGACAGCGGATTTCCCGTAGGGTAGATAAGTCCCCTGCCCGGGCAAAAGGGCATCCGCCTCGCCAAAAAAGGCGGTGGTTCCTCTTTTGTCGGATGCGGGCTTCCGCCGTTTTCAGCCAAGCGATCCCTTTCCCCCCGCGTCTCTTTGCGGAAAGGGAGGAGGATGGGGAAGGGAAGGTGAAATCCCGGCCGTTTTTGTCTTCGCCGGCTGCCCTCTTGCCCGGGCAACGTCAAAGCGGGTCCAAACCACCAACTAAATGGGAGATGATCCTTATTTTCATGATTCGCGGGCGCCACCCGCGCCATGGGGTCCATTTGAATCTGCTTCCCGCCTCTGCAATCATCGAATTATAGTAAACGACTTAATACTACTCCGACAATTCGCAAAATCCTCCTTATTCCCCCTTTGCCAAAGAAGGAAATTGTTATCCCCCTCTTTGGAAAAGAGGGGCGAGGGGAGATTTTCTGATCAAACCGCTCAACATATCCGTCTTGCATCGCACCATAAACGCTATTTGTCGGAGTAGTATTAAAAAGGGGTCATAAAAAGAGTCGTCATTGCTTTACTTCGTTCGCAATGACTCCTTTCCGATCCCGTTCCCTATAACAGTTATTCTCAGACGGGTTTCTCGTCCGGAACCATCGGCTTCTGGAGGCGCCGGCGGCGCAGCAGGAAAAGGGTTAGAATCGGCCCGGAGATCACGTACAGGAAAGTCAGGCCGAACAGCGTGAACTCCGGTTCGTGGGCTATGACGATAATCAACAGGATGGCGATCACGAGCCAGTGAAACGGTTTCCGGCGAAAGAGCTCGATATCTTTGAAACTGTAATATTTCACGGTGCTCACCATCAGGAACGCCAGAAGGTAGGTGGCGATGAGCACCGGCACGTGTTTGCTGACCCCCGTGTCTCCGATTTCATAGAAGAGCAGGATCCCGGTGGCGATCAAAGCTGCGGCTCCCGGGATCGGCAGGCCGTTGAAAAACCGGCTTTCGATCGTATTGACCTGGATGTTGAAGCGCCCCAGCCGCAGCGCCCCGCAGATCACATAGAGAAAAGCCGCGATCCATCCCAGGCGCCCAAAAGGTTCGAGGGCCCAGGCGAAAACCAGCATTCCCGGAGCGACCCCGAAGGAGATGACGTCGGCCAAAGAGTCAAACTCGACTCCGAAGCGGCTGGTGGTATTGGTGTACCGGGCGATCTTTCCGTCCAGGCCGTCCAGAACGCCGGAGACCAAAATCAAAAGGGCGGCCGCATAAAAATCTTCCTGAAGGGTGCGCAGAAGAGATAAGAACCCGCAAAAAAGACTCGCCGCCGTGATAAGGTTGGGGAGGATGTAGATCCCCTTGTGCATCCTGATCTTTTTAAGCCGTTCCCTTTTTTCCCTTCTCATGGAAGATACCCCAAAATGGTTTGACCGCCATAGACTTTCTGGCCCAGACGGGCTTGGATCTGAACATTCGGCGGCAGGTAAACATCCATCCGCGAGCCGAACCGAATCATGCCGAAACGCCGGCCGCGCTCGACGGGGTCTCCTTTCCTGACCCAGCAGACGATCCGGCGGGCGATCAGACCCGCAATTTGCACAAACAGGAGCTTTGTCCCCCCGGCCGCTTCCAGAAGGAGGGCGTTCTGCTCGTTGGCGGCCGAGGCCTTGTCCAAATTGGCGCTCACAAACTTCCCCGGCCGATAGGCCACTTCCGCAATTCGCCCCGAAAGGGGAATCCGGTTGACGTGGACGTTAAACACGGACATGAAGATGCTTACCTTGATGGCCGGGCCTTTTAAGAATCTTTCTTCGGTACAGGATTCGAGGCGAATGATCTTCCCGTCCGCAGGAGAAAGAATCGCCTTATCCCCCGCGGGGATGGATCTCTCGGGGTCTCGAAAAAAACTGATTACGAACACCGTAAGCAGGGAAAAGAACCAGGCCCAGGCGGATATTCCCAAGATCCACAAAAAAACGGAAATACTTAGGAGGGGAAAGATGAAAACAAGACCTTCCCTAACTACGGGGATCCGCAGATGTAAAATCCGAAAACTTGCTTCCCGGCCGGTGGCCATCCGTTCTGGTCCCTTTTCTCTCTTCCGCTATCGCCATAACAGTTTAGCCGTTTGAAGAATCGGCTAAACATCATTGCAAATTGCAAATATCAAATTGAGAATTGAAAAATGAACCAGGTTTTCCCGAAATTTTGCATTTTGCAATTTTCATTTTTCAATAAAATTCAGCGTTCCTTTTCAAAACGCTAAATGGGTATCTATCGCCCACATCTTAGTTGAGCACTTCTTCTTTTTTCCCCTGTTTGACGACCTTCCCCTTTTCCAGTTGCAGCACGTGGGAGATGCAGTTCGGAATTTCCTCCCGGTGATTGGTTACGTAGAGAAGTTGGGTGCGGGTTCGGCCGATTTTTTCCAGGATTCCCAGGATTCGGATCCGATTCGGGATATCCAGGCCATGACAGGGCTCATCTACGATCAAAAGAACAGGTGATTTCACCATGGCTCGAGCCAGGAGAATCAGGCGCCGCTGGCCGTAGGATAAATGCGGATAAGGCTCCTGGCTAATATCCTCGATCCGCAGAAGTTCGACCCACCGGTCCACAGCTTCTTTTTGCTCCGGCGTGGGGGACTGATAAAGCCCGATCGAGTCATAAAATCCCGAAGCGATAACATCATAGGCGCTCATTTTTTTCCGGTATTGGACCTGTAATTCCGAGGAGACGACCCCAATCCGCTTTTTGATTTCCCACAAGGTTTCGCCGGATCCTTTGGGACGACCGAAGAGGATGATTTCGTTCGCATAGCCTTGAAGATGGTCTCCCAGGATCAGCTTCAAAATGGTTGATTTTCCCGAGCCGTTGGGGCCCAGGATGGCCCAGTTTTCCCCTTTTCCCATGACCCAGTTCAACCGCTCCAGGGCCGTGAACTGCCCGTAACGAATCGTCGTGTCCTTCATGACGATTAGACTTGCAGGGGCCTCCGGTTGAGGGTCCCCAACAAGGGAGACGGACGGCGTCTCCCCGGAGCCATCCATCCCATGAGAAAGGGCGAAGCGGCCGTTATTCCGCTCCACGTGAAGCTTGCAGCCATAGAGGCTGCTGATATTCTCCGAGGTCAGCATCTCTTCTTTCGGTCCCTGTCTGAAGAGACGACCGCCCTTGATAAAGAGGACGTGGGTGATATTGGAAAGGACCTCTTCCAGGCGGTGGGCAACCAGAATGACCCGCATGGATTCCGTCATGAGCCGGTTAATGGCCTTGGCCAAGGATTCCCGAGACGGTTCGTCGAGGCCGTCAAAGGGCTCGTCCAAGATCAGCAGACTCGGAGACTTCATTAACGCCCGGGCAATCAGCGTTTTGCGCATTTCTCCCGTGGATAAGGAAGTAATTCCCCGATCCCGCAGCCCCTGAATCCCGAGAAGATTTGCGACCTCCCGGGAATTTTTCTCATCCTCGCCCGTCAGTGGACGACTGGCCAGGATGCCGGAATAAATCACGTCCTGAACGGTCGTCACTTCTTCCGTTTTGCCGGCGTATTCCCGGATCTCTTCCTGGAGAGCCTCGTGCTCCATGAGGCTCTGATGCATCTCAAAGGAGACATAACCGATCGTCTCCCTGGGGGCGACGGAAAGAGGCTGGGTAGACCGGTGCGCAAAATCGTAGATGATGCGGCCGCGGCGCAGAGGCACCCCCCCCCACAGAGACCGAACCAGGGTCGATTTGCCGGACCCGTTAGGCCCCAAAATGGCCCAGTGTTCATCGGCTCGGATCTGCCACGTCGTGTCCGGCAGGATCAGCCGGTCCCGCAGCCGAACGGTAATGGCATCCAGGGTTAAGAAGGGTTTATGACTTCCCAAGATTAACTCGCATAGGGCATAGGGCAGAGGGCATAGGGAAACAGAATTGCAGGGCGCAAATCCTCATTCGTAAAAAGGTGAAAAAATTCGCTATGCTCTATGCGCTATGCGTCTTTATTTTGGCCCAGGTGTTTCAGGCTTCTTTCTTCCAGTTTTCCGGGCGGAGCTCCCGGACCTTATCCCCGGCCCGCCACATTTCCGAATTGCCCATTTCCGCCAATTCGGCATTCAGCTTTTCCCGATAGTCGGGCTGGCTGTTTCGCTCCAGGACGATTTTGGCTTCGGTGCCGTCGGCGACCCGCTGATAAAGCTCGGAGAAAAGGGGAGCGACCGCATCCCGGAACCTTCCTTTCCAGTCCAAAGCTCCCCGCTGGGCCGTGGTGCTGCAATTGGCGTAGAGCCAATCCATTCCCTTTTCCGCGGCCAGACGGATCAGGCTCTGGGTGAATTCCTCCACGGTTTCATTGAAAGCCTCGCTGGGCGAATGGCCGTGTTTGCGCAGCTCGTAATATTGGGCTTCCATGATCCCGGCGATGGCCCCCATGAGCACGCCCCGTTCTCCGGTCAAATCGCTGTACACTTCCTTACCGAAGGTGGTCTCGAACAAATAGCCCGATCCGATGGCGATGCCCAGGGCGAGGCACTTCTCCTCGGCTTTTCCGGTGTAGTCCTGAAAGACGGCATAACTGGAATTGATGCCGCTCCCTTCCAGGAAATTCCGCCGCAGGGAGAGACCGGACCCCTTGGGGGCGACCAGGACTACGTCAACGTTCTTGGGAGGGATTACCCCGGTCAAATTGCTGTAGGTAATGGCAAAACCATGCGAAAAAAACAGGGTTTTCCCCTCGGTCAGATGAGGCTTCAATTCGGGCCAGAAGGACTTCTGCCCGGCATCGGATAGGAGGTATTCGATTACGGTGCCGCGGGCCGCCGCCTCTTCCAGGGGAAATAGCGTCTTCCCGGGGACCCAGCCGTCCTGTACGGCCTTTTCCCAGGTGGAGGTGTCTTTCCTCTGTCCAACGATAACCCGAAACCCGTTGTCGCGCATGTTCAGACTCTGGCCGGGGCCCTGAACCCCATAGCCGAGAACGGCGATCGTGTCGTTCTTAAGAATTTCCTGGGCTTTGGAAGAGGGGAATTCCTCGCGGGTGATGACTTTTTCGTTTACACCGCCAAAATTGATGAGTGCCATGTTGGATCCTCCTGGTCTTGAAAATACTATTTTGGATGGTTTCGTAAAAAGTCCATCTGCGGCGCGCCTTGCATCTGGAGCTTTTTAAGAAACCATCGTTCCGGTGACTGATCACGAGATCATCATTTTGATGGCTTCGTAAAAAGTCCAGCTGCAGGACTTCACTCCGAATGAGTCGGATAGTCATTAGCTCGATAGTCATTTAGGCGACCACAAGACTATGAGACTATTTGACCCTTGACTATTGGCGTGCCTTGCATCTGGAGCTTTTTACGCAGCCATCGTTTTGTTGACTTTTTATGAAATCATCTATTTTTTTATTCTTAACACTTTAGTTCTTTGAAAAAAGGAGCGTCGTAAGGGCCAAGTGCTTCCAGGGCCCGGGGGCCAGACCGGCCCGCTTGGAATCATAAGGCGCTGATTTCTTCGGAGATGGGGCG
>Ga0315278_10005829_pt1 | contig 11173 bp, 7 predicted proteins | sample YL17G06_0_MG_FD_203880 | JGI IMG/M metagenome (GOLD analysis project Ga0315278, IMG submission 203880) | Sediment microbial communities from Yellowstone Lake, YNP, Wyoming, USA - YL17G06_0 | ecosystem: Environmental > Aquatic > Freshwater > Lake > Sediment | place: USA: Wyoming | collected... | reverse complement strand
CCTTCAACTTCAACCCCGCGTCCATCTTCATGGGCGACACGGGTAGCATGTTCCTGGGCTTCGTCTGCGCCATCATGATGATCCTGTTTGCCTCGGAGGGGCACTTCAAGTGGTTCCTGGCGTCGATGGTGATGTTCTCGCTCCCCATCCTCGACACGGCGCTGGCCTTGGTGCGCCGCTGGGTGAACCGGCGGCCGATCTTCAGCGCCGACCGGTATCATTTCCATCACCAGTTGGTCGCCAGAGGATTCTCCGTGAAGCAGACGGTGGTCATCAGTTACGGGTTGTCCGTCATTTTCGTCCTGCTGGGCGCGGCCATCGTGTTCACGCGAACGCGGTATGCGGTCGGGATTTATCTGGTGGTGTTCGGATCGATCATCGTGGCGGCGTACAAAATGGGAATGGTGCACGAGCGAGTGGAGACTGGCCCGGAGATCGCGGCGGCCGCCGCTTCCCTCGGACCCCCGGGGGAGCCGCAAGGACCACGCGAAACGCCGTCGATCGCGCTGGCGGACAACCGGGAGAACACCGAGGTCTGAACGGCCGGCGCACAGGACGTCAGCCGGGGCGTTACCGCTGGCGGCTGGGAAGGGTTCATGTATGGAAGTCACGATCATTGGGTGTGGGTACGTGGGGCTGGTGACGGCGACGTGTCTGGCGAGCATCGGGCACATGGTGCGGGGGGTCGAGAAGGATGCACAAAAGCTCAAGACGCTGCAGGAAGGACACTGCCCGATTTTCGAGGCGATGTTGGCGGACCTGATGAAGGAACAGTGCAGGGCTGGCCGGCTCCGTTTCGCGCGTGACGTGAGTTCGGCGGTGCGCGATGCGGAAATGGTGTTCCTGTGTGTGGGCTCGCCTCCCAAGCCGGACGGCACGGTCGATCTGAGCTACCTGGATGACGCCGTCGCAGAACTCGGCGAGGCGCTGCAGGGTCGGATCGGGGGTCACATGATGCCGGTCGTGGTGAAATCCACGGTGCCCCCGGGGACGAGCCGCAGGATCTCCCGAATCCTCCGTGAGAAAACGAAAGCGAACATCGAGGTCGTGGACAATCCGGAGTTCCTGCGCGAAGGTTCGGCGGTGAAGGACTTCCTGGAGCCGGAGCGGATCGTGATCGGCACCGAAAGCCCTGATGCGATGCGGATGATGCGGCGCCTCTACGATCCGGTCATCCAGCGCCCCGAGAGTTTCCTGACGATGAACTGGGAGTCGGCGGAACTGACGAAATACGCGGCCAATGCGATGCTCGCCGCGCGGATCTCGTTCATGAATGAGATGACGATTCTCTGCGAGGGCTACGGAGCGGACATCGAGGCCATGCGGCAGGCGCTGGGACTCGACCACCGCATTGGGCCGTGGTTCCTCAAGGGAGGGGTCGGGTATGGGGGCTCGTGTTTCCCGAAAGACGTGGCGGCCCTGGAGCACATCAGCCGCAACGTGGGGTATGAAAGCCTGTTTGTACGCGCAATCCTGGCGGTCAACAGCGGACAAAAGACCAGGTTCTTCCAGAAGCTGGTGGCGAAGCTGGGCCGACCCATCCGGCAGGCGCAGATCGCCGTGTGGGGGTTGGCCTTCAAGGCGGAAACGGACGACATACGCGAGTCCCCCGCCATCGACATCATCCGCTACCTGATCGAGGCCCAGGCACACGTACGGGCAACCGACCCCAAGGCAATCCCGAACATGAAGCGCGTCTTCGGGGATCGGGTGGAGTGGTGCGAGGATCCGATGACGGCCGCGACAGACGCGGATGCCGTGGCGATTCTCACGGACTGGCCGCAGTATTGCACGCTGTCGTACGAGAAAGTGGCGGCGGTCATGAAACGGCCGGTGCTGTTCGACGGGCGGAACTGCCTGCATCCCGAGATGATGAAAGAGGCCGGGTTCGAGTATCACTCGATGGGCCGGCCGGCGGTGGATCGGCGTGTGTAAGACTCGCGGCGGGCCGATGACGGCAGACCGCCAAGACGAAAGCGGCGCCCCGCAGGACCGCCGCCTGAAAACATGCTCTGACAAAATGGAATGCGCCGAGCGATCAGTTGCCTGCCTGCGAAGCGCCGAGCGATCCCCGCCAGCTCTGAAGGACACGCATGTAATTGGCGCGCTCGAACGCGTGCGCATCGGGGCAGCGGCTGAGGCTCATGCTTCCCTGCATCAGCCGGATCGATGAGTACTCGTTCTGCTCCATCCAGGCCTTCATGTCAGACAGGACGGTCGCCAGGTGCTGCGGACCCTGCACCAGAAGCGCCGACACCATCTGCACTGCCGAGGCCCCGGTCATGATGGCCTTGATGGCATCGGCCGCGCTGTGGACCCCGCCGCTCACCGCCAGCGACGCCTGGACGTGCGGCGACAGAATCGCCAGCCAGCGCAGCCGCAACAGCAGCTCCGACGGATCGGACAACGCCAGCTTCGGAACCGCCTCCAGCAGATCCAGGTCGATGTCCGGCTGATAGAAGCGGTTGAAGAGGACCAGACCATCCACCTTCATGTCGTCCAGCCGGCAACACAGATTCGGCAGCGACGAAAAGAACGGCGAAAGCTTGACGGCCAGCGGGATCGCAATCGCGTTGCGGATATTGCGGGCAACGTCCAGAACGCGCTGCTCGAGCTGCTCGCTCGTCTCGGCAGGGTCCGTCGCGACGTGGTATACGTTCAGCTCCAGCGCATCGGCGCCCGCCTGGGCGATCTGCTTGGCATAGTCGATCCAGCCACCCAGCGTCGTGCCGTTCAGAGACGCGATGACCGGGATCTTCACGGCCTGCTTGATGCGCCGGATGTGCTCCAGGTACTGATCGGGACCCAAGGCGAAATCCTTGGGATCAGGGAAGTACGACTGGGCTTCGGCGAACGAGTCGGCGTACATCTCCATCTGGTAGATCGTGCCCAGCTGCTCGCCGGCGATCTGCTCCTCGAACAACGAGTGCATGACGATGGCGCCGGCCCCGCTGTCCTCCAATCGCTTCACGCCGTCGATGTTGTCGACGAGCGGCGACGCGCCCGGCATGAGCGGGCTCGACAGCCGCAGGCCCAGGTAATTCGTTGAAAGGTCCATATACGCTCCGGTACGGATAACTCTGCGATCTCGAGAGATCATCGCCGTCGGCCCCCAAGGGTCGAGGCGCAACATCGCCGCTACTTGGCTTCTTCAGTCTTGGCGCCGACGTTCGTGCCCGACGAGATCTTCGCAAGCTGCTCATAGAACGCATAGCGGCTGCCGATATGCTCCTGCGCGCGGGCCATCAGGTCCTTGAACCGATCGGGATTCTGCTGCTCGACCATGCGGAAGCGGGTCTCGTTCTTCACGAACTGCATCAGCGAGCCCTTCGGGGTAGTCGAATCGAGCTGGAACGGGTTCTGCCCGGCGGCAGCGCGACGCGGGTCGTGGCGGTACAGCGGCCAGTAGCCCGTGTCCACTGCAAGCTTCTGCTGTTCCGTGCCCAGGCTCAGGTCGTACCCGTGGGCAATGCAGTGGCTGTAGGCGATGATGATCGATGTGCCGCGATAGCTCTCCGCCTCCTGGAACGCCTTGACCGTCTGGAGGTCCTTGGCCCCGAACGCGACCGACGCCACGTACACGTTCCCATAAGCGATCGCCATGAGGCCCAGGTCCTTCTTGTGCGTGCGCTTGCCGGCGGAGGCGAACTTCGCCGCCGCGCCCATGGGAGTCGCCTTGGACTGCTGGCCGCCGGTGTTGGAGTAAACCTCCGTGTCCATCACGAGGATGTTCACATCGCGCCCCGTCGACAGCACATGGTCCAACCCGCCGTAGCCGATGTCATATGCCCACCCGTCGCCGCCGAAGATCCACACGCTCTTCTTGACGAGATAGTCGGTGAGCAGTTCCAGCCACCGGGCTTTGGGCGAGTCGATGGTGGCTAGCTTCTGCATGAGAGCCGCCACGCGCTTCCGCTGAGCCATGATGCCGGCTTCGCCGGACTGATCGGCGGCCAGGAGTTCCTGGACGAGGGTATCGCCAATCTGTCCGGAAAGAAGCTGTATCAACTCGCGGGCCTGCTCATTGTGCTTATCGACAGCCAGACGGAGGCCGAGGCCGAACTCGGCGTTGTCCTCGAAGAGCGAATTGCACCAGGTGGGCCCGCGTCCCTCGCCGTTCGTGCAGTAGGGCGTGGTGGGAAGGTTGCCGCCGTAGATGGATGAGCAGCCCGTGGCGTTGCCGATGAGCGCCCGGTCGCCGAAAAGCTGCGAAACGAGCTTCACGTACGGCGTCTCGCCGCAGCCGGCGCACGCGCCCGAGAACTCGAACAGGGGCTGGAGGAACTGCGATCCCTTCACGTCGATCCGGATCTTGTCGCGATCGGCTTCCGGCAAAGCCAGGAAAAACTCGAAATTCGCCCGCTCACCTTCGAGAAGCGCCGCCTGGGGCGCCATGTCAAGCGACTTGTGGCGGGGGTTGGTCTTGTCCTTCGCCGGGCACACCGTCACACACACGCCGCAGCCCGTGCAATCCTCCGGGGCGATCTGGATCGTGAACTTCTTGCCCTTGAAATCCGGAGCCTTGTAATCGACCGACTTGAACGTCGCCGGGGCCTTGGCCAGATACGATGGGTCGTACATCTTCGGCCGCACCGCGGCATGTGGGCACGCCAGCGAGCACTTGTTGCACTGGATGCAGATCGCCGGGTCCCACACCGGAATGTCCTGTGCGATGTTGCGCTTCTCCCACTTGGTCGTGCCGATCGGCCAGGTGCCGTCGACCGGAAACGCGCTGACGGGGAGCAGGTCGCCCTTGTTGGCAATCATGGTCGCCGTTACCCGCTTCACGAAATCGGGCGCTCCGTCTGCGACGACCGGCGGCAGCGACCGCGTCGCCGTCACGGTCGCCCCCAGCTTCGCCTCATGCAGGTTGGCCAAGGTGCCGTCGACCGCGGCAAAGTTCTTCTTGACGATCTCCTCGCCCTTCCTGCCGTACGTCTTCTTGATCGCCTTCTTGATCTGTTCGATGGCCTCATCGCGCGGGAGGACGCCCGAAATCGCGAAGAAGCATGTCTGCATGATGGTGTTGATCCGCACGCCCATCCCCATCTCCCGCGCAACCTTGTAGGCGTCGATCACGTACACCTTCAGCTTCTTCTGCAGGATCTGCTGCTGGATCTCCTTGGCCAGATGGTTCCATGTGTCATCGGGGGAGAATGGGCTGTTCAAAAGGAGCACCCCGCCGTCGGCGGCGTAGCTCAGCACGTCGTATTTGTCCAGGAAAATGAACTGGTGCGCCGCCACAAACTGGGCTTGCTGGACCAGGTAGGTCGATCGGATCGGCCGCGGGCCGAACCGCAGGTGCGAAATCGTAATCGCCCCGGACTTCTTCGAGTCGTAGACGAAGTACCCCTGGGCGTAATTGTCCGTCTCCTCGCCGATGATCTTGATCGAGTTCTTGTTCGCCCCGACGGTCCCGTCAGCACCCAGCCCGAAGAACACCGCACGCTTGACGCTGTCCGGTTCGATGCTGAATTCGGCGTCGTACGGAACGGACAGATGCGTCACGTCGTCCACGATGCCCACCGTGAACTGCTGACGCGGATTCGGCTTGCCCAACTCGTCGAAGATGGCCTTGACCATCGAGGGCGTGAATTCCTTGCTCGCCAGCCCATACCGGCCAGCCACGATCCTCGGCTGCGAAGCCAATCGCAATGTGCCCTTGGCCCGCGCCTGTTCGATCGCCGCCACCACATCGAGAAACAGCGGCTCGCCGTGCGAACCCGGCTCCTTCGTTCGATCCAGAACGGCGATCGCCCGGACCGTCTGCGGCAACGCCGCAATGAGATGCTCGACCGAAAATGGCCGATACAGACGCACCTTGACCATCCCGACCTTCTCGCCCCGCGCCGTCAACCACTCGATCGTCTCCTCGGCGGTCTCGGCGCCTGATCCCATCATCACGATGACGCGCTCGGCCTTGGGATCGCCGACGTAGTCGAACAGGCGATACTTGCGCCCCACCAGCTGCGCGAACTGATCCATCACCTCCTGCACGATCCCCGGGCACGCGTCGTAAAAACCGTTGCAGGCTTCGCGGGCCTGGAAAAACGTGTCCGGGTTCTGGGCGGTCCCCCGGAGCAACGGTCGGTCCGGCGACAGCGCCCTCTGACGATGCTGCTTCACGAAGTCATCGGGAACCATCGCTTGCAGATCGTCGTCGCCCAGACGCTCGATCTTCGCTACTTCGTGACTGGTCCGGAAACCGTCGAAGAAATGCAGGAACGGGATGCGCGATCGCAGGCTCGCGGCGTGGGAAATCAACGCCAGATCCTGTGCTTCCTGGACCGAGTTCGAGCAGATCATGGCAAAGCCCGTCTGGCGGCAGGCCATGACGTCGGAGTGATCGCCGAAGATCGACAGCGCGTGGGTCGCCAGCGTCCTCGCTGTCACATGCATCACGAACGGCGTCAGCTCGCCGGCGATCTTGTACATGTTGGGGATCATCAACAGCAGGCCCTGACTGGCGGTGAAAGTGGTGCTCAGCGCGCCCGCCTGAATCGCGCCATGCACCGCGCCAGCCGCTCCGCCCTCGGACTGCATCTCCATCACATCCGGTATCGTGCCCCATATGTTCCTCTGCCCGCGGGCCGACCATTCGTCAGAGAACTCGCCCATCGGCGAAGACGGGGTGATCGGATAGATCGCGATAACTTCACTCAAACGGTGGGCTACCGAAGCGGCAGCCTCGTTGCCGTCGATCGTCACGTGGACTCTATTCGCCATGGCACCTTATTCCTTCTCCAGGGGTACTGGGAGGGGCATAATAGGTAAACCTGCCGCTCTCCTCAAGGCGAAGCACGCCGCATCCCGGCAGACGGGTCTGCCAAATCTTCCGTCGCGGGGCCATAATGTGGGCAACGGCATGGAGATGCCGGGTAAGGAGTAGCCATGGATCGGCTAGCCCGGATTCCCACGCCCCTTTTCAGACCTGACAAAGTCGAGTGGAAGGTTGTTAGCTTTCAGCTTTGTTGGGCATGCAATTGACTCCGGTGGGTACTGCCCCTTGTGGTGGGGGTGCTCTGGGCCGGGGCGGATGTGCTGGTTGAGTCGCTGGTAAGGGGCTGGACCGGTGACCACGCCCTGCTGGAACATACGAGGTGTCAAACATACGAGGTGTCAGGTTGCTTTCATTTGTACGAAAACGCCGTTTCCGGTGGCATCGCGGCATGGCTCGGCCGCCTCGCAGGATGTATAAAATAAACCTGACACTGTTTTCGGGCCTGACCGACCTCCATCTCATCCCCTACGGCTGCACCCGCCTCCGCATCACCGAATTCCCCACCCTCGCCGCCCTCCCTCCACTCGCCCCGCCACCAGACCCTGACCACCCCGCCCGCACAGTCGCCCATCCACAGCCTCTCACCCCGTGCCCCCGCCAAGGGCACCCGCGAATCGATGCCACCGACTCCCGGATGCCCGTCGCATCGCCGCCGTTTAGTTGGGCAGCAATCGAATTGCCTGCCGACTCGGCGGCTTGGGCGTGCCCGGCCAACACAACGGCATACGCCAAGATCACTACCAACGTGGCGGTCGTCCGATGGCGAAACAGAAGGTAAACCCCGAGGCCCAATGCGCCAGCCGCAGCCAAGGCACCGACGATCGTCGCCATATTCGACGATCCAGCCCCTTTGCCGGCCGCGACGCTTGCAGGAACGCTCGCCGCATCCTGGCCCGACGAAAATGGCTTCGTGGCGGCCGATTGTGGACCTCGCTGCGAGCCACCGACCTTCTTGTCCCCAAGGGTGACTACGCCAGTCAGTGGGTTGTATAGCTCTGTGAGCGTTCTTGTGCCATCCGCGTTCACGCGGAAAGCCTCGTGCTTCACGCGATCCACGACAAGCGTGCCCGCGGGAAACACGATCTCCAGATCCTGCTCTTTCACGGTACCAAGATCGAACCTGGACACAGTGTACACGGTGGCGCCGTAGTCCGGACTGCTGGTTCCAGAATGCGATAGTACCTTAATTGGCACCCAGACCTCGTCAAGTTTCTTTGCCTCGGCCATCCAGTCTGCCACCCAGTTCGAACGCTCCTCCTTGTAGATATATGCGCATTCGTGTCGGACGGGAACATACCCTCTTGCTGGGTCAAGCCAGTAGCGCCGGTGGCGATGTTCATCATTCAAGACATGGATCTCGATCAATGCCTGGCCTTCGCGTTCCACAATAGCAACCCCCTGCAGTGACTTGTCCTTGGCCGAAGCCTCAATCCACTCGGACAGTGTCAGCGGAGCGCATCCCACCCGATATCCAAGCATATTGTTATAGTACAAACCAGACATGCTGCTCGGTTCTGTGTCGTTGATTGATCCGCGATACTGCGGCTTACCTTCCTCCGGCAGATTCAGCACACGTGATCGCGAGCCATCCCAGTTCGTGCGGAATTCGAACTTGCTCTTTCCGTCTGCCGAGAACTCACGGTCATGAATCAGGCTCTTTCGGCCCAGACGCTTTTCCACAGTCGATCGCTTCCAAAGCAACTGTGTCTTTGGGGGAGTCTGCCTAGGATCAACGTAAGTTACCTCGTAGGTCAACTCACAAGAGAAGTTCTGGAGCTGCGCATCCCTCATTTGCAGGCCCGATACCACCGTCATCAGCAGTTCTTCTTGGCTCATCTGCCGGAGCACCGGAATCAGGGTATCCGGCGAGACTCTCGTCGCTGGAGGAGCCATGCCGCGGCACATCTCCGAGTTCAACAAACACACCACGGTCATGGCAAGCAGAACGTATCGGCACATAGCTCCTCCAGCACGAAAGCTGAACCACTTGATACTTTACGTGAGAGACGCAAAACAGCCTCTTGCATTGCCATCTGGTCACGGAACCGCAGGCGGAGTGCATTGCCACACTTTGCAGTCATCGGGCAATGGAGTTCCCGTGCCTTCGAGGGAACCCTGCGGACACCGGCAGGACACCCCCGGCTCGGTGACTCGTCGGCAGTCATACCGCTTCTGCTTTCCGCAGGACAATGCTTCGCTCGGGTCCGCAGGATGGTCGCATTTCGACTTGTCGTCGTCGACCTCGATACAGTAGCAAATGAGCTCGTCTCCCCCAGAACTCCGGTCGCATCTGATGCATTTGACCGCAGCGCAAGCGTCTCCCATTGTGTCTTTCGGACACGGCGTCTGACTCACATAGGCACTTGAATAATAGTCACAGGTATTCTTCTGATCTTCCGGTAGGCACTTCGCGTTCTTGTCAGTGGCATACGCCGCAAGGGCAAGCGCTGCAATGCCAACGCCCACTAGAGTTAAGGTCAACGGTCTCAGTTGCATGGCGGTCTCCTTTCTCGCACATCGCGCATCATTCATGTTTCATACACCGATCACGTACGTCATACTGGTACTGCGATCATGCTGATATCCCGCTGCTCGGCGCCGATCGTGATCCTCAATACGCTCCGAGCAATTGCTGGCTTTGCCTCCTTTCCGCGACACGCAATGGTAACCGTCCAAATGTCACGCGATGGTGTTGCCGCTTCGATCCCCTCGATGGAGTACATATCGGGGGTGCTCGCAATAATCTCAACGCCGGGCTTCCCCCCGCGAACGGATGAGACTCTCACCTGCCGCACGATCTTCTGCGTCAAATCGCCTTGGAACAGAACGGCCGTGGGAACAACCTCGATGGAACCCGCGAACTCCGCTGAGACTGTCAGCACGCGTTCTGGGTAGCGCGGGAGGTCGGTGTGAAAGACAATCTTGGCTTGCTCCTTCCCATAGGTCTTGGGTGCCATGACCACGATGCGGAATCGTCCTGGGTCGCCCTCCAGAGGCTGCCCCGTCGGCCGGCCGTCCGCGTCCACGCGTAGCATCTCCACCCATTGTGCGGGAATGTCCACTTTGAGTATTGTGAACGGCCGCGGGTCGGTCCCGGGCACCAACTCGACAAAGCGCGTTTCCTGCTTCCCAGGCGCAACGACCCCGAAGCCAAGGATTGCGGGCGATAGGATGGCGGGGACTTTCACAAACCCCCTGATGTACAGGAGCACATGCGGGTTCTTGGGACTGCTCGTCTGTACGTCCAGTTGGACCTCCTGCTGGCCAGGTTTTGCTGACCAGTCGATGGCGGCCCGGATCTCCGTGGAGCCGCCGGGCGGCACCGTCTGGCTTGTCGTGCTCGTGCTGGTACAGCCGCAGGTCTCCTCGATCTTGCCAATCTTCACGGCCCGCCTGCTGTTGTTCCGCAGGACGAAGGTGTGCGAACGATTGGCGCCTTCCTCAAGAGTCATGCTCCCGAAGTCGTGAACGGGTTTGTCACAGACCAGATCCTCTGAACTCCTGGGGGCCAGCGCCGATCGAATGGCTGGCGTGCCCACCGCGATAGCTATGCCCACCCCAAGAAGGACGGATAATGCTCCTGCAGTTCGTCGCATGGATACTTGCCTTGGCATGCTTCGCTCTTCCCTTCATCTGATGAAGCAGGCCTTAATCCTGTCCGCATAAGAGTTGGCCTGAAGCACCTGCAACGTCTCTTCGCGGTTAAGGGCGGCAACGACCCGCCCATCATCAACTGCAATCATGGCTGGGGTCTGCGCGATCCATTGTTGACTCCCCGCCAGCCGCACGATTGGTGCGGTTGTCAACTCCTCGTCGCCCGCTGTTCCGGCGGACGCGTATGGGGTCATCTCAATGAACATTAGTTGGGGCAGCCCCGGCTGAAACATCAATTCAGAGCCCAGCCGCTCAAGTCGGGGCATGGCGCTGGCACATTCCGGACATGTGCGGCTGTAGAGGACGAGCAGCCATTGGCCTTTGGTCAACTCCTCGCCATGATCGATGTACTTATATAATGGGAGCCGTTTTCCCAACCATGTCTCGGGCTTAAGCACGACAACCTGATTTGCGCGAATTTCATCGTTCTCTGACAATATGACGGGGCGATTCCAGGACACGGCGCCGATGCCCACCAGGCTCACACACACCGCCACAGCGGGAATGCCATACACAGCCCGCAGGCGAAAGGCCCCGGGAACCGGCCGAACCTGAAGAAGGGTGCCAACCACGACAAAGTCGAACCCCATTGTGATCCACGGATTGACTGGAATGTTTCCAAAGCACCCGCAGGTGGTTTCGCCAGAGATCGCCTTGTATGTGACCACCGTAAAGAAGATCGCAAAACATGCGGTGGACACCCACCACGCCGCCTTCGGATACCAGCCGGTCAGCAGC
>Ga0315278_10005826_pt1 | contig 11176 bp, 11 predicted proteins | sample YL17G06_0_MG_FD_203880 | JGI IMG/M metagenome (GOLD analysis project Ga0315278, IMG submission 203880) | Sediment microbial communities from Yellowstone Lake, YNP, Wyoming, USA - YL17G06_0 | ecosystem: Environmental > Aquatic > Freshwater > Lake > Sediment | place: USA: Wyoming | collected... | reverse complement strand
TTCGCCCCCCTGCCGGTTTTCAAGTTCCGTAAGAGCCCCATGCCCTACAACCGCTTCCGAGCGCCGAGGCTGACAGCTGATGCTCTCGAATAGACCCTTGGTGCGCTGCGCTTCAAGAGTGGTCGATCAGTAGTAAGGTCACCAGCCGGCTGGCAAGCCAACGAGGTTCACCCTTAAACAGTAACGTGAAGCTCGCAGACCGGCAGCAACCCGAGGCACAGAGGTGCTCCGAGTTGCTACCACCAGAAGCGGCGTTTCCAATAATACCCCCTCAATCTCCCCCAACGGGCGGCCGTCAGAGCTGCTTCGGGCGGACGACGCCGGCGACGCTCCACGGGCCGCGCAGCGCCTCGCGCCACGTCGCTCCTTCTCCCTCCAGCAACACGACGTTCGCCGTCGTGATCCGCACCTCGCGGCCGCTGAGCTCCTTCACCGCATCCTCCCAGCCAGGGTTGTGACCGAGGACCAGCACCGTCCGCACGTCGGCAGATAAACGTGTGATCTCGGACCGCAGCTCCCTCGGCCCGCCCGCGTAGAGCGCCCGCGTGAAGCGGACGCGCGCGTCCGGGAAGAGGATAGCCAGCACAAGCGGCCGATGTCGACATAATCTCCGATCTCGGACGCTACGGACTCTCCCTTCCTCCTTCCCGCCACCCGCTTTACGGGCATCAGCATAAGGATTAGGATTAGGAGCACGTCGAACTGCTGCGGAATCGGTGGCCGGGTAGACAAGGTGCGCGGAAATGGTACTGACTTTCGTAGGGCTTCGGGCAACGCGGTGTTTCGGGCACCGCTCCCGCGTAGAAGAAGAGGAGATGCAGTGAGACCTTCGCTGGAACGGAGCGTGCGTGGCCTCGGTTTGGCACTGGTGGTGGCACTGGGCTTCGGCTGTGCCGCGGCGCGCGTCGAGAACGTCCAAGCGACGCGTGCAGCGAACCTGCCGCGGCCTGGCCGGGTCCTCGTGTTCGACTTCGACACCGGCGCGGCCGACGTCGTCGTGGGCACCTCGCCGCGCAGGTCGGTGCGCAATGCGGTCGGACTGTACGTGCAGGATTCAGATACCCTCGCCGCGGCGGTGGCGGACAGCCTCGCGAGCCAGCTGGTAGACGCCCTCAAAGCGAGCGGGTTCGCCGCCGAGCGCGCCGCCAAAGCCGCTCCGCCGCAGGCCAACGACCTCGTGATCCAGGGGCAGTTCGTCCAGATCGACCAGGGCTCGGCGACGAGGCGCTTCGTGATCGGGTTGGGCGTCGGCGCGACCGAGCTGCGGACGCAGGTCGAGGTGCTCCAGGTGAACGCCGACGGGTGGCAGCCGGTCAAGCAGTTCGACACCGTCGCCGCGGGCGCACGCCTCCCCGGCGCAGGATTCTTCGTCGCGGGCGGGGCGGTCGCCGGCACGGCGGCGGCCTCGGCGGTGATCTCCTCGGGTGTCGGCGCGATTCGTGAGTTTCGCGCGTCCATCGACGCCGACGCGCGGCGCACCTCGGAGCAGGTCGCGGCGAAGCTGACGGAGCTGTCCACCGCCCAGCGCTGGTAGCAGGTCCTGGCCGACCTCTTTCACCGCGGCAACGCTGTCCTGCCATGAAGCGTCACCCGTGCTGCGGCGGCACGACAGCCACGCTCACCCACAGCGCAGCAATCATCGGTCTCCACGCGTCCTGAGGGAATCGAATCAGGGCGACCGCGTCGGAATCGTCGGACCAGAAGCTCTCGCTCCCCACCCTGACCGCGATGGTCGTCGGCGGCATGGTCGGAGCGGGGGTGTTCTCGATCCCGCGCAACTTAGCGCAGGCCACCGGCGTCTACGGAGCGCTCATCGCCTGGGCCGTCGCCGGCGCCGGCATGCTGATGCTGGCCTTCGTCTTCCAGACGCTCGCCAACCGCAAGCCGGACCTCGACGCCGGCGTCTACGCGTACGCGCGGGCCGGCTTCGGCCCCTACCTGGGCTTTGCATCGGGTTTTGGCTACTGGGCCAGCGCCTGCGTCGGCAACGTCTCGTACTGGGTGCTGATCAAGTCGACGCTGGGCGCGGTGATCCCGGCCTTCGGCGACGGCAACACCATCGCCGCCGTGGCGGTGTCGTCGATCGGCATCTGGGCCTTCCACTTCATGGTGCTGCGCGGCGTGAAGGAGGCGGCGACGATCAACCGGATCGTCACCATCGCCAAGGTCATCCCGCTGCTCCTGTTCCTGATCCTGGTGATCTTCTCGTTCAAGGGCGACGTCTTCGTCGCCAACCTGTGGGGCGGCGGCGAGGCCCAGGGTTACGGCAACCTGTTCCAGCAGGTCAAGGCGACGATGCTGATCACGGTGTTCGTGTTCCTCGGCATCGAGGGTGCGAGCAACTACTCGCGCTTTGCGAGGACGCGCAAGGACGTCGGCACCGCCACCGTGGTCGGGTTTCTCGGCGTGCTGGCGCTGTTTGCGTCGGTGTCGATCCTGGCCTTCGGCATCTTGCCGCGCGCCGAGATCCAGCAGCTGAGCCAGCCGTCGGTGGGTGGCGTGCTCGCGGCGGCGGTCGGTACCTGGGGCGCGAAGTTCATCGGCATGGGCGTGATCGTCTCGGTGCTCGGCGCATACCTGGCCTGGAGCTTGATGGCGGCCGAGGTGCTGTCGATCGCCGCCAAGCATGGCGACATGCCGGCGTTCCTGGCCAAGGAGAACGAAAACCAGGTGCCCGCGAACGCGTTGCTGATGAGCACGCTGCTGGTGCAGCTCGTGCTCGTCGCTACGCTGTTCTCGGCCGACGCCTTCACCTTCGCGCTGTCGCTCTGCAGCCACCTGTCGCTGCTGCCGTATCTGCTGTCGGCAGCGTTCCTGCTCAAGCTGGTGGTGAACCGCGCGACCTACGCCGCGAGCGACCCCGACCATGGCAAGGACAGGATCGTCGCGATCCTCGCCACGGTGTACTCGGTCTTCCTGGTCTACGCCGGCGGCCTCAAGTTTCTGGTGCTGTCGTTCCTGATCTACGCACCCGGAACGCTGCTCTACCTCAAGGCACGACGTGAGCAGAACGAGCAGTTCTTCGCGCCGGCCGAGTGGATCGCGCTCGCGGTCGTCGTCGCCGGTGCCGCCTACGCACTGAGCGGTTTGATCACCGGCTACATCACCATCTGAAAACTGCCATCGAAAGGATATTTTATGTCTGACTCCCAGGCTTTCGGCGTCCACTCCGAGGTCGGCACGCTGCGCAAGGTGATGGTGTGCGCGCCGGGCAAGGCGCATCAGCGCCTCACCCCCAGCAACTGCGACGACCTGCTGTTCGACGACGTCATGTGGGTCGAGAACGCCAAGCGCGACCACTTCGACTTCATGACCAAGATGCGCGATCGCGGCGCCGAGGTCCTCGAGATGCACAACCTCCTCGAGCAGACGGTCGCCGTCCCCGAGGCCAAGAAGTGGATCGTCGACAACCAGGTGGTGCCGAACCAGGTCGGCCTCGGCCTGGTCGACGAGATCAAGAGCTATCTCAACGGCCTGTCGAACCGCGCGCTGGCGGAGACCCTGATAGGCGGTCTCTCGACCGAGGAGTTCCCGGAGAAGATCGGCGGCGAGATGTTGAAGCTCGTCAAGGACGCCGCCGGCGTCACCGAGTACCTGCTGCCGCCGCTGCCCAACACGCTCTACACGCGCGACACCACGTGCTGGATGTACGGCGGCGTCTCGCTCAACCCGCTGTACTGGCCGGCGCGCCACGAGGAGACCATCCTCACCACGTCGATCTACAAGTTCCACCCGGACTTCGCCGGCAAGGTGAAGGTCTGGTGGGGTGATCCGACCCAGGACCACGGCCTCGCCACCGTGGAAGGCGGCGACGTGATGCCGATCGGCAAGGGCAACGTGCTGATCGGCATGAGCGAGCGCACCTCGCGCCAGGGCATCAGCCAGCTCGCGGCGGCGCTGTTCGCCCAGGGCGCGGCGCAGCGTGTGATCGTCGCGGCGATGCCGAAGCTGCGCGCAGCGATGCACCTCGACACCATCTTCACCTTCGCCGATCGCGACTGGGTGCTGCTCTACCCGGACATCGTCAACAGCATCCACGCCTACTCGTACCGTCCCGGCGCGAAGCCCGGCACCGTCGATCTGCGCAAGGACGAGAAGTCGTTCATCGACACGGTCGCGGACGCGCTCGGCGTCAAGAAGATGCGCGTGGTCGAGACCGGCGGCAATGCCTACATGCGCGAGCGTACGCAGTGGGACAGCGGCGCCAACCTGGTCTGCGCGTCGCCCGGCGTGGTGTTCGCGTACGATCGCAACACCTACACCAACACGCTGCTGCGCGAGCAGGGCATCGAGGTCGTCAGCATCGTCGCCGCCGAGCTCGGGCGCGGGCGCGGCGGCGGACACTGCATGACGTGTCCGATCATCCGCGACGCCATCGACTGATGCAGCACACTGGCTCGCGGATGGGGGTGAGAACGACGCGACCGAAACTGTCGCTGACTCTGTCGCTGTTTCCTCTCTTTCTCCTCGCTCTGGCCGCCGTCGCGCATGCCGAGGCCGACGGCTTCCTGGTGCGCGATGGCAACGTGGCGCCGGCCGAGACGTACCTGGACAGCGACGGTGCCGTGCAGTCCGACAAGCCGGTGGAGAGCCCCTGGGATACCTTCGCGGACGAAGCGCCGCCGCCCGCCGCGGAGCGCTGGGAGATCCCGGGGCCGTGGTCGCTTCGGGCAACGACGCCGCAGGTGCAGACGCTGGTCGCGGGACCGACCTTCCGCAACCAAAAGAACCGCATCGAGGTCGGCGCGGGCTTCGGCTACATCAACTCGAAGTGGCGGTTCCCGTTCGAGGTGAGCGTCGAGCCGACGTACCGGCGCAACAAGAACGTCTCCAGCGGCGACCGCGACTTCAGCCGGGTGCGGACCTTCGGCCTGGTCAACCTATGGAACCGGAGCAGCAACTGGGAATCGACCTCGGCCGCCGGGACCATCTTCTACGACTCGCAGAGTGATTCCTTCAACACGCTCGAGGTCGGGGGCTCGGTCAGCGAGACCATCGGCCGGCGGCTGTCCCTGTCCGCCAATCTCATCTGGGGGGGGCGATTGGCCGCGCGGCGCGCAGTTCAACAACGCGGCCGTCGCGTCGTTCGGCACCTCGTACAACCTCGGCGCCGGCGTCCGCTCCGGCGGCTTCTACGAGCTGGACAACAATCTCTTCAACGATGACGACTTCGGCGGCTTCATCGCGTACCAGTTCCTGCCGTTCGCCGAGCTCAACGTCAACGCCGGCAAGCACGAGTTCGTCAACGTCAGACTGATGATCTCGTACGCGCTCGAGCGGCCCTAGCTCCGACGGGCTATCTGCCCAGGCTGGCGGCGACGGCGACGAACGTGGCGGCCACGACGAACAACCCCACCAGGAGCGGCCACATGAACCGCAGGTACTTGTCGTAGCCGACCTCTGCGATGGCCAGCCCGCCCACGACGACGACGTTGGTCGGGGAGGCCAGGAGGGCGAGCCCGTGGCCCATGACCCACGCGGTGATCGTGGTGGGGCGGCTCACGCCGGCAAAGTCGGCCAGCGGCGACAGCAGCGGCATCGCCAGTGCGGCGTGGCCGGAGCTCGACGGGACGAGGAACGCGAGCGGAATGTTCACCAGCATCGCCACGACGGCGAAGGTCCCCGCCGAGGCGCCCGTGATGAGGTGCTCCATCGCGTTGAGGATGGTGTCGAGGGTCTGGGTGTTGGTCATGATCACCGAGACACCGCCGGCCAGGAGCATGACCATGGCGGGACCCATCATGCCCGAGGCACCCGCAGAGATGAGTCGCACGATCTCCTTCTCGTTCATCTTCGCGACCACGCCGACGACGACCGACGCGATCAGGAACAGCATCGCCAGCTGTGGGAACCACCAGCTCAGCTGGAACCAGAACGGCACCACCGCGGCGACGTCGTGGGTGACGAAATCGTCGGCCGGCCCGGTCGTGCCGCCGAGGATGCTGGACCAGGGGATGACCGAGAAGATCATCAGGCCGAAGGCGAGGGCGGTGATCGCGAGGACCCACTTCTGGGTTCCGGTGAGGGTTTCGTCGACCTCGGCGGGAACGTTGCCCGATTTGTCCTCGGGCGCAGCATCGTCGAAGCCGACCAGCGAGGCGCGTGGATCGGCGCGCACCCTGGCCGCGTAGCGCAGCACCCACCCCACCGCCATTGCCGTGAGCAATCCCCACAGGATCACGCGCAGCACGATGCCGTCACCGATACCGACCCTGGCCTCGCCGGCGGCGACACCGATCGAGAATGGGTTCACCGTGGACGCCATGACGCCGATCGTGGCGCCAACGATGATCATCGCAGCCGTGACCAGCCGGTCGTAGCCGAGCGCGGACATGAGCGGGATGAACAGCGCGTAGAAGCCGAGCGTCTCCACCGAGAAGCCCATCGTGGAGCCGAGCAGCGAGAACAGCACCATGACGGTTGTGATGAGCAGCCATCCTCTGCTGCGCAAGCGGCTGGCCAAGGTAGCAACGGCGACCTCCAGGCTGCGGGTCGCGAAGCTGATGGAGATGAAGGCACCGATCGACATGATGAAGACGATGACGCCGATCTGGCCGAACAGACGCCCGACCGTCTCGGTGTCGACGAATCCGCGCACGGGGCTCAGCAGGCCGTAGATGCCGTTGACCGGCGCGAGAATCAGCTGCTCGACCCGCCCGCTGGCCGTGAGCGGCGATTCGATGCGCTGGTACGTGCCCGGGATCGGCGAGCCGTCGGCGTCGGTGGCGTACTTCCCGGCCGGGATGAACAGGGCCGCCACCCAGACCAGGAGGCTGACGATCGCCAGCGTCGTCACGGCGCTGGGGAACTGGAACGTTCGCTGCCGAGGTTGGTCTTGAGCGCTCGTACTGACGTTCTGTTCCGGCATGATCGCCTCAAAAGCCTACGACGCACTCCAGATCAACCCGATCTCACCCCCATGCAGCGGATCCAGAAATCTTCACTTCAGCGCCGGCCGCCGACGCCGCCCGTCCGGCCGGAACATCGCGGCGACCGAATCGCCCCCGGGCTCACCGACCCGTGTTGCTTGTCCGCAGGAGGTTAGCCAGCACAAGCGGCCGATGTCGACATAATCTCCGATCTCGGACGCTACGGACTCTCCCTTCCTCCTTCCTGCCACCCACCCGTCTTACGGCTGGAATGGGACCGCTCTGATGGCCGGCCCTTCAAAACGCTTTACGACCCAGCGCAAGCCCACGCCATGCCCGAAACGCGGGTGACCGGGCAGGAACTCGGCGCGGGCGACGTGCCGCCCGGTGCCAAGCGCCGGCCGCCGCCGGAGGATGACCCCGAGTTCACCGCGTTCCCCGTCGAGCTGCCCGAGGCGGTCCGCTTCGCGCGCGATTTGCTCGGTGGGAAATACCCGACCATAGAAGTTTTCTATCCTCATCCTCAATGCGTCCTAACGCGGGCTGCGCCCGCAACCCAAGCCCGCCTTCGGCGAGCATCAACACGAAGGTGATCGCGAAGCTGGTGGCGAACTTGATCGCTTGCGAAAAATTTCGTTAGGCTGGCAGGCGGGTGGAAAAGCGAAACTTCGTCGCAAAACGCAAAGAACCTACGGAGAAAGAATCTATCCTCCGCAGCGCCCTTCTGTTTGCTACATGACAAGCGGCGGTAGCGGGCAATCGAGCGTGTCGCAAATGGCGCGAAGCAACTCTGCTTCCCGGACGCTGACCTGCTGGTTCGCCCCGATGCAGGCAGCGCAGGCGACGACGATCCGGCGCTTGATGGCGGGGACGGATTGATGGAGCGTTTGCAGGGCCGCGTGGAACTCGGCGAGTGAGCATTCCTCGCTGGGCGGTAGCAAGCGGTACGTGTGATCGCCGCCGATGTAGCTGCGCATGCCCGTATCGAAAGCCCGGGCGGCCAGTTCTGGTTCCGGCTGGCCTTCCCAGGCCAGGAGCGACAACACCTTGGCTATCGGGGATGCCAGTTCTTGCGCAGAGCTTTGCATCGGGCCCATCGGACGCCGCGGAAGGAACTGGGCATCGAGGTGGCGATGCAGCACACAGCGCAGCGTGTACTCGAACAGGCTCAGCCGCTGGTCGGCGTTTACGAGCGCCTCGACCTGGCCGCGGAAAGTCTCGTGCTGGCGGGGCGACATCTGCCGGAGAGCCGGCATGGCTAGGTCCAGTAAGGGCAGGCGGAGCCTGTCCTCCAGAGCCTGGACCGGGGCGGCCAAGCGCACGGTTTCGGCGAAGTCAGGCGGCGTAGCGCCGGCCTTCACCCGGGCCAGCTGGAGGTTGCGCAGCTCAGCCCGCGGGTCCAGGAGGAGGGCGTAGATCAAGGCACGAGCACTGAACGGTTCCTGGGCGGCGACGCGGATCGGGTCGGGGATACTGGCGTACAGCGCACGGGCGTGGCTAACTTCTTCCGGGTCGATGTGGCCGACCCTTGCCGCCGTTGCGTCGGCGAACCCCAGGACCGGCAGCGGCACCTGCGGCAGCCCCGGTAACCTCGGCCCGCCGGTGGTCGGCGGGACGCCGCCGGGACGGGAGCCTTCGGGTTCTTCCCGGTCGACATCGACCGGCCGTACCTCCGGGAACTGGCCGTCGAATTGGGGATCGAGAGCCCGGATGCGGGCGATGAGGGGCGGGTGGGTAGCCAGGAGTCCGAAGAACCCCCCGCCGGCGAAGGCGTTGGCGATAAACATGTGGCCGACCTCAGCGGCCCGGGGGTTAGTGATGCGCGACCCCTCTTTCAAACCACCGATCTTCTTGAGCGCCCCGCCAATGCCGTCGGGGTTACGCGTGAATTGGACGGCACTGGCGTCGGCCAGGTATTCGCGCTGCCGCGAAACTGCTGCCTGGATCAGCCGGCCGAAGAACGCTCCCACCAGGCCCAGCGCGAACAATCCCAGAGCCAGCATCATGTTGCCGCCGCGCGAGTCTCCCCCACCCGACCTGGATGACCTCCGGCCGCCCGAGAACATCATGATCCGGCCCATGATCGACAGCACCATGATCCCGGAAATCAGGCCGATCAGCCGGATATTCAGCCGCATGTCGCCGTTGAGGATGTGGCTGAACTCGTGGGCCACCACCCCCTGCAGCTCGTCGCGGGTCAGGTACTCGAGGCAGCCCTGGGAGACGGCGACCACGGCGTCGCCGGGAAGATAGCCGGCCGCGAAGGCGTTGATGCCCGGCTCATTCAGAACATAGACGGGAGGCACCGGCACTCCCGCGGCGATGGCCATCTCCTCGACGACGTGGAGCAGCCGCTTCTGCCGCGGGTCGGTGGTCGTACCAGGGATTTCGACAGCGTCCATCATCAGGGCAACGGCCCGGCCGCCGGAGGCGAGCTGGTTCACTTTTAATGCACTGGCGCCGCCGACCAGAATGCCCACCCCGGCAGCAACGACCAGGAGCAACTCCGGCTGCCACCAAGACACCGGCTGGCCGGCGCCATACTGGCCGAATACAAGCAACAGCCCGTACACCAAGGCGATCAGAACCAGGATCCCCAGGACGAAATAGACCACCAGCTGGACGGTCCTGCCCCGGGCCGAATCCTGCTGCTCGAAGAAATCGGTGGCCATAGTCAGTGCGCCTCGGGGAGTATGGAATCGCAGTGCATGGGACGCCGAGATCGCTTGTGGTTCCGAGCTACTTGAACGACACCTTGGGTGCTTCGCGCTCTTCCTGGGCAGCTTCGAGCAGCGCCGCCTCGGTGAAACCGAACATGCCGGCCACCATGACCGAAGGAAACACCTCACGCCGGTTGTTGTAGGCCATGACGGAATCGTTGAACGCTTGCCGAGCAAAGCCGATCTTGTTTTCGGTCGCGGTCAGCTCCTCTTGCAGCGCGAGCATGTTCTGGTTGGCCTTGAGGTCCGGGTATGCCTCGGACAGGGCAAAGAGCCGGCCCAGCGTGCCGTCCAGCTGGCCCTCGGCCCGATTGAGTTCCTTCATGGCCGCTGGGTCGGCCGGATTGGCGGCAACGTTCTGCTCGGCCGCCATCGCGCTCTTGCGGGCCTTGATGACTGCGTCGAGCGTCTCGCGCTCGTGAGCCATGTAGCCTTTGACAGCCTCAATGAGGTTCGGGATCAAATCGTAGCGGCGCTTGAGCTGCACGTCGATCTGGGCGAAGGCGTTCTTGAAGCGGTTGCGTGCAACCACCAGCCGGTTGTAAATGCCGACAAGACCGAACACAAGCAACAGCCCGACGCCCAGGATTACGAGCAGGGTGACGATCACAGGATCCATTGGCTCTTACCTCCTCAGAGAAGATTGTTGGCCTGGACGGTTGTCACCATCAGGCCGCGACTGGTTGCTTTCGTCAGAACAACCCAACCGCTGACCCTAGCACAAGGACGGCGACGAGCGCGATCACTCCGCTGACGGTCGGCGTCGGTACCGCGACGCCGATGGTCTGCATCGCGCCCACGACGAAGGTGTCCCGCAGGCCTTGTTCGTGAGTGGCTGGCGGGATGCCGTCACGCGAGAGCAGCGACATCCGGACCCCATGCACGTGCATCGGGGCCGGACACGCGGTGAATCACACGGCAAGGAGGCGCGTGAGGCGAAGTGGCGCGGAGTCGGGAGCGCCCCGTGGTCACGGGCACCGGACCGTGGAGAACCGATCGGGCTGCGCGCCGCGGCGACAGCGCCATGCCCGCTTCACCTCGCTGATCGCCCAGGAGCCCGCCGACGTCCGCTCCAGGAGGACCTCCCAGCGTTCGCCGCGTATCGAATCGTCGAGCAGGCCGTCCCGGAGCACGGTGACGCGCGATGCCGTCGGCGCTTCCGCGCGCCGGTTTACCTGGACGACGTGCTGCGCGGAGCCCTCGAAGGGCCCGGCGACCGCCAGCGCGACCTCGACCGGCGTGCCGCCGCGTTCGGCCAGCACCGATGCAGTGGCGTACTCCGCCGCGGGCACCGTCGCCATGGCCGCCACCGGCAACTGAGCGAGCGAAGGCGCGCGCGCGTCGGCAGGTCCGGCGACCGGCGCCAAAGCCGCGATCCCAAGCACGATTGACGCGCCAAGCCGCCACGAACGCATGCGTAGCCTCCCTGAGGTTGTCCGCCCATCGCGGAGCGCAATGGAACGTATGTCCGGCACTTTGGGGAAAAGCTCGATGGAGGATAAGTCGTTCAAACGCACCCATTCGACGCACAGCGCGAACACGGCGCCGTAGGGCACCGCGCGGACGTGGTCCGCTCATCAGGGCATC
>Ga0315278_10005825_pt1 | contig 11181 bp, 12 predicted proteins | sample YL17G06_0_MG_FD_203880 | JGI IMG/M metagenome (GOLD analysis project Ga0315278, IMG submission 203880) | Sediment microbial communities from Yellowstone Lake, YNP, Wyoming, USA - YL17G06_0 | ecosystem: Environmental > Aquatic > Freshwater > Lake > Sediment | place: USA: Wyoming | collected... | reverse complement strand
TTGAATGGGGTTCAAGGGGTCGATGGTTCAAATCCATTCGCCCCGACCACTCGCAACAAATAAAAACGGGGGCTTAGTCGGCCCCCGTTTTATTTTGTACCATCAAGAAAACAGTGCTTTCGGGGGTTCAACCGCATTTTTAAGGACACGGAAAAGGACACGCCAAATTTTCATCCCATCTGTCCTCACTTATACACTGTTTTGTTTCAAACCGCAAAGGCCAGAGGAAGGGACATCAATTGAATTGGTCGCCCCGCACCCGTTTCCGGTCTATGTTCCCGGCGGCGCGGTGCTTCAGCCGCGACATGGATCATTGAACGATCTGGTAGTGTCGAACCCTGTTGTCGTACTCGACCATCATTTCTTGGACTCTTGGCGGTACGACTGCAGTCTCCACGTCAGTGCCTGCGAAGCCCTGAATGGCGTCGATCGACTCCCAAATGGTCACTATCAGGAACTCCACTCCGTCCGGAACAGTGCGGCGAAGAATTGACGCGCTTACAAACCCCGGAATCTCTTGGAGCTTGGGAAACGTTTCTTCGCGCAAGTGCTCAACGTACCTGTCCGCATGAGAGGACTTGGCAAGCCCTCGCCACTGGCGTGAAATCATAAGATGGCCTCCCTAGTGATGACTGACGTCCAACAATGACTCAGATTGATCCGCATAAAATTTGGAATTGCTTTTTCCAGCCCGTATAACCCTGATATTTCACGAGTCGAGGTGGCTGCAGCCGCAAGGCGTCGGGCCATGAAGCTGTACTATGGTACAGCGAATGGCCTGCAACGCAGCGGATGCGGCCAGATCGGCTCGCCCGAAGGGTGAAAATTTTTCAGAATCGCTCCAGTTTCGCGCCCAAGAAGTTTCGGTGACAAACTGTACCAGCTGAAAAGCCGGCCTAAGAAGTTCAATTCGTCGGTTTCTTTTACCATAATGCCGATTCTGAAAAATTTTCATGAAACGTTCGGGATAACATGCAGTTGCGGTAGCGATGGCAAAACCTAGTTGCTTACGCTGGATCAGCTGAGTCCAAGCGTCTGAGAGCCTCCTCTATCTCATCCAGATGCAGCTTGCGATGTTCAGATCGATAAAGGCGAAACCTTTCTCCCAACTTTTCAATTTCAAAAATCAGATCAGATGGGGCGTCTCCAAGTGCACAGTCAATATCTTTAGCGGATGAAACGGCCAGATTTGCAGCAACTCGCGGTGGGAGTGCTTGCCACAAGGGGAGCAAACATTCATTGGTAACATCGATATCAATCGGAGACGGGGAAACACCACTCAATTGCCATTTTCGTATCAGTGACAGACACCGTTGATCCCAGAATGAAAGATGGGCAAGCGCAACCGCAATGGTCCAGCCCTCGTTCAGCGGAAGGCTTAACTGGGTGTCGGTTAGTCGGTTTACCAGAGAGGTTAGTCTTTTAAGCTCCCGAGCATTTTCAATAACAAAAGGCCTGTTCATATAGATTTTCCAGAAAAAAATACCTTTTGTTGGTTCGGCGATAAGGATCGAGTTGGGGAGTGCGATCGCTTTCGCCAACCATGCCACTTGCATCCGTTGTTGAGGATCAAGTGACCCCCATATGAATCATTACCCGATGCGTTTCTATGGTTGGCCCGTTTAGCCGCTCATCTTGACAGGGGATGTTGCGGTCTCCCCAACTACGGTTGTCCATGGTCGAACTCGCCATCGTGCTACAAGTCCATTTCTAACAAAAGGATCTGCGGCTACAAACCTTTCTGCGACCTCAGACGAATCACCTTGAAACAGCAGCACCGCACCATCGACCGGGTCAGCCAATGCTCCTCCGAGTATGAGTTCCTGGCGGCCACAAGCCTCCCAACACAGATCCAAGTGCTCTTTCCGGAATTTGGCTCTGCGTTCCAGATAGTCTGGAACCACATCATAGAACAGGAGGTAGTGCATGATTACCCCTTTCATCTTATCGTATGAATGCTATTCTAAAAACCCACCGGATACTCAAATCAACTTGACACAATAGGAAACGTATTGCGGCATCAACCAAAAGAGAAACGTTGAGCGATAGTGTTTTGCTGTCACAAATTTTTAGGCTAACATTATTTCTGTGATAGATAACGTAATGGAATCTGCGTTTTTGAGATGCCGGAATAAAGTAACAACCAGGCTATTACAATCAAAAAAACAAATAGCTAATCATAGATATGCTGCTAAACAAATTCTGGATGATTGATTCGCTGTTAAACTTAGTACTTCTGCAACATGTAATTGAAATAGAGCTTTCGGTTATGGCTAAATTTTTCAATTAATTTCGATTCAATTTTATTGGCAAAATCTAAGCCGATATTATTTAAGAAACGGGGTAGTAATTTCTTTACCAATTGTCGCTTTCTATCGCCATTTATTTGCAATGCAGAAACAACTTGCTGGTTAATAAATTCTTCTTTGACAACTTTAAAAGATGCTTCTTTTATTGCCTTCCGAAGATAATCAAGTTTTTTCTTGCTACGATAATCTGCAAATAAAAAAAGGCCACCATTTCGTAGAACCCGATGAACTTCAGCTAAAAATCCTTCAAAATTAGCATATCGATGTGAAGATTCAACATTAATCACAATGTCGCATGATTCATTTTCAATAGGCAAATTATCTGCATCACCATGCAAGAAAGATAACCCCCTTATTTGGTAATTTTTATTGCAGAATCTGACCGCTGCCCTACTTATATCTATTCCTATGGCAGAATCTGGAGACCACCGCTTGACAACATAGGACAATCCACCACCGCGACCACAACCGATCTCAACCACAGCTTTATTCCTGAAGTCAATGTTCTTAGTCATATGGTGATATAACTGGATGGAGTATCGATTGAGCTCATCTTCTGGATTAAGATCAACCTCCTGTTTTTGATCGGCATATCCGTAATTCATGAAAATAACATCTGCATGATTATCGGCCCAACTGACATACCAGTACAAAGTCCTGGCCAAGTAGTCACGGAATTTCATCTTCACTCATGCCTCCGATGTTGATGGATAACTCAATCACCGTGCTATGGCTTTATCGATGATTGGCTCGATCAGAAGCCGCGTGGTGATTGGCAAGAGAAATCCACTGAATCCTGAATAGGTCAGGAGTTTAGATTTCAATGGAAAACCCACCTGTGGCCAGCGGGTGGATTTGTACTGGGAATCTCACCGGTCTGGGGTGGGGTAACCCTTTGTCAGAATGCCAATATCAAAGATTGGGCACCTCGGTGATACGGGTGATATTACAAGCTTCACAAGCTTTGCAATAGGTAATGGCTATCGAAAAAAGCTGCCGATATTCAATGGTCCCAATTTGATTTAATCCTGTATTTGTCATATGTCAATATTGAAGACTTGATAACTCGAAAAAAGCCATTCACGGCGCGCTGCATTGCACTATGTGGGTCGAAATCCCTCTTCACCCTCTTACAGCACCAAAGCGGGTTGGGGGTCAGTAATAACGTTGGGGGCCGTAAAAATGCGTCAAGGGGGAACGCTTGGGTTTTATACCCGGGTCATCACCGTGCTGATGGCCGCCATGGTACTTGCAGTCGGCTGCGTGCCGAATCTGATGTCCCTCAGCGAGGGTAGCCCGGCGCAGGTTTTAAGCTATCCAGGCGCTCCGCCGGTAATGGACGGGCGGACGCGCTTCCGACAGGTAGTCTGTTCGCTTGCCGGTCAAAGCACGTCGGCCGCAGGTTCACATTTCGATTGTACGAATCTCCTGTGGCGCATGGCAGATGAAGAAAGGCCAACTCACAAGCCGACTCCCCTGCCCTCCCACGACCCGCGCCTGCGGATTCTGATCGTGCCTGGCGCCTTCGCGGAATGCTTCCCGGAGTTCGGTATGCCCTTCGAAGATGCCGCTTCATCCCTGAGGCAACGCGGCTACCGCATCGATTTCATACCGGTAAGTGGCCGGTCGGGGGCCGACCACAATGCCGCTCAGATCGCCGCGGCCGTTGAACAGTTTCTCGACGACCCGGCCGACCAGATCGTACTGATCGGCCATTCGAAAGGTGCGGTTGACATCCTGCACTTCCTGGTGAACCACCCGCAGCTGGCCCGGCGGATATGTGCTGTGGTCAGCGCGGCCGGCGCCGTGAACGGATCGCCGCTTGCGGAAGACTTTGCTGGGACGTATAGGAGAGTTTTCTCTCAAATGCCGCTCATGTATTGCCACCCGGGGGACCGGGACGTCGTGAACAGCCTGACACGATCCTACTGCATGACCTGGCTTGCATCTCATCGCCTGCCGGACCATGTGAAATACTTCTCCCTGGGTGGCTTTGCCCGGCGCGAGGACATCCACCCGATGATGCTGCTCACCTATGATCTGCTCGCTACGGTCGAGCCGAGGAACGACGGTTACGTCGCCTTCTCAGATCAGGTGATTCCCGGCAGCACTCTTTTGGGCTACGCCAACCTCGACCACTGGGACATCGCCCTGCCCGTGCGTGAACGCTTGAACTTCGGAGGAATCAACAGCCGCGCCTTGGCGCGCGAACTGCTCTTCGAAGCCATTGTACTCACGGTGGCGGAGTCCATGAATTCAGCTTCGATTACCTCTGCGCCTTAAAACGGCCATATCACTGTACCACGTATCGCTTGACCTCGCTCCCCACTGGCTCTAAATATTCATGCCATGCAGTTGCCACGATTTGGTCTGACATGATGCAAATACAGGAATTGATAAAGTCGGGCGTTTTGAATATCGGCAGCTTTTTGGGATAGCTACTACCTATTGCAAAGGTGGTGAAAGCATGAATCATCCGACATATCACCAGCAAGATGAATTGGTGATATATCAATGATATCAAATGGATGACCGCTATCTGTGAATAGATCCTTTGGTCGGTTGATATCTGTGACTTTTGCCGAACTTGATCGTTACGCATTTGGCTGTCAGTATCGCTCGTTCAGCGTTAACCGCTTTTGATGGGATATAGCCCAGAAACACAGTCTATCCGACCTTCTCCCAGGGAGGATGATATCCGCAATTTTCCGGTAAGCTGTTTGCTTGCGATTAGCTGACGAACACAATCAACCGAATCAGTTAGCCTTGAAAATGGTATCTGGCTCCAACACCGTATTGATTGTTCCGATTATCACACCACTTGACTTCCGCAACCACGTTCGATCGTACAGGCCCTGCGGCATTGTTCTGAGGCCCGGTCACAGATCTTTCAAGCCGGATCGAGACCGTTGAGCCAGTTGTAACATGTTGAGGCGTTTCAAAATAGCAACCGCCTCGGCTACAGTTAAGCATCCTCGCAGAAACTAAGTTATCCTTGTTGAAATAAGCCCAAACTATATTGTAGTCGCATGCTTGACGGTGCTCTGCTCGACGCTCTTCTGGATAGCTCAAAGCGGGTCGGGATACATACCGTACTCCAGCTAAAACACTCGAAATTGCATCTAATAGTTCTTGACTGCTGACATCCTTAAAACAGTAACCGTCAGCCCCCGCATCAAAGGCCGCCCTTATGTTGTGATCCGATTCAAGAATGGTCAGTACCAATATTTTTGCATCCGTGCTTTTTGATATTTCCGGAAAAACATCATAACCGCTTCTCCCTGGAAGCCGAAGGTCTAAAAGAACTAAATCCGCAGGAAATTGCTTGATAATCTTCAATGCCTCTCCACCGCTGCCCGCCTCTGCCACCACCTCTAAATGCTCTTGAGCGTTGATCAAATCCTTCAAGGCTGCGCGGTAAAGATCATTGTCTTCGACAATTATGATTTTCTTCTTGGTGTCCATGTCATCACCGAATTTGCGTTATGGTCGCCAATCCGTGGTTCCCATAAAAACTATATTGTTTTATCTCCGTCCACCGGCAACGCTATACTAACGCGGGTTCCAGCCCCCAACAAGGAGTGTACAGAAAATGAACCGCCAATTATTTCGACCCGCTCTCGCATGCTCTTCAATCCAAAACCACTTGAGCGATCGCCCCAGTTAGAAACCTCTTTAAAATCAAAGCCATTCCCGTTGTCCTCCACCTCCGCTTCGAAATAATTGCCGGATTTTTTCAATCGGATATAAATCGTATCGGCCTTGCTGTGCATAGCTGCATTGTTCAACGCTTCTTGGATCACGCGGTAAATCACGATTTTTAGCAGCTCGGGGACCCCCCGCTCATCTATGTCGATCTGCTGTATGATCTTTATTTGGCTGTAGTGCTGACTAAACTGGCGAATGTGCCAGTCGATTGTGGGCAAAAGCCCCCTGTCATCGATAATTTCCGGCCGCAGATTTGCAGAAATACGCTTACAATCTTTAATTGTTTCTGCCAAATGTAAAATGGTCTTTTCGAGAGAGGTCGTCGCTGCGTCTGGCTTTTCGGCTATCTTCTTGGCGATTGATTCCAGAGCAAACTTTATAGCAGCAAGATTTCCCCCGATGCTGTCGTGTAACTCCCGGGAAACCGCTTTTCGGTCGGCTTCCAGCGCCTCAATGCTCTTTCGCGAAAATTCCTTCAAACGGCGTTGGGAATCCCGCAATTCCAATTCCAAATTTTTTAGGATGGAGATATCTTTAGTGATAGTTGCTACGAATTCAATTCTGCCATTTTCGTCCATTAAGGGAAATGCCGTCACGAGAGTGGGAAATACCCGGCCATATTTGTCGACCCGATACCCCTCCCAGTTACGCACCTCTTGGCCGTTAAGGCATTGTTGCCGCAACCCCCACGCGAACTGATATCGGTCAGGCAAAAGAAGGTTCTTGATAGACTTGCCGATCAGTTCATCCCTGCTCCAGCCGTAGGATCGTTCCGCCTCCCGGTTGATCTCAATGATAGTTCCGGACAAATCTTCGATGATGATGGGGTCGGCCGCATCTCGAAAGACCCAGGACAGCTGGTGAAGCTTGGTTTGGACGCTCTTGCGTTCAGCAATTTCGCTCTCCAATTTCGTCACAGCGTCTTCAAGTTCGACGGTGCGCTCTTTCACCATCTTTTCCAACTGGGTGGAAAAATCTTTCGGAGCCCCACCTGTCTTCTTGTGCTCGATGATATCCATGATGGTAGCTGTCACGCTTATCCGAAACTGCAGTATATGATCGTTAATGATTCAAATATCACAAAATTAGCGTTCTATGAGTACGTCGGTGATATTAAAAAAACCAGCACGCCTCGGTGAGTTATCGATTATGTCACGCATTCTTACGATCAGGTTTTTCTTGGTTTCTTGGCAAAAAGCTGTTGAACGTGTTTGACCAAATCCAAGATTGGTCCGGTTGGTGGCTGAAAGCATTCATTACATATGCGGACTCGTTTGACGTCTTGGAAAGCGTGCGATGGTCTGAGTTTTCCGCATCTCCTGCACATAATTCGCCAGGTATTGGCAAATTTAGCGGTGGATAGTTTTTGCATTCGCAATATCGTCGGGCATGAGCAGGTTGCGTATTCCGATCGAAACAGGTCAAGCTGCTGGATCTGAATGGAGTTTGCTATAAGGATTAAGCTTTGTTGCCATTGATAGCCTCAGTGTAGACGAGTTCAAGAATCTCCATTACCTTGTTATAAATGTGCGGATCCTTACTCGCTCTCGGACCCGCAACATTTATCACCTCGATCTCTTCTTGAACAATCCATTCTTTGATTTTCGCTGCTGCGTCAGTATGATCTTTTTGGTTTAGGTCTATGTGAAGCCAGGGCCGACCATGCTTGATTGCAAGTTTTTTGGTCAGATCGGATCCACCACCCAGTTTGCCGTGTGAAATTATCAGGGTGCCATCGGAGTCGATGACATTCTGCTCAGTTTGGGCAGGGTAACTTGAGGTGGGCATCTCTTTGAGTTTGTATTTTGCTGGCAAAGGACCATCTTCGGCAAGGCGTCCTTTTGGAATCCAACCGCCATGCGGAATTTCATGCTTTATGGCGGAATCGAGGGTTGCCCGATCCGCGCCTGTTTGGCCGCCTGAGATTATCTTTGTAATCATTTCAGTTTTGCCTATTATTGAGCCTGAACCAGCATTAGTTTTATAAAATACGCACGCTCTGCAATGAATCTCTTTTCAATGAAAAGCTCTTTGAAGAAAACCACTTCGGAGGGTCAAACTTTTCAGCCATGGGAGGCCTCCAAAAGAGTCCATGGACAGATGTTTTAATGAATATCAGACCATTAGGGGTTGATCAACTATTTCCTGAAACCCGATATTGGGGTATCTTGAAAATAGACTGCTTCCCGACAAACTCCCGCGAACTTAACAGACGGGATTATTGCAGATGTTCAATAGGAAGATGGCAATGATTAAAACTGGAACCGTATAGCACACCGATGGTGTCCATGCCTTCATTCGGACTGGCCAGGTTTCAACTTGAACGCAGCACCTGTCCTGATGCTGAAACCGAGGCTTTCAATTTGAATTGGATCACTGTCTCTGGGGAACGCTTACAGGAACCCCCTCGTACGGTGTCCTTTTAGTCGATTTAAGCTGTTTCGGGTCCCGCATGGATTTGAGAATCTCGATGCTGCTCTTGTCGCCCTTGGAAAGCCTGGCCATGTCAAGCGCCATTCCGGCAATTTGGGCTACGGCTTGAACGAGATTTACATCGTCCATAGTGAATTCCCAAGGCTCGGCAGTGTAGACCCGCAGGGTCCCGATAACTTGACCGTGGATCTCAATGGGAACGGATATAATGGAGGCGATTCCTTCCTTTTTGGCGGCTTTCGGGTACTGAATGCGTGGATCGTCACTGACGTCGTAAATAGCGACAGGCCCCTCTTCGAGAGAAGCGGCGATGGACTTGACGGCACTGAGCGGACCTTTGTCAAGGTATTCGCGGCTCAGCCCGTTTGCGGCAGCAAGTTGCAGTTCATTGGTTTTCTTATTAACCAGAAACAGGGCCGCGTCTTTTGCTTTCAATGTGGTCTTGACGGCCCTTAGGATCATCTGATGTTTTAGCCAGGAACAACATTATTATTCCTTTTTAAAACAGGACGATTCGCGCACAGGAGAAATAAAAAGGTCAATGGGAATAATTTATACATAGAAGTTATCTCAACATTTTCCGAAAGAATTCCAGCGCCTTCTTTTTCATGACAGCACCTCCATGATTATCGCACCGGCGCCTTCGTTCCCTGATCTCAGCCCCGGTTCCACACGCGCTGAAATTCCGCGACCAGATTTTGAAGACACGGGACCTAACGCGCTTCTCCCACGTTCAACGGTGCACCAGCACGGGTATCCGGGAATGGGTTAGCACTTTCTGGGTTTCGCTGCCGATCAGCAGGCTCTTTACGCCCCTTCGGCCGTGGGATGCCATCATGATCAGGTCGCATCCTCTTTTTTCAGCAACTCTAATAATCGTTTCATAGGGATGATCACTGATTTCGCAGAGCGTCTCGCAGGGGACACCAGCGTCTTTGGCCGCCTTTTCGATAACGGAAAGATTCCGGTTGGACTGCAGTTTAAGTTGCTTGGCTGTCTCCTCTTTTACCTGCACGATGATATCGGTCTGATACAAATAATGTTTCTGCTCTGGCATCACGCTGATTCCGGTGATTTTGGCCTTCATGCTCTTGGCAAGTTGGACTCCTTTTTGAATTGCGACCTGCGATAGACTAGAACCATCCGTCGGCAGTAAAATGTGCTTGAACATGTTCACCTCCTTACGGTTTCGAGGTGATCACCGGCAATACGCCGCCTCAATTGACCATCTCCCAGTTGGCGTCAAAGGTGTTGTCATGCAGGGAGTAGGCATACCCGAGCATCTTGCCGAATCCAGGCTGCTTGCCTTCCTGAACGTGCCAGTAGCAAAGGTAGATGGCCGGGATCACACGGCAGTCCCCCGTTTCCGGGTCGTCGCTGGTGTTGAGCCAGACTTCCTTTTTCTCGATAACCCGCCACAGCGTGCGGTATTTTTTGCTGCGTACCGTATCACCGACCCTCGGCAAGTGTTTATCGCGGATGACATCATTGTGGGTTTCGGGCATGGTTGCCTCCTTTCTCCCGGACCGCAGTGACGCAAAGAGAGCCGGAAGATCACGGTTCGTGATAGATGGACTGACCGAGCTGGGTGAGCGTGAAATTCCGGAACACGCGGTGCCCGTCATTGTCCAGAACGCGCAAGTCGTCGGTCTGGCGCAGATCCTTCATGATGACTTCAAAATAAGAAACGGTACCACCCTCCGGCTTCAGGCAGTATTCTCTCCATGCACAGCCGATGCCCTCACAGGACGGTTGACCGGTCCCGAAACACTCCGGGTTGCCCTCAAGCCGCTGAAGGCTGCGAATCAGCCTGGCCCGATCGAAAAAATCTTCAACCAGGGCGCGCCTCTCTATATTCGTGAGTCGAGGTTCCGAACGGGGTTGAATGCACTGCCGCCCTGCTTGTGAAACCTCTCGGCTTCGCCTCAGCATTTCTTCGCCCTGCAGGACGGGTCAGGGAAAACGCCCGGGGAAAGCTCTACCCGGCTTCAAGGTTTGGCCCTTTATCTTATATTTTTATATAGTTGTCCATAGGCAGACAGCCTCATTTCGATAGGGGAAATGCTCAAGGCCGGGACTTTTTCCTGAATGGGCGGGAAGGAAAAGCGCGCTTGGGGGGAATTCAGCTATTCTTTCCAGAGGGCGATAACGATGATACCCACCTTGGCCGCGTAGCGGATCAACTCGAAGCTGCTGCGGACGCCGAGTTTGCGCATATCCGGATAATTCCTGCTCAAAGAAGTTTTATTACGCGTTTCGTAGGGTAATCAACTAATTTTGAAAAAGTTCGGATTGTGCATTGCGTGCTCAGTCAAATCTTCGGTGGGGTCAGCATTTTGAGGGTTTAGCAGAAGAAACATGCCGTTTGATGAAATTGCAGATTTGATTCTAATCGGCTGGGCTATTAGGCTAATCAAGTCTTGAGATAGGTCGCCACTATCACCCGCTTAGCGCTGGCGGCTTTTGGTGGGATGCTGCAGAAAAGTAAGTTTATCGCTCATGCCTCAAGCTGGATGATATCCATATCAGGGTGCTAAACCAGACATTCAATGGACTGAAACTGTAGAAGCATTCTGATAAGATAAGACGTTTATAAGGCGAATAGAAAAAGGATTCTATTTTCTGGGATACCACTTCAGCCTTGAAGCGCTTTCAATGGCTGAAAAGACGATAGAGATGTTTCTTGCACGTACAGTTCGGCTTTATGAGCAACAGCAGGGGGAGCCGAAAG
>Ga0315278_10005824_pt1 | contig 11183 bp, 13 predicted proteins | sample YL17G06_0_MG_FD_203880 | JGI IMG/M metagenome (GOLD analysis project Ga0315278, IMG submission 203880) | Sediment microbial communities from Yellowstone Lake, YNP, Wyoming, USA - YL17G06_0 | ecosystem: Environmental > Aquatic > Freshwater > Lake > Sediment | place: USA: Wyoming | collected... | reverse complement strand
ATCGAAATGGGACAACTTGCCCATATTTGAAATTAAGGGTCCATATCTGGCATTGAGGATCCTGGATCTGGAATTGAGGATCCTGGCGAAGTGCGGCCGCCGCGACGCCGCACGCTCGAAATAGTTCGCACGACGGGCACTTCACGCCCGCGACGGTATCATAGCACCATGAGATTTTCGATCTTATTGCTGGCCGCGATGCTGCTGGGCACGGCTCAGGCCGATACGCTGCCCAATCTTGGCGATCCCGCCCAGGTAGTGCTGTCCGCGCAGCAGGAGAAGCAACTCGGCGAAGCCATCATGCGCGAGATCCGCGCCAGCAGCTTCTACCTCGACGATCCGCAAGTCGTCGATTACGTGAACGCGCTGGGCTACCGCCTGGTGGCGCACAGCTCCGATGCCGCACAGGCGTTCGAGTTCTTCGTGATTAACGAGCCGAGCATCAATGCCTTCGCCCTACCCGGTGGTTTCATCGGTGTTCATACCGGGCTGATCGTGAACGCGCAGAGCGAGTCGGAACTGGCGGCGGTACTGGCCCACGAAATCGGGCACGTAACGCAGCGGCACATCGCACGCCTGTTCCAGCAGCAGAAACAGGCCGGACTCGCGTCGCTGGCCGGCATTGCGCTCGCGATCCTCGCCGCCCGCTCCAGCCCGGACTTGGCCAACGCCGCCCTGGCCGGGTCACAATACGCCACGACCCAGACGCAGCTCAACTTTACCCGTGATAACGAGCGCGAAGCCGATCGTGTGGGGTTGCAGGTGCTCGAGCGCTCAGGCTTCGATCCGTACGCGATGCCGCTGTTCCTGGAGCGCTTGCAGCGTGCCTATCGCTTGTACGAGACCAACGCACCGTCGTATGCACGCACTCACCCGCTCACCTACGAGCGCATTGCCGATGTGCAGAGCCGCGTCGAGACGATGCGCTACCGGCAGGTGCCCGACAGCCTGGATTTCCAACTGGTGCGCGCGCGCCTGCAGGTGATGGGGTCCGCTCCGCGCGATGCGGTCGAGCGCTTCGACGACATCCTGCGCGAGAAGAAGACGGTGAGCGAGATCCCGGCCCGCTACGGCCTCACGCTTGCGCTCCTGGAGGCGAAGAACCTCGAGCGCGCGCAGCGCGAAGCGGCGCTGCTGCGCCAGGAGGCCCCGAACGATCCGATGGTGCTGGGGCTGGTGGCGCGGGTGCGGGCGGCCTCCGGTGACCCCAACGGGGCGCTCGCCCTGTACGCTGAGGGCGTCAAGCGCTTTCCCAGGCGCCGCGCGCTCATTTTTGGCTATGCCGAGGCGTTGCTGGACGCGCGCCAGCCCCAGGCAGCCCTGCAGGTGACCACCGACGCGATCCGGTTGCTCCCGCCGGATGCGCGACTGTATCGCTTGCAGGCGCAGAGCTATGCCGCCATGGGCCAGCGCCTGCAGCAGCACCGGGCGCAGGCGGAGGCCTATCTGCTGATGGGCAGCCTGCGCGCCGCGATCGAACAGCTCCAGATCGGCCTCAAGAGCGGTGACGGGGACTACTTCGAGCTCTCCAGCGCCGAGGCCCGGCTGCGCGAACTGACCGCGCTCGATATCGAAAGCCGTCGCAGGCGCTAGGCGCGCAATCTCGCTCTACATATTGGGCCCCTTGGCACGATACGTGTTTGCACAAGGTGGGGCCGTGCAGGCACGGGCTCGGCATTCAAGTGGCAGCGCGTCCTCTGGCGCCGCGGCACGGCTAACTGATTGATAGTTAGAGACTCCCTCTCATCGAAGGCAACCCGCGAGCGCCCGCCCACAACATGTCTGACAAGATCGGGAAGTACCAGGTCATCAAGGAGCTCGGAAAAGGCGCCACCAGCACGGTGCACCTGGCCCTGGATCCATTCGCCAACCGCAAGGTGGCGCTCAAGGTTGTTCAGCGCGAGGTGCTCGGCGACAAAGAGCACGGCAAGCGCTTCCGCAAACTGTTCCTGACCGAGGCGTCCCTCGCCGGCAAGCTGTCCCATCCGCACATTGTCGCTATCTACGACGCGGTGGCGGATGAGGAGGGCAGCTACATCGTAATGGAGTACGTCGAGGGCGGCACCCTCGAGCCGCACACCAAGATCGATAATCTGCTGCCGATCAACAAAGTCATCGAGATCGTGTTCAAGTGCTGCAAGGCGCTCGACTACGCCCACCGCCACGGTGTCATCCACCGCGATATAAAGCCGGCGAACATCCTGCTGTCCAAGGACACCGACATCAAGATCTCGGATTTCGGCGCTGCCTTGACCGTGGCTTCCGAGACGACGCAGGTGAGCGGGATCGGCTCGCCCGCGTTCATGTCGCCAGAGCAGGTGCAGGAGTATCAGCTCACGCACCAGACCGACATCTTCTCGCTGGGTGTGTTGATGTATCAGATGCTCACCGGCAGCCTGCCGTTCAAGGCCACCAACAACTACAGCATGGTGTTCCAGATCATCAACGTGGACCCGCCCCCGCCCAGCATCTTCCGGCCCGAGATCCCGGCCAGCGTGGACCACATCGTCAAGAAGGCCTTGCAGAAACGGCTGGAAAACCGCTACCAGACCTGGGACGACTTCGCGCAGGACCTGGTGCGCGTGTTCAACAATCTGCAGATGCCCGAGCAGGTCGTGCCCGACACGGAGAAGTTCAACACGCTGCGCCGCCTCGAGTTCTTCCGCAGCTTCACCGACGTCGACCTGTGGCAGGTGCTGCACATCTCCACCTGGAACCGCGTGCCGGCCAGTACCACCCTGATTCGCGAGGGCGAGACGGGCACCTCGTTCTACATCCTCGCTTCGGGCGAGGTGCGGGTGACGAAGAGCGGCCGCCTGCTCGACGTGCTCAAGACCGGCGAGTGCTTTGGTGAGATGGCCTACCTGGGGCGTCGCCAGTTCAAGCGCAGCGCGAGCGTGGCATCGAGCAGCGAGATCACCGTGATCGAGATCAAGGCCGACGCGCTCAACGCCGCCACCGAGAGCTGCCGCCACCACTTCACCGCCGCCTTCCTCGAATTGCTGGTGGCGCGGCTCGAGAACGCCGATGTGCGACTGTCCGAACTGCTGGAGCGCAACCTGGTGACGTGAGTCCGCGCGCGCGGACACTGGCGCGCGCCGAAAACCGAGTTTCGGCGGCGCTGAAACGAGGTTCCAGTGGAGGCTAATGCGCCTTGGCGTGTCATGCCGGAGCCAAACGCGGTAAAATCGCGCCGACCGCGATGGCTTCAGTCAATCACATCGACCGCACCGAGCTTGCGCGCCTGCAGCAGGCCGGGCCGGTAACGTTGCTGGACGTGCGCACCGAGGCCGAGGTTGCGCGCGGCATCATCGCGGGCGCGCGCCATATTCCCCTGCAGCAACTGCCCGAGCGCTACAGCGAGCTCGACGCGGACCGCGAGCTGGTCGTCTACTGCCAATCGGGCGGGCGCTCCGCGAACGCCTGCGCGTGGCTGGCGGCGCAGGGCTTCGCACGCGTGCACAATCTCGCCGGCGGGGTCGGCGCCTGGCTGCGCGACGGGCAGCCGCTGTCGGCGCCCGGCTAAGCCGCGTATCCCGGCATGGAACCCTCCAACGCCCTGGAGCACGACCGCGAGCTGGATGCGCGCGGGCTTAGCTGCCCGCTGCCCATTTTGCGCGCGAAGAAATCGCTGAACGACATGCGCTCCGGCGAGGTGCTCAAGATTCGCGCCACCGATCCGGGCTCGGTGCGCGATTTCCAGGCGTTCGCGCGCCAAACCGGGCATCAGCTCGTGTCCTCCACCGAGGCGGCGGGCGAGTTCATCTTTCTGCTCAGAAAGAAGTGACGCTCGACGCGTTGATCGTGCCGCTGGATCGTGCGCTGCGCACGCTGTTCGCCCCGGCGCAGTCTTCCCGGGGCGTGCCGGGCGCATCGCTGCCGGAGGCCCCGCTCGAAGGCAGCCAGCGCCAGCTCGCTGGCGCGCTCATGCGCGTCAATCACACCGGGGAGATCTGCGCCCAGGCGCTCTACGAGGGGCAAATGCTGGTGGCGCGCGATCCACGCGTGCGCGCGCTGCTCGCGCGAGCCGCCGGCGAGGAGACCGAGCATCTGGCCTGGACCGAGCGCCGCATCGAGCAGCTCGGTGCGCGCAAGAGCGTGCTCAACCCCCTGTTCTATGCCGGCTCGTTCGCGCTGGGCGCCGCTGCCGGGGTGCTCGGCGAGCGCTGGAGCCTCGGTTTCCTGGCCGAAACCGAGCGCCAGGTCGAGCAGCACCTGGAAGGGCACTTGCGGGAATTGCCAGCCGGTGACGGCAAGAGCCGCGTGATTTTGGAGCAAATGAAGGTCGACGAGGCGGGACATGCGGTGGCGGCGCGGCGCGAGGGCGCGGCGGAGCTGCCGGCGCCGGTGCGGCTGGCCATGCGCTTGGCCTCGCGCGTGATGACCGGGACCACGCGTTGGATCTAAACCCTGCTGCCAAGGCTTAACCGCAAAGGCGCAGAGGCGCACAGGCGCACAGAGGAAAACTAGTACACCGGTCGCCGCGCGAGGTCCTGTGTTTGGATTTTCTTTGCGGGTCCTTTGCGCCTCTGCGCCTTTGCGGTTAAGCCTTAGCTATACGCCGCCTACCGACGCATCCCGGATCTCGAAATCGTGCGTGATGGTGGCCGTCTTGCCCAGCATGATCGACGCCGAGCAGTATTTCTCCGCCGACAGGTGGATGGCGCGCTCGACGTGCTTCGGGTCGATGTTGCGCCCGCTCACGACGAAGTGGAAGTGAATGCGGGTGAATACCTTCGGGTCCTCGGCCGCGCGCTCGGCGTTTAGCTCGATTGCGCAGTCGGTCACCTCCTGCCGCGCCTTGCGCAGGATGGTTACCACGTCGTAGGCGGTGCACCCGCCGGTGCCCGCGAGCACTGTCTCCATCGGCCGCGGCCCGAGGTTGCGCCCGCCGCCCTCGGGCGATCCGTCCATCAGAATGCTGTGGCTGCTCTCGGTCTGGGCGAGGAAGCTCACGCCCTCGACCCATTTGATCCGCATCTTCATGCTGGCCGGCCTGGTCCGTCTCGCAGGCTGCATGGTACTGGATCAGCGCCCGCTGCACTGCGCAAAGGTGGACCGTGCCCGGTCTGGCGCACCCAGCCTTTTTCCGTATAAAGACAGCAACTTGTCTGCAACACACTGGATTTGTTCGAGCTTTTCGCTAAAATAGGCGCCTTCATTGTAGCCAGCGAGTGTCGCGGGATCAGTGCAATGGCCGAAACCACTGTCAACAAGAAACGCCGAACCCTGTTGCTCGCCACCAGCGTGGCCGGCGGGGCCGCCAGCGTCGGCGTCGCGGCGCCGTTTTTCGTGAGCATGCTTCCCAGCGCCCGCGCGAAGGCCGCCGGTGCGCCGGTGGAGGCCGATATCTCCAAGGTCGAATCGGGCATGATGATCCGGGTCGAGTGGCGCAGCATGCCGGTGTGGGTCGTGCACCGCACCCCGGAGATGGTCGAGGGTCTGAAGGCAATGGACACGCGCGTGGCCGATCCCAATTCGAAGGGTTCGATCCAGCCCCTGTATGCGACCAACGAGTACCGCGCCCGCAAACCGGAGTGGCTGGTGCTGATCGGTATCTGCACCCACCTTGGCTGCTCCCCGGCGGACAAGCTCAAGGCCGGCCCGGACAGCGGGCTGGGCGAGGATTGGCGGGGCGGGTTCTTCTGCCCCTGTCACGGCTCCAAGTTCGATCTTGCCGGGCGCGTGTTCAAGGACGTGCCCGCGCCAACCAACCTGGTGGTGCCCAAGTACCAGTTTCTTACCGACACCCGTCTGCTGATCGGCAACGACGGCACAGGAGCTTGAACAAGATGAGCAGGTCGCAGGCCCTCCTCAACTGGATCGACGAGCGCTTCCCGCTCAGCAAGCTCTGGAACGAGCACCTGGCGCAGTACTACGCGCCGAAGAACTTCAACTTCTGGTACTACTTTGGGTCGCTCGCGCTGCTGGTGCTGGTGATTCAGATCGTCACCGGCATCTTCCTCACCATGAACTACAAGCCGGATGCGGCGCAGGCCTTCGGCTCAGTCGAGTACATCATGCGCGACGTGCCGGGCGGATGGCTGATCCGGTACATGCACTCCACCGGCGCGTCGCTGTTCTTCGTGACGGTGTACCTGCACATGTACCGCGGGCTGCTGTACGGCTCGTATCGCAAGCCGCGCGAGTTGCTGTGGCTGGTGGGGGTGCTGATCTACCTGTGCCTGATGGCGGAGGCCTTTTTCGGCTATCTGCTGCCGTGGGGACAGATGTCCTACTGGGGCGCGCAGGTGATCGTGAATCTGTTCGCGGCGGTGCCTATCATCGGCGAGGATCTCGCGGTGTGGATCCGCGGCGACTACGTCATTTCGGATGCGACGCTGAACCGCTTCTTCGCCTTCCACGTGATCGCCATTCCGCTGGTGCTCCTCGGCCTGGTGGTGGCGCACATCATGGCTCTGCACGAAGTCGGCTCGAACAATCCGGACGGCATCGAGATCAAGAAGAAAAAGGACGCGGCCGGCAAGCCGCTCGACGGCATCCCGTTTCATCCCTACTACACGGTCAAGGATGCGGTCGGTGTGGTGGTGTTCCTGGCCGTGTTCAGCTTCATCATTTTCTTTATGCCCGAGGTGGGCGGTTACTTCCTCGAGTACAACAACTTCATCCCGGCCGATCCGCTGAAGACGCCCCTGCACATCGCGCCGGTGTGGTACTTCACGCCCTACTACGCGATGCTGCGCGCGGTGCCTGCCTTTCTCGGCAGCCAGTTCTGGGGCGTGATCGTGATGGGCGCGGCCGTGCTGATCTTTTTCGCGCTGCCGTGGCTCGACCGCAGCCCGGTGAAGTCGATCCGCTACAAGGGCCCGTACTTCAAGATCGCGCTCGCGCTGTTCGTGGTGAGCTTCCTGGTGCTGGGCTGGCTCGGCACGCAGCCCATGGATTTCCTGGGCAAGCTCGGCGGCACCGACACCGCGGTGGTCCTGGCGCGCCTGTTCACGCTGGTCTACTTCCTGTTCTTCTTCCTGATGCCCTGGTACACGCGCATCGACAGCCACCAGCCCGAGCCGGAGCGGGTGACCGGATGAGCCCGACCACGACCATGGCCCCGACATTGACGATGAAGACACTGCTGCTGCTGATCCTCGCGCTGCCGGTCGTTGGGTTGGCTGCCGGCGGGCACGAGACGCTCGATCGCGCGCCCATCGACACCCGCGACGCCGCCTCCATCCAACGCGGCGCACGCACCTTTGTCAACTACTGTCTCAACTGTCACAGCGCCCAGTACATGCGCTACAACCGGTTGATGGACCTCGGCTTGACGGAGGCGGAGATCCAATACAACCTGATGTTCGCCGCCAAGAAAGTGGGCGAGCCGATGACGGTGGCGATGCGCACGGCGGACGCCAAGCAGTGGTTCGGCGTGCCGCCTCCGGACCTTTCGGTGGTCGCGCGCTCGCGCGGCGCCGACTGGTTGTATACCTACCTGCGCAGCTACTACCGGGACGACAGCACCGTTACCGGCTGGAACAACATAGTGTTCCCCAACGTGGGCATGCCCCATGCTCTGTGGGAACTGCAGGGCCAGCAGGCCCTCAAGGTCGAAGACAAGGAGGGGCCGCACGGAAGAACGCATGCAACTTCGCTGGTGCAGTTGACCCCCGGCAGCCTGTCGCCACGCCAGTACGACGCGGTGGTGGCCGACCTGGTCAACTACCTGGTGTTCATGGGAGAGCCCGTGCGGGCCGCACGCGTGCGGATCGGCTACCTGGTGTTGATCGCGCTGGGCGTGCTGTTCGTGCTGGTCTATCTGCTCAAGCAGGAGTACTGGAAGGACGTGCACTGAACCCGCTATGCGCCCCTCACACCTATGATGACCCTCTATTCGGGCACCACGTGCCCATTCAGCCAGCGCTGCCGCATTGTCCTGTACGAGAAGGGCATGGACTTCCAGATCGTGGATGTCGATCTGTACAACAAGCCCGAGGACCTGTCGGTGATGAACCCGTACAACCGCGTGCCGGTGCTGGTCGAGCGCGATCTGATCCTGTACGAGTCGAACATCATCAACGAGTACATCGACGACCGCTTCCCGCACCCGCAGCTGATGCCGGCCGACCCGGTGATGCGCGCGCGTGCCCGCTTGTTCCTGTTCCGCTTCGAGCAGGAACTGTTCTGCCACATCGACACCATCGAGAAGGGCGCGCAGAAGGCGGCCGATCGCGCCCGCATCGTGATTCGCGACAGCCTCACGCAGATCTCGCCCGTGTTCGTGAAGCAAAAGTACATGCTGGGCGACGAGTTCTCCATGCTGGACGTGGCCATCGCCCCGCTGCTGTGGCGGCTCGACTACTACAGCATTGCGCTGCCCAAGCAGGCGGCCTCGCTGATGAAGTACGCCGAGCGTATCTTCAGCCGGCCGGCCTATATCGAGGCACTCACGCCCTCCGAGAAGGTCATGCGCAAGTGAAGGACGCACCGACCACGCCGTATCTGATCCGCGCCATCTGGGAGTGGTGTGTGGACAATGGCTTCACGCCCTACGTCGCGGTCAAGGTCGATAGCTCCACCCGCGTGCCAATGGAGTACGTGCGCAACGGCGAGATCGTGCTCAACGTCAGCCCGGACGCCTCGCGCAACCTCAAGATCGGCAACGAGTTGATCCAGTTCTCGGCGCGCTTCAACGGGGTGTCGCGCGAAGTCTCGGTGCCGGTCGGTACGGTGGTCGGCATTTTCGCCAAAGAGAACGGCCAGGGGTTGGCGTTCCAGACGCCCGGCTCGGAGCGCTCCACCCCGACGCTGGTCCCTCCGGCAGGCGGGGATTCCGGCGGCGACAAGCCCACCTCGCCCGGCCGCGGCCGCCCGCGCTTGCAGGTCGTCAAGTAGCCCGCTAGCGGGGGCTGCACAGCCTCTCGGCTATAATTTCGCCGGGCCGGATTAGCTCAGACGGTAGAGCAGCGCACTTGTAATGCGAAGGTCGGGGGTTCGATTCCTCTATCCGGCACCAGCCGCTCCCTGACTGATCGAGGATGCCCATGCCCCCCCGCCCGGTACTCGCCGCCCTCGCCTGCCTAATCCTGTTGGGAGCGGGCCGCGCGCCGGCACAGGACGATCAGCCCGCATCGCCCACCGGCTCCCTGATCGACGCCCAGCGTGCCCTGCACGCCACGCAGGATGACCTGACGCGCGCGCAGCGTGCCCAGAGTGCAGCCGACGACAAGGCGGCAGCGGCGAAGCGCGACTATGAGGCTGCGCAAAAATCGCTCGAGCGGGCGCGCGCGAGCCTGGAGCGGGCGAACCAGGCAGCGGAGGCGGCCAAGACGGCTACAGAGCAGGCGCAGCAGCGCTACAACAGCGCGCGAGGGGTGATTGAACAGTTCTACCTGAACCGCCAGCGCTAATCCCTTGCCCGCGGCGGCAGGTCCGAGTTCAGGCAAAAAAAATGGCAGCGGGGGAGGATCCGCTGCCAGGAGTTCCCCATTAAAGGGAAGGAGACCTGAGTTCAGTTACGGCCGCGCTTCGGCAACCTTGAGGTTTTTTTTGGGGGCGGGGAAAACAGCGCACACCCGGCGCAAGGTAAAAAAAAATGGCAGCGGGGGAGGATCCGCTGCCACGAGTTCCTCATTGCTGAGGAGGAGACCTGAGTTCAGTTACGGCTGTGGACCGGGAACCTTTAGGATCTTTTCGCTGGGTCCGCGGCAAGGGCCGACACCGTATTGAAAAGGCGAAGAAAGTTGGGGTGAAAGAGCAAAGAAAAGCGAGGTGAAATGGCAGATAAGCGCGATGAGAGGGCAAAAAAAAGGGCAGCTAGGGGGAGGAGACCCGCTGCCCAGAGTTCCCCAACAGGGGGAGGAGACCTGAAACCTAGAACGTCACGTTTGCGCAAAACTTTAGGTGCCCAAACGCAAGGCGCTCGTCATTCAAAGCATTCCATACACGACCAGACGTAATGCAAAAAACGTTCCAAGGGTCACAAACACATACAACGGAAGGTCATTTGATCCTCTTGCCGGTCGCAGGCTGGTGACTTGGCCGCGAGCCGCGAGCACCATCACCACCAGTGCGATGGAGACCAGCAGGGCGAATATGGGGTGGTCGCCCCAGATTCGCCCCAGCCATGGGGCGAAGATCCCAGCGGGCGCGAGACAGTGGTAGACCACGCCTCCCATCCCGACCAGGGCAAAGCTCATCAGCGCCACGCTGTAAACAAAACTGGCCAGATCTTGCAGGGAACCGCCATTACTGTGACTGTGCATGCGCGGTCTCCTGGTCGATGCTGCGGTGTGGGCGGACGATTTCCGCGACGATGCGCATTCGAACGGCTCACGGCAGGGGTGATTGGGCGTTGTTCACCAGCCATCGCGCCGCTTCGGAGGGTTCTGGAATCAGACCGCCGAGCAGCGCGCCGGGCGCTAGCTGCCGGCCTGGTTCGGTCCATCCGCGGCGCGCGCCGCCGGTGTACTGATAACGGCATGAGGCGGCAACTCTTAAGCGATTTCTGCCGGCACACGACTGCCGCCTGCGCTGGGCGGTGGGCGGGGAGGCTTGCGGTATACTCGCCAACTTCTCCGGCGGCCCTTCCATGAAAATCCACGAATATCAGGCCAAGGACGTCCTGCGCAGATTCGGGGTGGCGACCCCGCGTTCCGTGCCTTGCTTCAGCGTCGACGAGGCGCTCGAAGCGGGCCGCAAACTGGGTGGCAGCCTATGGGTGGTGAAGGCCCAGATCCACGCCGGCGGCCGCGGCAAGGGTGGCGGGGTCAAGCTCGCGCACAATCTCGACGAGCTGCGCGAGCACGCCTCCCGCATCCTCGGCATGCGTCTGGTCACGCATCAGACCGGCACGCACGGTCAGCTGGTGCGGCGCCTGCTGATCGAGGAGGGTGCCGACATCCGCAAGGAGCTCTACGTGGGGATGGTGGTCGACCGCGCCTCGCAGCGGGTCATGCTGATGGCCTCGAGCGAGGGCGGCATGGACATCGAAGAGGTGGCTGCCCACGCCCCGGAAAAGATCTACCAGTGCGCCATCGATCCAGTCGCCGGCCTGACACAGGCGCAAGCAGCGGACATTGCACGCAATATCGGCATTCCCGAGGCATCGGTGGCGCAGGCCGTGGACCTGCTGTGCTCACTGTACCGCGCGTTCGACGAAAGCGACGCCTCGCTGGCCGAGATCAACCCGCTGGTTGTCACCGGCGATGGCCGCGTGCTGGCGCTCGACG
>Ga0315278_10005822_pt1 | contig 11184 bp, 3 predicted proteins | sample YL17G06_0_MG_FD_203880 | JGI IMG/M metagenome (GOLD analysis project Ga0315278, IMG submission 203880) | Sediment microbial communities from Yellowstone Lake, YNP, Wyoming, USA - YL17G06_0 | ecosystem: Environmental > Aquatic > Freshwater > Lake > Sediment | place: USA: Wyoming | collected... | reverse complement strand
AGTGACGGTGTGCGAGGCGTCGGCGAGCACGATGTGCGGCAAGGCCGTGGCGCCCCAACCGGCCAGGATGCGCCGGGCTTGGCCTTCATCGGCGGGCAGCCGGCCCACCGTGAAGGTCGCCTTGCGGTCCTTGAGCCAATTGGCCGAGACTGTGCCGTCGTCCCCGCCGGGGATTATCAGCACGACAACCAGCCCTTTTTGCTTCCAAAGCTCAGCCTTGCCGGCGAGCGTTTCCGCCGCGTGCCGCGACGGCCGCTGCTGGAGATCGCAGAAGCACACCGCGATCCGCTTGCCTCCCGCCAGGCCGCCAGCGGGCTTCACGCCAAAGTCCTCCAGCGCCGGCAGGGGCTTGCCCTTCAGCCATTGGCCAGGCCCCATGACGAGTGAGGAAATGGATCGTCTCGTGGAGTCATGGATCTTTGTTCCAGGAGGAAACTGGAGCACAAACGTCTCATCAGGAATATCGACGTTGAATTCTATTGAACGGATGTCAACTGTCTCGGTACGGTACTCCTCGATATTCCTCCTATCGCCCATATGGGCGTAGTAGTGATACACGACCTTGTGGGGAAACCATATTGCATCCTTGCCTGGGCCTTCGTGGCGCTGATAGCCGGAGAACTCCTCTCTTGAGTATACATACAGGTTGTCGATCTCCTTTCTCTCGACCATGCGATTGTCCTGGTCAAACAGGAGAACCACCGTCAGCCCATTGCCCTCCTTTGGAGGGACGGTGACCTCTGTATACTCCCGGCCATCCCTGGTTACCGTTGACAGCTTGGCGCCCACTCCCTTCTCAATGGCGTCCGAGTAGCACTTGCCGTACCACTCGTAGATGAAGGGAAGCGGTTGGGTGGGATCTACATTCCAATACGCGTCCTTTATCGTATCGATAGCCCCAAACGGTTCTTCTTGAGCGATGGCCAGGCACCTGACCATATTCCCGTCAAAGGACCGTATTGACGCGACCGACTCGGGCGAAACCAGCGACTCCGCTCCGCGATACCGTGAATACTCCAGCCTTTCCTTTACACCCTTGCGAAACCCACGCACCGTAAAGGAGTGCTCCTCGGCCTGCTCAACGGTGTAGATGTAATCGTTGGCATCGCGGCCTGTCAGCTTGCATGCCTCACGAATCCGCGATGTTCCGTCCGCGGAAGTAGGCAAGCTGACGATATGAAACGTCGCCCGCGCGCTGCGCACGAGAGACTCCTGACGGCGCAGTTGCCGGACAAGCGCTTCCTTCTGCTTGTCCCCCGCCCCCTGCGCGAAAGAGGTCGTGGCAAGCGCCACCGGCAACAACGCCAACAGACAGGTCCGCGCGCAACGACCGGCAAATGTAGTTAACATGGCAGTCTCCAGATTCACCTTTGAGTCGCCGGCATCGCAGCAGGCTGGCTGCCGGGCCCGGCCGGCCTGGTCGATGCATCCCCGGCACGCCCGGGCTTTGGCTGGCCGAAGACAACGGACTTGGCCTCTATCTTGATCGGTCCTTCCGGCAGGGCCGTGGCCGTGAACGGTCCCGCGACGTTGGAGGGCTCTCGCCATGAGAGCGTATAGCCGCCTCAGCCGTACTCCATGCTGAAGGTCCGGTCGTACGTCTTGTCGGCGTTGGTGATGCGCACTTTCACGGGCAGCCGGTCGCCGTTGCAGGTCAACCGCACATCGTCCCCGCGAAGGGTGCGAAGGCCCTGGCTGATTCTGTACAGGCCCTGCTCGGCGGATGAGGCGCTCACGAACCAGGCGAAAGGCTCGCCGACCTCGATCTTCGTCTCCGAGCCCGCTCGCACGGCAAGCGGCTTGTCCTTGAAGGGATTGGCTTCCCGCACGCACCAGGTGTTGCCCTTGGCGTCCTTGCGGGTAATGCTGTAGCTCAATACGACGTATTCGTCCTCGGGGACCTCGACCACGCCGTCTCGTACGTCGATCTCAAACGTCCCAGCCGGGCCGGCAACCTTCAGCGAAGTCACGCCTTCGCCCGGCCTGATCGTGCCCGTGGGAACCTTCGCGGCAGTGAACTTCACCGTCGCGCCGTCGGGGGCGGTTTCCATCGAGTAGTACTTGCCCTCGACCAGGACGTACCGCCCGATGGGCGCGGAAGCCACATCCACCTGCTCCTGGGGGCCCATGCCGGGCGAGTACGGCCGGAGGATGAGCCGATCGCATTGGTCCGGCTTCGCTGACCGCTCCCCGAACCGCCCATTGGCGTTGTTGTCGATCACACTGCACGTGAACTTCCGGCCGCCAATGACGACCTGGCCCTCGTACCAGCCCGTGCATTCGACGCGCAATTCATACGGCTTGCCTGCCTTGCGTTGATAATCGACACCCGCGTGGTAAGTGATTGGCCCATCATCGCCCGCCAGGACGATCCTGACCATGTTGAAACTGCCCCCCACGGGGCTGCCCTCGAAATGCCAGTCAAAGAATACATGGCTGGCGCGGATAGGCTTCTCATCCGCGAGCGAGCCGTTGCCGTTGGCATCGATGTAAAGCAGGTCATACAGGCCGGACAGGCGGCCCTTGCCGGAGCGATCCAGCGCCAGCCAGAGCCCGCCGTCGCGTGCGGCCGGGCCGGTGAGCTTGCCGATGTCGACCTTCCACAGCGCAAAGAGCGGCTCTTTGTCGTTAAACGCCGGCAAGGCCACGCCGGCCGGCGCCATGCCCTGAGGGCAAAACTTCTGCCCCGAAGTGCTGCCGATATGCCCATAAGCGGACGTGGCCGACCGGTAGCCCAGCCATTGCTCTTGCGCCATGGCCGGGCCGCAAAAGACGCCCGAAAAGAGCATGACACCCGCGAGAACGGCGAGAACCGCCCCAACATTCGCCCAACGACTCTTGCCCGCCATGTCATTACTCCTCTTCATAAGGCTGAATCGCACCGCCCGCCGTGCCGCACAAGGACACCTGCAATGACAGGTGGTTTGTCGCTCCATGGTTTGTCCATCCAAAACCTAAGACCCTTCGGGCGGCGTGCTTGCCGGAGACTTGGGCGCGGCGCCGCGGGGTTCCAGGACCGGCACGTCCTTGAAGTTGAACTCAATCGGCACGACCTCGGCCGCGCCAGGCAGCAGGACCACGAGCCTGGCGTCAGCCGGCGAGAAAGCGCCCGCCGCAGCAGTCACGGTGAATTCCTGCTTGTCGCTGCCGTGGCCCTTTCGCACCCTCACATCGCATTTCCTTCGCGTCCCGTCGGCCAGCAGGAAATACGCACGGACCACCGATCGCATGAGGGGTTCCCTGGCGGACGAAGCGTTCCATTCCACGGCCAGGGAAGCGGACCACGATCTGTCGCCTTTGGGTTCTGCCGCCAGCGGGGGCGTGATCGTGACTGTGGCAGCCGGGTCCTTCATGACAATGGGTCCGGCGGCTTTCAGCGGCGCGGACTCAAGCGTAATCCACTTGGTGCACATCGCGACATGGGCAACGAGCTTGAGGGCGGAGACGGCCTTGGCTTTTCCCGACGGGTCGGGCAGGTAGAACGAAAGTCCGACCGGGCCCCACGTGTGCTTGGCCGCCGCCACGGCGGAAGTCAACTTTCGGCCGCTGTCATCCGCCGCGTCCTTGACCACGGCAAACATGTCGGTTGCCAACAAAGCCGGCGAGATGTTGGGGTCCAGGATCAGCTTGCCCATGCCGGCCAGTCCGCCCCCACGCCGATAAACGCCGTTGTTGCTCAGCCACAGCAGCGCCCCGCCCGACGCGGCGCAGCAGCCTTTGGTGCTGCGGTCGCCATGTTCGAAGACGGCCCAGAAGCCCTCCGAGCTAATCTCGATTGACGCGGGCAGGCCGTTGAGGGCCTCGGCCAGCAGTTCCAGCACCGGCGCTTGGGTGCGGGTCGGCTTGGGGGCCGGCAACTGCCGGGCCATGTCCCGGAACGACTGGTCCACGGCCGTATCAGCGCTGGCCGCCAGGGCGTTCAGGTAGTCCAGCAGCGTGCCCGCGTTGGCGGGAACCGGGACGATGCGCCCCCGCTTGAGCGCGGCCACCGGGTCCTGCTGCTGCGCCGTCGTGTCCTTCGCCCCGTAGGCGGGCGCGGTTGCTCGAAGGCACGAACTGACCGCGCCAATGAATCTCTGGGCGAGCTTTGGCGGAATTTTGCCTTCAAGCCCCTTGAGCCACTCATTCAGCAATTCGACGCTCTTATTGGCCTGGCTGTAGGCCACGATCTCCTGGGCGATCTGGAGCGTGCGATAACCGTCGGGGTCGTTCCGCAGCCGAACCAGGCAGACGCCCAGCGCCTCGGACATCTGGTTAGTCTTGCTCAGCAGGCGCATCAGGCGAGTGCCGAGCCAGTCGTTCGAGTCTGAGGACTCCGCGAAGCCCTTGGCGTCCAGAAGCTCCAGTGCCACCACCGGCTCGCCCAGGCGCTCGAAGCAGTCGCTGAGCCGCTGGCGATTCACGGCCGCGCCCTCGGAAAGATCCCGGCGCAATTGTTCGAGGATCGGCCTGGCCTTCTTCGGCGAGTTGCCGTCGAGGTAGTCCTCCGCCAGCAAGAGCCGCAGCTCGATGTCATCGGGACGTTGAGCCAATCTGGCGTTAAGGTAGGCGGTGAACTTGTCCGGCTGCTTGCGCCGGCGGTACAGGTCGCGTATCGCGCCATAATCTCCGCTCTGTTCGTACAGGGTGACCAGTTCGTAATCGGCGCCGCTGTTTTCCAGCAGGCGGACCAATTCCGACCTCGCGCCGTAGTCCGTGTTCGACCATCGGCGCATCTCGTGGGCCTTCCTGAATGCCTCGATCGCCTCCTTCTCCTGCCCGGCCTTGAGATGGGCCTGGCCAAGCAGCGTGATCGCCTCAACGTCCGTCGGGCGGCGGGAGATGATCTGCCGCAAAGCCTCGATTGCCTTGGCGTATTGCCCGTCCAGCAGAAACTGCTTTGCTTGCGAGCGCATCTTGGCGTTATCTTCCTGCGCCGCGTCCACGGCCGGGGCAGGCGCAGGCGGGGCCGGCACGGTCGCCTGGCCGCCGGCTTCCTTCAGCCCGCGCAGATACGAGTCGTTGCCCGGATCGCGTTGGAGGGCCTCGCGGAACAGCGTGGCGGCCGCGTCCTTGTCCCCCAGCCGCAGGGTCACGCGGGCAAGCATGCCCACTATGTTCGTGCGCTCTTCGCTGTCGGCCGGCAGAATCGCAAGCACCGCCTGATACTCCGCCAGGGCCAGCTTCTCCTGGCCGTCGATCTTCAAGTACCGGGCCGCAAGGTCCAGGTGGACCCGCTTATCGCCGGCATGCCCGGCTGACAGCTCGGCGTAGGTCTTCAGGGCCTGCTCTCGCTGCCCGGCCGCCAGCAGGACGTCGCCCAGGATGAGCATGCCCTCGGTGTCGGCCTTGTTGTCCTTCGTCTCCAGGCGGAGCCGGCCTATCACGCCGTCAAGCGAGCCGAGCCGCCCGACGTGCCGCACCACCTCGTCGCTAACCGACGAGCCGATCCGCCCGCGGTTGTCCAGCCACAGGTTCACGACGGCCTGGTAGTCTGACTGGCCGGCCAGTATTGCGGACATCCGCTGAACCAGATTGCGAACAATATAGTCCGAGGGCTCCCATTTCGTGGCCGGGGGATGCATGCGCAGGGCCTCGTCGTAGAGCTTCAGCAGTTGTTTTCGCAGGTCCGTCGGTGGCGCATCAGCACCGGTCGTTCGGGGCGAATCGAACTGCCTGAGCCGGCCAAGCACCGTCTCCGGCGTGACGGCCCCGAGTCTGCCCCGCGGCTGGTCCTGGCCGGCTGCCGCCCGGAGAATCAAGGCGTACTCGGCCAGGGCCTCGGCATTTATGCCGGCCTTGGCCAGGGCGTCGGCCAGGGCCAGGCGGTGGGCGGGCTCATTCGGCGCCAGGGCGGCCGCCTGTCGATAGTGCTCGATCCCCTCTTCTTTCTGGCCGATGGCCAGCAGCAGCTTGGCCAGCCGCGCGTGCGTGTCGGCGTTCTTGGCGTCGGCCCGCAGATCATCGGTAAGCTGCCGGACAAGGGCGTTCTCTTTGCCCATCGCCTTCCAGACCTGCGAGAGGGCAAGCTGGATTGCCTCCACACGCACCGGAGGTTTAAGCTCCAGTGCGTCCTTGTAGCACTTTTCCGCATCGCCCAATCGCCCGGCCGTGCGGTGCAGTTCGGCGGACCTCATCAGCAGATCGGCGCGGATCTCGGACCGAATGACTTCCGCCGACCGATGCATGGACGACATCATTTCCCTCGCCCGCAGATCGTCATCCGTGATCGGCGCCTTCAGCGCCCGGACGTAGTAGGCCAGGGCCTGGTCCGTCAGGCCGGCCCCCTTGCAGAGCCCCGCAACCCATCCGAGCCAGCTTGCCGAAACCTTGGAAACCAAGGCCGCGTACTTGTCGAACTCCTCCAGCGCCCGCCGGCGATCGTCCATCCGCCACCTGAGGTACCCGAGGCGCAAATGCAACTGCGCCTCAAGCGCCCGCCCGGCCAGAGCCGTCAAGAGCAGCTTTTCCGTCTCTTGCCCCTGGCCGACCTCGACGATCGCGTCGATCACCTGTCGAGCCAATCCCAGCCCGCTGGAGTCATGGAACGGACCGGCTTCTTCGTTAGCCGGGCCCAGCAGAAGGCCCCGGTATAGCTCCAGCATCTCCAGCCCCCGGCCTGACCGCTTCAGCGCCTCGCCCAGTTTGATAAGCACATCTGTCACCGGCCCCCTTCTGTACGTCGCCACGGCGTCATCCAGCATGCCTTGCGAGATGAGTTGCTCGATCAACTGTCTGTTGCCCTCCGGCGGAGCCGCCGGCGCAGTCTCTGCCGGCGCGGCCTCAGCCGGGCCGCAAAAGACACCCGAGAAGAACATGAGAACCGCGAGAACGGCCAGAACCGCCCCAACATTCGCCCAACGACCCTTGCCCACCATGTTATGACTCCTCTTCAAAAGGCGGAATTGCAGTACCAGGCATGCCACACCAGGCCTCGCACCGGGTCCACGTGTTCAGATGGTTGTCTTTGCTTTGGGTGATGCACCTCTATTATCCGGCTGCAAGACGCGGACTTGTCCCTGGTAAACCTCCAGCCGGAATTGTGGAGCCTGTTGCACGTGTGTTGCACCCGCCTTATCCGTATGCACGAGCCTGACCTGACCGTCGGCCAAGCTTGCCGTCCACGTCCCGAGTTTACAGGACAGCTCCACCCTGCCGGGTTTAGCCGAGATCAAAACGCCTTCGACAGTCATGGCCGTGCCCGCGCTCACGCCCTCTGTCAGTTCCGAGTAGAGCTGCACCACCTTGTCTTGACTGACCTCGATGGAATGCCCATTCACTTCCAGACGAAGGTGCGCTTCGGCAGAAGCCAACAATACCCGGGGCGCGGTGATCTCAATGTCCACCGCATTGGAGATCAAACTGAACTGTCCGTCGTTCGCCAGACGCCGAATCAACAGCGTGTACTTGCCCGGCGGAATCTTCCCGTACCAGTCGGCGAGCCGATAGAACTCGGTAGCGGCATGCTTGGGCTTTAGCGCCCGAGGGCCGGGACGGCTGGAGCGCTTCGACCGTTCTATCTGCTCCGGATCGTAAGGCAGGGTCTTGCCCTCGACCAAAACCAGTTCAGGGCGAACAAGTTCGGTGATTGCTCCTTGAGGCAGAGGTTGCTCTTTCGATGAAAGGTTCTTGATGATCAAGTGGAATATGGCCCCGTCGGCAACGAGGCCCGACTGCAACTGGGACGTCTGCTTGCCCCAGCCTTGGGAGAGGTCAACGTCATCGGGCACGAGTCCCGTGATGCCGGTCAGTCGCCGGTCGGCGTCGCCGCTCCAAGCCAACGTTGTTCTGAGGCCGTCGGCAGTGTATCGCTCCTCAGCACAGACGAATCCCTGCTCCTTCTCGTATCTCTTGTACAGGGTGAGACGGCGCTTGCCGTCGGGCCAGTAGTATCGCTCCACCGCACCGGCGAGCCTTCGTCGGCCATCGTAGGTCGCTTCCAGGAACAGTTGTCCCGGGGCGTCATAGTGGTAGACGATGGTGCTGTGCTCCAACAGGTCGGTTTCAGGTGCCACAGGGGCCGGCGCGAAGGGGCGACGATTGGAAACATATCGAATCCTTCGAAGCACTCTGCCGCTGCCATCCTTGAAGACCCGTTCGGCCTTAACCCCGTTGGACAACTCGAGCGATTGAAGCTCTCCGCCTTCGGTCGGCTGGTCTGTGAGCGATCGTGGCGGTAATTCAGCCTGCTTCTCCACAACCGGTGGATGAATCGCCGGAACGATAACGGCCCTTTCACCGGAAGCAGCGGCTATTGTGGCGCGCGCCGCGGGCTGGGTAGCCGGCTGGGTGGCGGCGGATCGGCCTTCGATCTCAACCTGGACCGGGTTGCTCTCGCATCGGATGCCGCCTTCGCGATTGCCAAGCTCAGGATAGCCGGTGAATGAGACCCGCACGAGATGACTGCCGGGCGCTAGCCGCAACCACTTTGTGTCCTTGGCCGCCACACCGGGAGCGATTCCCGGAGGCGTCCCCCAGTCGTCGGTCAGGCGAAGCTTCAGCGTGTACTCCTTGCCCGGCGCCAGCATGCCAATCGGCAAGCCTAAGGCAAATGGCTTGGCCCAGGAGTGCCACACCCCATCGACCTGCACCTGACAGTACAGCATCACGGCATTGGAGTACTCCACCGCCCGCTGTCCGCCGTTGCGAATATCCAGGCTCAGTTGCGGAGCCTGGTCAGCCCTCCACGTGGACCGAAGCGGCAGCAGCCGCACCCGCAAGCCCTGGTTGGGCTGGCCCCATGCCGAGTCCTCGATTAGTCTCATTGCCTCCTTGGCACGCCGGGGCCGCTCCGCATCCTTCTCCGCCGTCGCCGATTGAAGCTGCGCTACCGCCGGCAAACCGATCTTCACTAGCGCCCGCTGCGCCGCCTCGCGCTGCGCGAACTTCTCGCCGCTGAGCTGCCCGATCAGCCGCTCTATCTCGGCCGGCCCTGCCGCCGGCTGAGTGGCTTGCCCTGAGCTTGTCGAAGTGGTGGGCCGGGTGACAGCCGGATCGCCCGCGCCGGGCTCGAAGTTGCGCGGCACGGGCACGCCCCGCGACGCCATCCAGGCTTCGAACTTGCCAATGGCCCGCTGGTTGGTCGGGGTGCCCGGCCCCCAGTTGTGCATGTCGTAGCCGAAGGTCCCGCCGGTCAGGGCGCTCATCGCCTGCATGACGTTGCCCGGGCCGGGGTGTTCGGCTTTGAGCGCGTCCAGGATAACCTGGCAGGCGGCGAGGTCCTTCTGCTGGGCAAAGGCACGCAGGGCCTCGTCCAGCACCGACTCGTCAGCGTCGTTCAGCAGCGAGATCATGTCCTTGCGCACCGCGGCGAAACTGTCCGCCGGCAGGTTCGACGCCAGATGCGCGCCAACGACGCGGTATTCCGGCTTGGCTTCCTTCGCGAACCGCTTGGCCGCGGGGGCGAGATTGGCGTCGATGCACTCGTACACCGCGTCGGCGGCATCGTAGCGGACCTTGGCGTCGGGTGAGTTCAGCATGTTCAGCAGGATCGGCTCGGCCAGCTTGTGCCACAGCGCCACCTGAAGCATTCCGGCGCACTTGCCGAGGAACTTGGGATCGGCTTTCGCACGGCCCAGCAGCGTCTGGACGACGGCGGGGTCGTCCGAGAATATGCCTCGTCGGGCGGACTCGGAGGCTTCGCCGCCGGCCAGGAAGATCGCCATCATCTGAGGATTGTATTTCTTGAGCTTCATCGCGCGGATGGCCATGACCGCCCGCTTGACCTGAGCATCGCGGCCGGACTTGAGGTCCGCCTCGATCAGCGGCTCGACGACGGCTTCGTTGGCCTTGAGCACCCAGATGGCCCGCACGTAGGCGGCAATGCTCAGCCAGTCCGGGCTGCCAAGCTTGTCGGCCACCTGCTCGGCCGTCATCTTGGACGCGGCATCGGCGATCTGCTCGGCCCACTTCTCCGTGTTGCCGCCAGAGCCTTTTCGGGACTTCCGGTCAAGAATGTCGCTGGGTGGGAATGACATCAAAACCATGATCTTGAAAGGGTAGCACTGAGCGTTGTCGCGGTAGAGAATCGGCACAACCTTGGCCTGGTCGGCCGCGGGCAGGCGTGCGATGCGCTCCACGGCCAGGAATCGCTCGCGGGCCTCGGCATAACTCCCTCGCGCGGGGCCCACGCTGGCGGCAATCCGCAAACGGGCCTCCAGTTCCGCAAGCTTGCTCGCCAGCGGCGGCGAGGTCCTAAGCACCGGCTGGGTGCTTGCCCCGCTGGGGACTTGCCCTGAGCCTGCCGAAGAGGCCGGCCGGGTGGAGGGCACCGGCGCAATGGCACCGCCATCACCAGCCCATGCTGTCGTAACACCAAGAAGAATCCCCAATCCGCTCATAAGATATCCGCGCATAATCCGACTCCCGTGTTTGACCTATACGTTAGATGCTGCACGCCCGCCAAAGTTGCAGCATTTCTCGCCCCCGCTCGTCAAGACCCCCGAACGCGGGCATTTCAAACTCGCCGGCCGAGGCCTGGTGCAATCCCAAAATTACTGCTTGCTCAACCGCCAAGCTGCGCGCCTGCCCCGTTACGGGCCGGCCCTGAGCTTGCCGAAGGGGCGGGCTGCGTGGCTGCGTGCCCGGCGCCCGTCGAAGCGGCCGCGGGCGATGGCGTCGGCGAGTTCATCGACCTGCTTGGGGTCGGCAGCCTTCTAAGCCGGCCGGGTTGTCGCCGGGTTCATGGCGCCAGCCCGCGCGGCTTGGCTGGGCCCCGCTGGGCGCGTCGCCGGCTGAGGGGCCGGCTGGGTGGCAACCGGAAGGATCGTGACGACCGCGTCAGGGATATAGTAATGCCTGATGATCTGCCCAACCTCCCGGTTCCCTGCCTGCATCTGCTTCTTTCCTTCAGCCAGGTCGCGCTTGTACTGCTCGACCTCCTCCTGGCTGAACGTGTGCTTACGCAAACGCAGTGTGCCTGTAACGCGGACAGGCAGCGGTGCACCGCCACCCCTCAGATCAGGCAAGACGTGCTCAAGTTCAACCGACCAGTATGGACAAGCATCGTCCGCTGGACGAAGGTAGATGACGCCCGATTTCTGTCGAATGGCGTGACCCTGGAGGGTGATGGTCTGGCCGACCTTGGCCTCCCACGCAGCCGCCGGGTCAATGGGGACCGAGGTCGGCGGACTTGCCCGCGGCGTGGCGCTCTGCGTGGCGGCCCCTATGTGCTTGTCCAATTCATCCAGCGGCGTCAGCGCGTCA
>Ga0315278_10005821_pt1 | contig 11185 bp, 13 predicted proteins | sample YL17G06_0_MG_FD_203880 | JGI IMG/M metagenome (GOLD analysis project Ga0315278, IMG submission 203880) | Sediment microbial communities from Yellowstone Lake, YNP, Wyoming, USA - YL17G06_0 | ecosystem: Environmental > Aquatic > Freshwater > Lake > Sediment | place: USA: Wyoming | collected... | reverse complement strand
CGGTCAGCGGCGTGCCCTGGTAGAGCCCGAACAGCGTGTCGGGCGGGTCGATCTCCATTTCCGCCAGCAGGCCGGGCGCGGGCTCGTCCTCGACGACGACCGCGACGTTGGCCAGGTGCCGGCTGAATCGCGCGGGGATCGAGTCGATCGCCTCTGCGACGAGCCGCCGGAACCGTTCGCGCGTCATGTCCGCGGCGACCGTGAGCGGGAGCGCGTGGCCCGGCCGCGCCGCGCGGGTGTCGATGACGGGGGCGAACCCACGGCGCCGCGAAGGAACTCGTCGCAACCAGCGCGTACCGTGCAGCGGTCGCAGAGCGGCTTCGGCTTGCAGATGCGGCGGCCGTGGAGAATCAGCGTGTCGGAGGCGACCGTCCACTTCCGGCGCGGCAGCGCCTGGTTCAACTGCCGTTCGACGACCTCCGGGTCGTCGGACCGCGCCAGGCCGATGCGGTTCGCGACGCGGAGCACGTGCCGATCGACGGGCAGCCCCGGGACCGAAAGCGCGTGGCCCAGGACGACGTTGGCCGTCTTGCGGCCGACGCCCGGGAGCGCGACCAGCGCCTCCATCGAGGCCGGCACTTCGCCTTCGTGGCGCTCGACGAGGCCTTGCGCCATGCCGATCAGTGCGCGCGCCTTCTGCCGGAAGAAGCCGGTCTTGTGTATGAGTGGCTCGAGCGCCGAGCCGTCGGCCCGGGCCATGGCGCGGGCGTCCGGATAGCGCGCCAGGAGCGCCGGCGTCACCTCGTTCACGCCGGCGTCGGTGGACTGCGCGGAGAGGATCGTCGCGACGAGCAGTTCGAACGGAGTCGAGTAGTGAAGCTCGGTGTCGGCGCCCGGGTGCTGCTGCTCGAGCGCGCGGATGAGGGCGCGCGACTGTGCGGGGGATTTCATCGGTCCCTGCGCGCTCAGTGAACCGGGCCCTTGCCCCAGGCGTCGGGAGGCGTCTGCTCGGAGAAGACCCGGAGGTGCTCCTGCAGCGCGGCGATGAGGTTCGGCACCATCGGCAGCGGCAGCACGATGCTGGCGCGAACCGGCGCGTGCACGACGTGGTCGGCCTCGGCCTCCTTGAGGTCCTTCTCGGTGAGCGGCAGCACCTCGCAGAAGGTGAGCGTGATATCGAACGGCGTGTGGGCGATCGCGCAGAAATTCGCGTACGTGCGCGGATGGCTGTGCGGGTCGGCCGGGACGATCTGGAAGTTGATCTGCTTCGTGTCAGCCATGGCAGAACACCGGGGAGGGGCGCGTCAGTACTTCCGCATCACGCCGACGACCACGCCCTGCACCTGCACGTGATCGGCCGCGACGACGATCGGCTGCATCGCCGGATTGGCCGGTTGCAGGCGGACATGTCCGTTCTCGCGGTAGAACTTCTTGAGCGTCACGTCGGAACTGCCGAGCAGCGCGATGACCATTTCGCCGTTCTCGGCCGTCTTGCGGTCCTCGACGATGACGAAGTCGCCGTCGCGAATCTGCTCGTCGATCATCGACTCGCCGCGGACGCGAAGCACGTAGGTGTCGCGCTTGCCGACCATGTCTTCGGGCACCGCGATCGACTCGGCGGTGGCGATGGCCTCGATGGGCGCTCCGGCGGCCACGAACCCGAGCAGCGGCAGCTCGACGGCCCTCCCGCCCGGCCGCGTCTGGACCAGCTCCACCGAGCGGCTGCGGTTCCACGCGCGCTTGATGAACCCCTTCTCCTGGAGATTCGTGAGGTGCTTGTGCACGGTCGCGAGCGACGAGAGCCCGAAACGCCGGCCGACTTCCTCCAGGCTCGGCGCGTACCCGTGCTGCTGGATGAACTCGCTGAGGTAATCGAGAATCTCGCGTTGGCGTTTGGTCAGTGGCAGCACAGGTTCCCCCTCTCAAGTCGTCGTGCGCTGTTGATTCTCCGCAAAGGAAAGGCGAAAGTCAAGCGAGTCTGGTAACCTTAGGCGCTCGCGCAGGTCTAATTCCAATGACGGGTCGGCACCTCGCCGGCCGGGGGACCTCGAGGCGCGGCCATGGCTGGGGTGGGTGGTGCAGCACGACGGGCTTCCTGTGCCGGGAGAACCGGCGGCCGACCTCGACGCACTCGACGATCGGGCGCTCGTTGAAGCCTGCCTGGCGGGGCGTCGGGAGGCGTTCGACCAGATCGTCGTGCGGCATCGCCGCGCGGTGTACCGGCTGTGCTACCGGTTCGTCGGGAATCACGAGGACGCGACCGACCTGGCGCAGGAGTCGTTCCTGAAGGCGTATCGCGCGCTCGGCAGTTTCAAGGGCGATTCGGCGTTCGGCACATGGCTCCACCGGATCGCCGTGAACCTGAGCCTGAACGCCGTGGCGACCCGGGCGCGGCGCGCCGAGACGAGCGAGGGGCGCGCGGCGCCGGTGGCGTCGGGACCCGACCAGATGAGCCTGGTGCTTCGTGAGGAGCGGGCGGCGCAGGTGCGGGCGGCCATCGGCAGGCTCGCGCCCAGGCAGCGGGCGACGCTCGTCCTTCGCGTGTACCAGGAGATGCCGCACCAGGAGATCGCGGATCTGCTCGGGAGTTCGGTCGGCGCCGTGAAGGCGAACTTCTTCCACGCATTGAACAACCTGAAGCGATTGCTGGGCGGCGATCCGGGATGACGCACCTGAATCTCGACGAACGGCTGGCGTTGATTGAGGCCGGCGGGGAGCGCGAGCATCCGCATCTGCTCCTGTGCGCACGGTGCCGGGCTGAGGTGGATGCCGCCCGTGCGGTGCTGGCCGACGCCCGCGCCGTGACGGTGCCGGAGCCGTCGCCTCTGTTCTGGGACAGTCTGTCGCGGCGAATCTCGGACCGTATCTTTGCCGATGGCCCCGACCGCGTGTCGGTCGGGTGGCCGTTCTGGCGCGTGCTCGTGCCGCTGACGGTGACCGTGTGCGCTCTCCTGTTGGCGGTGGGTGTCGATCACCAAACGCGTCAGCGGACGCTGGCGCCGGCCGAGGCCGGCGTCAGTGGCGAAGATGCCGGCGACCTGGCGGATGTGACGGGTACCGACGACGAGTGGGCCCTGTTGGCGCGCCTCGCGGGCGAATTCGATTTCGAGACGCTCGCCGACAGCCTCGGGCCGTCGAGAGAGGGCACGGCCGGGAGCGCCGTCTGGGAGTTGAGCGAGCAGGAGCGGATCGAGCTGACCGCCCTGCTGCGGACCCCATTGCAGCAGTGACGCGACGCGGCCTGGCATCGGCTCGAGCCGAGCGGCGGTGCCGGGAGGCGTTCGAGAATAGGAGTTGAGTCGACGTGAACCGCAAGACGACATTCTACGTGGTGGGCGCGGTCCTTGTGATGTGCCTTTCGGCCAGTGTGGCGCGGGCGCAGCAGGCTCCGGCGGGTCGTGGCGGTCGCCCCGGAGCCGGCGGTGCGCAGGCGCTGACACCGGTCGAACTCGAGCGCTGGTTCGACTCCTACGTACTGATCCAGGCGCAGGACGCGCTCAAGATCACCGACGCGCAGTTCCCGCGCTTCATGCAGCGGCTCAACACGCTGCAGACGACGCGGCGGCGGAACGCCAACGCCCGGCGTCAGATCCTGGGCGCGATTGGGCGGCAGCTGAGGGCCACGCCGGTCGACGAGGCCGGCATGCGCGAACAGCTCAAGGCACTGCGTGAATTGGACGTGCGGGCGGCGGACGAGTTGCGCAAGGCGTACGATGCGCTCGACGAGACGCTCGAGCCCGCGCAGCAGGCACGGTTCCGTTTGTTCGAGCAGCAGGTCGAGCGACGCCAGATCGAACTGCTCATGAAGGCCAGGGAGCGCGCGGGAGAGCCGGCCAGGCAAGGGCCGACGGTCATCCGGTAGGCGTGCTACACTCGAATCCGCGCCATCAGTCGTGCGGTTGCAGAGTGAAGCCGAACCCCTGGTTCCCCCTTCGTCGCGTGGTCATCGGCCTGGCGGTCCTGCTCGCGGCCGCCGCGGCGGCGCCGTCGTCCCGGCAGGCGCCAGCGCGCGAGGACGCCGATCGGTTCCGGGCGAAGGTCGACGCCATCTCCCAACACGCCGAGAAGCCGGCGGCGGCGGCGCTCGTCACGCGGATCACCGAAGCGGAGCTCAACGCCTACCTGGCCTACGACGCGAAGGCCCACCTGCCGGCCGGACTCGCCGAACCGCGCATCATCGTCCTGCCGAGCCTCGATCTGTCCGGGACCGCCACGGTCGACCTCGATGCGGTCAGGCAGCAGCGGCAATCGCGCGGGTGGCTGGACCCGCTGAACTACCTGAGCGGAACCCTGGCGGTGGCGGTCGTCGGGCGACTTGACGCGACAAACGGGCAGGCCCGCTTCTCGCTTCGGTCCGCCAAGGTGGGCGGCGTGCCGGTGCCGAAGGTGGTGGTGCAGGAGCTTGTGACCTACTACTCGAAGACCGAGGCGAATCCCCGCGGCATGAGCCTCGATGACCCCTACCCGCTTCCCGCCCGAATCCGCGAGATCGACATCCGCCTGGGCGAGGCCTTCGTCAAGCAGTAGGGAAGTGGACGGCACGCCTTTCTTCGATCGCCCGCTGCGGACCGTCAAGGGCGTCGGGCCTCAGCGCGAGCGTGCGCTCGCCGGCGCCGGGCTCAAGACGGTGGGCGACCTGCTGGCCCGGCTCCCGTTCCGCTATGAGGATCGGACCGTGTTCCGCCCGATTGCCGACCTCGGTGAAGGCGAGCAGGCGACCGTTTCCGGAGAGCTGATCAACTGCCGCCTGCGGTGGACGGGCCGGCGGGGCTTCAAGATCTTCGAGGCCGCGGTCCGCGACGAGTCGGGTTGCCTGCTGGCGGTGTGGCCCAACCAGGCGTTTCGCCAAAACACGCTGCGGTCGCACCAGCGCGTGATCCTGCACGGCCCGGTCACCAGGTATCGCAACGTCCTGCAGATGAACAGCCCGGACGTCGAGATCGTGGACGACTCGGAAGCCCGGCCGCTGCACACGCAGCGCATCGCGCCTGTCTACGAGCGGATTGGGCCCGTCACCGGCCGCATGCAGCGGACGATGGTCCACGGCGCGGTCGAGAGCATGCCGGCCGACGTGGAAGACCTGCTGCCACGCGTGCTCCGGGATCGCCTGGGATTGCCCGACCGGCGCCACGCCCTGTGCGAGGCCCATTTCCCGCCAGCGGGAACCGATGCGTCCAGGCTCGCCGCGTGTCGAACGCCCGCCCAGTTTCGTCTGATCTTCGAGGAGTTCTTCCTGTTCCAGTGCGGGCTGGTCGCCCACCGCCGCTCGGCGGACCTGGAACCGAAGCCCTACGTGCCCGTCGCAGACGACCGCATCCGCGCCGCGGCCGCCTCCCTGCTGCCGTTTCGCCTCACGCCGGGCCAGCGTGCGGCGTTCCGGGAAATCGTCGAGGACATGCAGCGGCCCCGCCAGATGAACCGGCTGCTTCAGGGAGACGTCGGTTCGGGCAAGACCGCGGTGGCGCTGATGGCCGCGCTCGTGGCGATGGAGAACGGCCTGCAGGTGGCGCTGATGGCCCCAACCGAGATTCTGGCGGCGCAGCACGCCGAGACGGCAGGGCGCGTTCTGGCGGCCACGCGGTTCGGCGTCGGCCTGCTGACGGGATCGACACCCGCTGCCGCTCGGCGCGACCTGCTGGCCGGGCTGGCGGACGGCCGCGTGCCGCTCGTCGTCGGCACCCACGCGCTGATCGAGGAGGACGTGGCCTTCGCGCGCCTGGGCCTGGTCGTCGTGGACGAGCAGCACCGCTTCGGCGTCATCCAGCGGGCGCGGCTCTGCGAGAAGGGGCTGCGGCCAGACATCCTGGTGATGACCGCCACGCCGATCCCCCGCACGCTGCAGCTCACGCTCTACGGCGGCCTCGACGTCTCTGCGATTCGCGACATGCCGCCCGGACGGGAGCCGGTGAAGACGACGGTCCGGCCCGAGGCGCGGCGCGACGAGGTTCACGCGTTCGTCGCCGAGCAGGTGGAGCAGGGCCGGCAGGCGTGCGTGGTCTACCCGCTGGTCGACGCGTCGGACAAAGTGGACCTGCGCGCCGCGACGGCGATGGCCGACCACCTGGCGCACGACGTGTTTCCGAGGTATCGGGTGGGCCTCCTGCACGGACGGATGGCTCCGCGCGCGAAGGAAGACGTGATGCGCCGCTTCGCCGCCGGCGAGATTCACATCCTCGTGGCGACCACCGTCGTCGAGGTCGGCATCGACGTGCCGAATGCGGCGGTCATGGTGGTCGAGCATGCCGAACGCTTCGGCCTGTCGCAGCTGCACCAGCTGCGCGGCCGGGTGGGGCGCGGGAGCCACCAGTCGTACTGCGTGCTGCTGTATCAGGAGCCGCTCGGCGACGAGGCATCGGCCAGGCTCGAGGCGGTGGCGACGACCTCCGATGGCTTCGTGATCGCGGAGAAGGACCTGGAGCTGCGCGGGGCCGGGGATGTGGCGGGCACCCGGCAGGCCGGGATGCCGACACTCCGCGTCGGTGACCTCGCGCGCGATCGGGACGTGATGGCGCAGGCGGCCGCCGAAGCCGCCGCGTCGTTGTCGGCTGCGGGTCCAGACGCGGAACGGCTGGAGTCGTTCGTCAGGGAGCGGTGGTCGCGGCAGTTCGGGTTGATGAGTGTGGGGTAGGTACGGCTGATGCGGATCATCTCGGGACGATTCAAGGGGCGGCGGCTGAAAGCTCCCGCGTGGGACGGCGTTCGCCCGACATCGGACCGGCTCCGCGAGACGCTCTTCAACATCCTGGCCGGGCAACTGGACGGGGCATTCGTTCTCGACGGCTATGCGGGCACAGGCGCGCTCGGCATCGAGGCACTGAGCCGCGGCGCGTCGCGCGTGGTCTTCGTCGAGCGCGACCGCCGCGCGGTCGCGCTGATCGGCGAGAATCTCAGGCACTGCGGCATCGCGGAGGGCTGTGTTATCATTCGCGCGGACATCGGCCGGCTGAGCCAGCCGGGCGGTTCGCGGGCCTTCGACGTGATTCTGCTCGACCCGCCGTATGACGGCGTGGATCTCGAGGCGTCGGTCGGGCACGCGGCCCCGTGGCTGTCGGTCGTGGGCGTCTTGGTGCTCGAACACGCCCGCCGCAGGGTGTCTCCCCCCACCGCCGGCGACCTGACACGGACGCGGGTCGTGCATTCGGGCGACAGCGCGCTGTCGTTCTACCGGCGCGACAGAGCGGAAGCCTCCTCGTCCGGTGACGACAGAGCGAGCCGATGACAAAAGAGACCAGGGCGCCCGACATGGTTCGACGCCGCTCGGACCGCGTGGCGATCTACCCGGGTTCGTTCGATCCGCTGACGAACGGGCATGTCGACATCATCACGCGCGGGGCCGCCATCTTCGACCGGATCATCGTCGCCATCCTGCACAACCAGGAAAAGGCGCCGCTCTTCTCGGTCCGGGAGCGCGTGAAGATGGCCCGCAAGGTCTTCGGGGGGGAGCCGAAGGTCGCGGTGGAGAGCTTCGGCGGGCTGCTGGTCGATTTCGCCCGGCAGCAGGGGGCGCACGTCATCGTCCGCGGCCTCCGGGCGATCTCGGACTTCGAGTACGAGTTCCAGATGGCGCTCATGAACCGGCGGTTGGCTCCGGAATTCGAGACCGTCTTCATGATGCCGGCAGAGTCCTACACCTACATCAGTTCCCGGCTGATCCGGGAGGTCTTCGCGCTCGGAGGGCCCGTGGCCGGCCTGGTGCCCGAGATCGTCGAAGCCCGCATGCGCGGTTCGCGCAAGGCGCGCGGGCTGCGCGCCTGACGCCGGGCCGGCGCCCGGCGCACGGAGGAATGTCATGGGTGTGAGTGAGTTCGCGCGCGGCATTTCGGAATCGCCCACGATGGCGCTGAACGAACAGGCGCGCGTCCTGCGTGAGCAGGGGGAATCGGTCGTCCACCTCGGGATTGGCGAGCCGCAGAACAGGGCGCCACAGTCGGCCATCGACACCGCGGCGGCGGCGCTCTCCGTCGGCAAGATCAAATACACGCCCACGACCGGCATCCCGTCGTTCAAGAAGGCCGTGGTGCGCTACACCGAAGACAACTACGGCCGGACCGTGAGCCCGAAGAACGTGATCGTCTGCTCGGGCGCGAAGCAGGCCATCTTCAACGCGCTGTGGGCGATTCTCGACCCCGGCGACGAGGTCATCCTCCTGGCGCCCTACTGGGTGAGCTATCCCGAGATGGTGAAGATGTGCCGCGCGGTGCCCGTCGTCGTGACGCCGGCCGCGGGCACGCTCACGCCGTCGTTCGACCAGATCGCCGCGGCGGTGACGCCGCAGACGCGCGCGATGATCGTCAACACGCCGAACAACCCGTCGGGCATGGTGTTCTCGCGCGACCTGGTGGGCGAGCTGGTCCGGCTGTGCGAGGCGCGCGGCATTCACGCCATCATGGACGACATCTACCACAAGCTCGTATTCGACGGCGCCACCGCTCCGTCGTGCTACGAGTTCTCGTCGCGCGAAACGAACGCCAGCAGCCTGATCGTCGTCAACGGGATCGCGAAGACCTACGGGATGACCGGGTTTCGCATCGGCTGGGCCATCGCCAGCCAGGACATCATCTCGGCCATGTCGACGCTGCAGTCGCAGACGACGTCGTGCACGTCGAGCCTGTGCCAGGTGGCCGGGGAAGGGGCGATGCTCGGGCCCCAGGACGCGGTGGAGGAGTTGCGCTCGTGCATGCAGCACAACCGCGACGTGATCCTGACGGAACTGGCGAAGATCCCGGGCGTGACCGTGGCGAAGCCGGCGGGGACGTTTTACTGCCTCCCGGATTTCAGCGCCTGTCTTGGTCGCGGCGTCGCGAAGGACTCAGTCGAACTGGCGATGTTCCTCCTCTCGAAGGCCCGCGTGGTGACCATCCCGGGGAAGGACTTCGGCCTGGAGGGTTACCTGCGCCTGAGCTACGCCGGCAGCACGGCCGACGTCGTCGAAGGCGTGAACCGGATTCGATGGGCGCTCGATTCGTCGGCGCCGAAGTCGATCTCTATCGGCGACAAGACCGTCGTCCGCGACTGGCTGTGAGAACGAAACCACTCCGGGAGTGATTGCCCACGATTCTTCCACCATTCTTCATCACAGAACTCGAACAGATGGTCGGCGCCTCGCACCTGACCGTCGATGAGGCGTCGCTGCTGTCGTACGGCCAGGACGGGCTGAAGAAGCCCCATCCGCCCGACGTGGTCGTCGTGCCGGGCACGACGAGCGAAGTGGCCGCGGTGGCCGAAATGTGTCACGCGAGGCGGGTGCCGCTCTACGTGCGCGGAGGCGGCACCGGGTACAGCGGCGGCGCCGTGCCGCTGCGCGGCGGCGTCCTCCTCTCGATGGAGCGGTTCGACCGCATCCTGGACATCGACGAACGGAACCTGTTGGTCGTCACGGAGCCGAACGTGGTGACCGGCCGCCTCCAGGAGGAAGTGGAGAAGGTCGGCCTGTTCTATCCTCCCGACCCGGCGAGCCTCGACGAGTCGGTGATCGGCGGCAACATCGCGGAGAACGCCGGCGGGCCTCGGGCGTTCAAGTACGGCACGACTCGGCGGTACGTGCTCGGCCTCGAGGTGGTGCTGCCGAACGGCGAGGTGATCCGGACCGGGTCGAAGGCGGTGAAGAACGTCGTCGGCTACGACCTGACGCAGTTGCTGGCCGGATCCGAGGGCACGCTCGGCATCATCACCCAGGCCGTGCTGCGTCTGATCCCCAAACCGCCGGCTCACGCGACGCTCCGGGCGACGTTCGACAGCATCGACGCGGCGGTCGAGGCGGTGAACGAACTGATCCGCGCGCGGGTGGTCCCCGCGACGATCGAGCTGGTGGACGGGGAATGCCTCGCGGCGGTCACCCGGTATCTGGGCGGGGCCGAACTGGCGCCGCCGGGAACCTCTGGCCTCCTGATTCTCGAGGTGGACGGCATGGCCCACGCCGTTGCCGAAGAGGCCCACCTCGTCGAGGCGGCGTGCCGGGCTGCGGGAGCCACCGAGGTGCTGCGTGCGGCCAGCGACGACGAGCGCCGGGAGCTGTGGCGGGTGAGGCGCGAGCTGTCGCCGGCGCTCAAGACCATCGCCACGATGAAGGTCAACCAGGACGTCGTCGTGCCTCGGGGGCGTGTGCCCGAGTTGTTCCGGCTCGTCGGCGAGCTGAAGTCTGAGTTCGACGTCGCGATTCCCTGCTTCGGCCACGCGGGCGACGGGAACATCCACGTGAACATCATGGTGGACGCCGCCGACGAGGGTGCCGTCGAGCGCGCGCACGGCGCTCAGCGCCGGCTGTTCGAGGGCGTGGTGGCGCTGGAAGGGTCGATCAGCGGTGAGCACGGCATCGGCTACACCAAGGCGCCGTTCCTGTCGCTCGAACTCTCGCCCGAGGCGATTGCCCTGATGAAGCGGGTGAAGCAGGCCTTCGACCCGCACGGCATCCTGAATCCCGGGAAGATCTTCCCCGGGTAGGGTGGGCCCGCCCCGCGGCGGGCGCCGCGGTATACTGGCCGCATGCCGCTTACCGTTGCCGTGATTGGCGCCTCGTCCGACCGGCAGAAGTACGGGAACAAGGCGCTTCGTGCCCTGCGCGACCAGGGCTACACCGTCATCCCGATCAACCCGAAGGAGGCCGAGGTCGAGGGCGAGACGAGCTACGGTTCGGTGCTCGACGTGCCGGTCCCGATCGACATGGCGACCTTCTACGTGGCGCCCTCCGTTGGCCTGAGGGTACTCGAGGACGTGGTGAAGAAGGGGATCCCCGAGGTCTGGTTCAACCCCGGCGCCGACGGCCCGCAGGTGGTGGAGCGGGCCCGGGCCCTCGGCCTGAAGACCGTGGTGGCGTGCACCATCCTCAGCGTCGGGGCGCAGGCGTCGTCGTACTAGGCAGGGGTGGCTTGTCAGGGGCGCCGGCACCGTTCGGGCCCGGTCGGATCGTCGGCCGACTTGACAGCGCCGAAGGCCTCCCGCTATACTGTGAGTACTAAGCTTCCTCCAGTCACGTGGCCCGCGGGGGCCTTCCACCCCGCAGATCCAGTTTTCTCAACCCACCAGCGCAAGCGGTAGATCACACACTATGCCAAGCAACAACAAGCGCCAACCCATGTCGGCGCGCGGGTCCAACGGCCAGACGGCACTGCCGGCCGACCCCCCGGCCGAGGCCGAAAACCAGGATCCTGCCAAGGCGCAACCTCGGCGCCCTGGCGAAGGTTTGAACATCGGCGAACTGAAGGACATGAGCATCCAGAAGCTCACCCAGATCGCCAAGGACCTCAAC
>Ga0315278_10005820_pt1 | contig 11186 bp, 4 predicted proteins | sample YL17G06_0_MG_FD_203880 | JGI IMG/M metagenome (GOLD analysis project Ga0315278, IMG submission 203880) | Sediment microbial communities from Yellowstone Lake, YNP, Wyoming, USA - YL17G06_0 | ecosystem: Environmental > Aquatic > Freshwater > Lake > Sediment | place: USA: Wyoming | collected... | reverse complement strand
CTCGCCTTGGTCGCGTAGACGAGCAGCGAGTACGGGTCGTAGGAAGGTATCTGGTGGAGGCTGTCGGTGCGCACCAGGATCAGGTCGGCCCGCTTGCCGACCTCCAGCGACCCGATCAGCTGTTCCTGGCCGATGGCCTCGGCGCCCAGTCGCGTCGCCATGGCCAGGGCGGTGCGGGCGCTCAGCACCGTCGGTGAGCCGCTCGTCACCTTGTGGAGCTTGGCCGCGGTGTCCATCTCCTCCCAGACCGACAGGTCGTTGTTGGAGGCCGCTCCGTCGGTGCCGAGGCCGACCGCGACCCCCGCCGCCAGCAGCGCGGGCACGGGGGCCACCCCCGACGCGCCCTTCATGTTGGACTGGGGGCAGTGCACCACTCCGACCTTGCGCTCGGCCAGCAGCGCGATCTCAGCAGGACTCGGGAAGATCACGTGGGCCGCCACGACCCGATCGTCGAGGATGCCGAGCCCCGCCGCGTACTCCACCGGCCCCTTGCCGAACTTCTCCCGAACGAACTCCACCTCGTAGCGAGCCTCGGCCAGGTGCATGAGCATCGGCACATCGTGCTTCGCGGCCAGGGCGTGGGCTTCCCGCAGGTGGTCGGCCGACACGGTGTACGTGGCGTGCGGTGCCACCGCCGGCGTGATCAGCGAGTGACCGCGCCACCGCACCAGGAACCTCTCCGTGTACGCCAGTGCATCCGCCCAGGTCTTGTTGTCGGGAGCGGGGAAGTCGATCAGCGTCTCCCCGACCACCGCCCGCATCCCGCAGCGGGCCGCCTCCTCGGCGATGGCGTCTTCGAAGTAGTACATGTCTACGAAGGTCGTGACGCCGCCCTTCAGCAGCTCGAGGCAGGCCAGGCGCGTCCCCCAGCGCACGAACTCCTCGTCGACGAACCGCGCCTCGGCCGGGAAGATGCGGCCGTACAGGAAACCCGTCAGGTCCAGGTCGTCGGCCACCCCGCGAAACAGCGTCATCGGCATGTGCGTGTGGGCGTTGATCAGGCCGGGCATGACGATCCGGCCGGAGGCGTCGAGGCGCCGCGCCCCGGGGAAACGGCTCGCGAGCTCCGCCGCCGGACCCACCGCCTCGATCCGGTTGCCCCGGACGGCCACGGCGCCGCCGGGGATGACCGTCCCCGCCTTGTCCATCGCGATGACCAGACCCCCATCCACCAGCCATACGTCCCCCGCCGCAGCCGGCGCTGCGAGGGCCCGGGCTGCCATGCCGCAAGCCAGGACGGTCAACAGGACGGAACGACGTGACATCGGCGCCTCCTTGGGGTTAATCGCGCGACCCATGATACCTGCCGCAGGAGGGATGGGAAGTCGGCCACCCTGCCCACCAGCCCCGTCGCGGTCATGCCGGTGTCTCCCTCACGACGAGGATGCGGCCGGCCCGCGGAACCCGTGATGCCTGGGCGAAAAACCGGTGGGCGGGGATCGCTCCCCGCCCACCAGCGACGATGCAGGCTAAGCCTTCAGAACCGCGCGACGAACTCGAGCCCGATCATCCTCGGCTCGTTGGTCATGCCGGTCAGGTTGTCGAAGTCGATCCCGCCCTGGATGATCTTCGCATCCAGGATGTTCCGCCCCCACAGGGCGACCTCGTACTTGCCGCCGCCAAACCCGTAGCCCAGGCGCAGCCCGACCTCCAGGCTGTCGGACTTGAACTCCTCCGACTCGTACAACATGAAGCTCTTCTCGCTGGAGTAGGCCCAGTCGAGCGAGCCGAAGAACCCCTTGGACACCGGGTTGGACTGGAAGTTGAAGATGCCGTTGAAGATCCACTCCGGCGCGAACGGCAGGCTGTTGCCGTCGATGGACACCTTGCCCCCGGAAGTGATGGGATCGGTCACCGTGCAGACAGTGCGGCCCAAGCCGCAGCCATCCACCGTGAGGTTCGGGTCGTTGATCGTGGTCGGGTTCCAGGAGAGGCCAAAGGTCATGAACACCTTCTCGGAGGCAACGTACTCGATGTCGGCCTCGAAGCCGTGACCATCGACCTTGTCGGCGTTGACCAGCGTCGCGACGTTGTACTGGCCGCCGACCGCGGTGAGCTGCTGGCCGTCCATCTGGAAGATATAGGCGGCGAGGTTCAGGCGCAGCCGCTGGTCGGCCAGGATCGACTTGACCCCGACCTCGAACGAGGTGATCGTTTCCGCATCGGCCACGGAGACGCCGTTGGTGGCGGGGTCCTGGCCGTCCGCGAAGTCGGGCGCGAACATGATGCGGCCCTGGATGCTAGGCCCACGGTAGCCGGTGCCGAGCTTTCCGTAAAGGTTGAGGTTGGGGTTGGCCCGGTAGGTCGCGCTCAGGTCCCAGCTGACGTTGTCGTCCGAGGTGTGTCGCTCAATCGGGTGGGTCAGCGGCGGCTGGAAGAGCGGCTGCGGCCGGTCGGCCGCGAAGTCCCTCGTGTCGTCCGTGTACCTCAAGCCGGCCCTGAGTGCCCAGGCGTCTGAGAGGTTGAAGTCGAGCGTTCCGAAGAGGGCGTAGCTGGTGGTCTGCTGGGTCTGGGTCGCGTGCCCGTTCTGCGGGTTGCCGGGCGCGTATGAGTTGTAGCTGAACGAGTCGATGTCGAGGTCCTCGTTGAAGTAGTACGCACCGAGCAGCCAGTTGAAGCCCCCCGTGCCGCTGCTGGCGAGCCGCAGCTCCTCGGTGATCTGGCTGAGCGAGGGGATCCCGTCGGCGCTCTCGGACGCGAACGGGATGAAGCCTGGTCCGAAGGGGACGACGTTGTCGAAAGCCCCGCCGTAGCCGCCGTCGATGTCGCCGCGGCTGTACATGTCGTTCAGGCTCTCGTAGCCCGTGACGGACGTCAGGGTGGCGGCACCGAAGTCGTACTCCAGCCGCAGCAACCCGCCCAGGGAGTGGATCTTCTGCTCGTTCAACCCGTCGTGATAGACGACGTCCTGCTGGAAGTCGTCAACGAGGTCGTTGGTCCCCTTCTTGATGATGTTGGCCCGGAAGATCCGCGCGGTGCCGTCGACGTCCCAGCCGTGCACGTTGAGCAGCCCGCTGAACTTGTCGCTCGGCTCCCAGAGGAGTTGCAGGCGGTAGGCGGCGGTCTCGTAGCCCCCGAGGGCGTCGTCCTGGCCCGTGTACTTGTTGTCGACCCAGTCGCTCTGCGACTGGTACAACGCCGAGAAGCGGGCGGAGAGCGTGTCGCTCAAGGCGCCGCCGACCCCGCCGTTGACGTCGATGTTGTTGTAGGTTCCGTAGGAGACCCGGAAGTTTGCGTCGAAGTCCTTGGTCGGTCGCTTGGTATCGAACTTGACCACGCCGGCGGGCGTGTTGCGCCCGAACAGGGTCCCCTGCGGGCCGCGCAGCACCTCGACGCGGTCGAGGTCGAACAGCGGCATGCCCTTGACGATCGGGTTCTCCATGACGATCTCGTCGACCACCATCGAGACCGGCTGCGACGCGTTCAGGTCGAAGTCTGTGTTGCCCAGGCCGCGGATGTAGAAGCGCGGAAAGGCGCGGCCGAACGACGACTCGAGGGTCAGGCTCGGCACCCGCCCCGAGAGGGCGCGGATGTCCGGACCGGCCGTCATGATGATGCTGAGATCCTGGCCGGAGAGCGTCGAGACCGCGACCGGGATCTTCTGGATGTCCTCCGGGCGCTTCGTCGCCGTGACTGTGATTTCCTCGACGTACTGCCCGACCGGCTCTTCCTTCTTAGGTTGAACCTGCTCTTCCTTCTGCTGGGCTTGCTGATCCTCCTTCACCGCCTCCTTTCCCGCCTGCCCGCCCTCCTGGGCGAGGCAGAGTCCCCCGATGGTTGCTCCGTAGACTGTGAGAAAGACGATGCCAAAGATCCGCCACGCCGATCCGTGTTTCATGACGGTCCCCTCCTCCATTGAGACAAGGTCCGAACTAGTTAACTGCTGTCTGCAGAGTCTAGCAAAATCGGCGGCGCAAGTGGGGGGTCCACGGCTGGAAAGACGCTTCGAGCCGTGCCCTCTTTCACCCCCCTCCAGCCCTTCCGGGGAGCGCCTCCGCAACCTGAGGACGCCCCCGGGCCGTAACCCCCTCGCCCCGAAGGGGAAGGCACACGACTAGGGAGCCGCCGCAGGCTGCGGAGCTCAGGCCGGCGCAGCACCGGGACGGAGGTGGGCGAAGCGCCCCGCGCGCCGGCCGGAGACGCACGCCATGCACGCCCCCGGGTCGCGCAGCGCGCGGCGGCATGAGGGGGTTGAGCATGGACCCGACGAGGCGCGCAGCTCCTGGCTCTCTCCGCCATCTTCGCCGTGACGCTCTACCTGCTGCCCAGCCAGGCGAAACCCGATTCCCGGGTCCCACCGGTGCGGGAACGGCCTGCGGCTACGCGCCAGCCTGCCGATCCGTTCGGCGCTCACTGCGTGAGCGTCTTCTCATGCTCCTTCTTTATCTCTTCCCAGTGCTTCCGGAACTGCTTCTCCTCGTCCGGGGTGAGGGTCCGGAAGGGTACCTGGAGGGAGCTGTTGGCGAAGCGGATGTTGAGCCAGTGCTGCCCAACCTGGATCCCCCCGGGGACCCGGAAGAAGAGCCGACCGAGGCACGCCCGGTGCCAGCTCAGCTCCACCTCGTCAAAAGCGAGCTGGTGCCCGGCTCCGCCGATGTCGGCAAAGAACTGAATGGCGCAGACTTGGTCCGCTTCCAGCGGGAAGTAGTCGATGGAGTCCCGTATGACCTTGGCCCGCTGGCTGAGGTTTCTGACGGCACCGAGGCCCTCCGAGTACTCCTTCTGGGTAGCGAGAGGGATCGTCTTGCCGTCCGGGGTCGTGATCGAGAGGTCTTCGCGTTTCAGCCTGGAGTCGGGCGTGGGCTTGCGCAGCGTGATGCCCACCTCGAGAAGCATCCACTCCTTGCCGATCTGGTCCTGTGCCATGCGGTACCCGAGGGAAGCGAACCCCTCGTTGTTGTAGGCGATCCGAACGTACTGGCCCTGGAGCGTGAAGATCTCGGGGACGGTCGGCTGCGGCGGGGTGACCTGCGGGGCCTGGCCCGAAGCTGCTCCGCCCCCGACCAGCGTCACCAGGAGCAGCGCCCCGATAACTTCGACCACCCGCCTTCCCTGCCTGCGGTTCTCGTTTCGAATTTGCATTGTACGTTCGTCCTCCTTTGCCCAGCGAAGGCCTGCCATGGGCGGGATTCATCTCCCTCGACGGCCTGCTTCATGGTACCGCCGGCCAGGGCAACGTCAAGCCGTTGCAGGGCGGGAGACCGGCCGACAAGCGAGGAGGGGGGCTCGACGGGGCAGGCGCATGAGGCACGGAGGACGGCGAAACCTTGCCCCGCAGGCCTACTGGGCTGGACTGCACCCATCGGCGCCCTCGGCGCCCAGACGCGGCCCGACGCGCCGCACAAAGCCGAAGGGCGACACCTCACAGGTTACCGCCAAGAGTGTCCTTGCGTCACGCTCCACAACCTCCTTGCCATGAGCCGTCAGCTACGTCTTGTAGATCTGCTGGGCGCGCAGTTCCTTGATCCGGTCGCGCAGCTGCGCCGCCTCCTCGAACCCCAGCCTCTTGGCCGCCGACCTGCAGCACTATGAAAAGGCCGCGCGCCAGATTCTGGCGAACTCCGCCTCCGACAAGAATTCAGCTGACACGTGCCACGCGGAGGATGGAGTTCGTGCGCTGAGGGTCGTACCCTCCGCTCAGCCGCGCGCGGCGGGCGGACGCGAGAACCAGCGCTGGAGCCGGCTCGAGCCGAACAGGGCCTTTTCGGCGACCAGCGCCGCGGATGGCTCCTGGAAGGTCCCCGTGGGTTTGGGGCCGCTCAGAAAGTCCACGTCAACGCGCCCGACCAGGTCGTGTCCGAACTCGACATAGCAGGAGCCCGTTCCCGTGTAGGGCCCGGGTGACGGCCCGCCGCGGAGCTGCGTGATGAGCGCGGCCGCCACCACGCGCGCTGCCCCTTCGGCGAAGACACCGGCCTTGGGGGTGCCCACGCTCGTCACGTCGCCCACCGCCCACACCCCGGGAAAGCGCGTCTCCAGCGTTTTCGGATTCACCGGCACCCAGCCGTCGACGGCAAGCCCGGACGCCTCGATCACCGTCGGCACGCGGTGCACCGGCACGCCGAGGAACAGGTCGTACGGCATCTCGGTCCCATCGTTCAGCACCGCCACCTTCCGGCCCGGGTCGAGGGCGCGCACCAGCCGGTCGGGGACGAACCGAATGCCGCGTTCCGCGAAGGCGGCGAGGATCGCCTGCGAGGTCGCGGGCGAAGGGGGAATCGGCGTGCCGAAGGGCATCACCATCGAGATTTCGGTGGCCCCGCGCCGCCCGCGGGCTGTCAGGTAGTCGTGCAGCAGCAGCGCCGTCTCGCTGGGGGCCGGGGGGCACTTGAAGGGCGTCGATGTCACGCCGACGATGGCCGCGCCCCGCTCGAACCGGGGCAGCACGTCGCGCAGCGCTTCGGCGCCCGCGACCGAGTAGAACTCGTTGCCGCCCTCCACGAGCCCGGGGGTGGCCGCCGGGTCCATGTCGGCGCCGAGCGCCACCACCAGGACGTCCGCGTCGAACGTCCCTCCGTCGGTCTCAACGCGCCGGCCGACCGGGTCGATGGATCGCACCGTGGACTGGAGGAACCGCACCCCCGGCTTGACGATGTCGCGGTAAGGATGACGCGCCTCCGCCGGCATCAGCCGCCCGAACATCACGTCGAGCTTCGAGAAGCCGAAGACGAACGCGTCGCCCTTGTCGATGAGCACGAGGTCGAGCGCGTCGCCGAACGCGTCTGAAAGAATCGTCGTCAGCTCGAGGCCGCCGAAGCCGGCACCGAGCACTACCACGCGTGTACGCATGGGTGGAGAATACCACCTGACGCCCCCGCACCAACCCGCGGCCCTACGATCGCGGCGTGTGGCTCCTCGTCGCCCGTCCGTCACGTCTTGTAGATCTGAGGAGGAGGCATCGATCGAGACGCTCAGCTCGCTCGTGTGTGCGTCGGCCGGCTGCATGACCGCTTGAAACCCGACCCCAACCACGGTGAAAAAGCAGGTGGCCCCCGCTTTGAGGACGGGGGCCACCTTGACCGTTGCTGGAAATCTACTTATGGGTCGACGCGAACGATGGTCGGGTTGGGCATGCCCGCCGCACCACCGTACGCCACGCTACCCAGGTACTTCGTGCCGGCCGTCAGGCCGCCGAAGGTCAGGTTGATCGCGCTGGTGGTGCCGAGCGTGGCCGATGCCGGAGCGCTGACGGTCATGTTGCCCGCCGCAGTGCTGCCGAGCACCCAGGTGAACAGGGTGAAGGTGGACGGGTTCGCGGTTGCAAAGCCATCCACGAAAACTGTGTAGGTGGCGGCCGTCGGATCCAGCAGGTTGACTTCTTCCGCTGAAGTGGAACCGCCGCTCGAACCGACGAGCGTCGCGCCTCTGTACACACGCAGGTCGAGGTCGCTGGCCGGAGTCACATTGGCGTCGAACAGCGAGAAGCGCGCGTAGGTCGTGCCTGCCGGAACGACCACATCGAAGCTGACCGATGCGCCGGTGTTCACAGACCCCGCAAAGGTCGTCGCAGGCACCAGGCCCCGGGCGTCCGCCGTGAACGGACCGGTGTAGCCGAACGTCACGTTGTAGCTACCAGAGACCTGAACTGGAGCCGCCAGCGCCACCGGGCGGACGACCATGGGGATCCGGACGTAATGCGTGCCGTCCGTCCATGTGAGTTGGCCGCCGGTGTACGCGCTCAAGGCTGCAGTAGTCCGCGTGAACGTTACAGTGAAGCTCTTGGTCTGACCCCGATTCAAGGCCAACGAGGCCGGGCTGATAGCCACGGTGAAGCCAGCCATACCGGTGTACGAGGGTGTGTAGGTGGCTGTGCTGCTGCCAACGTTGGTCACCATGCGCTTCACGGTCTGCACTCCGGCCATGTCGCCGATGGCGATGGAAGCCACGTTGAGGTTGCTGGGATCAGTGGAGTAGCCGAGGCCAGTCAAAGCGCTGCAGGTTGCCGCGCTCACTCCGGTCGTCGTGCCGCACAGGAAGGCCAGCCAGTCATTGAAGCCGGCGTTGTAAACCAGGCCGGGATCGGCGGCGCTGTTCGGTTTCACGTGCCCCGCGCCTTGGCGGAAGATCACGAGCGGGTTGGTGTTCGGGCCGTCCAGCACATCGTAGCCGGTGGTCATGAGCGCCGACTTGATCATCATCGGCGTCCAGTCCGGGTGCAGGTCCTTCAGGAGCGCCGCCAGGCCGGCCACGTGCGGGCTCGACATGGAGGTGCCGCTGTAGAGGTTGAAATCGCGACCCGCATTGCCGGGGGGCGCCACGGCCGCGAGGATGTCCTGCCCGGGCGCGATCACGTCGGGCTTCAGCAGGTCGCCATTGCCCGCGCGCAGCGGGCCGCGCGACGAGAACGAAGCCGTGAACGGCGCCGGAGCGTTGTAGACAATGGTGGCCTGGTTGATGGTCGCCGTGGCGCCGACCGTGGCCGCGTAGGCCTTGACCGCCGCACGGTCGGTGTTCTGGAGATGCACGGTGGGCACAAAGTGGAAGTCGGCGTTGAGCGAATTCGGACTGGTATTCACGAGGATCACGCCGACGCCGCCTGCTTCCTGGACAGCCAAGCTCTTGTTCACACGAGCCGTCACGCCGCGGTCGCAGACGACGATCTTGCCCGCCACCTTGGCCGGGTCCAACACTGCCGTTCCACCGTTGTCAGCGGCGGCGTAGCAGAGGGCCACCTTGGTTGGATCTGCGCCGGACAAGCCCGCTGCAGTCGAGTCGATCAGCGGCACCGGGCCGACCGCCGTTGCCACCGACGCACCGCTGTAGGTGACACCGTTGCCGAGCGTCACTGAGCCGTTGCCATTTCGGTTGTGCGTGCCCGCCGCCACGGTGGTGAGCCACGGGCCGGGGTGCGCCACGGTGCTGGTAGTGGGGCCGCTGTTGCCGGCCGAGCACGCGACGAAGACCCCCGCGTCAGCCGCGTTCAGGAAGGCCACCTGGGCCGGGTCGAGGAAGTTGGTCGAGGTGCCGCTGATCGAGTAGTTGATCACGTCCACGCCGTCGGCCACGGCCTGGTCAATGGCTGCCACGAGGTCGGAGGTGAACCCGCTGGCCTGGGTGGCGTCTTGAAGGGACCACAACGCCTTGTACATCGCGATGCGGGCGTGCGGCGCCATGCCGTTGATGGGGCCGAACACGGAAGCCGGTCCGGTGGTGGGCACTCCATAGTTTCCGCCCGCCGTGGAGGACGTGTGCGTGCCGTGGCCGTTGTAGTCACGCGCCGAGTTGAACTCCCAGGGCCGTAGCGTGTCGATGCCAGCATCGCCGCCCCAGGCCGCGTTGAACCACTGGGCTGCGATCAGCTTCTGGTTGCACATCGAGGCGTTGAAAGCCTCGCCGGGCGTGCACTTGCCGTGCCAGCCGGGAATCTGGTGGTAGTCGAGCTTGCCGCCTCTTGTCCCGTTGCCGTTCATCCCGATCCGGTCGGTGAAGCTGAGGCTCTCCGGCCAGATGCCCGAGTCCACAACACCGATGATGATGCCGTCACCTGCGCTGCCGACGCCGCCCAGTTGCTCCCACAGACCGCCGGGCGCATCCAGGCCCAGGAACGTCGGGGTGGACGACGTGTCGGCATAGTTGAGCTCATCGGGGGAAACCGAGACAACACCAGGCGCGGATGCCATCTTCTCGGCCTGGTCAGCGGTCAGTTGGGCCGCAAAGCCGTTGAAGGTATATCGATAGTCGTAAAGCTTGCGACCTCCGCCCACGCGGTCCAACGCATCGGTATGGCGCGAGTCGAGGTGACTCACGTACCGGACGACATCAGTGCTGTTGGGGTCTATCTTCTGCCCTTTGCCGGGCTTCGTTGCCTTCAGGCCGGCGATGCCGCCCTTGTAGGCGACCACCGGGTCTTCGAGCATGCGGACAAGATAGACGCCGTTGCTTGCCTGAGGAGCCGCTGTGGCGGCATTCGGGTCGGGGGACCCCCCTGGTCCAAGGGTCGCCGCCGTGACTGGAACACTCGCCACAAAGAAACCCGCTACCAGGGCAACAGTGAACCACGTTGCCGAGATCGTGCGCTGCATCATTTTCTCCCTTCGTCAACTGATCTTGATTCTGGAGGCTTCGGCAATTCTACGTTTTTCGAATGTGCGTGAAGTTGGAATCTCTGCGCTCATCACCTCCTCTCACGGTATCCAGCCGCGGGAAAACAGAGCGCCTGGAGGCACGAGTCAGCCAGTTGCCGATTCAGCGATGGCCAGAATGGAGAGGTCGTCAGCACGGATCTTTCAGTTTTTCTCACTTGAACTCGCTGACGATAACAGAACTCAACGCGCTGTCAAGGCCCCTCAGGGCACCTGGGGGGTGATCCGGCTCACGTCTTGTAGATCTGCTTGGCGCGCAGCTCCTTGACCCGGTCGCGAAGCTGCGCCGCCAAATAAATAGGTACCATAAAAATAGGTACCAGGTATCACCATCTCACCTTCTTGATCTTGGGCCACTCGCTTCCAGCTTCGCGAGACGCCCCTCGAGGGCGAGCCGCTGCTCGCGGAAGGTGCGGTCCTCCCGCTCGCGTTGGCTGGCCCGCGCCAGCACGCGGCTCGCACTGCCGGGGTTCATCCGCATGCCCTCCGCCAGGTCCTTCACCCTCAGACCATACACCTCGACCCCGATCAGGGTGAGGAGCTCCCGCAAGCGCGCCGTGGTTGCATCCTTGTGCCGGCCCGAGAGCTCGCTCAGCTCCAGCCCGTGGACCTTGCACGCCCAGACAAGGTACTCGTCCACTCCCCAGCGCGCCCGCTGCGGCAGTGTGCTGGCACCCAGGGCGTCGAGCCGTGGTCTCCCCACCACGAGCCTGATCGCCTCCTCCGCCTCCTCGCCCCGTCGCCACCAGGGAAGCCGCCCTGGACTCTCCCCGATCCACTCGGCCCGCCGCTCCCCACGCAGCATCCGCACGTACGCCCGGCGAGCGGCCGAACGCTTCCGGCCGAACAGGACCAGCGCCTCATTGACGTCCACCAGCGGCTCGGCGACCCGGCCCAGCAGCTCGCGATGCCCGCTCCACCGGTAGCGCGCCGGGTCGCTCACCACCTTGGCCGTCACCGGGTTGAGATGGATGTACGCAATGAGTTGCTGCAGGTACCTCTGATCCGGCACCACGATCGCCTTGTACCGCCCCTGCCAGAACGGCCCCAGCAGGCGGTGGCGCCGGTTGTAGCTGCGGGCAAAGCGCCCCTGGATCAACCGCA
>Ga0315278_10005812_pt1 | contig 11192 bp, 11 predicted proteins | sample YL17G06_0_MG_FD_203880 | JGI IMG/M metagenome (GOLD analysis project Ga0315278, IMG submission 203880) | Sediment microbial communities from Yellowstone Lake, YNP, Wyoming, USA - YL17G06_0 | ecosystem: Environmental > Aquatic > Freshwater > Lake > Sediment | place: USA: Wyoming | collected... | reverse complement strand
GAGTTCGCGCCTGGATCGACGCGGCGCTGGTGGAAAAGGACTTCCTCGACTTCGAGGAGCCCTATCGGCTGCACCGTTAGCCCGGATTGCGTAGCCCGGGTTGAGCGATGCGAAACCCGGGATCCAGGCGAAGCGCCGTCGGCGATTCACTTCTCGAACGCGGCACGCCGTTTCAGGTCGACGTCGAGATACTGCCACGGGTGCGGGTACGACGGGTTGTAGCGGAAACCTTCGATCCACGGCTGGACCAGCACGCTCTCGTAGCGATACGCGAGCAGCACCCACGGAGCGTACGCGCTGACCAGCTCCGACATCCGGCGCGACAGCTGCGTGCGTTGCGGACCGTCCGGCAGCGCGCGCGCCTGCTCGAACAGCCGGTCGTACTCGGCGAGCTTGAAGCGCCCGAGATTCGAGAATCCCGCGTGATTGCCGTAGAGCAACCCGTAGAAGCCGAACCCCTCGGGCGTGGTGTTGATATTGCCCAGTCGCCACATCTGCAGCTGGCCAAGTCGCGCCGCCTTGAGGAGATCGGGCCATTTCTGCTTGTAGAACTCGACCTTGACGCCGATCGTGGCCAGGCCTTTCAGCCAGAGATCGTCGTATTCGCGATCGAGCCCCGTCGTCGACGACGCCATCGTCAGCACGAACGGCTTGCCGTCGGGCAACTCGCGCAAGCCGTCGCCGTTCCTGTCCTTGTAGCCGAACTTGTCGAGCAGCGCCTTCGCCGCGGCCGGATCGTATTTGGTGCGGGCATCGAGCGTGGGATCGTGGCCCGACATCTCCGGCGGCACGACCTGTGTGGCCGGAAGGCCCTGCCGCTGCCGGATCACGCGGATTTCCTCGTCGACGTTGTACGACATCGAAATCGCCCGGCGCAGCGCGATGCGACCGGGATCGTGACCCCCGACGACCGGATCCTCCATGTTGAAGTAGGCATAGCTGATTGCCGGAAGCACGACCCGCTGCAAGCGCACGCCCAGTTTCGCGTACTCGGGCCGCAGGCGGTTCTGGTCGTCCAGCACCGTCATGACCATGTCGGAGGGCACTGCCGTGTAGTCGATCTGGCCCTGCCGGAACGCCAGCATCCGTGGGCTCGATTCCTCGATGATGCCGATCTCGACGCGATCGACCAGCGGCAGCTTGCGGCCCTTGTACTTCAGCGCGAGCGCGCGATCGGCGGGGTCGTTGCTCTCGGGATAGAGCTCCTCGCGAAACGTCGGGCTCGCCTCGAGCACGATCTTCTGTCCGCGTTGCCATTCCTTGAGCACGTACGGTCCGGTGCCCACCGGGTTCGCCATCGCCCACCCGCTCGCATCCCCGTAGGCCTCGATCACCTCGCGCGCGACGGCGGCCAAGTTGGACGTCGTGAGGTTGGCCAGCAACTCGTAGTCGGCAAAATTGAGCTTGAAGCGCAGCGTGTACCGGTCGACGACCTGCAGGCCTTCCATCGGCGCGTCGTAGTCGAACTTGCCGGTCGCCTTCGCTTTGGCCAGCACCGCCTCGGCGCCGGCAAACCGCCCTTCCAGCACGTTGAGCGCATTCGACCGCGTCTTCGGATCGATGATGCGCTTGATCGCATAGACGTAGTCGGCCGCGACCAGCTCGCGCCGCTTGCCCTTGAACGCCGGGTCGTCGGCGAAATGGATCCCCGGCCGCACCTTGATCGTCCAGCTCCTGCCGTCGGCAGAGATTTCCGGCAGCGCGGCTGCCGTGTTCGGCACGATCCGGTAGGGCCGCGCCAGGTAGTCGTACCGGAACAGCGGGTCGAAGATCGCGCGATTGACGTGCTGCGAATAGAAGTCCCCCGCCGCCTGCGGATCGAAGCCGGTTTCGGCGATCGGGAAGGCGACGCGGATCGCCTTGCCGGCGACCACCCGGGTGGCGGCCGGCGCCGGCGCGAGCGCCAAGCAGCAGGCGGCGGCGACGAGGGCGCGGGCGATGCGCGATTTCATTGCGGGACCCCAAACCGACAGGCCGCGAAATCCCCGAGGTGCGCGCGACAGGACGGCTCGTCGAGCGAAAGGTCGGCGTTGCACGGTGGCAGCGCCGCCGGAATGACGCCGGCGGGAACGCGATCGCGATGTCGGGGCATGAGGCTCGAGGACGGGTGCGCCCGGAACCGCCGGGCAGTGTCGCGCAGTTTGAGCGAAATCGGCCCGCTCCGGAAGGGGACAGGCATCCCGCCGGGCTGCGCCTGCCTGCGCCACTGCCCGCGACCGCCGCCGGCGCGCGGGGCTTTGACCGCCGCAGCGGCGGCGCGGATACTTCCGTTCCCGAGTTCCGCTTCTTTCCCGACCATGCCATCCGACCCGGTCCTTGCCATAGCGCCGCTGGGCTTTCCGTGGGCCACCGCGGACCCGTTCCTGTTCTGCGTCCACCACGACGACGCCTATCCCGCGGGCAACGTGCAGATGGGCCCGGCCGCGTCCCTCGCCGGCCGCGACATCGGGCAGGACTTCGCCGGCAAGGACGGCTGGCGCATGTACCACGGCGATACCGTTCCCGGTTTTCCGTCGCACCCTCATCGCGGCTTCGAAACCGTCACCATCGTCCGCCGCGGCCTGATCGATCACTCGGACTCCCTCGGCGCCGCGGCACGCTTCGGCGCCGGTGACGTGCAATGGCTGACCGCGGGGCGCGGCATTGTTCACGCCGAAATGTTTCCGCTGCTCGACCGGAGCAACCCGAACCCGCTGGAGCTGTTCCAGATCTGGCTCAACCTGCCGGCGCGAAGCAAGAGGGTGGAGCCGCACTTCGCGATGCTCTGGTCCGAGGACATTCCGCGGCGGGTGTTCGCGGACGCCGGGGGCGGCTCGACCGACGTGGTCTCTATCGCCGGGCGCCTTGGCGAACTTGCGCCGCCGCCCCCGCCGCCGCACTCGTGGGCGGCGGAGCCTCGATCCGATCTCGCGATCCTCACCGTCAGGATGACCCCGGGTGCGCGCTGGACGCTGCCCGCGGCGCGCGGCGCCCGTACCCGCCGCCGCCTCTATTTTTTCCTGGGCAGGACGCTGACGATCGGCCACCGGAGCGTGCCGGCGGCATCGATGATCGAGGTTCGCGGCGATGCCGACGTCGAACTCGTCAACGGCGACACGATGGCCGAACTGCTGCTGCTTCAGGGAGCGCCGATCAACGAGCCCGTCGCGCAATACGGGCCGTTCGTCATGAATACGGAGGCCGAGATCCGGCAGGCGTTCGACGACTATCGCAACACGCAATTCGGCGGCTGGCCCTGGTCGCGCAGCGACCCGGTGCATCCGCGCGAACAGGGTCGCTTCGCGCGGCAGCCGGACGGGCGGGTCGAGACCCGATAGGTCAAGGCCGGCGATTGGTCGTGGATCGGATCGCGTAGGGCCGGGTGGAGCGCAGCGAAATCGAGGGGTTGTCCCTCCGAGCCGCGGCCCCGGGTTTCGCTGCGCTCAACCCGGGCCACTCTTTCCTCCGGGCCCGAGTCCACTCGCCGCGTCGCGACGCACGGCCCACAAGGTCCAGCCCAGGTACGCGACGATGGCAACGTTGAGGGCAAGCGTGCCCACCTTGAGCGGCGACAGGCCGGAGAACAGCTCGTAGATTTCAATCGGCACGTAGATCGCGCCGCTTGCAACCGCGAGCCATTCCGCCCAGCGCCGCGCGTGCCACAGCCCGTAAGCCTCGACGAGCCGCATGCCGGCGTAGCCGAAGGCCAGCGCCGCGAGCAGCCAGAGCCGCACGTCCGCAAAACGGTCCGCGAGTTCGAGGAAGATGCGCGGATACCGGCTCGCCGGATTGAGATGGAAGTGACGAACCACTTCCTCGGAGAGCGACTGCAGGTCGTGGTGAATGATCGACAGCAGGCCAAGCCCCGCGAAGAGGATCAGCAGGCCTTTCGCTGCCTCGAACGCGGCAATGACACGCACACCGCTTGCTCTGTCAACGCGCATACGCACTCAACCCCATTGGGCCGGCGTCGGCCGGAGCCCGGGTCGGGGAGCGACGCAATGAATCAGTCATCGCGGGTCTCTCCCCGCGGGTCCTCGCCGCGCACGTCGCTTCGTGCCGCCCCCCGTACGCCCGCAAGGCGCCGCGATTGTAGAGGGCTTCGGCGGAGTCGGGCTCGATGGCGAGCGCCCGGTCATAGCTCGCCAGCGCCTCCGCGTAGCGCTTCAGGGCGACCAGGGCGACGCCGCGGTTGTAGTGCGCCTCGACGTAGTCGGGCTTGATCGCGAGCGCCGCATCGGAGCTCGCCAGCGCTTCCTCGAAGCGGCCGAGCGCCTTCGGTGCCAGTACATGATTCGAGCAGGCTTCCGCGGATCGCGGATTGATGCTGCGCGCCCGGGAGAGCAGCCGCTGCGCCTCCGCGAAATGCCGGCGGCGGGCCTCGACCACGCCCAGCAAATGCAGCGCATCGAACTGATCGGGCAGGACGGCGAGAACGGCGCGGCAATGCCGCGCCGCCTCGTCCAGGCGGCCGGCCTGGTGAAACGCGAGCGCGCGCCGCAGCGCCTCCGGCGCGGTCGTGGCCAAAGCGTCCTGCGCGGTCGGGCTGTTGCCGGAATCGTGATTCTGCGGAAACATGGTCGGTGATGGCAATCCGCTCCTCGCGGTTCAAACGCCGATCGCTGCGACTCGTCCGAGCAGCGCGCGAGGACGCCATTGTGCCAGCGTCCGGTCCGCCGCCGGCCTCGTGCCACGTCGAGCCGGGCGTTGCCGGCGGGGTGCCGGCGTGATCGGCACGGCACTCGGAGTCTTCCTGGCCGGGCCCGCCACATCCTCGCCGGCCGATGTGAATTCGGTCCACAATGAGCGCAGCGACAGGCCATGCGGACCCGGGAAAAGCGAGACGAACGCACCAAGCCGACTCCGTTCGAGGATGCGGTGACGGCCTACGGCCGCGGTGACTACGCGACCGCGCTGGAGCTCTTCCGTCCGGTGGCCGAGAGAGGCGACGCCGCCGCCCAGTACAACCTCGGCTTCCTTTACGACACCGGCCGCGGCGTGCCGCAGGACCTGGCCGAAGCGGTCGCGTGGTTCACCAAGGCCGCCGAACAGGGCTACACGGGCGCCCAGTACAAACTCGGCGTCATGTACGGCAGCGGCCGCGGCGTGCCGCGGGACGAGGCCATGGCGTTGACCTGGTTGCGCATGGCGGCCGAACGGAACCACGCCGGCGCGCAGTACCACCTCGGCCTCATCCACGACGCCGGGCGCGGCGTGCCGCAGGACGCGGTCGAGGCAACGAAGTGGTTCCGCAAGGCGGCCAACCAGAACAACGCAAGCGCGCAGTACAACCTCGGTGTCATGTACGCGAAGGGCGACGGCGTGCCCGCGAATCCAGCCGAGGCGGTGACGTGGTACCGCAAGGCCGCCAACCAGATTCATGCCGGCGCCCAGTATAACCTCGGCGTCATTTACGCCAGCGGCCAGGGTGTGCCGCGAGATTTTCGCGAGGCGCTGAAGTGGTTCCACAAGGCCGCCGAACAAGGCAGCGCGAGCGCGCAATACAACCTTGGCGTCATGTCCGCCAAGGGCCGCGGCGTGCGGCAGGACCCGGTCGAGGCAGCAAGGTGGTACCGCCGGGCAGCCGACCTCGGCAATGCCAACGCCCAATACAACCTCGGCGTGATGTGCCAGACCGGTGAAGGCGTGCGGCAGGACGACGTCGACGCGTACAAGTGGTTCACGCTCGCCGCGTCGCTCTTCCCGGAGGCGATGGCGGCGACGCGCGAACTGGCGCTGCGCAACCGCGACGATGTCGCCGCGCGGATGACGGCGGCGCAAGTCGCGGAAGCGGAGGAGCGGGTGCGAACGTGGGCACAGGAGTGAACGGCGGACCGCGCCGGCCGCTGCCGCGAAGATGCAACGCCCGCGCCGCGACCGGGATTCTGCCGACGCTCAGGCCTTGAATCCGCGCCTGACCCAGGCGAAAAGCCAGCCGACCCCGTAGAGTAGCGCGACACCGCCGGCCCACCACGCGACCACCCGGACCACGAGCGAGCGGTTGAAGTTGGCGATGTATGCGCGGATCACGTTGCTGAATTCCATGCCCCAGACCGTGATGCCCACGCGGATCGCCTCCGGGTTGCCGCCACTCCCGCGGGTCACGAGCTCGATGGCTTCGGCGCTCATCGTTGCCGGGAAGTCCATTTCGCCGGCGCCTTCGATCGCCACCCTGGTGGGCGGCAACTTTTGCAAGTCGCGCATCCAGACGTCTCCCGATTCCCACTCCGACCTGATCATCGCCACCGCCGGCACGATGCTGATGAGCGCGATCGCAATCCAAAGCCGTTGCCATCCGTTGAGACCGGTCGCCCCTTCCTCTTCCATCGCCTCTCCCGGCTGCTCCACGTGCGTCGTCTCCGGGCCACGGATTATTGCCTGCCGACCACCAGTTCATCGAAAACTCTTTCGACGCCCGGCTGCCTCCCGACCAAACCAACAAGCGTCTTGCGCTGCGTGGCCGAGCGCACGCAGCCTTGCAGCGTGACCCAATGGCGCGACGTGGTCAACCAGACCGCCGTGTCGGCGAAATGCGGTTCGCCGGCGATCAGCGCGCGAATCCGCTCGTTGATTTCCGGATCGCGCCTGTACGAACCGCCCGGCTCGCACTTGCCTTCCTCGGCGCAACGCAGCCCGCGCTCGACGCGCACATGCGCATCGACGCGCGCCTGCTCCGGCGTCCGCAACGGCGGCGCCTGCTCCGCGCAGCGCGGATAACCCCGCGTCGCCTGCGCGAACGGGTCGAGCTGCACCTTCTCCTGACCCCGCGCGGCCACGGCAGCGAGGAGGAATAATCCTGCTGCGGCGAAAGCAGCGCTATATCGCTCGTTCATCCGGTCATTGTGCCGCCGGCGTTACCCGCGCGCCAGTCGGCCCCGCCGACGAGCGAGGAAAGGGCTTCGGCACACGAGCCGTCGACCTTCAATGTGAACAGATGATCGGCGCGCGTGCGACCGCGGTTGATCGCGGCAATCGGCTTGCCCATCCGGCCGGCGCGCTCGCAGAACCGGTAGCCGGAGTACACCATCAGCGAGGATCCGATGACGAGCATCGCGTCCGCCTGCTCCAGGCCGTGCATGGCGGCGTCCACCCGGTCCCGCGGTACGCCCTCTCCGAAAAACACGACATCGGGTTTCAGCGTGCCGCCACATCGCGCGCACCCGGGAACACGGAACGCGTCGAGGCCGCGCGGCTCGAGATCGGCATCGCCGTCGGGCGCGGCTGTCGCGGGAGCAGCGGCGAACGCCGGGTTGGCTGCCTCGAGCGCCTGCTGCATGTCCTCCCGGGAGTGCCCCGCGCCGCAGTCGAGGCAGATCACGCGGCCGACGTTGCCGTGCAGCTCGACGAGCCCGGAGCTGCCGGCGCGCTGGTGGAGCCCGTCCACGTTCTGCGTCACCAGCAGCTGCAGCCGCCGCGCCGACTCGAGGCGGGCGAGCGCCCGGTGGGCGGCGTTCGGGCGCGCGCCCGCGAGCATCGGCCAACCCCTCATGCTGCGCGCCCAATAGCGCCGGCGCGCGGCGTCGGTGCGCAGGAATTCCTGCACCGTCACCGGCGGCTTCCGCTGCCATTGTCCTTCGTCGTCCCGGTAGCCCGGGATGCCCGAATCGGTGCTGATCCCGGCCCCGGTCAGGACGAACAACCGCGGATGCCGACGCGCGAATTCGTGAAGATCAGCCAACATTTGCCATCGCCACTGGGATTCCGTCCGCAACGCCCCATCGAAGCAACCGTCCGCGGCGCGGCCTGCCGGCAGTGATCGGCGCGTTGGCAACGCATGGACGCTGAGAAGGAACACTCGGCCTGACCCGAATCAGCGCACCGGTCTGCGGGTCCGCGCGGCGGAAACGCCGCTCATCCGGTCCGTGCATTCGAATTACCTGTCCTCCCGAAAACCCTTCTTGTTCAGCAGTGCCGCCGGGCCAGTGTATGCTAGTCGCGCCGAAGGCACTTTCGCCGTCTTCGGCGGCAGGAAATATCCGGGAACCCGGCTCACCGCAGCTTGCCTGCGACCGGTTCGTCGGTGTCTTCAATTCATCAGGGAGAGTACCAATGCATACCTCCAAGTTGTCGGGAATCGGGCTGTTGGCTTCCTCGCTGGTGCTTGCGCTGCCGATGGCCGCAACCGCCCAGCAAAACATCGAAAATCTCAAGCAAATGAAGGTCTCGGGCGTGGATCCGAGCATGCCGCCCGTGCCGCAGACCGGCAGGAATGCCGACGCCATCCGCGAAAACCTCAAGCGCATCAAGCTGCCGCCGGGTTTCAAGATCGACCTCTATGCGGTGGTGCCGGATGCACGCCACATGGCCGTGGCACCATCCACCAACATGCTCTTCGTCGGCACCCGCAAGAACACGGTCTGGGCCGTCACCAACCGCAACAGCGGCGACATGGCCACCGAGGTCAAGCCGTTCGCGCCGTCGGCAAAGTTCCACGTGCCCAACGGGGTTTGCTGGACCAGGGACGGCTTCCTGATCGTGGTTGAGCACAACCGCGTCCTCAATTTCCCGGCCGCCGAGTTCTTCTATGAAGGCGGGGACGTCGCGGTGATCGAGACGGTGCCGCAAGGCAAACTGATCCCGGTCGAAGAGGAGTCGTACAACCACCACGCACGCACCTGCAGAATCGGCCCGGACGGCATGCTCTACGTCACGCTCGGCCAACCGTATAATGTTCCGCCGCGCGACAAGCTGGCGCTGTTCAACAAGTGGGGCATCGGCGGCATCGTGCGCATGAACGCCTTCGACGGCAGCAAGCGCGAGGTCTATGCCACCGGCGTCCGCAACTCGGTGGGCCTTGAATTCAACCCGAAGGACAAGACGCTGTGGTTCACCGACAACCAGACCGACGGTATGGGAGACGACATCCCCGCCGGCGAAATCAACCGCGCGACCGGCCCCGGCATGTTCTTCGGCTACCCGTGGAAGCAGGGCAAGACCCGAATCACCGAGTTCGGTTACGACAAGGATCCGCTGCCGCCGAACATCACTGACCCGCAGGTCTACCTGGACGCGCACGCCGCCGACCTCGGCCTCGCTTTCTACACCGGCAAGGCGTTCCCGGCGAAATACCAAGGGGGCTTGTTCTCGGCGCAGCACGGCTCGTGGAACCGCACGACGCCGATCGGCGCGCGCATCATGTTCACCAGCCTGAAGAGCGATGGCACGGCCGACAAGACCGAAGTCTTTGCCGAAGGCTGGCTCGACGGCGACACGGGCCTCTACCGCGGCCGCCCGGTCGATGTGGCGATGATGAAGGACGGCTCGATGCTGATCAGCGACGACTTCGCGGGCGCGCTGTACCGCGTCACCTACGTGGGCATGTGACGAAGTGACCCGGACTTGACGCAGAGGCTGAAGCTTGACGGGCCGGGGATTCCCGGCCCGTTTTTCGTTTGGCGGAGGAAGCGATCCATGACAGCACCGGTGATTCGGGTTGTGCTCGCGTGCGTGCTCGCGTGCGCGGCGAGCGCGGCGCAGGCCGACCTCCAGGCCGGCCGTGCCAGGGCAAAGCCGTGCGCCGTCTGCCACGGCGAGTTCGGCGTCAGTGTGCTTGCCGATGCGCCGAGCCTCGCGGGGCAGCCGGAGTTCTATCTGGCGGCGCAATTGAAGGCCTATCGCAGCGGCAAGCGCGCCAACGAAATCATGAGCATCATCGCCAAGCCGCTGACCGATGCCGAGATAGCGGACCTGAGTGCCTGGTTCGCGTCCATCGCGATCGAGGCGAAACCGCCGAAGTGACCGGCCGTCTTTGCGAGGGATGCAACCGGTCGTAACCCGGGTTGCGAATTCCCGAATCACCGGCGCGCAAGCGCGCTGCGCACACGGCCTTCCAGGTCGACGATCGCCTTGGTCTGCCGCGCGCTCGCGGGCAGCGCTTCGATGGCCGCCAGCGCCGCGGCGTACGCCGACCGGGCCTCGTTCCGGCGCCCGGCGTGCATCAGGATTTCGCCGCGGCGCGCGAGCCATGTTTCCTTGCGCGGCGATTGGGCGGCGGCCTTGTCCAGCCGCACCAGCGCCGCGTCGACCCGGCCCTGCTTCAGTTCGAGTTCGATCGCGAACATCTGCAGTGCGGGGACCGGGCCGAGCCTGGCAATGCCGGCATCGAGGCCGGCAAGCGCTCTCTTGATCTCCCGCGCGGCAAGCTCGGTCCGGGCGCGCTCGAGGTAGTGGTCGGGATCGGGCCGGGGGAGCCGCTCGATGGCGTGCGTGTAATCGACGGCGGCGGCGCGGAACTGCCCCAGCGCCCCCAGCGTTCGCGCCCGCGTGATCAGTGCCTCCGCATGATCCGGATGCCGCGCCAGATACCGGTCCAGCGCCACTCTTGCCGGCGCCGGCTTGCCCGCTTCCAGCAACGCCCGGCCGCGCAGGAAGTCGACGGTGTCGTCGGAGGGCGCCAGGGCCGCGGCGCGCTCGTAATCGGCGAGCGCGGCGTCCCAATCCTCGTGGAGGCGATGAAGCTCACCCCGGCGCAGATAGAGCCGCGCAGCGGACGGATCCTGCGCGATCTGCGCCGTCATCACGTCGATCTGCTCCTGCAGCGGGCCGTGCGCCGGGGCGGTCGTGGCAACCGCCAGCGCAAGCGCGGCGATCGCCCGTCGCCCGACCGTCGTCACGCGACGCCTGCCGCAAGGCGGCGATCAGTTGCGCGGCGTCCTGGCGCTCGCCGTATTCGAGTACGTCGAGTTGCCACCGGCATTCGTCGCGCGGACGCGATAGTTGTAGGTCTTGTTCCGCGCGAGGCCCGTGCTCGAATAAGTCTTCACGTTGGCGCCGGCAGTCGCGATTTGCGTGAACGCGGTCCCATTGGTCGAGCGCTCGATCTGGAACCCGGTTTCGTTCGCGGAATTGTCGTTCCAGGCAAGGTCGATCCGGGAGCTCGACAGCGCGGTGGCCTTGAGGCTGCTCGGCGCCGCCGGCGCCGTCGAGACTACCGTGATGCTCACCGTGGACGACGTCGTCACCGCTCCGGCATTGTCGGTAGCCCTTGCCGTCAACGCGTAGCTGCCGGCGGCAACGCTGTTCCACGCGAGACCGTAGGGCGCGGAGGCATCGGTGCCGAGCAGATTCGCGCCATTGAAGAACTCCACCTTGCTGATGGTTCCGTCGGTGTCCGACGCGCCGGCGGCGATCACGATGTTGGCCGGCGCAGTGAAGCTGGCGCCGTTCGCGGGGCTCGTGATGCTGACCGCCGGCGCGGCGTTCGCCGGCGTCTT
>Ga0315278_10005810_pt1 | contig 11195 bp, 12 predicted proteins | sample YL17G06_0_MG_FD_203880 | JGI IMG/M metagenome (GOLD analysis project Ga0315278, IMG submission 203880) | Sediment microbial communities from Yellowstone Lake, YNP, Wyoming, USA - YL17G06_0 | ecosystem: Environmental > Aquatic > Freshwater > Lake > Sediment | place: USA: Wyoming | collected... | reverse complement strand
CGGCTACTTCATCCGAACCGCTTCGGCGAGCGCCGGGGTCCCGTGCGTGACGACGCTGCCGGGGGTGTTCGCGGCCGTGCGCGGGATCGAGGCGCTCCGGGGTGCCCCCACGGAGCCGAGGTCGATCCAGGAGCATCATGCCGCGGCCGCGCGGGAACCACAGCAGGCGCGGCTCACGTTCGATCAGGCCGCCGCGGCGGTGCCGGGAGCGCAAGCGGGGGAGCGCCTATGAAGCGCGTGCGTGCGGAGGTGCTGTCCACCCGGAAGCTCGGTTCCTATCATTCCTTGACCCTCGTAGCCCCTGAGATCGCGGAGAAGGCACGTCCGGGCCAGTTCCTCGCCGTGCGGATGCCGGAGGGCCGCGAGTTCCTGCTTCGACGTCACTTCGCCGTGCACCAGGCTTCGCGCCGCGGTGGCTGGGCGGGGACCCTCGAGTTCATCGTGGATCCCGCCGGCCCTGGCACGAACTGGCTCACCACCACGAAGGCGCACGAGTTCCTCGAGGTGATCGGCCCGCTCGGCAAGGGGTTCGCGTATCCGAAGAAGCTCACGAATTGCCTGTTGGTGGCCGAGGGGCACGGAGCTGCCTCGTTGTACTTCCTGGCCCAGGAGCTGCTCGCCCGAGGCAAGCGGGTGGACATGGTGGTGGGCGGTGAAACGCTCGAGCGCGTGTTCAAACCGATCGAGGGCAAGCGCCTGTCCCAGACCGTGACGATCATGACGGCGGACGGGACCCTGGGCGACCGGGGATCGGTGATGGACGGGCTCGCGGAGGCGGCGGAGCGAACCCAGACCCAGGTGGTGTACGCGGCGGCTCCTCCACGCACCTTGGAGCGCATCGCCGCGTTCTGTCGGGAGCGGAGCCTGCCGGCGCAGATCCTCGTTGAGGAGCGGATGGGATGCGGGTTCGGCTTGTGCCAGAGCTGCGTTGTGCCCGTGGCGCGCAAGGACGGGCAGGGCTACGACCACCTGCGGGCCTGCATCGAGGGCCCCGTGTTCAACCCGGCCAGGGTGGTGTGGGACCGCTGGCTGAGCGAGGAACCCGTGATGCTTCCCACGCCGCCCGAAGGGCTTCCGGTGGTGCGTTCGTGGCCGGGGTAAAGCGAACGCTCTCAGTGGATCTGGGTGCCGGGTTGATCCTGCCGACCCCGGTCATGATCGCCTCCGGGTGCGCGGGTACCGGCAAGGAGCTCGCGGGCCTCGTGGAGATGCGCAAAGTGGGCGCGGTGGTTTCGCGGAGCATCACGCTCCAGCCGCGGAAGGGTTCGCCCACGCCCCGGATCGCGGAAACGCCCAGCGGCGTGGTCTGGTCCACCGGTCAGCAGAACCCCGGGATCGAGGTGTTCATCGCCGAGGAGCTGCCACGCCTGGCTCGCGGCGCCCACGTGATCGTGTCGATCGCGGGGACCACGTTGGAGGACTTCGTGCGATCGACGAGCATCCTTCAAGGCCGCCCCGAGGTTGCCGCCATCGAGACCTGCCTAGCCGGACCAGACGAGGAGCTCGGCCGCGAGGAGCTGGGTGTGCACGCCGACCGGGCCGCCGAGGTCGTCGGTGCCGTCGCCCGGATGTCGCTCGTGCCGACCTTCGCGAAGCTGCCGATCCACGGCCCCGACCTGGGTGGGATCGCGCAGGCCGTGGTGAGGGCCGGCGCGCACGGTCTCACGATCGGCGGTCCGCCGCCGGCGCTGGGCGTGGGCGCCGAGCGGCTGCGCCCGTCGCTCGGCTCGGTCACGGGCTGGCTCTCCGGCCCGGCGATCCGACCGCTCATGCTGCGTGCAGTCTTCGAGGTGGCGCGCGCGGTTCCGCAGACGCCCATCGTGGCGGTGGGCGGGATCCGAACGGGCGAGGACGCCGTGGAGGCGATCCTCGCCGGAGCCTGGGCGGTGCAGGTGGGAACCGCAACGCTGATCGACCCGGAAGCGCCGGTGGCCGTGGCTCAGGGCATCGTCCGCTACCTCAAGGCGAAAGGCCTGGCATCGCCCGCCGATCTGCGCGGCCGCCTCCGCGTGCCTCCTTCCTTTGGAGCCGTCGATCCCGATGCCGCGCAGGAGGTGCCCGGATGATCCCGCGGCCGACGAATCCGTTGATCGTGGCGCTCGATGTCTCCGACCTGGAGCGAGCCGACGAGCTGGCCGAGGTGCTCGCCCCCGAGGTGGCCATGCTGAAGGTTGGGTTCGAGCTGTTCTGGGCCCACGGCCCAGAAGCGGTGCGCCACATCGGTTTGCACGCGCCTGTGTTCGTGGATGCCAAGCTCCACGACATCCCCAACACCGTGGAAGCGGCGGCCGCGAACATCACGCGGCTCGGAGCGGCCATGTTCAACGTGCACGCGCTCGGCGGGGAGGCAATGATGCGCGCGGCCCTGCGAGGAGCCGAGCGGGCGTCCGAGGAGCGCGGCGAACCGCTCCCCCTCGTGATCGCGGTCACGGTCCTCAGCTCGCAGAGTGGCGAGGACCTCGCGAGCGCGGCCTCCCTCGCCTACGAGGCGAAGGCAGCCGGTCTGCACGGCGTCGTCGTCTCCGGCGACGACGTTGAGGATGTGCGGGCCGCATGCGGCGAGGAGTTCGTGTTGGTGGTTCCGGGCGTCCGCCCGGAGGGCTCGAACGGCGACGACCAGGTGCGGGTACTCACGCCGCGTGCGGCCATGGAGAAGGGTGCCGACTACCTGGTCGTGGGTCGGCCGATCACGGCGTCCGCCGATGCCTCCGGCGCGGCGCGCGGCATCCTGCGGATGATCCGCTGATTCACTCGCTTGTCGGAAGATCCGCATCGGCGGGCGACATGTCGGGCGTTCGCGGATTGTCCGCGCTCTTCTCGGGTGCGTATACTCGCGCGCGTTCCCGACCCGATCCCATCCTCTGCAGAAGGAGCACGCGATGGCGCTACCCACCCTCACGCCCGAGCAGCGTCAACAGGCGCTCGCCAAGGCCGGCGAGGCTCGTAAGAAGCGAGCGGAGTTGAAGGGCGAGTTGAAGGCCGGCAAGAAGACCCTGAAGGACGTGCTGGCGGCCTCCGGTGACGACACGGTCGGGAAGATGAAGGTCACCAGCGTGCTGGAAGCGCTTCCAGGTGTGGGCAAGGTGCGGGCGCAGAAGATCATGGAAGAGCTCGACATCTCCGCGAGCCGCCGCGTCAGAGGCCTCGGGGCGCGGCAGCGCGAGCTGCTCCTCGACAAGTTCGCGAAGTGATCCTCCCTTGGCCTCACGCCGAGGCAGCCTGATCGTGATCGCCGGCCCGTCCGGCGTGGGCAAGGGGAGCGTGGTCCAGGAACTCCTCGGCAGGGACCCGCGACAACTCGTCCTGTCGATCTCTGCAACGACGCGGCCGCCGCGCGCCGCGGAGGTGGACGGCGTCGACTACGCCTTCGTCTCCACCGATCGCTTCGAGCAGATGGTGGATGACGGCACGATGCTGGAGTGGGCGTCGGTGTTCGGTCACTTCTACGGAACCCCGGCCGCCTCCGTCGAGACAGCGCGTGCGAACGGTCAGGACGTGATCTTGGAGATCGACGTCGAAGGCGCTCGTCAGGTGCGCGAGCGCGTCGCGGACGCCATCTTGATCCTCCTCGTGCCCCCTTCGATGGAGGCGCTCGCCGAACGGCTCCGCAAACGCGCAACCGAGAACGAGGAGAAGATCTCCACCCGGCTGGCGGAGGCGGAGCGCGAGCTGGCTCAAGCAGATCGCTTCGACCACATGGTGGTGAACGATGACCTGGAAACGGCGTCCGCGCAGGTCGCTGCTATCATCGAGGCATCCCGCTCCGACCCAAAGGACCCTTCTTCATGATCGAACCCAAGATCGACGACCTGCTCGCCGCCGTGGATTCCAAGTACTCCTTGGTGATCTTGGCGGCGAAGCGCGCGCGAGAGATCAACAGCTACTACAGCCAGCTCGGTGAAGGCCGCGGCGAGTTCGTGCCACCGTTGGTGGAGACGGGCTTCAGCAACAAGCCGCTCTCGATCGCCCTCGAAGAGATCGCCGAAGGCAAGATCGACTACGAGCGCACCGAGGACATCCCGGCCGAGTAGTCCGATGGACGATCGCCGGGTCCTGCTCGGCGTAACGGGCGGCGTCGCCGCCTACAAGGCGGCGTACCTTGCGCGGCTGATGGTCGCCGACGGCGCCGACGTCACGGTGGTCATGACCGAGGCGGCCACGCGTTTCGTGGGGGCCGACACGTTCGCAGCGCTCACCGGGCGCCCCGTGCACGTGTCCATGTGGGAGCGTCCCGGCGAGGTGCTGCACGTTCGACTCGCCCACGAGACCGACGTCGCCGTGGTGGCCCCGGCCACGGCCAACACCCTGGCCAAGCTCGCGCACGGGCTCTGTGACGACCTCCTGAGCGCCACCTTGCTGGAGTATCCGGGTCCGCTGGTGCTCGCTCCGGCCATGCACTCGGGCATGTGGGAACACCCCGCAACCCGCAGCAACGTCGAGACCCTCGCCGGGCGCGGCGTCCGGTTCGTGGGCCCGGTGATCGGCGCACTCGCCCATGGGGACGAAGGGATCGGGCGCCTCGCCGAACCGGCGGCGATCGCCGAAGCGGTAGCGGCCGCGCTGGATCGGCCCGACACCGACGATCTCGGTGGCCGGGCCATCCTCGTGACCGCCGGACCCACGCACGAACCCATCGATCCCGTCCGGTTCTTGGGGAACCGATCCAGCGGGAAGATGGGCATCGCGATCGCCGCGGAGGCGGCGGCCCGGGGGGCGACGGTCCACCTGATCCTCGGCCCCGGTACGGTGCCTCCTCCCGCCGGCATCCGGGTGACACGGGTAGGTACCGCCGAAGAGATGCGTGCCGCGGTGCACGCGGCGTCGCAGGGATCCGACGCCGTGGTGATGGCGGCGGCGGTCGCCGACTTCCGCCCGAAGTCGCCGGCCGACGGCAAGCTCAAGAAGGAACATGGTCCCCCCGATCTCCTGCTGGAACCAACCCCCGATATCCTTGCCGAGCTCGGGGCGGACCGGAGCCCGGGTCGGGTCCTGGTGGGGTTCGCGGCCGAGACCCGGGACGTGGAGGCGGCGGGGCGCGCCAAGCTCGCGCGCAAGCACCTGGACCTGCTGGTGGCCAACGAGGTCGGCCGCGAGGGGACGGGATTCGGGGCGGACACGAACCACGCGGCGATCGTGAGCGACGGAGACGACGGCACCGCCCTGCGCGACTGGACGAAAGCCGGCCTCGCCGAGGCCGTGGTGGACCGGATCGCCGCGCGCCTGGCCGGTCGCTGACGGCGTCGGTCCGGCCGGATAGACTCGCGCGATGATGAGTCGGCGCCACCTGTTCTCCTCCGAATCCGTCACCGAAGGGCACCCGGACAAGCTCGCGGATCAGATCTCCGACGCCATCTTGGACGCGCTGCTCGCCGAGGACCCGCTGAGCCGGGTCGCGTGCGAGACGCTCGTCACCACGGGCCTCGCGTTCGTGAGCGGTGAGATCACGTCCAAGGCCTACGTCGATATCCCGTCGATCGTGCGCGACACGATCACCGAGGTCGGGTACACGGACGCGAAGTTCGGGCTGGACGGCGAGACATGCGGGGTGATGACCGCCATCCAGGAGCAGTCCCGCGACATCGCCCGCGGGGTGGACGACGCCCTGGAACACCGCGAGGGACACTCTGCGGACGGCCTGGATGCGCTCGGCGCCGGCGACCAGGGAATGATGTTCGGCTTCGCGTGTCGCGAGACAGAAGAGCTCATGCCGCTGCCCATCGCGATGGCGCATCGTCTCTCGCGCCGCCTCGCCGATGTCCGCAAGGCGGGCGTGGTGCCGTACCTGCGCCCAGACGGGAAGTCCCAGGTCTCGATCGAGTACGAAGGCGACCGGCCGGTCCGGGTCGACACGGTGCTCATCAGCGCCCAGCACCGCGAGGAGGTCGATGTCGAGACGCTGCTGGCGCCCGACGTCACGGCCGAGGTCATCGACCCGGTGCTGCGTGAGTTCCCGGAACTGGACGCCGAAGGCACGCGCATCCTGGTGAACCCGACCGGCCGCTTCGAGATCGGCGGACCCAAGGCCGACACCGGGCTCACCGGGCGCAAGATCATCGTCGACACCTACGGGGGCTACGCCCCCCACGGCGGCGGCTCCTTCAGCGGGAAGGATCCCACGAAGGTTGACCGGTCCGCCGCGTACATGGCGCGTTTCGTTGCTAAGAACATCGTGGCCGCCGGCCTTGCGGACAAGGCCCAATTGCAGGTGGCCTACGCCATCGGCACCGCCCACCCCGTGTCGCTGATGCTCGAGACTTTCGGGACCGAGCACGTGGACCCCGTGAAGCTGCAGGACACCCTGTGGGAACTCTTCGACTTCCGTCCGGCCGCGATCATCCGCGACCTCGACCTCTTGCGGCCGATCTACAACGAGACGGCCGCGTACGGCCATTTCGGTCGCAAGGAGTTCCCGTGGGAGGCGACCGACCGCGCCGACGACCTCCGCGCCGCCGTCGGATAGCGTCGCCGCGCTCGACGGGCTCGTCGCGGTCTGCGTGGACCGGCCGATCCTGTCGCTGGACCGGTCCTTCACGTACCGGCTGAACGGCGAACTCGACTCGGGGGTTGGTTCGCTCGTGCAGGTCCCTTTCCACGGCAAGCTCGTGCGTGGCTGGGTGCTCGGTCCCGCGACGGAGCTCTCGAAGCGAACGCTGGACGTGAAGCGGTCCGTCTCGCCCGTGCGGTTCTTCGACCGCGACATGTTGCAACTCGCGCGGTGGGTGAGCGAGCGCTACGTGGCGCCACTCGCCGCCGTCCTAGCGCGGATCGCCCCACCGCGCGTGGCCTCAGAAGAGATGGGAACCGGCCGCAGCGAGCCGAGGCACGCGCCCGCATCGTCCACCGTCCCTTCTGTCCTGGACGACTATCCGGGGGCGCCCGGCCTGCTCTCCTGCCTGCGGAACGCTCGCGCCCTCGCCGACGGGTTCGTGCTGCGCCCCGCGCCGGACCAGGAGCCGGCCACGACCGTTGAGGCGGTGGGCGCGTGCCTCGCCTCGGGCCGGCGCGCCCTGGTGATCGTGCCGGAGGCCGAACCGGTGCCGGCCAGCGCCGCCGCCTTGCGCGACACCTTCGGAGACCGGACGGCCCTGTTCGTGGGTGGGTCGAAACGCGCCCGCTTCCGGATGTGGCTCGATATCCAGGCCGGACGCTACGACGTCGTGGTGGGCACGCGACCCGCCGTGTTCGCGCCGCTGCGTGGGCTCGGCTTGATCCTGGTGTCGCGGGAGTCCCACCCCGCGCATCGAGAGGACCGCGCCCCCTACTACCACGTACGCGACGTGGCGCTCGCCCGCGGTCGGCTGGCCGGGGCGGTCTGCGTACTCTCGGCCCTGTGCCCCTCCTCGGAGGCCGCCGCCCTCCGGCTGCCGGAGGTGTCCCCCTCGCGGCGCCGGTGGCCGCCGGTGGAGATCGTGCGCCCCGGTCCCGAGGGCCGCGCTCCACGGCTGGTACGGGCCTTGCGGGGGGCCGCGCGCGGCTTCCTGTTCTCCCCGCTTCCGGGCTACGGGATCGCCGCGGTCTGCAGGACGTGCGGCGCGCCGGCGACCTGCGCGCTGTGCGGAGGGCTGCTGCGCTCCGAAGAAGGCGTGGTCCGGTGCCTCGTGTGCGAAGCGCCGGCGAGTTGTGCGGCCTGCGGCGGCACCCGGTTCGGCCTGCGGCGCGGGGGCGCGGAACGCGTCGAGGAGTGGGCCGCGCGCGCGACCGAGACCCCGGTGCACCGACTCGGCCCCCAGGACCAACCACGGCTCCCCCTCGAGGGGGAGATCCTCGTAGGCGGCCCGGACGACGTGCGCGATCTCGGACCCGGTGGGCTCGATCTGGTGGGCATCCTCGACGCCGATCGGGCCGAGCGGCGACCCGGTCTGTCGGCGCGCGAGCGCGCGGTGACGACGTGGATGGAGGCCGTAGCCTGGGCTTACCCCGGGGGCCGGGCCATCGTCCAGGCCACGCGCGCGAACGACCCCGCCGTGCAGGCGTTGGTGCGCGGGAACCCCGATCGATTCCACGCGGAGGAGGCTGCGCGGCGTCTCGACGCGGGGTTCCCCGTTGGCTCCGCCGTGTTCCGCGTGGTGGGAACGGGCGCGCTGGAGGCCGCGCTCCGCGAGCTCGATCCCCGAACGCTCCTGGTCACGTCGCTGGGGGAGCGAACGGTATGCTTGCTCGCGCTCGATCCCGAGCGGGTCCCCGCGTTCGGGCGGACGGCGCGTGAGTTGGCCGCCCGCGACGTGGTCGTCCGCGTCGAAGCCGAGCCTCACCTGTGATCGCGAGCTCGCCATGATCCTCGACATCCGCACGCTCGGAGACCCCGTCCTGAAGACGCCCTGCAATCCCGTGACGTCGTTCGACGCGAAGCTCCGTCGGCTGTTCGACGACATGGTGGAAACGATGTACGCGGCGCCGGGTGTCGGCCTCGCCGGTCCTCAGGTGGGGCTGTCGCAGGCGCTGTTCGTCTATGACGATGGGGAGACCGGCCCCCGGTTCATGGCCAACCCCCGGCTGTCGGACCCGCTGGGGGAGGTGCTGGAGGACGAAGGCTGCCTCTCGATCCCGGGTCCGTTCCACCCCACGCGACGCGCGGCCTCGATCACGTGTCGGGGTCAAGATCTGGACGGCTCCTTCTACGAGACGGAGGCGGTCGGTCTGCTCGCGCGGATCTTCCAGCACGAGACGGACCACCTCGCAGGCACCCTGTTCATCGACCACCTCGACGACGCCGGGCGTCGGGCCGTCATGGCTGAGCTGCGGCGGCTCGAACTCGCTTCGGAGGACGCTCCGAGCCAGCGCCGCTTCCTGCGTAAGGGATCGGGCCCGAGCGACCGCGCCGACGCCTGAGCGGTTGCCCCGGCTATCCTCGCGGGATGCGCCTCGCCTTCCTGGGTAACGACCCCTGGTCCGTGCCGCCCCTCGAAGCACTGGCGGCGGGGGACCACGAGATCGTTCTGGTGGTCACGAATCCGCCCCGGCCGGCCGGCCGGGGCGCTCGGCTCACCCCCACGGCGATCGCGGAGGCGTCGCGTCGCCTCGGCTTGCCGCTGGCGGAGGCCGAGGGGGTCAACGCGGGGCCGGGGTTGGCCGCGCTCGAGGAGGCCGCGCCCGATGTCCTCGTGGTGGTGGCCTACGGGGAGCTCCTCGCGCCCTCCTCACTGGCGCTCGCGCCGCACGGTGCCGTCAACCTGCACTTCTCGCTCCTGCCACGCTGGCGGGGCGCCAGTCCGGTGCAGCACGCGCTCCTGGCCGGCGACGTCACCACCGGGGTGACGGTGATGCGGATGGACGCGGGGCTCGACACGGGTCCGATCCTCGCGCAACAGGAGGAGACGGTGCTCGAAGGCGAGGATGCGGGCTCCCTGGGCATGCGGCTCGCCGAGCACGGCGGGAGGCTGCTCCCGCAGGTGCTTGAAGCCGTCGGCATGGGCCGAGAGGAGGCCCGCGAGCAGGATGCCGCCGGAGCGACCCTCGCGCCCAAACTGACCGCACAGGACCGACGGATCGATTGGTCCAACGAGGCGGGGGCCGTCGTGCGTCGGGTCCGGGCGTTCGCTCCGACGCCCGGGGCGACGACCATCTTCCGCGGCGAGCCGTTGAAGGTGCTCGGCGCCGAGGTTCGTCAACTCGACGCCGCTCCCGGGGTCCGCCCGCACCCGGTGGGGACCTTGGGCGAGATGCACGACGGGTCCGATGCGCCGCTCGTCACGACGCCGAACGGCCACGTGCTGCTGGTTGAGGTTGCGCCCGCGGGCCGCAAACGCATGCCGGCGGCTGACTGGGCCCGTGGCGCACGGATCCGCTCAGGCGAGCGTCTGGGATGAACCGCCACGCATCCCACCGCCCCGCGCCGACCTCCCCCGCGCCCCGCACCGCTCGTTCGGTGGCACTCGCCGCGATCCGACGGGTGGTGGACGAAGACGGCTACTCGAACCTCGTGATCCCCGCCGCTCTCGCTCGATCCGGGCTCGATCAGCGCGATCGGGGGTTCGCCGCGGAGCTCGCGTACGGCACGATCCGGCATCTGCGTTCCCTCGACTGGGCCGTGGAGACGCGTGCCAACCGACCGGTGGGGCGCATGAGCGCGGGCGCGAGGGACGTCCTGCGTCTCGGCGCCTACCAACTCCTGTACCTGCACACGCCCCCTCACGCGGCCGTGGGGGAGACGGTGGACCTGGCGGGCCCGCGGGAGAAGGGCTTCGTGAACGCGGTGCTCCGCAGGCTCGCGGCGGATCCGCCCGCGTGGCCCTCCGGAGCCGAGGACCGCGATGTCGCGGTGCGCACGGGGATGGACCCGTGGGCGATCGGCGAGCTGCGCCGCGTGCTCGATGATCCGCTCGAGGTCGAACCCGCAGCGGAGGCTTTCGCCGAACGCGGTCTCCTTTCGATCCGCGCGAACCGGTGTCGGACCGAGCCAGTCGCGCTGGAGAAGGCCCTGCGCGAAGCCGGACGAGCACCCAGAGCATCGACGATCCACCCGGACTGCTTCCTGTTGGACGGGGGGGATCCGACCACGCTGCCCGGATGGGAGCAGGGGTGGTTCGCGGTCCAGGATCAGGCCTCGGCGTTCGTGACCGCGGCGCTCGAGGTGGAGCCGGGCGACCGGGTGCTCGACGCGTGCGCGGGGCCCGGGGGGAAGGCGGCGCATCTCGCGTGCCTGGTGGGGAAGCGTGGACGGGTCGTGGCCACCGAGCTGCACCCGCGCCGTTCCGATCTGATCCGCTCGGGGGCGGCCCGGCTCGGGCTCCACCCGTTGGTGCTGACCCAGGACGCGACCGCTCCTGCGCTCAACGGTCCCTTCGATCGGATCTTGATCGATGCGCCGTGCTCGGGGATGGGCTCCGCGCGCCGGCGCCCGGAGCTGCTCTGGCGTCCGCGCAAGGATGATCTGAGCGCGATGGCGAGGCTGCAGGTCGCCATCGCCGTGGCGTCGGCCGATCTCCTGGGACCGGGTGGGCGCCTGGTCTACTCGGTATGCACCTTCCCGAGGGCTGAGACCGAGGCCGCGTGCGACGCGATCGTTCGCCATCGCCCCGACCTCATGCCTGCCGCGATCCAGGGCCCTCGGGGTCCGGCCGAGCGTGTCCGGCTCTGGCCTCATCGCGACGGCACGGACGGGATGTTCGTGGCGGCGTTCACCAAGCGGGCCTAGCGCGGCGTGGGCCCGACGGGTCCCCGGGTACCATACGCGCCGTGGGAACCCTTGCCGCCTC
>Ga0315278_10005809_pt1 | contig 11195 bp, 9 predicted proteins | sample YL17G06_0_MG_FD_203880 | JGI IMG/M metagenome (GOLD analysis project Ga0315278, IMG submission 203880) | Sediment microbial communities from Yellowstone Lake, YNP, Wyoming, USA - YL17G06_0 | ecosystem: Environmental > Aquatic > Freshwater > Lake > Sediment | place: USA: Wyoming | collected... | reverse complement strand
CGCTTGGCTCGTCGGGTCGCGCGTTGTAGAATCCGGAAATACGTTCCGGATAATGACAAAATCGATTGCGTCTGAATTGCTTCGTTATCGACCGCCGATTAAGCTTCGGCGACAGAATGCGCGCCGAGCCGGCAAGCGCCCACCCCTAGGAGCACCGAGATGGCCGCCGTCCCCGATTTCAGCGCCGCCAACGATCCCGATACCCTCGAGACCCAGGAATGGCTCGACGCGCTCGATGCGGTGCTCGAGCGCGAGGGACCCGAGCGCGCGCACTACCTGCTGGAGAAGCTGATTGACCAAGCGCGCCGGTCCGGCGCGTACATCCCGTTCAGTCCGAACACGGCGTACATCAACACCATCCCGCCGCAGCTCGAGGCGCGCATGCCAGGCGACCCCGCGATCGAGGAGCGCAACCGCTCCTTCATGCGCTGGAACGCGATGGTCATGGTTGCCAAGACCAACAAGGGCGAAGGCGATCTCGGCGGACACATCGCGAGCTTCGCCTCGGTGGCAAACATGTTCGGCGTGGGCTTCAACCATTTTTGGCGTGCCCCGCACGAGGGCCACGGCGGCGACCTCGTCTTCTTTCAGGGGCACTCCTCACCGGGCATTTACGCGCGCGCCCTCCAGGAAGGACGCTTCACTCAGGAGCAGATCCTCAACTTCCGCCGCGAGGTCGACGGCCGCGGGATCTCGTCGTACCCCCACCCGTGGCTGATGCCCGACTTCTGGCAGTTCCCGACCGTGTCGATGGGGCTCGGGCCGATCCAGGCGATCTACCAGGCACGCTTCCTGAAATACCTGCACGCCCGCGGGCTCGCCGACACCGCGAACCGCAAGGTGTGGGCGTTCCTCGGCGATGGCGAGATGGACGAGCCGGAGTCGCTCGGCGCGCTCGGCATGGCGTCGCGCGAGAAGCTCGACAACCTGATCTTCGTTGTCAACTGCAATCTGCAGCGGCTCGACGGTCCGGTGCGCGGCAACGGCAAGATCATCCAGGAGCTCGAGGGCGACTTCCGCGGCGCCGGCTGGAACGTGATCAAGCTGATCTGGGGTTCGTACTGGGACCCGCTCCTCGCGCGCGACAAGGACGGCATTCTCCGGCGCGTGATGGAGGAGACGGTCGACGGCGAATATCAGAACTACAAGGCGAACGACGGCGCATTCGTGCGCAAGCATTTTTTCGGCAAGCACCCGAAGCTGCTCGAGATGGTGTCGCGGATGACCGACGAGGACATCTGGCGGCTCAATCGTGGCGGTCACGATCCATACAAGATCTACGCGGCCTACCACGCGGCGGTGAATCACAAGGACCAGCCCACCGTCATCCTCGCGAAGACCATCAAGGGCTTCGGCCTCGGCCGCCAAGGGCAGGCGCAGAACCCGACGCACCAGCTCAAGAAGCTCGACAAGGAGACGATCCGCCAGTTCCGCGACCGCTTCAACGTCCCGGTGCCGGACGAGCAACTCGAGGAGCTGCCGTTCTACATGCCGCCCCCCGACTCGCCGGAGATGACGTACCTGCACGAGCGCCGCAAGGCGCTGGGCGGTTATCTCCCGCAGCGGCGCCGCAAGGCCGACACGGTGCCGCAGGTGCCGGGCCTGCCCGCGTTCGAGCAGGTGACGGGGCCGACCGCCGCCGGGCGCGAGATCTCCACCACGATGGCGTTCGTGCGGATTCTGACGGCGCTCGTCCGCGACAAGAACATCGGCAAGCACATCGTGCCGATCGTCCCGGACGAGGCGCGCACGTTCGGCATGGAGGGCATGTTCCGCCAGCTCGGCATCTACTCGGCGGAAGGCCAGAAGTACACGCCGGTCGACAAGGACCAGGTGATGTACTACCGCGAGGACAAGGCCGGCCAGATCCTCGAGGAGGGGATCAACGAGGCGGGAGCGTTCTCGTCGTGGATCGCCGCGGCGACGAGCTACAGCGTCAACAACGTCGTCATGGTGCCCTTCTACATCTTCTACTCGATGTTCGGGCTGCAGCGCATCGGCGACCTTGCGTGGGCCGCCGCCGACCAGCGCGCGCGCGGCTTCGTGCTCGGTGCGACCGCCGGCCGCACGACGCTGAACGGCGAGGGCCTGCAGCACGAGGACGGCCACTCGCACATCCTGTCGTCGGTGATCCCCAACTGCGTCTCGTACGACCCGACGTTCGGGTTCGAGCTGGCAATCATCATCCAGGACGGCCTGCGCCGCATGGTGACCAACCAGGAGGATGTGTTCTATTACGTCACCCTGATGAACGAGAACTACGCGCACCCGGGCATCGCCGAGCCCGCCGACGAGAACGTGAAGGACGGCGTCCTCAGGGGCATGTACCTCCTGAAGGAAGGCGGCAAGGCCAGGGGCAGCGCCAACGGCAGCGCGGACCAGCCGCTCAGGGTGCAGCTCATGGGCTCGGGCACGATCCTGCGCGAGGTGATCGCCGCGGCCGAGCTGCTGGAGAAGGACTGGGGCGTCGCCTCCGATCTCTGGAGCTGCCCGAGCTTCACCGAGCTGCGGCGCGAGGGCCTCGAGCTCGAGCGCTGGAACCTGCTCCACCCGACCGAGCAGCCGCGCAAGTCCTACGTCGAGAGCCGTCTCGAGGCTCGCGCCGGCCCGGTGATCGCGTCGACCGACTACATGAAGACCTTCGCCGACCAGATCCGGCCGTTCGTGCCGAAGGGACGCGACTACCGAGTGCTCGGCACCGACGGCTTCGGGCGCTCCGACACGCGCGAGAAGCTGCGGCATTTCTTCGAGGTGAACCGCTACTGGGTGACGATTTCCGCGCTCAAGGCGCTCGCCGATGGCGGTGCGCTCAAGCACTCGCTCGTCGCCGACGCGATCAAGAAGTACGGCATCGATCCGGCGAAACCGAATCCGACGACGGTCTAGGGGGAGCCAATGGGCGCGCTGCAGGAAGTGCGGGTTCCCGACATCGGCGACTTCAAGAGCGTCGACGTCATCGAGATCCTGGTCAAGCCGGGTGACACGGTCGCGCCCGAGCAGTCGCTCGTCACGCTGGAGAGCGACAAGGCGACGATGGAGATTCCCTCACCGTCTGCCGGCGTGGTGAAGGAGGTGCGCATCAAGGTCGGCGACAAGGTGTCCGAAGGCACGCCGATCCTCGTGCTCGAAGCCGGTGCGGCCGCAAGTGCAGCGCCCGCGCAGCCGGTGCCAGCGGCCCCGGCACCCTCCGCCTCTTCGGTGCCGCCGGTGGCATCGGCGCGGCCCGCGATCGGCGGTGCTATGCGCCGCATTGACGTACCGGACATCGGGGACTTCAAGGACGTCGAAGTGATCGAGATTCTGGTCAAGCCGGGCGACACGGTCGCGGCCGAGCAGTCGCTCGTCTCGCTCGAATCGGACAAGGCGGCGATGGAGGTCCCGTCGCCTGCGGCCGGTGTCGTCAAGGAGCTGCTGCTCAAGGTCGGGGACAAGGTGTCGCAGGGCGCGCCGATCCTCGTGCTCGTGGAGGCCGCCGCTGCGTCCTCGATCAAGGAGGCAGGCGCTGCCTCGGCCGGCGCAACGACATCGCAAGCGCCGGCCCCCAGCGTGGCGCGCACGGGCGAGATGCCGATCCCCGCGCGCGCACCGCCGGTGCCCGCGGAGGTCACCGGCAGCGGCCCGGCGGGCTTCAAGCCGCACGCGAGCCCGTCGGTGCGGAAATTCGCGCGCGAACTCGGTGTCGATCTCACGCGGGTCACGGGCACTGGGCCGAATGGCCGCATCGTGCTCGCCGATGTCCAGGCCTTCGTGAAAGGTGCACTCGCGCGCGGCGCAGCTGCGCCGGCTGCGCCCGCCGTCGGCGGCCTCAACGTGCTGCCCTGGCCGCAGGTCGACTTCGCCAAGTTCGGCCCGATCGAGACGCAGCCGCTGTCGCGCATCAAGAAGATCTCGGGCGCGAATCTGCACCGCAACTGGGTGATGATTCCGCACGTCACGAACAACGATGTGGCCGACATCACCGACCTGGAGGCGCTGCGCGTCCAGCTCAACAAGGAGAACGAGAGCGCGGGGGTCAAGCTGACGATGCTCGCCTTCCTCGTCAAGGCGTGCGTCGCGGCGTTAAAGAAATTCCCCGAGTTCAACAGCTCGCTCGACGGCGACAACCTGGTGCTCAAGCGCTACTACCACATCGGGTTCGCTGCGGACACGCCGAACGGGCTGATGGTGCCGGTCATCAAGGACGCCGACAAGAAGGGCATCATGGAGGTCGCCAAGGAAACGGGCGAGCTCGCCAGGCAGGCGCGCGAGGGCAAGCTCAAGCCCGCGGACATGCGGGGCGGCGCGTTCTCCATCTCGAGCCTCGGCGGCATCGGCGGCACTTCGTTCACGCCGATCATCAATGCGCCGGAGGTCGCGATCCTCGGCGTCTCGCGCGCGTCGCAGCAGCCGGTTTGGGACGGCAAGAGCTTCGTGCCGCGGCTCATGCTGCCGCTCTCGCTCTCCTACGACCACCGCGTGATCGACGGCGCGCTCGCCGCCCGGTTCAACGCCTACCTCGCCCAGCTGCTCGCCGATTTCCGGCGGGCGATGCTCTGACGCGACGGCCGTCGATCGGCGACGGAACTCGCGTCCAAGGGGACCGACTGCATGCGCGATGATTTGGTCCGTGATCTCACCGTGGTCGCCGAGTTCGCCGGACTCGTCCGGCGGCTCACCGGCATCGCCGGATGGCTCGCGGAGGAGGAGGGGTACTTTCTCTATCGGCTGGCGCGCGATGGCGAGGGCGCCGGCGAGGTCGTGGAGATCGGCAGCTGGATGGGCCGGTCCACGGCGTGGCTGGCCGCCGGCTGCAAGACCGCCGCGCGTGAGCGGGTGCATGCGGTAGACACCTTCGCAGGCAGTGCGGAGCACCAGGAGCTCGACGTTCTCAGGAGCGAAGGCACCACCTACCATCGGTTCGCGGAGAACCTGGAGCGCGTCGAACTTTTCGACTATGTCGAGCCGGTCGTGGCGTCCTCGCACGATGCCGAGCGAGGCTGGGACGGCAAGCAGATCCGCCTGCTGTTCATCGACGGGGATCACAGCTACGAGGGCGTACGCGCGGATTTCGACGCGTGGTCCAGGCATGTCATCGTCGGTGGGGTGATCGCGTTCGATGACGTGATCGACAAATGGCCCGGTGTGAAGCGCTGCTTCGAGGAAGTGACCGCCCAAGGCGAGTTCTGGGAGTACGGCGGGGGCATCGGGAAAGTGCGTGCGGTGCGAAGGGTCAAGTGATGCCCCGTGTGGCGGACGGGGAAGGGGCGCGCGTTTCGCATGCCGCGGACACGTTCGCACCGGTCCGGCCGCCTACGATCCCGGTCGGGGCTCGTGCGCACGGTTCGAGCGGCACACGATCAAGCTGAAGCGAGGAGTCCGATGAGCGCCATGGAGGTGAAGGTCCCGGATATCGGGGACTTCAAGGAAGTCGACGTCATCGAGGTGCTGGTCAAGCCCGGCGACCGCGTCGCAAGAGAGCAGTCGCTGATCTCGCTCGAGAGCGACAAGGCGACGATGGAGATCCCTTCGCCCGCGGCCGGCGTCGTGAAGAGCATCGCCGTAAAGGTGGGTGACAAGATCTCCGAAGGTGCGCCGATCCTGGTGCTGGAGGAGACGGCGAGCGCGCCTGCCGCGGCGCCCGCTCAGGCCGCAGCGCCGGCCGTTGTTCCGGCACCCCGGGCCGCGTCGTTCTCCGGCGGCACTGATTACACCTGCGACGTGCTCGTGCTCGGCTCCGGCCCCGGCGGGTACTCGGCCGCGTTCCGGTCGGCCGACCTGGGGATGACCACGCTGCTCGTCGAGCGCTACCCGACCCTCGGCGGCGTGTGCCTCAACGTGGGCTGCATTCCGTCGAAGGCGCTCCTGCACGTCACCGCGGTGATGGACGAGGCCGCGCATTTCGCCGACATCGGCGTGAGCTTCGGCAAGCCCATCGTGGACCTCGACAAGCTCCGCGCGCACAAGGACAAGGTCGTCGGCAAGCTCGTCGGCGGCATCGGCAGCATGGCGAAGGGGCGCAAGGTAACCGTGGTACGCGGCTACGGCCACTTCCTCGATCCGCATCATTTGGAGGTCGAGCTGACGACCGGGGACGGGCAGGACAAGACTGGCGAGAAGAAGGTGGTGCGCTTCGAGAAGGCGATCATCGCCGCCGGCTCGATGGCGGTGCGGCTGCCGTTCGTTCCCGACGATCCCCGGATCGTCGACGCCACGGGCGCGCTGGAGCTCGCATCCGTGCCCAAGCGCATGCTGGCGATCGGCGGCGGCATCATCGGCCTCGAGATGGCGAGCGTCTACTCCACCCTCGGCGCGCGCATCGAGGTGGTCGAGATGCTCGATCACCTGATGACCGGCGCCGACCGCGACCTTGTCGCCGTCTGGCAGAAGTTCAACGCGAAGCGCTTCGACAAGGTCATGCTCCAGACCAAGACCGTCGCGGTCGAGGCGAGGCCGGAAGGCATCCTGGTGAAGTTCGAAGGCGCGCAGGCGCCGGCCGAGCCGCAGCGCTACGATCTCGTGCTGGTCAGCGTCGGCCGCAGTCCGAACGGCAAGAAGCTTGGCGCGGAGAGTGCGGGGGTCGCCGTCAGCGATCGCGGCTTCATTCCGGTCGACGGGCAGATGCGCACGAATGTGCCGCACATTTTCGCGATCGGCGACATCGTTGGCCAGCCGATGCTCGCGCACAAGGCGGTGCACGAGGGCCACGTCGCCGCCGAGGCGGCAGCGGGAAAGAAGTCCTACTTCGACGCGCGCGTGATCCCGTCGGTCGCCTACACCGACCCCGAGGTCGCGTGGGTCGGCACGACCGAGGACGAAGCGAAGCGGCAAGGCATCAAGTTCGGTGTCGGCAAGTTCCCGTGGTCGGCTTCGGGCCGGGCGCTCGCGAACGGCCGCTCGGAGGGCGTCACCAAGCTCATCTTCGACGAGGAGCACCACCGGATCATCGGCGGCGGCATCGTCGGCACCGGCGCGGGGGATCTGATCACCGAGATCGCACTCGCAATCGAGATGGGCGCCGACGCGGTGGACATCGGCAAGACGATCCATCCGCATCCGACGCTCAGCGAGAGCGTCGGTATGGCGGCGGAGGTCTACGAGGGGGTCTGCACCGACCTGCCGCCGCCGCGCAAGCGGTAGGGCGGGACGGGTCGCGGGACGGGCCGCAGCCCGGCCGGAGATCAGTAGAAGCGGTACCCGAACACGGTGCCGAAGCTCGTCGTGCTGCGATCGGGCCCGAAGCCTTCGCCCGGGTCGCCGTAAAGACGATCGTAGCCGAGCGTGGTGTTTACGTAGAGGTTTCGGTCGAGCGTGTAGAGCCACGAGGCGCGGAAGCCTGCGCCCGGGTCGCCGTACCGGAGGGTCCTGCGCGACAGTGCGTCGCCGCCGAGTGCGCCGTACGCCGGAGCGGCTGCACCGGACTGCCCGACCGTCAGGCCGCCGGAGAGCGTGATCGAGTGCCGTTCCGCGAGACTGATGCCGTAGCTGGCGCCGAAATCGACCCGCGTAGCAGCGAGGCGTGGATCATCGAGGGACTGGCGGACCGCCGACGAGAAGGTCCAGTTCGAGTAGCGGTAGCCGAGGTACGCCCCGCCGTCCACCGGTGAGGCCGCGGCGCCGGGCAGCAGGAGGCGAGGGGACAGCGGCAGTGTGTCCAGGACACCCGGGCTGGCACGCAGGCCGGGGTCGAGCGCGCCCGCGCGAGCAAGGCTGAACCCTTGGCCGCTGCGTAGACCGACGAACATGCCCCCGCGCCAGGGGGAGGCGTTCGGCGCCGCCAGGTCCGCCGCTGCCCCGCTCCACCACTCGGAACGGCCGGGACCCCGATCGTTCGCCGCAGGAGCGTCGATCCGCTGCGCGACCGCCGGGACGGCAACGATGCAGAGGCCGAGGAGAATGCTACGCAGGCGCATCATGGCGGGGCGGCAAAAGCACGACGTCATTCTACGCCGCGACCACCCCGCGGACGCAAGGGCCTAGTCCCCACGACCGACCCCGCGGAGCGCTCGGCTAGAATCCACTCTGCCGGAGAGCCCCATGACCCAGGACGAGATGAAGCAGGCCGTCGCCCGTGCGGCGGTGCAATTCGTCGTCGATGACGCCGTCATCGGCGTCGGCAGCGGCTCGACCGCCCATTTCTTCATCGACGAGCTGGCCGCATGCCGCGGCCGGATCCGGGGCGCGGTGGCGAGCTCCGAGCGCACCGCCGAGCGGCTCCGCCGGCACGGTATTCCGCTCTTCGAGCTGAACGACCTCGAGGCGCTGCCGGTGTACATCGACGGGGCGGACGAGGTGACCGAAGGCTTCGCGATGATCAAGGGCGGGGGTGGCGCTCTGACGCGCGAGAAGATCGTCGCGGCCGTGTCGCGCCGGTTCGTCTGCATCGCGGACGCCTCGAAGCTCGTGCCGGTGCTGGGGGCATTTCCAGTGCCGGTCGAGGTGATCCCGATGGCGCGCGCTCACGTGGCGCGCGCGATCGCGCAGCTCGGCGGTCGCGCGCGGCTGCGCGAGGGATTCGTGACCGACAACGGGAACGTGGTGCTGGACGTCGCCGGGCTCTCGATCACCGACCCCGTCGGCCTCGAGGAGCGGCTGAACAACATCGTGGGTGTCGTGACGAACGGGCTCTTCGCGCGGCGCGGCGCCGACGTCGTCCTGCTGGGGACGCCCGAGGGCGTGCGGACGATGACCCGGCCGGCGGGACTGTAATATCGCTGTAATCGCGGTCGACTAGACTGGCCCGTTCCGGAGCGCCCCGATGTCCGAACACATTTCAAAGCAATTCGACGCCGAACTGGAGGACGTGCGCACGCGCGTCCTGCAGATGGGCGGACTGGTCGAGGAGCAGATCCGCCGCGCCGCCGATACGCTCGCCACCGGTGACATGGCCGAGATCGCGGCCGTCCAGGAGAACGACCACCGCGTCAACGCGATGGAAGTGGACCTCGACGAGGCCTGCAGCCACATCATCGCGCGCCGCCAGCCGGCTGCGGGGGACCTGCGACTGCTGATCGCGGTGATCAAGACCATCACCGACCTGGAGCGCATCGGCGACGAGGCGGAGAAGATCGCGCGCATGGCGAAGCTGATTTACGATGCCGAGCGGATGCACATGCCGCGCATCGAGATCCGGCACGTCGCGGGCCTCGCGCTCGCGATGCTGCGCAAGTCACTGGATGCGTTCGCGCGCCTGGACGTGAAGGCCGCGCAGGAGGTGGTGGAGCAGGACGACGCGGTGGACAGCGAGTTCCGCTCGATCCTGCGTCAGCTGATCACCTTCATGATGGAGGACCCGCGCACGATCAGCCGCTGCCTGGAGGTGCTGTTCGTCGCCAAGGCGCTGGAGCGCATCGGCGACCACTCCAAGAACATGGCCGAGTACGTGGTCTACATGGTCGAGGGCCGCGACGTGCGGCACATGCGTTCCGACGCGATTGCGCGGGCGGCGAACGAGTAGCGCGGGGATCTCTGCAAACGCTCCGCTCGAAGCGGCGCGAGGGGGACATCCCCTCTCGTCCCGGATGCTCTCAGGACTTCGTCGGCACGTAGCCGGACGCCTCGTCGGCGCCGCCGCCGAAGAAGAACTTCTCCGCCTGGTCCAGCAGGTACTTGCGCGCGCGCGCGTCGGCGAGGTTCAGGCGGTTCTCGTTGATGAGCCGCGTCTGCTGCGCCTGCCACATCTGCCAGGCTTCCTTCGACACGCTCTCCCAGATGCGCTTGCCGAGCTCGCCGGGCAGCGGCGGGAAGTCGAGGCCTTCCGCCTCGCGCCCGAGCTTCACGCACTTGACCATTCTCGCCATGGGGCGACTCCGTGTTGCGGTGAGGCGCGGATTCTAGCGGGAAAGAACCCGCGCGAAAAAAACAGCGCGCGGCTCTACAGGCCCTTGACGAGGACCTTGGAGCGTCGCTGCCAGTTGTAGAGCGAGCGCTTCGCGCGCGGCAGCGCCGCGGCCGACGCCACCGCGAACCCCCGCTCGGCGAACCACTGCGCGGTGCGCGTGGTGAGGACGAAGAGCTTCTTCATGCCCGCGGTGCGCGCCTGCGCCTCGATCGCGCCCATCAACTTCTCGCCGTGGCCCGAACTGCGGTACTCGGGACGCACCGCGAGACAGGCGAGCTCGCCCGCACGTGGGTGGGGGAACGGCGCGTGGGGGAACGGGTAGAGCGCAGCGCAGCCGACGATCAGCCGGTCGTGCTCCAGCACCGTGAAGCGGCCGATCTCGCGCTCGAGCAGCTCGCGACCGCGCCGCACCAGCGTGCCGTCCGCCTCGAGCGGCTCGATCAACTGCAGGACGCCGCCGACGTCCGCGATGGTCGCCGGGCGCATGCGCTCGAGCTTGTCGGCGGTGATCATGCAGCCCGAGCCCTCGTGGGTGAACAGCTCCGCGAGAAGCGCACCGTCGACGTTGCGTGCGATGACGTGCGCGCGCTCCACGTCCGCGCGCACCGCCGCGACTGCGTGCGCCAGGTACGCGCGCGTATCGCCGGTGAGATGGCTGTTGCGCCCGAGCAGCCGCTCCGCCTCGTTCGCGCTCAGCTCCGGCAGCATACGGCCGTCGGCATCGGCGAGGGCGGTGTCGGAGAAGAAGACGAGCTTCGCCGCGCGCAGCGCCGCGGCGGTCGCGACCGCCACGTCTTCCATCGCCAGGTTGAACACTTCGCCGGTCGGGGAGAAGCCGATTGGGGACACGATCACGATGTTGCCCGCGTCGAGGCAGCCCGCGATCGCCTGGGCGTCCGCCTTGCGCACGGTGCCGGTGTGCTGGTAGTCGACGCCGTCGTGGATGCCCATCGGCTGTGCCGTAATGAAATTCCCCGACACGGTGTTGATCGCTGCGCCAGCCATCGGGGTGTTCGGCAGGCCGAGCGAGAGCAGCGCATCCATCTCGACGCGGAGCAGGCCCACCGCAGCCTTCACGCACTCCAGCGCGACCGGGTCGGTGATCCGCAGGCCATTGTGGAAGCGCGAGCGTTGCCGCCGCGCCGCGAGCTGCGCCTCGATCTGCGGGCGCGAGCCGTGCACGAGCACCACGCGGATGCCGGCGCTGTGCAGCAGGTTCAGGTCGTGCGCGAGCGCCACGAAGCGCCCTTCGGCGACCAGCTCACCGCCGAAGGCGATCACGAACGTGCGCCCACGGAACGCGTGGAAATACGGCGCCACCGACCGGAACCAGGTGACGAAGCTGGCGTCGGGTCTCACGGGCATGGGGCTTGTTCCA
>Ga0315278_10005807_pt1 | contig 11196 bp, 9 predicted proteins | sample YL17G06_0_MG_FD_203880 | JGI IMG/M metagenome (GOLD analysis project Ga0315278, IMG submission 203880) | Sediment microbial communities from Yellowstone Lake, YNP, Wyoming, USA - YL17G06_0 | ecosystem: Environmental > Aquatic > Freshwater > Lake > Sediment | place: USA: Wyoming | collected... | reverse complement strand
CCTGCGCAATGTCGAGCGGCACGGCGATGTGACCGTGCGCTACGAGAAGGTGCCACCCAGCGCGCATGAGATCGCGCACGCGCAGCAGATCGCCAAAGCGACCGGCGAGCCGGTGCATTTGTTCGGCGATACCGCCAGCGGCGTCACCTACCCCGGAATTGACGGCACGATCGGCATTCCGCCGCGGCCGCTGCAGATCAAGACCGGCAGTCCGGATGCCAACGCCGGCTGGGCCCGCTTCGCTGCGCAGGAAGCGCACAACGCGGCCCGCGCCAACGGCTATTCGCATGTGGAAGTCGAAGTCTCGATGCCGGGCAAGACCGTCGCCGAGGTGCGCGCCGCCTGGGACGCCCCGCCGGCACGCCCAACCGACCACCCGCTCGGGCCAGTCTATGGCGGTGACGTGTTGTCGAAGGTCACGGTGCGCTGCTCGGACGGCGTGTTCACGCCGCCCCACGAGACGCCGCCGCCGGGAGGCAATCCGCCGCGCGGTGGCGGCGGTCCGACCGGCGGGCCTGGCGCGCCGGGAACGGGGCCTGGTGGCGCATCGCCAAGAGTACCGCCTCCCACGCCGGAGAGCGCGCCCTCCAGCGGCGCCCGCGACGTGGAATCCGTGCCTGGCGCGACGCCGCGAGCAGCACCGCCGCGCGAGCCTGCGGGCGCAGTGGGCACAACCACCAAGCAGCCCACCAAGACCGTATACGAACCCTTCGTGGGTCCATCCCTGCGCAGTCCGCATGAGTTGCTGACGCGCAGCCCGGGCCGCGAGGTCATCGCCTCCGAGGCCAGCCACCCGCCGAGCGCTCGCGACATCGCCGGGTTCGAGCAGCAAGGCGGCCGCTTTGTTCCGGAGCGCTTCGGCGAGTCGCTGCCGCGCAACTCGGTGGACCAGATGCACGTGCGCTTCCCGCTGCCGCACGCCAAGGCGATGGAGATGGCCATCGACGTGGCCGGCGCGCTGCGTGCCAACCCCGGCCAGAGCATTGGTGAGATTATCGCCGCACGGCAGGCCGGCATCGAAAGCATGACCAACCTGGCGCCGCACGCCTTGCGCTTGCTCAAGCCGCAGGGGACCATCGAAGTGGTGCATTGGGAGGGGGCGGTCGGCCGCGAGATCGATGCAGCGACCCGGATTACTTGGACCGACCCGGCCAGCGGCACGGTATATCGGCTGGAGCCGGTGGGAGCCACCGTCGTGGCGCCGCGGGCTGAGGTGGCGCCCCACTCCGGGTTCGGCATTCCCGACAACGTCACTCACGTTAGCGTAGCGACCTTGCGCAAGGTGCCCGTGGCGCCAGGCGAGCACGTGGGTGGTGCCCCACCAAGCACCGGTGGCCCGGCCCGGCCCGAGGGGGCGCCGCCATTGAGCAGTGGCAGCGATTCCGCGCAGCCACCGCGGGATGCGTCTCCGCCCAGTGGAGAAACCAGCCGCAGCACGCTACCCGGCGAACCGCTGCGATCGGCAACCGGCGAACCCGGTGCAGAGGCCGGGCGTGAAGCGGCTCCTTCCACCCGCGCAACAGACGCCGCGGAGCGCGCCCGCGTCGCCGAGCCAGCGAAGGCCGAGCCCGCGAGCCCCGACGCACCGAAGACCGAGCCGCAACGCGCTGCCGAGCGGCTTGCCGAGCTGCAACAGCAGCGCCGCGAGACGCAAGCCGAGCTGGATGGCCTGCGCCGACGGGATGCGCAACTGATGACCGAGCGCAACACAGCGGTGCAGGAAAAGGCCAACGCCGTCCTCGAAGAAAGCCAGGCCACGACCGCCGAAGCCAAGCAGGCCGCACGCGCGAAGGCGCGCGAGGCCCTGGCGCGGCAACGCTCGGCCGAGGCCGCACGCGAAGCACTGGCGAGTCCCGATTCGCTGCAAAAGGAAGTCGCACGGTTGGACGTTGCGATCGAGGTCGAGAGCATCAAGGCCGACCCCGCCAGCCGTGCCAAACTGCCGTGCTTTGCCGCCGGCACCCAGGTGCACACGCCGAGCGGACCACGTTCCATCGAAGCCTTGCTTCCTGGCGACGAAGTATGGGCCTGGAGCTTTGCCCACACCGCCGCAGTGCGGCGGCGCGTGGCGCAGCTACACCGCCATCGCACGCTGCACTGGGTGGCTTTGGCCGCCAGCGATGGCACGGTGCATGCGACCAGCGCGCACCGCTTTTTCGATGCAGGGCTGCAGGAGTGGACCGATGCCGGCAGGCTGCGGCCGGGTACGCGCCTGCTGGGAAGTGATGGAAGGGGTGTGCCACTGCACGCAGTGCGCCGCATCGAGACCGGCGTCGAGGCCGCCAGCTATAACATCAGCATCGACGCGGACTGCACGTACTTCGTCGGACCGGGCTGGCTGGTTCACAATGCGGCGGTCGATCTGGGCCTGGGCGGCGGGCAGATCATCTACCGTGGCACGAACCCGAAGTATCCCGGGAAGGTCTACGTCGGACAGGCGAGTGAGCTGGACCAGCTGGGCAGGCCACGCGGTGCCGCGGTCCGCGAGAGCGAACACCGGGCCAAGGCGGCAGAGGCCCTGCGCAAGCATCAGGCCGGGATCGAGATACTGGCGCCGGAACAGAAGGCATTCTACGAGTTCATGCTCGAAGTGAAGCTCGAACCTATCGTGAAGGGCATCGCGACGGACGCGCAGGCGCGTTATCTGGAGCAACTCAACATGGACATCGAGCGCGCGAACCCCGACGTTGAACTGGTGAACCGCAGAGAGGAAACTGTGAGCAGCCGAGCTGCCATCGAGACCGAGATCAGAGACGACCCGGCTGTAAGAGCCAAGGGATATTGCCCATGACTCCAATGGGTTCGAGCCGCGCACTGCAAGCGAGAGGGTCTCGCGCACTGCGAGGAGTGCGCCATGTCCTGGTGGGATGACGGCGCCGAAGTGCTCGGCGACTTGCCGGCAGACAAGCTCACGGCCGCTTGGCGCCGCGTGCTCCTGCCCCGCCGTGATGCCGGTGCGGGCCTGCCCGCGCTGCATGAAGTGCTCGCGGCCTTCGCCGCCAGCCTGCGCACGGCCGATGTGGCGCCGCCGTTCGAGCAGCTCGTACTGCACCGCGATCCCGGGCCGTCTCTGGCCTTCAAAGGGGATGAAGATGCACCGGGGGATCTGCGCGCAGCATTTGATCAAGCGGTCGCAGCCGTCGCGCGCGACTACCGGAGTGCGTTCGATCGCGCGCCCACGCCGATGGAGCTAGCCAAGGCGCTGGAGTTTGTCGTGAGACCCGCGCCCGAAGAGTACTTTAGCGACCCGGCCGAAACCCTCGACAGGGGCAGCTGGTGGCTGCGTGCCGAGCCTGTGGTCGCCACCGCGCAATGAGCTTGTCCCGCGTGCCATGCGCAGCCTGATCAGTGCGTATCCCGACGTCAGTGTGGCGGAGTTCGAGTCGCGCCTGGACGAAGAACTGCGCGCGCGCGGGAGCCGTGTGGCGGATCGGCTCGATCATCCGCACGGCCAGGTATTCCCGGCGTTGTCCGCCGTGCTGGCTCGGCACCCCGGCGCACGCGCCTTCACCTTCTTCGAGCCCGTGCCGGTTGGGGTGGCCGCGCCCACGACGGTGGTGCATGAGCATGGCGCGACCGGTGCGCACTGGGATGCGCCGCTTGTGCGCGCGCTCTCGCAAGCCTTTGGCGGCTGGGGGCTGAGCATGCTTGCCGACCGCCAGCGCGAGGAGTACGGCCTGGGAGTCTTCTATGCCGGCTGCACGGCCGAGGCCGTTGCCTGGCAGGGCGGCCAGGCTGCCTTGCGTTGGGCCGTGCCAGCGGAGGCGCAGCGGCTCGACGAGGATGGCACCTGGCGGGGCTTTGCCGCGCACTATAGCTCGATCAGCGACGCGCCCGAGTCTGACCTGCGCTGGTCGGATGAGGTGAACGTGCGCTCCTGGGTCGTGCAGGGCCCGGCCCAACCGACACACACCATGCGCCTGGATGCGGCTGCGCTGGCTGGCTGCAGCTTGCGGCGCGCGGTGTTCATCAATCTCGGCGCAGCACAGCTGCAGGCGGCGCTGTCGCAGGCCGGCACGGCGGCGAAGTCGTTGCGGACTCTCGAGCGCGCCGCGCCCGTGACGCAAACGCCGTATGTGCTGCTCGATGGCGAGTTCGACGACGCATGGTTCACTGCTCTGGCGCGGACGCTGAACGTGCAGGCTTCGGCAGTGGATCTGCGTGGATCTGAGGGCCAGTTCACCTGGTGTGAAGTGCGCACCGACCGCAACCTGGCCGCCGGGGTGGATCGCGGTGCGGCGGCGTTGGCGAACCTGTGGGGGGCGCTGACGGTGATGCTGGGCGAGCCGGCGTCGATCGTGCGCTGGCCACGGCCGCTTCCCGCGCTGTAGCGCCGTCTCGAGGTGGGCCGTGCGAACGACGCAAGGCCCGGACGATCGCTCAAGCCCAGACGATAGCTAAAGCCCGGGTGCCAAAGGCTCGCCGAAGCGCTCGCTGAAGATGCGAGCGGCATCGGCTGCGAGATCGACGCCCGGCGTCGGCTGGCCGAGCAACGGCCGCGCGGGCTCCCCCACCGCAGCGGCATGAGATTCGTAGCCACACGCCACTATCTGCGCCGCCAAGGCTGCGATGTCTGCCGCAGCGGCCCGTGGCCCCAGTTGCGCGTCCAGGCCGGCGCGGCGCAGCTCCAGGACCGCGGCGACGTGCTCCCAGTAGAACGTCCTCAGGCGTTCGCGCGGCAGCTGGCCGAGCCGCTGCACAAACGCAGCGTGGTCGCGGCGGGCGATGTCCACCAGGTTCCAGAACGAGTCGTCTCCGGCGGATGTGTCGCGCAGCGGCACCAGGCCCTGCTTGCGCATAGCCGCCGCCACGCGAACGCCGACCCGCTCCTGCGTGCGCGAGCGCAGGACGCGCTCGCGTGCGTCGCGCGGGCTTTCGCCGAGGAGGGCGCCCAATTGCTCATTGAGCCGTTGCGCCACCGCTTCGTGGTCGATCTCTTCGTCTTCACGCCCCGCTGCAGGCGCCAGCGCCGCGTCGAGCGTGCTCAGCAGCGGCAGCAATTCGGGCGGCAGGGGCAGTTGATCCAGCGGCGGCAAGCGCAAACCACGGGCTTTGAGCTCTCTGCCCAGTGCCGGAAAGAAAGCGTGGACGGCTGCGCTGTCGGCCGATAGCGTGGCGATCAAATGGCGCATGCGACCGGCAGCAGCATCGGAGACTCGCGCATCGAGGCTTGGCGTACCCGCTCCCTGACGCTGCTGGACCGCAGTGGCCAGCAGCCGCGCGAGCTCGGCGGCGGCTTGGCGGGGAGTGTCGTGCGCGGGCATTGGGGGCAGTGGTCAGCCGAGGCAGTGAAGCCGGATGATCAGGCCGCGACGGCAGTGCCTGGGCGGCCTGCAGCCCGGCGGGGGCCACCGCGCCTACGGTCCCGGCGGCGTGCTCGCATTGCGAATGAAGCGGATACGCGCGCGGCGATTGGCCTGCAACTGCCCGGCCTGCGTTCCCGCCGCGAATGCCCTCGTTTCGCCGCGACCCGAGGCGGAATCGATGCGGGCGGGGTCGAGGCCGCGCGTGAGCAGGGCGTGGGCCACAGACTCGGCACGCCGCTGCGAAAGCCCGGCGTTCAAGCCGCTGGGCCCGGTCTCGTCGGCAAACCCGGTGATCTCCACATGCGCGTCGGAGAACTCGGCCAGCCATGTCATCGCTTCATCGAGCTTGCTGTCCTCGCCGGCGGCCGGAACGTCGATATTGGTGTCGAAGTAGATGATGGTCGGCTCGTGCGTGAAGAAGGCGCGGAAGCGGTCCAACGAGACGTCGAACTCGGTCGAGGTCGTGTCCTGCGCGAAGGCGTACTCGCTTTGCGGCACGCCGGCGACTATCTCGAAGCCCCAGTGGATGCCGCCGTAGATGCTCTGGCTGTCCATGCCCTTGGCGACAGTCTCGAAGTCGAACTTGATCTGCGGCCGACCGGAGCCGGGATAGTCGTACAGCCGTGCCTGCTGGAGGTCGGTCGGCGAGCGCAGGAAGCCATGCTCGTTGTGGGTCGGGTTGAAGCCCACGCTCTGCGGATAACTCGGCGAGGTTTGCGAACCCTCGGTCTTCAGCGGATCCGAGTACGTGGTGTCCACATGCCAGCCGGCCTCCTCGCCCTGGCTTCCCGTGGTGGCGAGCACATCGCGCTCGGCTTCGGCTGGGCCGGCGAAACCGAGCCCGGAACCCACCCCGCTGGTGGCTCCGCCGCTTTCGATGCGCACCGCTTGTATCAGCCCGATCTCAGCCGAATACGGCCCGGCGGGATCGGGATCGAAGGTGATATGCCCTTCCATCCCCGGGCGCGCCGGCGCCACACGATCCGCCATGTCGATGCCAAACACCCCGAGCGAGGTCGGCAGACTCATGGCCAGGTCGGCATGCAACTGGTGGCGGTCGCCGCTACCATGCTGCGCAACGTGAGCCATCTCATGGGCCAGTAGACGCTCGCCGTCGGGTGTGCCCGGCTGGTACTTGCCGCGCCCGAAGTAGATGTCGCGCCCCAGCGTGTAGGCATTCGTGCCCACGGCGTCGGCAATGGCCCCGGTGGCAGAGTCGCAGTGCAATCGCACGTCGGACAGATCTTCTCCGAGCTCGCCTTGGTAGCGCGTGCGGTGCGACTCCGGCAGCGGCATTCCGGCGGCCATGCCTTGGCTCGCCGCACGCACGCTCGCATGGGCCAGCGACTGCTCAGGTACCCTGCCAGAGCTCGACTTCACCGTATCGGTGGCACCACGGGACCAGCGCTGCGCCTCGGTCTCTGCCGCTTGGGAAGCCGCGCCGGCCAACGCTCGAGGGTTGACCCGGTAGCTCAGATAGCGCGGCACCCCGCGTGCGGCAACCGCCGGAGCCGCCGGGCGTGAAGCCGGTGGACGCTTTGTCGCGCGGCCGCGCGAAGGACTATGCTGAAGGCTATGTTGACTCATTGAGGCACCTCCTCGACGCGATCAGTCCGCAGTGCACCTCGGTTCATTCCAGGCTATCAGATTCCGGACCCAAAATCGAGCCGGCAGCGAGGAGTACACTGCAGCCACAGGTGGTAGCCGGGAGGCTCGAGGACATGAACCAAAAGTCCGATGACGACCTGCTGCGCGATCTCGATTCCGCAGACGAATACGTCCGCGCGCAGGCGGCGGTGACGCTCGTGGCACGACAGCATCCGCGCGCCCTGGAAGCCAGCCTACGCACACTCAACGATGCGCCCGAAATCGCTCACGCCGACGTGACCCCGGCCATCTGGAGCTTGGCAGGTCTTGGCCTGCCCGCCTTGCAGGCGTTACTCGAACCGATGGCTGACCCTGACCCAATGACGCGCCTGCATGCAGGCCGGGCGGCGATGGAGATCACCAAGCGACGATTTGGTTATGACGGTCGCGACTGGCCTGAAGGGGGCTACACGCGATGGGCCAATTGGTGGTTGGGCATCGACAATCGGTACGATGCGGCGCCGGATGCGCGAAAAGCGGCGATCTGCAGACTGCGAGCGGCTTGCAAGGCGTGGCTCGAGGGCGCTTGAACACAGCGAGGTTTCCCAGAGAGCCACTAGGGTAATAGGGGACAGACCACTATTTTTGTCCTTCTGTACTAAGGTATCGCCGTGCCATTGACCACGCCTTGCGAATCTCGCTCATGCCGCGCCGCGCACGCGAAATGATCGGCGGTATGCCCGTGCACATCGCTCAACACGGCAACAATCGAAGCGTACGCAAAAAACGTGGTCTGTCCCCTATTACCAGAATGCCGCACGCCAGATAGGCGCCTTTTCACTTGCATTTACTCAGCACTCTGAGTAAATTTACTCAATACATTGAGTAAATCGTAATGGCCAGCACGTACTTCCGCCCGCAGGCAGCCCAGCTCGCCCGGCGACTTGCCGAGCCGCGCCGGTTCATCCAGGTCGTGGCCGGGCCGCGCCAGGTGGGCAAGACGACACTCGTCCTGCAGATCGTGCAGGCCTCCAAGCTCACGGCACAGGTCGCCTCTGCCGACGAGCCGACGCTGCGCGGGCACGAGTGGATCGAGCAGCAGTGGGAGGCCGCGCGCCTCAAGACCAAGGGCGGCGTTACGGCCGGCGCCGTGTTGGTGCTCGACGAAGTGCAGAAGATCCCGGACTGGTCCGAAGTGGTCAAGCGCCTCTGGGATGCCGACAGCAGGGCAGGACTTCCGCTCAAAGTCGTGCTCCTGGGCTCGGCACCGCTGCTGATACAGAGAGGGTTGACCGAGAGCCTGGCAGGGCGCTTCGAAGTGCTGCACCTGCCGCACTGGTCATATGCCGAGATGCGAGAGGCGTTCGGCTGGAACGTCGAACAGTATATCTTTCACGGCGGCTACCCCGGTGCCGCGACCCTGATCGGCGAGCCCGGGCGCTGGGCACGCTACGTCGTCGATTCACTGATCGAGACCACCATTTCCCGCGACGTCCTACTCCTGACGCGCGTAGACAAGCCGGCGTTGCTCAGAAGGCTGTTCCAGCTCGCGTGCAGCTACTCGGGGCAAATTCTTTCCTATCAAAAAATGCTCGGGCAGCTCCAAGACGCCGGCAACACGACCACCCTGGCCCATTATCTGGACCTGCTCGCCGGCGCCGGCATGGTAACCGGGCTGCAGAAGTACGCTGGCGAATCGGTACGCCAACGAGGTTCCAGTCCCAAGCTGCAAGTACTGAACACGGCACTCATGACTGCACCGTCAGGCTTGGTCCTGGAGGAGGCGCGACGGGACCCCGAGCTGTGGGGTCGTCTGGTCGAATCGGCCATAGGGGCGCATCTCGCGAATGCCGCCGCGGTCGGTGACTGCGAGGTGTTCTACTGGCGCGATCGCAATCGCGAAGTCGATTACGTCGTGCGCACGGGCGCCATACTCACAGCCATCGAAGTCAAGACCGGGCGCAGCCGCGATACCCTCGCCGGGATGGGCGCTTTCGCGGAAGCGTTTCGCCCAGGCCGCAAACTCCTCGTGGGTGCCGACGGCATCCCCGTAGACGAGTTCCTTGCTCGTCCCGTGGCGCATTGGGTGCGCTGATGACTCGCGGAGCGGGTGGTGCTAGCGCCCGCCTCGCCGCAGAGACGGCAATAGGAGACGGTAATAGAGGGTGGTAATGAGCGGTAATAGGGGACTGAGCGCAATGCCACTACCTTAAGGCAATCGCAAGCGGAAATAGGAGCGGAAATAGTAGGAGCGGAAATAGGGGACAAGCGGAAATAGGGGACAGACCACTATTTCTGTCGTTCTGCCCTAAGGTATCGTCGTGGCATTTACCACGCCTTGCGAATCTCGCTCATACCGCGCTGCGCACGCGTAGTGATCGGAGGTGTGTCCGTGCAAATCGTTCATCGCGGCAACAATCTAAGCGTATGCAGAAAACGTGGTCTGTCCCCTATTACCCCCTATTGCCTTATTACTATTACCCTATTACCCTCTAGGCGCGCCTGGTCTTGATATACGGCTTCGGTAGCGTGCTGCCTGACGCCCGATCTGGTTCGCGGCCCGCGTTTCGCGGGTCTCCGTATCGCGCGCGATGCGAGCCGCCTTGTCGACCTGCTCCGCCACTGTGCATCATTGGTCTCGACCTGAACCGTAAAAACGTGGTCTGTCCCCTATTTTCCCTCCGTAAAAACGTGGTCTGTCCCCTATTTTCCCTCCCTATTTTCCCTTTTTCCTATTCTATTCTCCTATTTTCCGGCACCGCTGCATGAACTCCCCGACCCCAGTCAACTTGCCCGGCGAGAGCCTGCGCTCGATTTCCAAGGAGGACATGGCGAAACTGCCCATCCGCCGCTATGCGGGCAAGCTGTGCGTCGTGGCTACGCCGCACGATCTGGGGCATGCATTGGCGGACCTCCGGCAGGAAAGGGTCGTCGGCCTGGATACCGAGACGCGGCCCGCGTTCAGGAAGGGCGAGGTCCATTTGCCTTGCCTGCTGCAGGCGGCGACGGCCCACGCGGTGTACTTGTTCCCTCTTCGGCATCGCGACGCTTTCCCGGTTCTCGCCGAACTGTTGTCCGAGCCGCGCATCGTCAAGGCCGGCGTAGGGATCGCGCGCGATCTGCTCGCGTCGAAGCGGGTGTTTGCGTTCGTGGAGAAAAATGTGGTCGACCTGGGTGTCGTCGCGCGCGCGAGCGGCCTCGATCAGAGCGGCGTGCGCAACCTCGCTGGAATTTTTCTCGGGTTCCGCATTCCCAAGGGCGGCAGCACCTCGAACTGGGCCGCGCAACAGCTCACTTCAGCGCAGATCACCTACGCCGCCACGGATGCCTGGGCCTGCCGCGAGTTGTTCCTGCGCTTCCAGAGTCTGGGTCTGTTGCGCTCGACGCCTGCGCGGGCCGATAGCGACACGGCCTCGCGTCCCTAGGCGACGCACGAGCCCCGCTTACTTTACTAGGGATTCTCGCCGGCTTCAGGGCCCTGGCGGCCGGGGAGCCGGGGCAGCCCACCGACCCATCAGGGGACCTGCGTATGAACAGCGTGCCCGGCTCTCTGCTGCGGCCTATTGGCGGCCCGGACGAACCAGAAGGGCGCGCGTGTTGGTGAGATCGGCACGCGCCGTGTCGTCAGTCATCGCTTGCCAATTGCCGGCCTCCTCCACCGCGTGGCGCAGACTCGGCGAGCGGCGCGACTGGGTGCTCGCCTTGGTTCCCGGACGTGCGCTCGCGTGCCGCTTCTGGGGGCTTTTGGACGGGGTATCGGCTGTTTGTGCGAGCAGTTGCCTCTGGATCTCGTTGGCGTCCCGCATTGCCCGTGCCGACTGCCACGTGGCGATAGTGGAAGCCGCCAGCACAATACTCAGGATGATCAGCAGAACTTGCTGCCGAGTCTGCGCTTTCGAGATCTGCTCCAGTTCCATGGAAGACGGCGTCATCGTTCACCTCCGTGTGACGTAGCCGCTGGCGCAGCAGTCTGAAGGTCAGCCTGCTCTCGCCCCGCACCACTCATTTGGTAACGTCACAGCGTCAGGGATCTTGAGTGACGCTACCGGATAAGTGTCCGCTGGTAACGACGTGGCGTCGATGCGCGCGGGTTCGCAGTCCTGAACATTTCAACCAGCTTAGAGTATCGAATAGTTCACCAAGAGGGAGGCTGTTGTTTAACATCTCCGAGGGAGCAGGAGCGCATTGCGTAACGGCACACTGATTCTTCAGGGCTTCAGGCATTCGCCTGGATGGTCCGGCCGCATCTTGGCGGCCTGCGATTCGCAATCGCTAGCATCGGCGAGCGCATCGTATCCGCACA
>Ga0315278_10005805_pt1 | contig 11197 bp, 10 predicted proteins | sample YL17G06_0_MG_FD_203880 | JGI IMG/M metagenome (GOLD analysis project Ga0315278, IMG submission 203880) | Sediment microbial communities from Yellowstone Lake, YNP, Wyoming, USA - YL17G06_0 | ecosystem: Environmental > Aquatic > Freshwater > Lake > Sediment | place: USA: Wyoming | collected... | reverse complement strand
GAGCTCTGAGGGCTATCGCCTTCCGTTTCCGTACGAGGGCTGCGGCATGCTGGAGAACGCGGCTGGTTTGCGGTCGATCCGTATTCGGGTCGACCGCAAACCAGCCGCAACCGCGCGAAATCGCGGAACGCAATAACACTCGAGGCCGGTCTATTGCTTTCCGCGGTCCGCGCGGCGGCTGGAGTTTTCGGCCGGGGCGAGCACGTCCCGACCGGAAACTCCAGCGCTTCTCGGAATTCGCAGCGATCGTGCAGAGGCTGGGATACCTCTGAAGCCGCTCGCGCCGTTACGCCCGCTCTGCGGTGAGAGCCCGGTAGATTTCCGGCAGGCGGAGCGGAAGCTCGGCGACGGCGGCGACGACGGTATAGCCGTGCGGCCCGAACATGTGCGGCAGATACGCGGATCCTTCACGGTCGACCGTCAAGCAAAACACGCTGAGGCCTTGCAGGCGCGCTTCGGCGACGGCTTGCCGAGTGTCTTCGATGCCGTAGCGTCCTTCGTACTCGTCCTCGTCGTTCGGCTTGCCGTCGGAGAGCAGGAAGAGCAGACGCACACGGCTGCGCTGCCGCGCGAGGAGCCCGGTGAGGTGGCGGATCGGCGCCCCGAGGCGGGTGTAGGCGGAGCCGGAAAGACCGCCGATTCGTGCTCGCGCCGCGTCGCCGTAGCGCTCCTCGAGCGCCTTGGCACGCTCCACCCGGACGTCGCGCGCCCCGCGTCCCGAAAACGCGTAGATGCCGTAGCGGTCGCCGAGCGACTCGAGGGCCTCGCAGAGCACGAGCGTCGCCTGCTTCTCCACCTCGAGCACGGTTCGGCCGCCGCTCACCCACGAGTCCGTCGATCCGCTCGCATCGACGAGGAAGGCGACCGTCACGTCGCGCCGTAGCGGACGCTCGGCGAGGTAGAGGCGTTCGCTCGGCGTCCGGCTCGCCGAGCGGTCCGCGAAGTCTTCGACGAACGCGTCGAGATCGATCTCGTCGCCGTCGCGCTCGCGCGGCCGCCGCTCGCGCCGCGGCCGCAGCCGCTCGAAGCGTCGCCGCAACCCTGCCAGCAGCGGGCGATGCTCCTCGAGCACACGCAGGCTCCACGATGGCTCGCCCGGAGTTGCGGGGACCTCACGAACCGCGCAGTAGGCTCGCCGATAGCGATTCGTTCGGTAGTCCCATTCGGGGTAGCGAAGGCCCAGGGTGTCGGGAGCCGCGGCGTTTGTCGATTCGGTCGCGCTCCGCGCCCGCTCGCTCTCGGATTCGAGCGCCTCGTGGACCCGAGCGGAGGAGCGTACACGAGGGAGCCGCCCGAGCCGCTCGAGCTCCTCGGCGAGCGCTTCGAGATCGATGTCCTCGTCGCGGTCCTCGGGCCTACGGAGGCCCGCCGGATCCTGGATCGACTGCGGCGGATCGCCGAACGGAACGAAGAAAGGCCCCGACCGGGAATCCTTCTCCTCCTCGTCGACCTCGCGTGCCTCGAGCCGGCGACCGAGACGCCGCGAGCGGAGGGGGCGAGTGCGTGGCGCCGTCGGTGGTGACGGGTCTCGCCTCCGTTCGCCTGCGGAGACAAGGTCGGGCCGCGGAGATCCCCAATGCGGAACCGGCGCCATGCCTCGATAGGGGCCGGCAAAGCGCGGCTCGCGTGTCAGCCGGGTCGCCCATTCGGCCGCCTGAGGTGTCTCGCGCTCGAGGCGGGCGGCGCCTGCGAGAAAGTCGCGGACGATCTCTTCGACGGCGCGCTCGGCAGTGGAGAGCGAACCGAGAGGTGGCCGGCGCTCGAGCGCCATTCGCCGGGCGGCGCCGAGCTGCGGCTCGAGGCCGGGGAGCTCGACGGTGAGCCAGGCATCGATGCGCGCACCGTCCGCCGCCCAGAAAAGATCACGCGCCTGCGCCGGCGCGGGACAGATCTCGATGGAGCCGCCGGCGAGCCGTGCGCCGAGCGACAGGGCGATGAGACGGAGGAGCCCGCGATCCTCCGCCTCGGTTCCGAAGATCTCGAGCCGGCGTGGCAGGAAGATCTGCGTGCCGTCGGTGAAGCCGGTCGGCTCGGGCGTGATCTCCCATGGCGCGGGCGTGCCGAGTCGGCGGGCCAGCCAGCCCGCGCGCGGCGGGGGATCGCTCGGCACCAGCGGCCACTGGCCTCCGAAGCACGCCCTCAGCAGGAAGCCGAGCCGACGCTCGAGCTCTTCGAGCGTCGCTCCGCGCGCCTGCGCGGGTGCCTGATGCCGCCGCCACAGGGATCGCGCGGCTTCGGTTGCGCGCTCGGCCGCGTCGAGGAGAACGTCTTCGGCCTCGGGCACCGCTAGTGTCCCGTCACCTCGGCCCCTCAGGCAAGGACGGCCGCGATCACTTCCGAAACTGCCGCGAGGAGATCCGGATCATCGGAGAGCGGTCCGGCGATGGCGACCTCGCATGCGCGGCGCGGCTCGACGCCTCCGGCGATCAGGCAGGCCGCGTGGACGAGCAGTCGCGTGCTCGCAACCTCGACGAGCCCGCGGTCGCGCAGTCGCCGCACGCGCTCGGCGAGCTTGACCAGGCCCGCTGCGATCGGCCTCTCCACGCCCGCCTCACGACCTACGATCTCGATCTCGTCGTCGGGCTTGGAAAAGTCGAAGTCGATGGTGACGAAGCGCTGGCGAGTGGAAGGCTTCAGGTCCTTCATCACGTTTTGATAGCCGGGATTGTACGACACCACGAGTTGGAAGTCGGGATCCGCTTCGACGAGCTCTCCCGCCTTCTCGACGGGAAGCACGCGCCGGTCGTCGGTCAGCGGATGGATGACGACGACCGTGTCCTGGCGCGCCTCGACGATCTCGTCGAGATAGCAGATCGCGCCGCTCCGCGCGGCGAGCGTCAGCGGGCCGTCCTGCCACACGGTCTCGCCTCCGTGCACGAGAAAGCGACCCGTGAGATCGTTGGCGGAAAGGTCGTCGTGGCAGGCGACCGTGACGAGCGGGCGATCGAGACGCCACGCCATGTGGCGAACGAAGCGGGTCTTGCCGCAGCCGGTCGGCCCCTTGAGCATGATCGGCAAGCGCCGGAGGTGCGCGGCGACGAAGATCTCGATCTCGTCGCCTCGCGGCCGGTAGTAAGGCTCCTCCGAGGGGCGTTCGAGCACCCGCTCGCGCTCCGGGCTCGAAAGCTCTCGAATCGGCCGCCGTGCGGTCACGCCTTCGCTTTGGCAGGGGCCCTCGGAGGTCCCGCGGCGGCGAAGTCCCAGATGAAGGCGACCAGGCCGAGCGAGAACACGACCGAGGTTGCTAGCCACATCAGGTAATGGACCTGGATCTTCTGCTGGGTCTCGAGGTAGCCGAAGCCCATGATGCGCTCGAGGTAGGTTTGCGTGAGGCCCGCCGCCCCCAGAGCCATCGTCATTCCGAGCATGCCACCGACCATCAACCAGAAGGCGGCGAGCCCGAGCTTGGTCTGCCGCTCCTCGGCCGGCGTGCCGGTCAGTTCTGGAAGCGCATAGGTGATCATGCCGAGCGTGATCATCGCGTAGGCGCCGAAGAACGCCATGTGGCCGTGCATGGTCGTGATGTGGGTGCCATGTGTCCAGCGGTTCACCTGCGGCCAGGTGTGCGCGAGGCCGAGGATACCGGCGCCGAGCGTCGAGAAGATCGCCGAGCCGATCGTCCAGTGAAGCGCCAGCGTGTTGGGGTGTCCAAGGCCCGAGCGGCGCAGAATGCTGTAGGCGTAGGCTGCCATCGCCAGGAAGGCGAGCGGCTCGAGCGCCGAGAATACGCCGCCGATCCACAACCAGTACGGCGGTACGCCGATCCAATAGTAATGGTGACCCGTTCCCAGAACCCCGGAGAGAAATGTCAAGCCGACGATCACGTACAGCCACTTCTCCATGACTTCCCGGTCCGCTCCGGAGAGGCGGATCAGCAAGAAGGCGAGCATGCCTCCGAGCACGAGTTCCCACACGCCCTCCACCCAGAGATGCACCACCCACCAGCGATAGAAGCGATCGAGCGTGTAGTTGTCGAAATTGATCAGCGCGGGAACAAAGAGAAGCGCGGTCGCCGCGAGCCCACCGACGAGGATCCCTTCGGTCGTCGTGAAGCGTCGGGCGCTGCGGATCGTCATCACCAGATTGACCAGGAACATGCCCATGACGACGACGACGCCGAGCTTCAGCACGAAGGGCATCTCGAGCAGCTTCCGCCCTTCGGTCACGCCGAAGAGATAGCAGCCGACGGTGATCACGCCGATCGCCAGCCAGAGACCCAGCTGAAGATAAGCGAGACGCGTGCTCCAGATCTCCGTGCGCGACTCCTCCGGAACGATGAAGTACGCGGCGCCCATGAAGCCCGTGATGGTCCAGACGAGCAGCAGGTTCGTATGGATCTCCTTCGAGGTGGCGAAGTTGAGCGCGTCGATCAACGGGTCCGGGCCGAGGTACTTGGCGAGGCTGAGAAACCCGAACACGACCTGCAGCCCGAAGAGCAATAGGGCGGAGAAAAAGTAGGCGTAGGCGATGCGCTGAGATTCGTAGGTCATGGGAAGAGTGGCTCCTTGGGTTACTGCAGGGTCTTCAAGTAGGCGACCAGGTCCTTCACCTGCTCGGGCTTCAACACCTTTTCGTATGCGTCCGGCATGAGCGAGGTCCCCGCGGGGGTTCTATATTTGTCGCCGGGGACGATGAACGCGCTCGGCTTGAGGATCGACTCCTCGAGATAGTCCGCGCCAATCTTCGCCGAGCCCTTGTACTGCGGGTCATGAATGCGCTCGTCGGCGCGCTTGCCGACCGCGGCGAGCGATGGCCCGACCAACACCACGCCCGGCTCCGTCGCGTGGCAGGTCAGGCAGATCCCTGCGCCGTTGAAGAGCGCCTTGCCACGGCTCGATGCCTCGTCCGAGGTGGCAACCCCGGCCACACCGGGAAGCCCGCGACTCGACACACCCGAGACGAGGATCGGCCGCGGCGGCCAGCCATTGGTGTCGATGTGTCCGACCCAGTCGAGAAACGCGATCACGGCCGCGATCTCGTCTGGGGGAAGACCGAGTGTGGGCATCAGCCGCCCGTCGCGAGCCTCGGAATAAAACTTCGACGGGTCGGCGAGGAACTGGGTCAGATAGGCGGGCCCGCGTTGCGAGACGACCTGCGTCAGGTCGGGCGCATAGTAAGCCCCTTCCCCGAGAAGCGTGTGGCAGTTCTCGCAGTTGTACTTCCCCCATACGTGCTTGCCGTGCCGCACCGTTTCGGTGAGGCCCTCCTCGTGGGTGCGCGCGGCGATCGTGGTGTGCGTATGGATCGTCAGCAGGATGAACAGCGTGACGAAGAAGAACGTGCCGGCGAAGAAGAAGCCACGCGTGGTGGACTTGGTCATCTCAGGTCCTCTTCGCGACTCGCCTGGCGCGGATTCCGCGCGGCGCGCAGCGTATTGTAGGCCGCCGCGAAGAAGGCACCGACACCCGCGGCGGTCGCCCCGCCGACCGCGACATCGGCGGCGACAGGCGCTCCGTAACGGCCGAGGAGCGGTGCCGCCAGGACGAGACCAGCGGCGACGAGCACGAGGCTAACGATCGCGAACTCGAGCCGATCCCTCATGACCCTACACTCCGATGCGCGTGATGTTGTTGAGCCCGATCCCGACGGCGTAGAGCATTGCCGCGACGATCAGAGCGATGACCAGGCCGCTCAACGACCAGACGAAGACTTTGCCATCTGCCGACGAAGGAGTCCCTTGCATGCCTCGGCTGTTACGGCAATTTTCCGTGGTGAGCAAGCGGCGGAACCAACGAGGGCGCTTCCGATGGTGAAATGAAATTTCATCCCACGTAGTCGTCGCTTCTCGCTTTCAGGAAGCGTCCGAGCGTGCCTTCGCAAAAACGGGAATTCGTCGGTGCTCGACCCGATCTAGCCGGGAAGCGCGTTTCGACGATCGTTCCGGGGTTGCCGCCCGGCACTCGTGTCACCACGGCGAGGCATCACGTGCAGCACGTGGTGACCGAATACGGAGTCGTCGACCTCTCGTCGCTCGCCGACACGGAGCGTCCCGCCGCGCTCATCGCGCTTGCGCATCCGGACTTTCGGGACGAGCTGAGAAGGGCGATCGCCGAGCGGCCTTCCGCGAGTCGAGGCCGTCCCCTTCCGGCAGTGGCATCATGGCCCTACCGAAGATTTCCCAGGTAGCGCAGGCAGAGAGCGAAGGTAGACGAGAATCGCCTTGACCTCGGCAGCGCTCAGGGTTTCCTGGAAGTGCGTCATCGACGCGGTCTTGTCCTCGATCATGTGCCAAATCCCTTGGCGGACCTCGTCGGAAGAGTGCGTGCTGAAGAAGCGCTCGTCGAAGGCAAAATGCGGCGCGGGCCGAGTCAGGAGCGCGCCGGTGGCGCCTTCGCCGTGGAGGCCATGGCAGGAGGAGCAGAAGCGGTCGTAGAGCTCGTAGCCGGGTGAGAGGAGACGAATGAAGCGTGCGAGATCTGCGGCTTCTCGCTCGGTCACGCGCGGCACGAGCGCCGGCATGCTGCGCCGGCCGTGTCGGGCCAGGCCGCGTAGGTCGCGGTCGCTGACCCCGGCCTGAAATGCCGGATCGGAGAGATCGAGCGGCCGGTGCTCCACGCCCGGAGGGAGTTGCGATTCGGGGTGACCGTAGCGATCATGGCAAGGAGTGCAGCGCTCGTAATAGATCTCCTCGCCAGCATCGACCCATCGCCATGATACCGAGGGCAGGTCGTGTAGAAACTGATAAAGGGCTTCCGTATCCGCCGCCTGCCGCGCGATCGATTCGGGGCGGAATTGGAGCTCCATCTTCTTTCCTTCCTGGACCCTCTCGATGAGCTTCTCGTTGGAGTAGGAGCTCAAGGCGTCGTCGCGCCGAAGATCGGCGGGGCGGTTGCGCAGATAGGTGGCATCCGGACCGTCACCGATCGCCGTCGGGCCGTGGCAACGGGAGCAATGGGCCATGTAGAGCGCCCGCCCCTTGTCGATGGCGGCTACGTGGGGAATCGGCGAGCCGAGATCGAAGAGCAGGAAGAGCACTACCGGGACAAGCGTCATCGCGCTACCGCAGGCTCGCCGCGCTCGGTTTCCCACATTGCGACGAGGCTACCGTCCTCGCCCGACCAGCGAAGGAAGCACGACCGCCGAACGCCTTCACGAGCTCGCTCGCGATGCGGTGTGCGAGCTTCTGCGACGTGGTGAGAACCTCCAATCGAGATTCGTCACGCCCGATCGAAACGATGCGGCGCTCGGGCTGCGTGAAGCCGGACCGTCGGGCCACGTTGCGGATGCGACGGACGATCGTATCGCGACCGGCCACGTGGTGGGCAACCCGTGCGACACTCAAGGATTTCATGCTTCGAAGAGTTAGCAAGGAACCTGCCACGACATCGGCCCCGAACTGCGTCACCTCGGTCGATCGAGTCTCGCCAGCGCCGGGAAGCCTTCACCCGGCGTTTCTCATTTCTTGGACGAAGCGACGCCATATCCTTAGCTGGAGGATGAGCGATCGGATGGTACGAATCCTGCTGTCCTCGGACAAGTGGAAAACGTAACGGAGCTGCTGCCTTTCGTACTTTCGGTTACGGCGATCGCAAGCATCGTGTTCCTCGCCACGATCGCGATTTCGGCGGCGTGGGTCTATCGATCCTTGCGCGACATTCACCGAGCCGAGTGGCCATTGACGGGCAAGCTCGCGGCGATCGAGCTCGACGCGGTTCGGCGGCTGCATTCTTTGGCTTCCAGCACCGTCGCGTCTCATTAACGACAGATTTTCTGGAGGGCTCCATGGACTTCAGCATTCCCGACGAGATCCGCGAGCTTTGCGCGAGCATCCAGCGCTTCATGGACGAGTTCGTCTATCCGCTCGAGCGCTCCGAGCGATGGCGCATGGAAGCCGGCGGCCCGGCGTATCCGCCGCTGATGAGGGCGGTTCAGGAGCGGGCGAAAGCCCTGGGGTATTGGGCGTTCCACCTGCCAGCCGAGGCCGGAGGCGCAGGCATCCCGTTCATGCATTACGTCTACGTCAACGAGATCCTCGGCAGGAGCCCGTTCGGGCCGGCTTGCGTGGGCTCCCAGGCGCCGGACTCGGGAAACGCGGAGATTCTCTGGCGCTTCGGCACGCCGGAGCAGAAGAAGCGCTGGCTCGAGCCGCTGGTCGCGGGCGATATCCGCAGCTGCTTCTCGATGACGGAGCCGGAGATTGCGGGCTCCGATCCGCGCTGGCTCCGCACCACCGCGGTTCGCGACGGCGATCACTACGTCGTCAACGGTCACAAGTGGTTCTCGAGCGGTGCGCACGGAGCGGCGTTCGCGATCGTCATGGCCGCGAGCAATCCCGCGCATCCCGACCCGCATCGTCGCTTCAGCATGATCGTGGTGCCGACCGATACGCCGGGCTTCACGATCGAGCGCGGGATCACCGTGATGGGCGCGGACGACAACCATCACGCCGAGATTCGTATCGAGGACTGCCACGTGCCTGTCGCCTATCGTCTCGGCGAGGAGGGATCGGGGTTTGCGATCGCGCAGGAGCGCCTGGGCCCCGGGCGGATCCATCACTGCATGCGCTGGCTCGGCGTGGCCGAGCGGGCCTTCGAGCTCATGTGTCGCTATGCCACCGAGCGCGAGGTCTTCGGCTCGACGCTGTCGCGCAAGGCGAACATCCAGGACTGGATCGCCGAGGCGCGCGCGGACATTCATGCCGCGCGGCTGATGACGCTCCACGCGGCGTGGAAGATCGACACGGCAGGTCAGCAGGCCGCGCGCGAGGAGATCTCGCTCATCAAGTTCTTCGGCGCGAAGGTGTTGTCGAGCGTGGTCGACAAGGCGCTGCAGGTACACGGAGCCGCCGGCGCGACGGATGATCTGCCGCTGTCGATGTTCTATCGTCAGGCTCGTCTCGCGCGCATCTACGACGGCCCAGACGAGGTCCACAAGATGGTCGTGGCGCGGCGGATCCTCGCGCCATACGAGTCGTCGCGCCGCATCACCTAGGTGTCTTTGCCTCTACCGTTGGGGAGAAGGCGCCGACAGGCCGGGTGAGGGGGCTACCTCCTCAACGGTCGGGCGCGTCCACTTCCGCGATTCCTCGTCGCCGGCCGCGAGATCCCGCTCGCCTTCGACTCCGTGGTCGTTTTCGGCGGCGCGCGGCGCTCGCCCCAAAGGCGCTTCGCGATGCCCCGCAGCGCAGCGCCGATGCTCGCCGGCGGTGCCGCTTCGCGGCTGCGTCGATGGGCTTCCACACGTCGGCGCAATCCTTGGTCGGTCGCGCGACGCTCGATCATCGCGAGCAGCAGCTCGACGTGCTCTTCGATGCTGCATTGCTCGTCGGTGCTGGCGCCTGCGGATTCGACACCGCTGATGCGCAAGAGCTCGGCGTAAACGCCATCGAGCTCCAGCTCCTCGAGCTCCAGCGCAGTCTTCAACGCATCGTCGACGTTCGTCGGCGCCGGCCACGAAGTCAGCGCACGCACGAAGCCGCGAATCGCGGCGAGGCTCGTGGCGTCGATCGCCTCGAGCCGTTCGGGTTTCTCGATCGCGAGCGCCGCGGCCGCCGACAGCAACGAGGCGTGCTGTCGCTCCGCAGACGCCATCTCGGTCCAGAAGGATGCGAGGTCTCGATCGGCGTGCCAACGAGCCGCGAACCCTTGGTAGAGCTCGCCGATATGGCTCTCCAGCTCCGCGCACTCGCGAAGTAGATCCACCAGCTGCACGTCACGCCTCGCTTCGCCTCACGAACGAGCTTCCGGAACGGTCGTCAGCACGGGACAGGTGGAGCTCCGAACCACCTTTTCGGCCACGCTACCGAGCGCCACGCGCCAAACACCCTTTCTCCCGTGCGTCGCCATCACCACCAAGTCGATTCCCAGCTCCTTCTCCGCGCGAAGGATCTCGGCAATAGGATCGCCGACTCGCGTCATCGTCGAATAGGGGACTTCGCCGTCGAGAGCTTCGAGCGCCGTTGCCTCGAGCTTGCGCCTCGCCTCGGCCTCCACCCACGCTTCCGCGCCGGCGGCCTGCTCGACCGCGCAGTAATGCTGCTCCGAGAACGCAGCCTCGCGCAGCGGGATGACGTGTAGAAGAACGAGCTTGGCGTGGTCGTGGATCGCCAGGCCCTTCGCGAGTTGAAGCGCGGCGAGCGACCCGTCGTCGAACTCGAAAGGGACGAGAATCGACTGAAATGGATGGGTCATTGGCGTTACTCCGTATCGAAAGGCATCGAAGCGAATCAGTGATAGAGGAATAGGGGAATGGGACTGTCCCGGAGCACGGTCTTCGTTACCGACCCGAGCAGGAACTCCTTCAGCACGGGTTGCCCGTAGGCGCCCATCACCATGAGCTCTGCGCCGAGCTCTCGTGCCCAGTGGAGGAGCACCTCCGCGGTCGATTCGACCGGCGCCTCGTCGACGTGCATCTCGGTCTTGACCTCATGGGCGACCAGAAAGTCGAGTGCTCTTTGGGCCGAACGCCGCGCCTCCATCTTACTCGCGCCGATTGCGACGATGTGGGTCGATTGCGATCTCTGGAGGCCGAGGCCGTGGAAGAGCTGGAGCGCCCGCGACGCCTGGAGGCTTCCGTCATAGGCGATCACCGTGGCGCTGCCCGCGATCAGCTTGCGGGGCACGGTGACCAAGGGCCGCGGGGCGCTCTTCAACACCCGCTCGAGAGTCTCGCAGTGACGCCGCTGCGTCTCGAAATGAAAGTACGTCTGCTGGCCGAGCAGGATCACGTCGTGCGATTGCGCCTCGAGGTTGATCTGATCGTGAGGCAAACCGACGTCTTCGAGCGCGCGCCAGGCGACGCCGCTTTCGCGACAGCGATCGCCGAAATGCTCCAGGAATTCTTCGACCCGACGCCGCGCATCGGCTAGCAAGGTCTCGTCGCGGTGGTGCTTGAAGGCCGCTCCGCCGATCGGCACCGGCGCGCTCTTGGCGATCGTCGGCTCGTCGACGATCCCGATTCCGACGAGCTCCGCCCCGAAATGGCGCGCCCAGCCGATGCCCAGATCGACCGCGCTCACGCTGAACTCCGATCCATCCAAACCGACGAGGATCTTGCGGATCACTTGCGGGCCCCTCATCTTAGCGATGCTGCGAGAGCGGGCGTCGCCCTCGCCGTGGCGAAGCCACCGATCGAGACCCAAAAGGCGCCGAAGAGCATCAGCGTCACCACGAATGTCAGCGGGAGTGCGGACGTCAGGGGTCGATCCTCCTCAACGCTCGTAGCCCGTGTGCGGGCATCCAGCTTCGGCAGCGGCGTC
>Ga0315278_10005804_pt1 | contig 11198 bp, 7 predicted proteins | sample YL17G06_0_MG_FD_203880 | JGI IMG/M metagenome (GOLD analysis project Ga0315278, IMG submission 203880) | Sediment microbial communities from Yellowstone Lake, YNP, Wyoming, USA - YL17G06_0 | ecosystem: Environmental > Aquatic > Freshwater > Lake > Sediment | place: USA: Wyoming | collected... | reverse complement strand
CATACAACTGAGGAGCAGCTTTTCGTTACCGGAAACGCCGATCACCTGAGGCAGGTTTTTCTCAACCTGATTTTGAACGCCCGAAGCGCGATGGACCGCGGCGGAAGGCTGACCGTAGTGCTGGAACGCCGTGATCAGCAGGTATTCATTCGGTTTCATGACACCGGTCCCGGAATCCCCCGCGACGTTGTGCCGCATATCTTCGAGCCGTTCTTTACTACTAAAGGAGAGCATGGATCGGGGTTGGGGTTGTCTATTTGTGACGGCATCATCAAAAGTCACAAGGGGTCGATAACCTTTAACAGCGAGGTGGGGGGCGGCTGTTTCGACCTCCTGCTGCCTCTGACTGAGAAACCGTGACGCCATGACCAAAGCCGCTGCGAGAATCGTGATCATCGACGACGAGCCGAGAATGTGCGATTCTCTGGCGGCGCTGCTGACCAGCGAAGGCCATGAGGTGATCGCTTTCCAGCGCGCCTCGGAAGCAGCCGAGGCTATCCGCAGACAGAGGGTCGACCTGGTAATCACCGACATCAAGATGCCGGAGATGAACGGAATCGAGATCCTTCGGGTGGTGAAGCAGGTCGACGAGGGTATTCCCGTCATACTGCTGACTGGCTACGCCTCGCTCGACAGTGCGCTCGAAGCCATCAGTCGGGGCGCCTATGATTATCTTCTCAAACCCGTTGATTTCAACCGTCTGGAGCTGTCCGTCAATCGCGCTTTAGAGCAACGGCAATCCGAACTTGCGCGCCTGAGATTGGTCGAGGAACTCCGGCTCTCCAATCTCATTCTTCAGCAGCGCGTCGGTGAGTTGAATGCTCTGTATGAGGCCGGGAAGTCCATCGGCTCTTCGGCCAATCTTGGCGAGCTTCTGCATCAGATCGTGGTCCTGGCGTCAAGCGTTACCGAGGCCAATGTCGGGTCAATCATGCTTATGGACCAGGCCGGTGAGAACCTGACAATCAAAGCCGCCATCGGACTTCACGAAGATATCATCCGCAAAACACGGTTGCCCGTGGGAGCATCGATCGCCGGATATGTTGCCAAGACCGGTGAGCCGCTTATTGTGGAAGACGTTGAAAGAGATGATCGCTTCAAGCGAATCAATCGCGAGCGTTACGGTGCGGCGTCGCTGCTCTGCGCACCGCTGCGCATCAAGAACACGGTGCTCGGCGTGATCAACATGGCCAACAAGAGTGGGGGAGGGCCCTTCACCCGCGATGACCTTCGACTCCTTACCAATTTTGCCTCGCAGGCCGCCGTGGCAGTTGATGATGCCTCCCAGTTTGAAAAGAACCGACGGCGTCTGGTCGAGTATGAAATCCTGCACGAGATTTCGCGCGAACTACCCGGGATCGATTCGTGGGAGAGTTTCCGTTCTGTACTGGTGGAGAAGCTGCGCAGGGCGTTTACCATCGACTACGCCATCTGGTTCATGTGGGACAGCCAGAACCGCGCGTTGATTCCCGCCGGCGCTCTGGGACGTACCGAGATTCCGCTTACCGACAGCGGAAAAATCGATCTCAGTCGCGTCAGCAAAGAAGCTTTGGCCATTACCGAACTCGACCCCGAGCATATCGATTTCGATGATATCGCGGCTTTCTCTTTTCTGTTTGGCGAGAGGATCAAGGGAATCGAGCACTTCCCGACCCCCCTGGACGCCTATATGGCGGTGCCGGTTATGCGCGCCGGCGAACTGGCCTTTGTCTTCTATCTTGGGTCCGAGTCCGAGCGGCCATATACGGTCGACGATGTGTCTCTGGCGAAGCTGGTCATCTCTCAGGCATCGCTGCTGTTCGAGAAAGAAAAAGCGATGCTCAACGCTACGCGGCTTATGACGATGGGTAACATGATTTCCGAAATATCCCACGACCTGCGCCGTCCGCTGACCTCTATCAAGGGTGGTTTGCAGATACTGCGACAGCGCTGGCCGGAGATGACCGATCAATCCGATTTCTTCAGAATGGCCGAGGAGGAAATCCGGCGCATGAATGATCTGGTGCGGGAGTTGATAAATTTCGCCAACCCTAATCGATATGAAACGGTCAAGCTCGATTTGCGGCAGACCGTCCAGCGCGCGTCCGAACTGGTCGGGCCGGACCTCCGCAAGCACAAGGTCGATTTCCACAGCGAGTTCTCAGACGTCAACTGGGAAATAATTGCGAACAAGAACCAGATCATGGAGGTCTTTCTGAATCTGTTCATCAATGCCATTGACGCCATGCCCGATGGCGGCGCCCTGTCCGTGCATGGTGTCGTTGAACGCCCGCCCCATCGCCACGAGGATTACCTTGCGCTGAAGGTATCCGACACCGGCCGCGGGATTAAGCGCGAGAATCTGTCACGCGTTTTCGACCGTTACTTCACGACCAAAGAGTCTGGCACCGGGCTGGGACTGGCGATAGTAGAGCGAGTTGTCTCTGCCCATAACGGCACGCTTCACCTGGCTTCAGCCGAAGGCCGCGGCACGACCATCACGATCTATTTTCCATATAAACCTTGATTCGCTTGCACTTCTTTGCGACTTTTCAGCAAGCCTGGTTGATGCTGACTTCATTTGCAGGTTTTGTTGTCGATAAGTAACTGAGAGGGCACAACCCGCTATGCCAAGAGAAAAAACTAAAGTCAAAGTGCTGGTGATCGACGATGACCCCAAGATCGCGTGGATTCTTTCCGAGGGGTTATCCTCCAATTTTGAGTTCGTCTCAGCTACCGACGGTATCGAAGGGATACAGATGGTCTCTACCGAGAAACCTGATCTTATCCTGCTGGACATTAAGATGCCCGGAATGAGCGGTCTGGAAGTGCTCGAAAAACTCAACAAAATGGAGAACCGCCCCGAGGTGGTCATGATCTCCGGTCACGGAGGCACCAAGTTCGTGGTGGACTCGATGCGACTCGGCGCAGCGGAGTTTATCGACAAGCCGTTTGACGTCCGTGAGGTTGAGATCCACATCAACGGTGTCCTGGAGCGGGTGAAGCTGAAGCAAGAAGTCACCGCACTCAGGAAGGAACTGCAAGTCCGGAGCGACTATACCTCGTTTGTGGGTGATTCTGAGCCGATGACCCGGGTCAAGGGGATTATCGAGCAGGTGGCTGATTCGGAGTTGACGGTGCTGATTCGCGGTGAATCAGGCACGGGCAAGGAGATCGCTGCCCGCTCTCTGCATCAATTGTCGGCGCGGAGCGATCAGCCGTTCGTTAAAGTAAACTGCGCGGCCATTCCGCGGGACCTGCTGGAGGCCGAGTTGTTTGGCTACGAAAAGGGTTCTTTCACCGGAGCGCACAAGATGAAACAGGGGCGCTTTGAATCGGCCAATAAGGGGACAATTTTCCTCGATGAAATCGGCGACATGCCCTTGGAATTGCAATCCAAGCTGCTTCAGGTTCTGGAGCAACAGGAGTTTGTGCGTGTTGGTGGTATCGTCAACATAAGAGTTGACGTCCGCATCGTCTGCGCCACTAACCGTAACCTGGAACAAGCGATTGCAAACAGGGAATTCCGCGACGACCTGTTCTACCGGCTTAACGAAATAACTCTGTTTCTCCCTCCCGTGCGGGATCGCAAGGAGGATATCCCCTTACTGGTAAATCACTTCCTGGCCAAGTACAATAAGCTGTATGGCAAGGAATACCCCGGTCTCTCACCGGAAACCGTATCCCGGTTGATCGCCTTCCATTGGCCTGGCAACGTTAGGCAACTGGAAAATATGATGAAGCAGGTGGTGGTCAGGTCCGACGAGCAGATCATTGAGGAATTGATTGCTGCCGCCTCGCACGTAGCGCGTCTTGAAGATCCACGTCCGCCTTCGGAGCACGATGTGGCTCCGTCATCGGCCGATACCGAGTCGGACCCCGGTTTCTCGCTCAAGTCGCGGGTGGGCAGGCGGGTTGCCTCGGAGGAAAAACAACTTATTGCTGAAGTTCTCACGAAGACTAACTGGAACCGTCGAAAGGCGGCGGAACTCCTCGAGATCAGCTACCGCTCACTGTTGTATAAGATCAAGGACTACAACCTCAACTCGTCCAAGTAGTTTTTCGCGCTGCCCGGTTGTATCTGCGGGCACGTGTGCAGATTTTGAGCATTGGATTGCACAGTGCCGCTGACTATCCAGCTACCCGGCAAGGACTTCCCGCTTGTTCTTTGTGAGTCACAGAGCGCAAGTCGATGAGGGACAGATTATGCGGACTAACTTGTCTCCTCCTACTGGAAACCTTTTCCAGGTCAATCTATTACATGACTGTAGGAACGAGAATTGCTTGCACAATGGTGGAGCATCGGTTTTGAAGTTTAGAAGTCTTATAGAATCGAGCAGCGGAGATGGAGACATCCAGGACATCAATCGGTACCTCATTCGGTGATAACTTCGCTGAGAAGGTTGAGGTCGAGCTCAACCGGGCGGAACGTTATCGTGTTTTTGTTTCTCTGACGGTGCTTGATCTCGATCCGGCAGCGGAAATGGTCGGGGAACATACTGCGGAAGTTTTGCAGGATGTAGCTGTGGGGGTCAGAGAGGCGGTAAGGACTTGTGATCATGTCGCCCTTCTGCATCGTAACTACCTTGCCGTACTTCTTCCTGAAACACCTCGTCAAGGCGCCGAGGTTGCCGGTCGCCGACTGGCCGGGATTGCCCGCACCAGGTTGGCAGCGCGGTTGGGTCACGGCGCCAATCAGGTCATCCCGGTGGAGATTGCCTCTTATCCTGACACCGCGGGAGCACGTACACTGAGCGGTTTCTTGGAGGAGCTGGCCAGAAAAGGCCGAAACTGATTATCCCCCTTTCTTGATACACCTCTTCTCGACAAGACCGTCCAACCCCTCAGGACGGTCTTATTATTTATGGGTCTGTGCTGAGCAAAAAAACCGGAGCGGTGACGCTCCGGATCATATCTCTGGGGATAGTGGTGTAGCGCTTACCACCCGAGGAGCTGCTCAAGATTCTTATTAATGCGCTCGATCCGCTCTTCGTAGTCGCGCTTCTTCAGTTTCTCGCGATCGATCACATCGGCCGGAGCGTTGGAAAGGAAATCGGCATTGGCCAGTTTCTTCGAAACCTTGACAATTTGGGTCTTCAGGTTGTCAAGTTCCTTCTGCAGACGCGTCCTCTCGACTTCAATATCGATTAACCCTTCCAGCGGGATAAACAACTCAGCGCCGGAAATCACCGCCGAAGCTGCGAGCGGCGGTTTCTTGATTTTGGCGCCGCAATACAGATTTTCCACCCGGGCAAGTGAGCGGAAATACTGCACGTGCTCTTCCAGAAGGCGAGCGAACGCTTCGTCGTTGACCCGAACGTACAAATCGGATTTTCTGCCGGGCGGGACATTCATCTCCGATCGAGCCGACCGAACCGCCGTGACCACTTCCTGAATCTGTTTGAGACTCTCTTCGAGCTGGTTGTCGATATGTTTCCCGTCAGCTTGTGGCCAGGGGCCGAACACCAGGGTGACATCTTTGCCGTCACCGGAAGCGAGCATCTGCGTATAGATTTCTTCGGTGACGAAGGGAATGAACGGATGAAGCAGCCTTAGTATCTGGGTGAGCACATAACTGGCCACGCGAATCGAGCTTTCACGGATCGGTTCGCCCGGCTTATCGGGCTTTATCAGTTCGACGTACCACGAGCAGTAGTCATCCCAGACGAAGTTGTAGAGGGTTTTGGCCGCGCTGGATAAACGGAACTCATCAAACGACCTCTTGACGCCGGTGATCGTTCGGTCAAGCCGCGACAATATCCAGCGGTCGAAGATCACCAGGTCGGTTTCGTCGAGTTTCTCGGTGACCGGAGGACGGCCGTCGAGACGCAGGATTACAAAGCGTGACACCTGGTAGAGCTTATTGACGAAATTGCGGCCCCCCTCGAACGTATTCCGGCTTATCCACGGGTCCTGGCCGTCGGGCGTAGCCAGGGCCAGCGAGATGCGCAGGGCGTCGGCGCCGTACTTGTCAACTATTTCCACCGGATCGATGCCGTTGCCGAGCGACTTGGACATCTTGATACCGTTAGCGTCACGGACCGTTCCGTGGATATACACGTCGCTGAACGGCGTCTCGCCCATAAACTCAAAACCGGCCATGACCATGCGGGCCACCCACAGGAAAATGATCTCGGAGGCGGTTACCACCACACGCGTGGGATAAAACTTCTTCAATTCCGGGGTTTGCTCCGGCCAACCGAAGGTGGAAAAGGGCCAGAGCCAGGATGAAAACCAGGTGTCGAGTACGTCTTCGTCCTGAACCAGTAAGGCGGGGTCATAGCCCGGGCACTGCTCGGCGGTGGGGCGGTCAACCGACACGAACATGGCGCCATCTTCCGCATACCAGACCGGTATGCGATGTCCCCACCAGAGTTGGCGCGAGATGCACCAGTCACGGATATTATCCATCCAGTGCAGGTATGTTTTCGACCAGTAGTCCGGATGGAAACGAAGCTGGCCTTTCTTGTGGGCTTCAATCGCCGGGCCAGCCAGTTCGCGCATTTTAACAAACCACTGAAGCGACAAATACGGTTCAACGACGGCATGGCAGCGATAACATGTGCCGGTTGCCAGCTCATAGTCCGCGATCTTTTCAAGAAGCTGCTTGGCTTCCAGGTCGGCGACCAGCGCCTTCCGACCATCGTACCGGTCTAACCCTTTGTATTTGCCGGCGTTCTCGTTCAGGGTGCCGTCAGTGTTGAGGATATTAATCTCAGGCAGGTCATGCCGTTTGCCGATTTCAAAGTCGTTCGGATCGTGAGCCGGGGTGACTTTCACTACGCCGGTGCCGAATTCTGGATCGACATAGCTGTCGCTGACAATCGGAATCTCGCGCTCTAGAATAGGAAGAATGACCGTCCGACCGACCAGTTTCTTGTAGCGGCTGTCCTTGGGCGACACCGCCAGAGCAGTATCGCCTAACATAGTCTCCGGCCGGGTGGTCGCTACGGTTAGGTATTCGTCGGAGCCTTTCACCTTATAGCGGATGTACCACAGGAAGCTTTTGAAGGTCTCGTGTTCGACTTCATCGTCGGAGAGCGAAGTTCGACACGACGGGCACCAGTTCACTATCCGATGGCCGCGGTAGATCAATCCCTTGTTGTACAGGTGTACGAAGACTTCGGCTACCGCACGGGAGAGGCCTTCATCGAGAGTAAAGCGAGTCCGCTCCCAGTCGCAACTGCTGCCGATCCGGCGCAGTTGACCCAGGATAATGTCTTTGTTGCGGTAGGCCCATTCTCTGGTTTTCTCGACGAACTTCTCGCGGCCCAACTCCCGTCGGGTCGTGCCTTCTTTGGCCAGCCGTTTCTCTACAATTACCTGGGTGGCAATTCCGGCATGGTCCGATCCGGGCAGCCACTCGGCTTCGTACCCTTCCATGCGGTGCTTGCGAATGAGAATGTCCTGGATAGCATTGTTTAGAGCGTGTCCCAGGTGGAGGACGTCGGTTACATTAGGCGGGGGGATGACAATAGAGTAAGCTTTCTTACGTGATTTGGGGGAGCCGTGAAAATACCGGGCCTCGATCCACTTCCGGTAAATACGTTCTTCAACTTCCGCCGGGGAGTAAGCCGCAGATTTCTTCTCTTTGTTGTCAGTGTCGCTCATAAACATTCCGTCCGTCGGTTTCAGCCACCCGAAGGTTGGCATCGTCCGGATTAAAGCCTTGCATTTTACCGGCGAGGCCCCACCTTGTCAAGCGCTGAAACCCCGGCAACAGAAAGCCGGTCAAACGCTTAGTAGAGGATAGTATCGGCAGCTATGTCTGAACTCAAAGCCCGCGCTCTCGACCCTGGGCTGACCCCATTCGAGAGACTCTGTAATGTAATGGCTATTCTGAGGTCATCTGAGGGGTGTAACTGGGATCGCGCCCAAAACCACCAGACCCTCCTGCCTTACCTGATAGAAGAGGCTTATGAAGTCGTGGAGGCGGTCGAGTCCGGAGATTACGACGCGCTCAAGGAGGAGCTTGGAGATATCCTGTTGCAGGTAGTATTCCACGCTCAATTAGCCAAAGAGGCCGGGACGTTTGGCATTGATGATAGCGTCCAAGCCGTGATCACGAAGCTGATCGAGCGTCACCCTCACGTGTTCGGAGAGAGGAAGGACCTCCAACCCAGCGAAGTCCGAGATCAGTGGGAGAAGATCAAGACCGATTCGGGCGAGAAGCCGTCGGTTTTGGCCGGGCTGCCTCGCACTATGCCCGCACTGACTACGGCCTTTCGATTGGGTGAGAAAGCCGCCGGAGTCGGTTTCGACTGGAAGTGCTCCTCTGACGCATTGGAAAAAGTAGGCGAGGAGTTAGCGGAAGTGCGCGCAGCGCTTGGCGAAAACAGCCCTGATCGAGCAGGGCGGCTCGCCGGCGAGATCGGCGATTTGTTGTTTGCCGTGGCATCGGTGGCGCGCCTGGAGGGGATCGACCCCGAAACAGCCCTGCGGGCGGCGCTTCGGAAGTTTCGAGAGAGGTTTGAGAGTCTTGAAGTCGAGTTAACTGCTGGTGGCCGCCGGTTTGATGACTTCACTTTGGAGCAAATGGAAGAGGTTTGGCAGCGCATTAAGAAGCAACCCCGGTGAACCTCCGTGGCATCTTGATATCACAAGGTTGCTATCTCGTTGCCATATTGAGAGATAAGATGCACTAAACGGGACTTTAGCGACCCCGTTTTTATTGAATTTTAGCTTGCGTCTGGATGATCAGGGCAACTAATTGGACCAGTTTTTTGAGAAACTTGCTGTGCTAAACACAGCTGACAATAGATGCATGAAGGAACTGTTGGACAAGGAAAGTCTGATTGGGTCGGTATCACCGCCCCAGGGAGGCCGCCTATGATACAAGATTCTTGACGGTTTTTGGCCGTCTCTCCGCCGGATGGGCAGCGACGTCGGCGGAGTTGGGTTCGCTGCAAGCGTTTTGGAGAACTAACATCTTTTAATATGAGGAATACAAAATGAAGAAAGTGGTAATTGCAATCCTGGGTTTGCTGACTTTGGCTGCGGCCAGTTCGTTTGCCACCCAGACCCGCACCCTGGTCATGGGCGAAAACGACATGATCATGGTCGACGACTACAACATTTTCAGGTTCCCCGGACGGGTGAACAACTACCCCAACCTGGCTATGGGCGAATTCGCTGACGAGAGCATGTACAACTTCGGCATCACTTGGCAGTTTAATGAGGAGAACCCGTGGGTATTGGGCACGTTCGTTTCATACTACCCGCAGTTCGGGCCGGTCAATTTCGACGGCTTTGACATGGCCGATTTTGACTACTACGGCTATCCCTGGTTCAACTACTGGTATGAGTACGATGCGGCTCCGGGCAACGTTGATGAACTCAGCAGTGACTACCCGCGGCGCATGCATATTATCTACGGCCGCAAGCTGGGCGGACATAACTTCGGTTTCAGCGCCGAGGTTGTGCGGGCCAGCTGGGAAGCACAAGAAGATTCCGGTGCGGTCTGGTCGGATGACATTAATCCCAAGCAGTCGTTTAATCAGTACACTTTCGGTCTCGGCCTGACCGAGGGGACATCCGGCAAGTGGGACATCGGTCTGAGTTTCATGACCGGCAGCTGGACTAACGAAGCCCCTAATGGCGATAAGATCAACGAACCGAGCGGTTTCATGGACTTATCGCTTAACGGTCGTTACTTCTGGGTGCGCAACCCTAAGGTCACGCTAGTCCCGCACGCCATGATCGGCACAGGCAAACGTGGGGTGGAATACTTAGGTGATCCCGACAATGCCGATGACAATATCAAGGCTGAATGGTCGGGCATGATGTTCGACCTCGGTATGGGTATGAATTACAGCCCCGCACCCAACATACTTGCTGTAGTTGACTTTGGTTTTTCCCGCGAAAGTCAGAAGGGCAAATTTAGCGGTGACGGCCTGGATGACGACGAAAAGGGCGAGCACAAGCAAAGCTACTTTGTGTTCCCGTACATGAAACTCGGCTTCGAAGGCGAAGTGTTCAACTGGATGGATATCCGCGCCGGCGGTTACACTACGCTGTGGTCCAATGTCGAGAAGATCGAGTCCGATTTCGTGGTCGACCAGAAGTGGAACACCCCTTCTATGGACACCTACTTCGGCTTCGGCTTCAATTGGGGTAAGCTGTATCTGGATACTTACACTGATCCGGAACTCCTTCTCAAGGGGTTTGATTTCATTTCCGGTAGTGGAAACGAGGATTACGGATACAACATGAACTGGATGGTCTCGATGGTTTACGAGATGTTCTAAAGGCACCCTCCTTTCTCTAAAGACGAAAAGCCCGGCTCAAGAGCGAGCCGGGTTTTTCATTTGGTCGGTTGGGCAGAATGTTGTGCTGTCAGGCGTCTCGGCCTGACAGCTATTCGACAATCGCTTGGTGTCGGGCAGAGACGCCCGACACTACATCGAATCGGCGGGTTCGAAGCGGACCCGCGCTACTGTTTGAGGAAGTTCTGCATAAGTTGACAGCTGAGCTGCTTCATCTGGTCTGCTTGAGCCGTATATGAAGAGACAATCTGCTCTTTGGTCTTGCCTTCATCCGACAGTTCCTGAGTGTATTCATCGCACCAGAGAGGGATTTCTTCGGTGCGCGGTTCAATGTGGAACTGAATACCCACCGCATTCCCTTTGCGAAAGGCTTGGTTGCGGCAGGTCTCGCCCGTAGCAAGAAGGGTAGCGCCGAATGGAATCTGGAAAGTATCAGCGTGCCAGTGGAAGACGTCGAACTCGCGAGGCAGCCCGGCAAACAGCTTGTCTTTGGTTCCTTCATCAGCGAGAGTAGCTTTATAGATGCCGATTTCCCGGACCGGGTTTCTGCTCACGTCGGCCCCCAGCACTCGTGCCAGAAACTGGCCGCCAAAACAGATGCCGAAAAACGGCAGATCGTGTTTCACTGCGTCGGCGACAAACGCAAACAACCGCTTCAGATACTCATGCTGGAGATAATCTCGCACCGATATCGGGGTACCCAGCACGACGGCGGCTTCAATATCAGTCGGTTTCGGCAGTGCTTCGCCGAGGTACGTGCGGACAACGTTGTAGGAAGCGTTGTTTTCCTGAAGATAATCGGCCAGATGGCCGGGCGACTCCAGCTCCCAGTTTTGAACGATACATACCGGTTTCATGGCTCAGGCTAACAACTCACGGACAAACTGTGGCAGCACAAATGATGCGCGGTGAATCTCATCGTTATAGTAGCGCGTGACCGGCTTGATCTTATCA
>Ga0315278_10005799_pt1 | contig 11200 bp, 11 predicted proteins | sample YL17G06_0_MG_FD_203880 | JGI IMG/M metagenome (GOLD analysis project Ga0315278, IMG submission 203880) | Sediment microbial communities from Yellowstone Lake, YNP, Wyoming, USA - YL17G06_0 | ecosystem: Environmental > Aquatic > Freshwater > Lake > Sediment | place: USA: Wyoming | collected... | reverse complement strand
ACAAGGACGGCACCAAGAACTGCGGCTACTGCCACAAGCCGCCGCATGCCGTCCGTGGGCCGTGCCAGAACTGCCACAGCATCGACAGCTGGACCGGCGGCAAGAACTTCGCGCACCCCGGCGGGCCGCTGACCGGCAAGCATGGGCAGGTCACGTGCCAGACGTGCCACACCAAGGGCGTCTCGGTGAAGCCCGACGGCTGCATCAACTGCCACGGCGATCAGCACAACGGCCTGACTGCCTGCGACGCTTGCCACACGACCCAGAACTGGGCCCCGTCGAAGTTCTCGCACCCGCAAGAGGGCGAACACGTCCCGGCCGGGGAAGTCCCGCTCCAGTGCAACGACTGCCACACCGCCGGGTTCGGCCAGCCGGCCAGTTGCCCGTGCCACGGGGGCAGTGCTCCCAGCGGTGGCGGGTGATCGCCGACTGAGTCACTCCTCCCAGCCGTGGAACGCCTCGCTCTCTTCGACATCGACTGCACGCTGATCGACGCCCACGGCGCCGGCGGGCGTGCCATCATGCGCGCCATCAAAGACGTGTACGGCGTCGAGGGCGAGCTCGGCGACTACAGCTTCCACGGCCGCACCGACCCCGGCATCGTCCGCGACCTCGCGGACCTGTGGGGCGCCGGCGACCCCGAAGCGCTCGTCGGCCGCTACGAAGGCGAGACGCAGCCGCAGGTCGTGCACGATCTGGCCGAGCGGCTCGGCACGCCCGACGACCTCATCGACGCGCTTGTGGACCAGTGCGTGGCGCGCTACGTGGAGCTCATCGAGGAAGAGGTCGGCAGGGTGCGCATCGAGGTGCTGCCCGGCGTCAAGGAGCTGGTCACGGCGCTGGCCGCCGACCGGCGTGTGCTCGTCGGGCTGCTTACCGGCAACGTCGCGGAGGGCGCTCAGATCAAGCTGGCGCCCACCGGGCTGTACTCTCTCTTCCAGGTGGCGGCCTACGGCTCCGACTCGGCGCTGCGTGCGGAGCTGCCCCCGGTCGCCGTGGCCCGCGCCGAGAAGCTCACCGGCCGGCACTTCGCCGGCAAGGAGATCACGGTGATCGGCGACACGCCGGCCGACATCGAGTGCGGCGCCGGTCTGGGCGTGAAAACGATCGCCGTGGCGACCGGGCGGCACAGCCTGGACGAGCTCGTCGCTCACGAGCCGGACTACCTCTTCACCGACATGAGCGACTGGCGGGCGGTGTACGAGGCCATTCTGGCCTGAACCTCGTCCAGATTGTGAACTGCGATGCGAGCTTTGGTTAGGGTCGTTCGCCATCTTGTTTGGCCGCGCCGCGCCGGGCAACAACCACGGTGAGACTGCCGACGACCAACCGGCCCCCCGGTCGTGGCAGTCGAGACGGCCGGCGGGCGCGGTACCCCCACGGTATCGCCCCGCCGGCCGATTGCTGCCGGCGCCGGCGTCGTCGTGGCGATCGCGGCCGGTCAGCCGAAGCGGACCGGCGAGAGCGGCGTGAGGTCGAGCGACGGAGGGCGACCGCCGGCCAACTCGGCGACCAGCTTGCCGGTGACCGGCCCCAGGGTGAGGCCGAGCATGCAGTGGCCGGTGGCCAGGATCACGCGCTCGCGCCGCGGCACGCGCCCGACGACCGGCAGGCCGTCGGGCGTCACCGGCCGCGGCCCCCGCCAGATCTGCCGCACCGGCGCATCGTCGGGTATGCCCATCACGCGTAGGGCCACGCGCCGCAGCCCAGCAACGCGCTTGCGACGGATCGTCATGTCCCAGCCCGAGAGCTCGAGCGTGCTGCCGAGGCGCAGGGCGTCGCCCAGCGGGGTGAGCATGCAGCGGGCTTCGCCCAGGTACAGCGGGAGCTCGGGGAAGTCGGCCGGGCGGTCGACGTCCACGCTGTAGCCCTTGGCCGGCTCGATGGGGAGCGCCAGCCCCAGGCCTTTCGCGAGGGCCGGCGTCCAGGCGCCGGCCGCCAGCACGACCTGGTCGGCGATGAAGTCGCCGCGGGTCGTGACTACCCTGACGGCGCCTCGCCCCGCCGGCTCGAGGGCTATGGCCTCGGTGCCGCGGCGCACCTCCGCGCCGGAGGCGGCGGCCTTGTCGGCCACGGCGCGCGTGAAGAGCGCCGGGTCCAAGTGCCCGTCGTCGGGGAAGAAGAGGCCGCCGGCGAGCTCCCCGCGAAGGCCGGGGAAGCGGGCGCGCACGTCGGCGGGGCCGAGCACGTCCGCGCGGACGCCAAGCCCGCGCGCCACTTCAGCCTCTTCTACCGCTTCGTCCATGGCCGCCGGTGACTCGTAGGCCTGGACGATGCCGTCGTGGTGGTACAGCCAGCGTTCGCCGCCCTCGTGGGCGAGCGCGTCGTGCAGGTCGGCGCTCGCCGCATGCAGGGAGGACAGCACGGGTGCGGCGGCCCGCACTCTCGCCGGCGTCGCCGCGCTGCGGTAGAGCCAGAGCCAGCGCAGAAGCGCTCCTCTGGGGCGCGGGGCGATATAGAAGGGGCTCGCGCTGTCGAGCATCCAGCGCAGCCCCTGGCCCAGCGCGCCGGGCGCGGCCAGGGGCGTGACTTCGCTGGGCACGAGAAGGCCGCAGTTCGCGTGGGCTCCGCAGACCGGCGGGCAGACCTCGGCCTCCTTCTCGATCAGCGTCACCGACGCGCCGTCCGCGGCCAGAGCCTGGGCGGCGCACGCCCCTACGGGCCCGCCGCCCACCACAAGGACGTCGCTTCGTGCGTTCATCTTCCCCTCCCTCAGCCTGCGTGTGGCCCCCATGCTAACGAAGTTCTAACATCGGGGCGCTAGACTCGGGCGCTGGCTGCAAACCTATACGGCGGTGACGATGGCCAGAGAGCGCGTGCTCGTCGTGGACGACGAGCGAGACATCCTCGAGCTCGTCAAGTACAACCTCGACAAAGAGGGCTACCAGGTCACCGTGGTCGCGACCGGTGAGGACGCCCTTGCCGCGGCGCGCACCAAGACGCCCGACATCGTGATCCTCGACCTCATGCTTCCCGGCGTGGACGGCCTGGAGGTCTGCCGGCGTCTCAAGGGCGATCCCAAGACGCGCAACATCCCCATCGTGATGCTCACCGCCAAGGGCGACGAGGCCGACGTGGTCACGGGCCTGGAGCTCGGCGCTTCGGACTACGTCACCAAGCCGTTCAGCCCGCGGGTGCTCACGGCGCGCATCCGCGCCGTGCTGCGCCGCGGCAACGAGGCAGAAGACGACGAGGCGACGATCCGCATCAAGGACCTGACCATCCGCCCCGGTCGGCACCAGGTGCTGGTCAAGGATAGGCCCGTCGAGCTCACGGCCACGGAGTTCCGCATCCTGCGGTATCTGGCAAAGCGTCCCGGATGGGTGTTCACCAGGCAGCAGATCGTCGATGCCGCCCAAGGGGATGACGTAGTCGTCACCGACCGTTTCGTCACCGACCGTTCGGTCGATGTGCACATCGTGTCGCTGCGCCGCAAGCTCGGCTGCGGGGGCGCTTACATCGAGACCGTGCGCGGCGTCGGCTACCGGCTGCAGGACGCGTGACCGGTGCGTAGGCCCCGGCTCTTCTGGCGCATCTACGCGACGTATCTCGTCGTGATCGTGCTCTGCACGGCCGCGGTCGGCTTCTATGCCGTGCGCTCCGCGCGCAGCTTCTACGTGCAGCACACGGAGAGCGAGCTGCAGGCCCGCGCGCAGCTCGTGCGCGAACAGGTCGCCATGCAGATCGGCACGCAGACGGCGGCGCAGCTCGAGACGCTCGTGCGCCGCCTGGGCGCCGCCTCGAACACGCGCATCACCTTGATCTCCGGGGGGCAGCCGGGCGCGCCCGTCGGCGCCGTGCTGGCCGACTCCGAGGCGGTCCCCGGCCAGATGGAGAACCACAGCGATCGCCCGGAGTTCAAGGAGGCGCTGCAGGGCCGCACGGGCGTCTCGATCCGTCACAGCTCCACGCTGGGCGAAGACATGATGTATGTGGCCGTGCCGATCACCGAAGACGGGCGGGTGGTGGCCGTCGTTCGCGCGGCGATCCCACTCACGACCGTCAACCATGCTCTGGACGACCTCTACTGGCGCATCGGCCTGAGCGCGCTCCTCGTCGCCGTGCTGGCGGCCGTGATCGGCCTCTACGTCTCGCGGCGCATCAGCAGGCAGATGGGCGAGATCAAGGAGGGCGCCGAGCGTCTGGCCGGCGGCGACTTCGCGCACAAGCTGTTTGTGCCGCGCACCGAGGAGTTCGCGGCCGTCGCCGAGAGTTTGAATCACATGGCCGAAGAGCTCGACGACAAGATCGGCACCCTCACCCGCGAGCGCAACGAGCGCGAGGCCGTCCTCTCAAGCATGGTCGAGGGCGTGCTGGCCGTCGACCTCGACGAGCGCATCATCGCGGTCAATGCGGCGGCGGCCGACCTCATCGACGTGGAGCCCGCCGCGGCCGAGGGCCGCACCATCCAGGAGGTCCTGCGTAACCCCGACCTGCAGCGCGTCGTAGCGCAGACGCTGTCTGGGCACGAGCCGGTGGAGGCGGACATCGTGATGCGTGTGGGCTCCGAAGACCGCTATCTGCAAGCCAACGGTACGCTGTTGCGCGCAGGCGACGACGACGAAAGCCCCGTCGGTGCCGTCGTCGTCCTCAACGACGTCACCCGCCTCAAGCGGCTGGAGGCGGTGCGCCGCGATTTCGTCGCCAACGTGTCGCACGAGCTCAAGACGCCGGTCACCTCGATCAAGGGCTTCGCCGAGACTCTCGAAGACGGCGCCCTCGACGATCCCGACGCGTCGCGCCGCTTCGTGCGCATCATCGCCGGCCAGGCCGACCGGCTGAACTCCATCATCGGCGATCTCCTCGCGCTGTCCACGCTCGAGCAGCGCGAGAACGAGCCGCGCCTCACCCTCGAGGAGGCCGACGTGTGCGACGTGGTGAGGGTGGCGGTCGAGGTCTGCGAGCCCAAAGCGCAGGTCAAGGGCATCGTCATCGCCGTCTCGTGCACGAGCTGCGTGCTCGCCGCCGTGAACCCCCCGCTCCTCGAGCAGGCCGTCGTCAATCTCGTCGACAACGCCGTCAAGTACAGCCCCGAAGGCAGCACTGTCGAGGTGGCCCTGGTCGAAGCCGCGGATGAGATCGTCATCGTCGTGAGCGACCAGGGACCCGGCGTGCCGCGCGAGCATCTGCCGCGGCTGTTTGAGCGCTTCTACCGCGTCGACAAGGCCCGCAGCCGCGATCTCGGCGGCACGGGCCTCGGGCTGGCGATCGTCAAACACATCGCCCAGGCGCACGGCGGACGCGTGTCCGTCGACAGTCGCCTGGGCGAGGGCAGCACCTTCCGCATCCACCTGCCGCGCGCCTGACCGGGCCTGGCAGGTCGAAGTAGGGCGCTCCAAAGGCCTGTCCAGCAGGAGTTGAGGCCCGCTGCACTCCCCCACCGTAGCTGAATTGGTAGATGGTCAAAAAGACCGGACAGGCCGCACCCTACACGAGTTGTCCTTGACGTAGCGCTCCTGCCTGCCGTCGTCGAACCACTGCCACCACGCGGAGCCCGCATCGGCCTCGGACGAACTCCAGTAGGCGTCGGACTCAAAGCCACCGATGATGACCCGGTTCACGTACAGTTTGTTCAGTTCATCCTTGCTGGGCTGATACCAGTCGCCATAGCCGCCACCGTCGTAGGCTCGCGCCAAGCCCGCCGCATAACTGGTAGCAGTCGCTCCTTGTACTGCAATGATCTTGTTGGTATTGGCCAATCCCGTGCCTAGGGTTGTTGCTGTTGCCTCAGTGACGATGGAACTGCCGTTCCACCATGGGATATCGTCGCTTTCGTCAGCGGTAGCAGCGATCAACCCGTGTGTTTCTCCGGCTACGTATCCAGGGTCGCCAGGTTGAAGGATGTAGGCTACTTTGCCGCCTTGGTAGGAATCGCCGATCGCGAGGTCGCCGGTCAAGACCTTGAACGTGAGGCTCCTGCTCCAGGCGCCGGCACCGCCGGCGCCGCCGGCGCGGACCTTCCAGGTGAGACTGACGTCCTTGGTCAGCGCCGTGTTGCTCGTCCACGATAGCTTGGTGATGCCGGTCTTCTTGAGCAGCATCTCGCCACCGTCGTAGACGCGCAGCTCGTACTTGGCGGCGCCGCGCGCCTTGCTCCAGGTGAAGGTCGGCGTGGTGGTGGCGATGGAGCCCCTGGGCGCCTTGGCCGTGGGCGTGCCCGGCTTGGCGCTCTTGCCCATGCCCTCATGGTCGGCGGCCAGGACAGTGCCGGCGAGGATCGCGGCGGTCAGCAGCGCCAGCAGGAGAGTCATCGTCAGCGCCCGCAGCGAACGCCCTTTTCGCCGCTTGCAGGTGGTCCCCATTGCGTCCTCCTCCATGGCGGTGGGCCGGGATGTGAACCCAGTATTGCGCGGGCGACGACGGAGCGCAACGCGGGCGCACGTCCGCTCTCGGGACTGGGGAGGCGGATCCGCTCGCTGCGGCGCGGCCAAGGGGCGTCGCCAAACATGGGCTGTGTGCAGAGGGTTACTGGTGGCGAGGGTCAGAAGTGAACTGACGACACCACGGTCTTCAGTCGACCCTGACCGTGCCTGTGGTGCCGCTCTAGCCTCCACGCAGACCCATACAGGGCCACAATCTCGACTGTCTCTGATGGGCATGTTGACAAGTTCGTTGGCAAGGAGGGGGCGCGTGACCTTTCCCTCGTGACGATCTGGCACGAGCAGAGGCCCGCTGCCCTCACGGGTGGCGGGCCTCTGCATGAGGCGAACGGTCCGGACCCGGCCGCCGGGCGTCCGGTCCGCTGCCGTCCGGGCGTGCGGACAGGCCGACCATGCTTCTGAGGCCGTCCCGCGTCGCCCTCTACCTCACCCTGATGAGCCGGTGGCCGTACCCGACGCGCTCGTAGGCTGACGTGCCATCAATCCATGTGAACATCTTGTACATGCCGCGGTGTTTGGGCGTCCACGTCCAGCTGTAGGTGCCTGTGGCGCTGAGGGGCCGTCTGCTGGCTACATTGCGGAGCCACTTCCAATCGCCGGCCACGCGCACGTGGACCTCGAACCAGTGCCTCGCCCCGACCAAGTCCTTGGGCGTCACCCAGGCCTTCGCCGTGACGCTCCTCCCGAGTCTCAGCGTCCCGTCAACGGGACCGCGAAGGCGCCACCTGAGGGTCGGCGTCGGCAGATCGACCGCCGGTCCGTCAAAGGCGGGCATGACGACCGGCGGACCGGCGCGGCCCTGCGAGATGGCGCGGACCGTCCTGCGTTTCCATATCACTCGCTTGTCAAGATACTGACGGAAGCTACCGCTGTTTAGTGTCCTGAAGTGGGCGAGGTCGGTGAAGGCGGTCGCGTCGGGCGCCTTGCCCTGGAAGTAGACGGTGACGAAGCGGAGCGGCACCCAGGGGATATGCAGACCGCCGCTGACGGACCAGTGCCGGGTGAACCCCCAGTAGCGGACCTCCAGAGTCAGCGTGGGCTTCACCACCTCCGGGTGCGGCACCGTCATGCCCTTGTGGCAGGTCGTGCAGTGGGTGACGCCGACCACCAGAGGCGCGTGCGCCGCTGGAGCGCCGCCGGTCGGCGGCACGGCGGTGTGGCAGGTGCAGCCGTCGGCCGCCAGCGCCGGAGCCGCGCCGATGCCAAGGGCGGCAGTAGCGGCCAGACACAGAACAACGGCCAGAACGATCTTGCGTCTCATGTCTCCCTCCTTGTTGCCCCCGGTTCGCGTACGCTGCTGTGACCCTCCCATGGGTTCGCCATCCGCGCCGCCGACGAGATGGTGGCGGGGGGAAGAGCGGTGAGTGGTTCAAATGCACGCGCCGGGTCGTTGCATAGGCAACCCTGTGTGCCACTTCCCCCTTGGCCCCTCGGCTCCCGAGGGACCGGTCCCTGGAAAGCACGCAGACCGGCCCGCGGGCCGCTCTCACCAGTGGCTCCCCGCCGGACTGCGGCGGCCGCAGTGGTACGTTCGGCAGATCTCAGCCTCCCGTGTGCAGTGCTGCACTTCTGAGGAGTCTCGCATGGGAATCGTGTACTCCCTTGCGTTGACGATTACAAGCGTTTGTCGCGTCGGGAGTTGACTGAGCCGGACTCTTGGCTGACCACAGCAGTTCGAGCCCGGACGGCCCGACGCCGAGATCGTAAGGCCGCCACACGTGCGCGAACACGATCGTGTATCGCGTGCAGGCGCGAATGCGAGCCTAGGCGCTACCCCTGCCACGCAGTCGGCACGCTCCGCCCGAGGCTGCAGCTGAGGGTCTGTCGGCGGAGGCGGCCTGCTCCCGCGAGGGACTCTCTTCCGGTGCGCTTTGCGTCCAGACGCCGCGCCGGCGGTTCGTGAGCGTGACCACGAGGATCATCACGTGACAAACGAGCCTACTCCCTCCATAGGATGGGCGAGGCTCGGCGGAATACCATTCGGTCGGCCCCCGACGAATCATCGAGGTGATTACGCGCATTACCATGACCGCCCGAGGCTGATCAGCCGGGCTTGACCACGATCAAGCATCCGCGGTCTGCGCAGCGGGTACCTTCTGGGCGAGCAACCAACGACAGGAGACCCCATGCAGACCATCACCGCGGACCAGATCCCGGTCGCCGACAACCCCCACGGCGTGGACGTGCGGCACCTCTACAAGACCAAGGACGTCGTGGTGTCGCAGATCACGCTGCAGCCCGGCGAGATCGTGAAGCCGCACAAGGCGCCCGTGGACGCCTTCTTCTTCGTCCTCGAGGGCACGCCGTCCGTGGAGATCGAGGGCGAGACCATCGCGGCCGCGGCAGGCACGCTCATCCCCAGCAGCGCCGGCCACCTGCACAGCATCCGCAACGAGAGCGACGGCCTGGTGCGCTTCCTCGTCGTCAAGACGCCCAACCCGGCCGCCTGACGGCCGCGGGGGCAACCTTCCGCGCTCCAGATCCGCGACGCGCGGGTGCTTGGCCCGAAGGCCACGGCAGGATCTTCTTCATGCGGCTCCTCTCGCCTTCTGGGTCGGGCTTGTCGCCGCGGCGGTATGGAGCCGCGTTGCTCACCTCTGCCCCGGCATCATTCAGGGCGTGCATCCGCCGTCACTGGCCGAGCAGCGTGACGATGCGGGCGCGATCGGCGTTCTCGAAGGCGTCGTGGGACAGCCGGAGCTTGGCCGTCCCCGGCAGATCCAGGTAGAGGGCGCGGGCGACGTTCAGGGTGCGCTCGGGGTGCGCGTCCCAGTCGAGCACGACGGCGGCGTCGCGCAGATCGCGCCCGAGACGAGATGCCGGGTCGAAGCGCGGCAGCCAGGCCTCGAGGTGCCGGGTTGCGGCGAAGAAGTCGCGCTTGCTGTTGTTGCAGCCGGGATGCGAGGCGACCAGGTTCTCGATGCCGTTGTCCGGCCAGCGCGCCCAGGGCACGACGTGGTCGACGTCGGTGGCGCTCCGCAGGCCGCCGCCGCAATAGAAGCAGCGGTCGCCCTGCAGCTGACTGATGCATCCGGCTGGGCCTCTTGCTGTGCCTCACACGCATGACACGAGTCCGCGCGGCCGCTGCAAGTCCTGTTGTAACGCGGCATCGGCCACAGGCATCATTGTGTCCATCGGGCGTGCTACTGTCCAAGACGACGCCGGCGGGCCATCTCTCGGCGTGCATGTCACCAGTCTGAGGCCGACGCGCTCGTTGTCCGGCAAGGCCCAGCGCACCGTGTCGGTCGGATACAGTGAGGGGAGGCCGGTGGCCAGACCACCAGCCTCCCGCGGGACCTGGGGGGAGCAATGAGCGACGACTTCGCATTCTGCATCAGCTCGGAGACTCTACAGATGTCCGATCCCGAGCGGATGCCCCCTGATGCTCTGGCGGACATGCGCAGCGCTCTTGACGAGCTGGGCGGCCCTTCTGGTTCGGTGAGCTTCGAGCACGGCTGCATGGGCTATGGCGCTTCGCTCGAGACTGTGATCGCCGTTGTCACGGGTCTGCTGGCCGCTGGACCGCTGATCGAACAGAACCTTCGGGCCATGGAGCGTATCGGCTCCCGCGTTAGACGCGTTCTGCGCAAGCTGCGCGAGCACGGCTCGGTCTTGGTGTCCGAGCCTGTCGCTCTGTCGATGGTGATGAACGAGATGCAGGGACGGGGAATCTCCTTGGCCAGCGCGAGGCTGATCGCCTCTCACGTCATCCCGGTCGCCAACTACTCGGTTCCGCCCGAGGCCATTGGCAGCTTCCGCGCCCACCCCGAGCGGTACTACCTCTTCGTCTTGCAGGATGACAGGGACGACACCTACCTCGTGATCTGTCGCTCCACAGGCGCGATCGAAGACCTCCGGCGTTTGCCGACCGGCAACTACATGGAGTACGCGGGAATCAAGACCGAGCCGGCCGGGGACGACTAGCCATTCCCATCGAGTCGCAGAGGGCCTGTGCCCTGCGACTCAAAATCACCCGACTGGTCGCTATAGCTGGGGACCAGGACTCGCCCCTGGGCAGTTTGACCATCGATCGTCTCGACTGACAGGTCCCCACCTTCGCTGTCGATGATCGTGCTGCTCGCATCGCTGCCGAGCACGTGACCGCTCCAGGACAGCAAAGTGCCTCTTGTCGTCACGTCAATCCACGCGCGAGCGAATCTGACCTCGACGCCACCGAGTGACAGCTTCTTCAGCGTCAATCGCATCTGCATACTCCTTCCGCCAGGACGTGGGCAGCATCAACTTGGGATCCATCGTATACCCCTAGGGTAAAGGACGGACTTGAATCGCTCGCCTCATTGCTGTAAGTTCTATTTACCCCATCGGTAAAGCATCTGCCCTGAGAGGTCTGCGTGGAGATCGCCTTCCGGACCCGCAAGCTCAAACGCCAGTACGAGCTCTCCGCTGACGCGATCCGGGCATACGGAGACGAAGTCGGTCGAAAGTACATCGCCAGAATCAACCTCATGAGGCAGGCAAGCGACGTCAAGGAGCTTCGGCGGTTGCCCGGACTGCGGTGTCACCCGCTCAAGGGGGATCGGGTGGGCCAATGGGCAGTGACGCTGACAGGCTTCCACAGATTGATCTTCACACTGGAAGGCGATCGACTTGAGATCGTGATGATCGAGGAGGTGAGCAGGCACTATGACGATTGAAGCAGGCATCCACTCCGATCTGGCCATCCCACCCGGCGAGTACCTCGAGGAGGTCATCGCCGAGCTGGATATGAGCAAGGACGAGCTGGCCCGTCGCATGCGCCGGCCCGCAGCGAAGCTCAGCGCCGTGTTCAAGGGCCAGAAGGCCATCACTCCAGACACGGC
>Ga0315278_10005798_pt1 | contig 11201 bp, 12 predicted proteins | sample YL17G06_0_MG_FD_203880 | JGI IMG/M metagenome (GOLD analysis project Ga0315278, IMG submission 203880) | Sediment microbial communities from Yellowstone Lake, YNP, Wyoming, USA - YL17G06_0 | ecosystem: Environmental > Aquatic > Freshwater > Lake > Sediment | place: USA: Wyoming | collected... | reverse complement strand
AAGCGCGCAGATTACCCCCGGAAGTGTTTCATGATGAGGAAAAAAGCCGAAGAAGGGAGTCGAACCCTTAACCCCCGCTTTACGAAAGCGGTGCTCTGCCATTGAGCTACTTCGGCCTATCCGGCGGCCTTCATTCCGTCCGCCGCTGCCGCCAGAATACGCGACGGCCCCGCCCATTTCAAGCGATGGTCCTGCGCCAATCCGCCCACGCCCGACCCATCGTCCTGCACACGCACCGACAGCACATGCTCGCCCCTCACCTGCGCCGGCGCCCGCCCTTCCGCCCTCGATCAACCCCCGCATGGCGATGCTCGCGCCCCCGGTCTTTCTTCGCTTTCTCTTTCTTGCCCTTAGCGGGAACTTTTGACGCGTCTCCGCCACGGCCCAGAAGCTCTGCCACCGCAAGATTCAGCTCGCGACGTGGCACGTCGACACTGACCACGATCACCCTGGCCACGTCTCCGATCCCGATCCGCTGCCCCGTGCGCTGCCCACGCACCATGCCGCTTCGTTCGTCCACATCCCACCAGTCATCCATCAGGTCTTCGTACCGAATAAGCCCGTCGATCAGGTAATCCTGGATCTGCACGAAAATGCCGAAGTTCGTGATCCCCGTCACGACCCCCGTGAACACCTCCCCCACCCGTTCCTTCAGCAGCTCCAGGATCTTCACCTGACGCAGCTCACGCTCCGCGTCGTCGGCTCGGCGCTCCGTGAAGCTGATGTGCCGCCCGATCTCCACCAACTGCTCGTAGGACGGAACGCCTTTCAACTCCACTTTCTTCCTGCGATGGTGCGCCGCATCCCCGGCGTCCCGTGCCTTGATGTAGCCGTCCAGCAGACGATGGATCATCAGGTCCGCATAGCGCCGAATGGGCGACGTGAAATGACAGTACTGCGCGCTCGCCAACGCGTAGTGCCCGATCGCTTCGGGCGAATACTCGGCGCGGCTCAGGCTCTTGAGCACCGCGAGGTTCACCGCGTGGCTCTCCGGCCTCCCCCTTGCCGCCGCGAGCAGCGACTGAATCGCCTTGTGGTCCAACTCCTTGGGCATGCGATACCCCGCCACTTCCACGAAATGCCTCAGCCGCTCCGAGCTGTCGACTTCCGGACCAGGGTGGATCCGCCGCATGAACGGAACGTCCAGAGAATCCAGCAGCCGCGCAACCGCCTCGTTGGCCTCCACCATGAACATCTCGATCAGCGTGTGCGTGAAGCTCTGATCCTCGGCCTTCGTGCCCACCACTTTGCCGTTCTCGTCCATCACCAGATCCACTTCCGGTAATTCCAGCACGATCTGACCCTGGACCAGCCGACGCTTCTGAATCCGCTTCGCCAGCGCGCTCATCTGGTCAAGCAGGCTTACGACCTTGACGCCATAGTCCGACAGCTTCCGCGAACCGTCGGGATGCGGAATCTCCTCAGAACGGTCGATGATCGCCTGAGCTTCACGGTAACGCAGGCGCACCGCCGATCGGATGATCGTGTTCGCAAACCGCACGCCCGCGGGCTTCGCGGCTTCGTCAAAGGTGATAAAAACGCTCTTGCACAGACGCGGCACGCCCGCCTGAAGCGAGCACACCCCGTTGCTGAGCACCTCCGGCAGCATCGGGATCACATATCCCGGAAAATAGCAGCTATTCCCTCGCTCCTGCGATTCCACATCCAGCGGCGTGGCATCGGGAACGAAGTACGACACGTCCGCAATGTGTACCCCAAGCTCCCAAAGACCGCTCTCACGCCGACGCAGGCTGATCGCATCGTCATAGTCCTTCGCGTCGTCAGGATCGATCGTGCAGATCACCTCTTCCGACAGGTCATACCGGTCCGACCAGTCCTCGCCTCGGCTGAACCGCTCGATCGCGCGCCGGGCCTGCGACAGAACCTCCTCCGGGAACTCCTCAGGCAGATTGTACTGCACAATCACCGACTTGAGGTCGACATCCTTCTCCCCATGAGCGCCCAGAACCTCCGTAATCACGCCCTGGGCGCCGCGGCCCTCCTCGGATCGGCCCGTCAGCTCGACCACCACCATCGTCCCGGGTTTGATGTTGCGGGAGGCCGCGTCGGGAGTCAGGATCGCCTCGCTGAGAACGTTCCCGTCCGGCAGGACCATCCACTGCCCGCGCTGACGCACCAGTGTGCCGGCAAAACGCGTGTGCGTACGCTCCAGGATCTCGATGATGCGACCCTCGTAGATCGTCTTGCCGTCACGCTCGCCCCGGCTCGTGATCTTCGAGGATACGATGTCCCCCGTGATCGCGCCGCCGTTCTGAGCCTCCGGGATGAACAGATCCTCGTGAGTCGAAGGATCCCTCGGAATCACGAAACCGAATCCACGCCGGTGCTGCCGATACGTGCCCACGATCAGGTCCTGCCTCTGCATCTGCGCCGGCAGCACCACCGCCCCCCCGCCACCCAGAACCACCCGGCCCTCGTGCATGAGCTGCTTGAGCGCCTCACGGAAGGCGTTGTAGTCGCCGTCCTCCACCTGCAACTCTTTCGCCAGTCCCCTGGGCTTCAACGCCCTGGCGCGATCGGACTTCAGATAGGACAGTATCTTCTCGGTATGTTCAGACATGATGTTGTGGCAAACCACTGCTGCGCGGCCGGTCACTGGCGTAAACTCGGACTCACCACCCCGGTGGCAACCCCGAACAGCCGCCGCTTGCAGAACGCACCAACGAGTCTAACGGACCGACCGCGAAAACAACAGCCTCAGAATCAACGATTCCTGCTTTGACCGCGAACAGCACCAGCGACGAAAACTAACTTTACCTGTTCTACAATAACAACTTATGCGCAGAACATGTCCTCCCAGATAAAAAATCTTTGCCGTTCGCTCGACTGATACGCCATCTAAGCATATAGTACGAGGACGGTTTTATATTCCTGGCGAGGCCGCCACTTTGTTCCCACATGAGTACCCGCTCAGACGGCCAAACCAGACCACGCCGTCAAAGGAGTTTCATATGATCGAGCCAGTACCTCCCCAGACGCCTCCACGTGGATTCGCGTCCATGGAGCAAGATAAACAGCGAGACATCGCTAGAAAAGGCGGACAACGCGTCAGCCAGAACCGCGAGTACATGGCCGCCATCGGACGCAAAGGCGGACAAAGCGTCAGCCAGAACCGCGAGCATATGGCCAACATCGGACGCGTCGGCGGACAACGCATCGGCCAGAACCGCGAACACATGGCTGCCATCGGACGCATGGGCGGACAACGCGTCAGCCAGAACCGCGAGCACATGGCCGCCATCGGACGCAAAGGCGGGGAAAGCTGACCGCGCTCGATCATGGTGTCGGCGTATCGCCGGACGACCTGGAGGAAGTCAGTGGGGGGCGTCGCGGCGCAGCACACGCATGGGGGCGTCAGGAGGAAGAAGCCGAAGGTTACGCCAACGGTGCGGATCGTGCGTGACATAATCGAGTCCTTGCGTACGTCCTGCTTGCCCGTTTGGCAGAGCCAGTGCAGGACAGACTCCCTGGGCCGGTTGACCAGCTTCGACTCCTGCCAGGGCGACAGCGCCGACCGGCGATGACTGACTAGGCTAGCGTCAGATGTTGCAGCTTGGCAAGGGAAACCCCGGAGGGTGAATGGGATGAGGGGTCTGTGCGAGAAGGGGGATGGAGCGGATGGCCGGATAGCGCTGCGCGGGTGGGCGGGGCGGCATATATCGGGGGATGAGAAGGGGGAGGCGAAATCGAGGGGTCAGGGGTGAGGGGTCAGGGGTCGGCCAGAGGCGGCGGCGGAGGATGGCGGGGGGACGGGGTTTGCGGATTATATGTGGAAGGCGGTGGTGCTGGTGGAGATGAAGAAGCGGGGGCTCGGGAGGCAGCGGGGGGGCTGGCGTGGTGCTATACGAAGCTCGGAGATTCGCTAGAATTGATGAGGATACCGGAATCCGTGAGATGAAAGCCTCAATTGGGAGCAACGATCAGTGCCGATCAACGCCGACAAGCCGCACCTGTGGAAACCCGATATTGCTCAGTCGGTGGATCTGTTCAACTCGTGGTTTATGAAGTCTGCGCCAGCGGCGTATCGAGCCACGCGTGCTGCGACAACGCAGCAAGTCAAGAATGCGTTGGAGCATACGAACGACCTCCGCTATCTGGTCCCGGAGACAATCAAGCGGCACCCTGAGGTTCTGCCAACGCTTCGCATGTCCACCGCACCGCCGATTGCGCGAGATCGGTTGATTGGCTTGGCCGGGGTTCCTGGTTCGCTCGTTCGCAGATTAGAGAAGGGCAAACTCCCGGCGCGCATGAGCGAGACGGTCCTGTCAGAGTGCCTGGCTCGCGTGTGCGAAGTCATAGGTCGGCTTCTGGACGAGGATGTCCTCCCATGGCTTGGGAGCGGGAGCACTCCGAGTGATGCGGATCGCACCAGGGCTGCGACTATCGTTGCAGACCGATTGTGTGGAGCAGTGGCGGACCCCATCATCCGCAACGCACAGGAGAAACGGCAACTTGCGCTGATAGAGGATTTCCTTGAGCGGCGTCACTATCGTAAACAGGCTCATCCGCGGAATGAGCCGCTGACTGCTATGGAACCAGGCACGTTCAGCTTCCGCATGATCGTGGTGGTAGGCACGACGAAGAAGGTCAACATCCCGATCGATGTGGTGATACAGCCGAAAGTGCTTCGTCTGAATCGGCTGCCCGTGTTGATAGAGGCCAAGTCCGCGGGGGATTCTACAAACACCAACAAGCGTCGAAAGGAAGAGGCCACGAAGATTCACCAGCTCCGACAAGCCTACGGTCCAGAGATACAACTCATTCTGTTCCTGTGCGGGTATTTCGACAGTGGATACCTGGGATATGAGGCGGCGGAGGGTCTGGACTGGATATGGGAGCATCGTATCGAGGACCTTCGTAGATTGGGGATATGATTTGCCATGGATGCAGCAGGCGTTCAGATCATCGACCAGCGACGTTGCGCCATTCAGGATGCGTATGATGGGAAGCAGGGGATGGTTGCACGGAACAAGCAGGGGCAGTTCGCCACGCCGCCGCAGCTTTCGTACGAGATCGCGCAGTATGTTTCAACGCTGCTGGGGCCAAGCGGCGAGCCCATCCGTTTTCTCGAGCCGGCGATTGGCACGGGATCGTTCTTTTCCGCTCTCTTGCGCACCTTTCCCGGAGAGCGCATCGTTTCGGCTACGGGCGTTGAGATCGACTGTGAGCTTGCCAGGACGGGGCGTGAGTTGTGGGGCGAGTTTGGTCTGCGGGTGGTCGAGGGTGATTTCACACAGATGCCGCGAGAGTCATTTGTTCCGGCACCGAATCTGATCCTCACGAACCCGCCATACATCCGGCACCATCATTTGGCGCGGGAGCAGAAACCGCGGTTACAAGAACTCGCCTGGCGAGCGGCCGGAGTCAAGGTCAATGGGCTGGCGGGGTTCTACGTGTATTACCTGCTGCTTGCTTCGGAGTTGCTTGCACGGGGCGGGTTGGCGGCGTGGCTGATACCGTCGGAGTTCATGGATGTGAACTACGGGGAAGTGCTGAGGCGGTATCTTAGTGAGAAAGTCACGCTGCTCCGCATACACCGCTTCGATCCTAACGAGGTTCAGTTCGACGAGGCATTGGTCTCATCGGCAGTGGTGGTATTCAGGAAAGCTCCTGCTCGCGAAGATGCCGTTGCGCAGTTCACCTATGGCGGGACGCTGACGAACCCGAAGGTTGCCCAAGAGGTTCCGTGCTGCTCACTATCTCGGACGGCGAAGTGGACCCAGTTTCCACATTCATCTGATCGGGGTGTGCGGACATGCGACGCCCATACAGGTAATTTGCTGGAAGATCTGTTCCGGATACAGCGAGGTATCGCGACCGGGGCAAACGACGTGTTCATCGTTCGCCGTGAGGAGGCAAGGCGTCTTGGTCTTCCGGAGGAGTTGCTGCGTCCAGTCCTGCCGAGTCCTCGTGCGCTTAAGACGGTGGTGGTTGAGCGAGGACAAGACGGGCATCCGATGATCGAAGATCAGCTTGTCATGGTTGATTGCGATCTCCCGGAGCACCTGGTTCGCGCTCGGTTTCCCACGTTGTGGGACTACCTGGAGAATGCGTCGAAGAATGGGGTGCGCGAAGGGTACTTATTGAGCAAGCGCACTCCATGGTACAAGCAGGAGCATCGCAAGCCATCGCTATTCCTCTGCACCTACATGGGGCGAGGGGCGGGCGATGCCAGGCCATTCCGGTTCATATTGAATCGTTCAGACGCCGTCGCAACCAACCTTTATCTGCTTCTCTATCCGAGGGCGCCTCTGGCCAGGATGCTGGAGAAGCGATCGGAACTTGTGGAACGGTTGTTCCACGCGATGTGTGAGATTGCCGGGCATGATCTCCGATCAGAGGGGCGGGTATATGGGGGAGGATTGCACAAGATCGAGCCGAAGGAACTGGGGCGGGTATCGGCGGAGGGAATCCTTGGCGCGCTACCTGAACTGAGGGATGTGATCAGCCATCGGAGGCGTGAGCAGGAGTTTGCGGGCGGCGCTGGCAGTCTCTTTGGGACCCTATAGCGCTTGCGCCAACCGGTCCTGACCCCAAGGACAATTCAAGGGGGATTGAGGGCGGTGTATCGGACGCTGGAGTTGCCGGGGAGGAATCCGTTGAAGGAGCTGCATGGGGGGTTGGATGAGGCGGTGATGAGGGCGTATGGGTTTTCAGCCAAGAAGGATCTGCTTTCGCAGTTGTTGGAATTGAATCTGGAGGTGAGTCGGAGGGAGAAGTTGGGGGAGAGGGTGGTTGGGCCGGGGGTGCCGGAGGGGTATGGGGATTCGTCATCGCTGGTGAGTGGGGATTGCGTGGGAAACGATGAGCGGGGAGGAGGGGGCGGGCGGCTGTCTGTGGGGTATTTGACCGCGGCGGAGGGGTCTGGCGGGAAAATGGAGTTTATGGGTTATCCACTTGACTCAACCCTGCCTGATCGGTAGTGTGGTCCGTCGTGAAGGACTACCCGACGAAGCTGGTGGAACTGCAACGGCGGTTCTCGACGGACCAAGCCTGCCGCGAGTATCTGTTCGCCCTGCGCTGGCCTCAAGGGTTTGTCTGCCCTCGTTGTGGTGGGAACAAGGCTTGGCCGACGGCCCGGGGGCTTTGGCTGTGCAGCGCCTGTTGCCATCAGGCGTCGGTGACGGCTGGGACGATCTTTCAGGACACCCGGCTCCCGCTGACGCTGTGGTTCCGCGCGATCTGGTACGTCACGAGCCAGAAGAATGGCGTGAGCGCCCTGAGCTTTCAGCGGGTGCTGGGGTTGGGCAGTTACCAGACGGCGTGGGCGTGGCTACACAAGCTGCGGCGGGCGATGGTCCGCCCCGGTCGAGATCCGTTGCGCGGCGTGGTGGAAGTGGACCAGACCTGTCTGGGCGCCTCGGAGGAAGGCGCGCCGGGTCGGCAGACCGAAGCAAAGGCCTTGATCGCGGTGGCGGCGGAAGCGGCCGACCACCGGATGGGTCGCATCCGCCTGCGACGGATTGCCGACGGCACCCAGGCCAGCCTGCACGGATTCATCCGGGAGGTGATCGAACCCGGCAGCGTGGTGCGAACCGATGGGTTGCCGGCCTACCACAATCCCGAGGGCTACGTGCATGAGGTCATCGTGGTCCGTCAGCAGGGCAAATCGGCCAGCGAGTTGCTGCCGCGGGCGCATCGGGTGGTCCGTCTGCTGAAGCGGTGGCTGACGGGGACCTATCAAGGCGCCGTGGGACCGGATCACCTGGACTACTATCTGGACGAATTCACGTTCCGCTTCAACCGGCGCAAGTCGTCTTCGCGCGGCAAGCTATTCTACCGGCTGATTCAGCAGGCCGTCCAGGTCGCGCCGCATCCCTATCACCGCCTGATCCACCCCAAGGGGTTGGGGGTGGTTGAGTGATGTGGATATACACCATGGGCGATTGCTCGTGAGGAAGGCACGGAGGGGAGGAGGGGCGGGGTGAGTTGCGGGTTGTGGTGGGGCAAGGGGGGAAAGAGCAAACTGGCGCGGCGGGGGATGTTGGGGTGGGGCGGAACTTCGTGCTCGACATGCATGAGGCGGCGAAGTGGGCGGCGGCGTTTGCGGCGGACCCGACGAGCGAGAAGGGCAAGCTCGTGCTGGTGAGGGTGAAGGAATGCGGGCCGGAGGGGATGCTGAAAGCGATTGTGTACATCGACCTCGTGGGGTTGGGGATCCCGGGGTGGGAAGACGCGAAGGTGGATGAGGTGTACGCCGCGGTGAAGGGGGAGCTGGAGAGGCGGGGGGCATACGGTGGTGACGTCGCGCGATCCGAACTGGGGGAATGTGGCCAGCGCGGTGGAGGTGAAGGTTTGGGAGAGGGGGGAGACGGGAGTCTTTAGCCACAGATCGGGCATGGATCGACACCGATGGAAGACACGGGCAAGATGCCAATACTGTCCGGCATTACGTGGTCGGAGGGAGGGTTTGTGAAGCGGTGCAGGCAATCGTGGAGATGTTGGCATCGCACAGGAGCAGTGCCCCCCCTGGCAGCGCGCAGCGTCAAAGGCCGCCGTGAAAGGACCAAACGTTCACGACGGAACCTGCGACATCGTTTTGGCCAAGGCCTTCTTCCGCAGTCGCCGGGCCTTCTCCAATGGCTTTTCTCGCTCGATCTTGTCCAGCATCGACATGATCTGCTCCAGGCTCCCAGGCCCATGGCCACCTGCCCCAGCAGAAACAACGCGTACCGGTTCACCTTCCGCCCCGTCCCCACGTACATCAGCAGCACCGCAATCACCGCCACCTGAAACTGCAGCGTGATCCCCTGCGGACTGTGGCTCAACAGGTGATCGAAGTTGGCCCATACCTTCAGCCAGCGGAAAAACAGCTCGATCTGCCACCGCTGACGCTACAACTCCGCGATCACGTACGCCGGCAGGTCCAGCAGACTGCTGAGGATGCGAATGCTCTGGCCTGTCTCCGGATCCCGACAGACCACCAGCCGCAGCGGACGATCTGGCGGGGCCGTGGTGCGGATTGCGCCCTGCTTATGGCGGGAACAGGGCAGCCCGCCCATCGAATCGCTCAGCACCCACGCGCCAACGTCCCCGTCGCTCAACGGCCCGTGCTCCTGCTCGGCAAAACCGTCGCTGTCGCGCAGACGCACCACCACGGCCGAGCTTCTCTCCAGCACCGCGTTGATCAACCCGATGTGGACGAAGTTGCGGTCCACCAGGTTGATCACCCCTCCATGCAGCTTCTTGATGAACGCCGCCGCATCGGAGCCTTGGGCTTTGCCGCTGACGCTCAGGTCCGACGGCGTGATGCAGCGGATGTCCAAATGACGGTTGATTCGCACCGGACCCCGATTCTTCCCGTGGCTGTGGTGGTGCAGGTCCCAGAACACGGCGGCGGGGATGTTCCACATCGTGCCGGCGGCGGCCAGAATACGCTGGCAGACCTGTTCCAACTGCCCGGCCTCGACCTGCCGAAGATGGGGCACCTGTTCCATCACGTGCTCCATCAGGGGGGCGAGCGTCTGCGGATCGAAGCGTTGGAAGGCGTCGGAGAGGGTGGACTTGCGCACGGCCCGGACGTTCAGGTGCCCATGAACCCAGTTCCGTTGGGAAAGCTGCTCGTTGAGTCGCGGGGAGCGGACGGTGCGCCGGGCCCAATCCAATCGCAATGCGTAGTCTTGCTAATGCGCGCCGGGCAGAATCCCGGACAGTATTGGCCCCTCGCCCGTGCTATCTTCTTACTGGCCAAACCCTTCATGACGCCTCTGACGCCCTCGCCGCCCTCGGACCATCCCCTAAAGAACTCTGCCCGCTGAACCACAAAAGGCCTCAGCCCCGTCGGAGAGTTATATGCCCGATCTCGGCCGGCGCGTTGATACGCAGTGGAAACCAGTTGCCCACTCCGTTCGACACCACCAGAACGCAGCCGTTTCGCTCATACAGCCCCGACCAGTACCCAAACAGCAGCGGGCCCGCGCCAGTGTTCTTCGTCAGCATCAGTTGCCCCCCGTGCGTGTGGCCCGACAGCGTCAGAGGTATGCCAGCTTCCACCGCCAAGTCAAAGGCACGCGGGTGATGCGCCAGCAGGATAGGAAACGCATCCGCGTGACGAACGGCCAGCAGGTGGCTCATATGCTGCTCGATCATCGGAGCGTGCGACCGGCCGATCCCGTACTTGAGGCCCATGACCTGCACGGCCTGCCCTTTCACCCAGATCAGCCGGGATTCATTCAGAAGCAGCGGCACCCCGGCGCCGCGGACCCGGCTCTCAAACTCGTAGCGGTCCATGAATAGGTCGTGATTCCCCTCGCAGACAAACAGCCCGAAACGCGATTCGATCCCCCGGAGCATGTCCAGAGGAGCTTTCAGGTCGCCTAGAGCATAGTCGATGAGGTCGCCCGTCATCACGACGAGGTCCGGCTTCAGCGCGTTGGTGCGATCGGCGATCGCCGCCAGCGTACGCGACGGCGTGAAGGCGCCGTTGTGCACATCGCTGATGTGCACGATAGTGAATCCGTCAAGAGCCGCAGGCAGATTCGGCAGCGCCACCGTCAAGCGACGAAGCCGGAACGTCGCGATCTGCACGACGCCGACAGCCACGCACCCCAGATTGAGCATCGGGGGAATCGCGACAGCCGCCCCCAAAAGCATCTGCCGGCGAGAAGGGCCATCGCCAACCCCCCGCCCGTTTAGCCCCTGTTCCCGCGCATCGTCGCAGTCGCCGTTGCGCCCCCCTGATCGCTCGATCAGCAACCTGCCGCCCTTCCACAGCCAGGCCCCAGCCGTCCCCACGCACAGAACACCCATCGTGCCGGGCGCAACCAGCAGGTGCCAGACGTACATCCCACCCAGCATCCAGACGGGAACAAGCGGAGGACGCACCCCGTACCGGCGAGACAGCAACGTCACCAGAAAGCAGAGCATCTGCAACAGCATGAAAAGCGACAGGATCGTCCGCCACCTGCGCCGCCGCCTCAGAACCCTCAAACGACCATCCGCCCATCGCCACCAGATGGCGTTGAAAAGCAGGAACGAGGCCAGAATCACGCCAACAACGATCATGACGCCAAGTCTACTCGCCCTGCCGCGCTTCGCCACGTCGACGCTCCGCCCAGGGCAAACGCCTGTAGGAAGCAGAAAGTCAACAGGAAATCTCCGGCCGCGCGCCATGTTTCTTTTTTCGGTCGTCTTTCGGGGGCGCAGTCTCCCTGACACGAGCATTCGCCTTCCGCGAGGCT
>Ga0315278_10005797_pt1 | contig 11203 bp, 12 predicted proteins | sample YL17G06_0_MG_FD_203880 | JGI IMG/M metagenome (GOLD analysis project Ga0315278, IMG submission 203880) | Sediment microbial communities from Yellowstone Lake, YNP, Wyoming, USA - YL17G06_0 | ecosystem: Environmental > Aquatic > Freshwater > Lake > Sediment | place: USA: Wyoming | collected... | reverse complement strand
CCGGGGGGCGCGGAGGGACAGGATGAGGAGAAGGAGGAGAAGGAGGCGTGAAAAGGGGGAGGGTGTGTGCGGGAGTGCAAAACAAGACAGGGGCACGGTTGGTTTGATTTGGGAGCGTCCACGGTATGCAGCGGACCAGGGGTCCGGGGTCTCTGGGGAGGCCCGCCGTGAGAGAGGGAGGAAAATAAATAATAGAGTTTGGAGGGGGCCACCTCACAACTCTCTTTCCTCCGCCCTCCAATCCCCTCCTTTCCTCTCCTCTCCTCCCCACCCACCCTCAACCACCATGTCTTTCGCCCTTGCCACCCGCGCCGCGGTCCGCCCCGCCTTCTCTGCCCGTGTCGCCCGGGCTAACCGGTCGTCGGCCGTCGTCGTCCGCGCCGAGGCAGAGAACAACACCCCCGCTCCGGAAACCCCGGCTCCCGTGGAAGCTGCGATCCCCACCCCGGTCGTCGCCGCCCCGGTCATGCCCGCCGCGCCGGTGAGTGACGTTGAGAGTCTTGGAAGGCATCCACGGGGTTGTTTGCATCGGGGAGCGGGCAGGAGGCGGTGCGCGGGGGCGATTTGATAACTTCACGAGCGGACAGCCAGCGACGGGGGGTTTTCGTTTCTTTCCTCAGCATTGCACCCGCCCTGACCCCCTTCTCCCCCATCCCTTTCCCTCTTCCTCCACCCACAGGCTGCCGTCAAGTCCATGACCTTCTCTGGTAAGATTTTCGGGGGGAGGTGGTGGGTGGGGCGGGCGGGGAGGGAGCAAAGGCTGAGGGCGCCTCCTGGCCCTCCGCGCCCCACGCACAAGATCACCGCGCCGTGGCGCTGTGGCGCGCTCTCAAGGCTTTCTGCCCCCCTCTCGCCCTCCACGCTCTCCCCCTTCACTCACCTTCTTCCCCCCCACCCTCCCCCCCTCCCCCACTCAACAGAGGCCATGGCCTTCAAGGCCGCCCCCGAGCTCATCAACGGCCGCCTGGCCATGCTGGCCGTGACGGCCGCCATCGGCGCCGAGCTGGCTACTGGCAAGTCGGTCGCGACCCAGTTTGCGTGCGAGCCCGCGCTCGTCCTCGCCGTCGGCGGCCTGTTTGCCTGGGCGTCGCTCGTGCCCCTCCTCCTCAAGGGCGAGGCCGCCAAGAAGGAGTACGCGTCCTTCGGCCCCTTCACCGCGTCCGCGGAGATGATCAACGGCCGGGCCGCCATGCTGGGCCTGGCCGCCCTGCTGGTGATCGAGGGCGTCAAGCAGACCGCCCTGTTCTGAGTGAGAACGCTGCTTCTCATGAGTAAGGAGTGTACTTTTCCACACAAAAACACACAAAAAACATTACTACCCCCCTATCAATTCTTTTTTTTTCTTCTCACGATGGAGCGATGAGAGGTAGCGCGCGCGTGCGCGCGTGCAGCCTCCCTGGTGAGGCTCGATAGAGAGAGAAACCCATTCTTTTTTTTTTCCCCACCAACTTTCTGTGTGGACGTGTCGGAGGAGCGAAGTGAGAGCGCGCGTGCGACTGTGTTGTGCAGGCACCGGGGGCTAATGAGAATAAGAGGGTCGCACCCTCTCTCCTCTACCATTTCCCACGCCCCCACCTCCCGCCGCCGCCGTCACCGCCCCTCCCTATTTTTTCCCCCCCATTGCCTTGTGTGTGTGAGTTTGCGTGTAACACCATTCTTTCCGTATTCTTTTCTCAAAACAACCCAAAACCCAAATCATATCATCAATCGTCCCCGCTTGAAGCGTAGGCCATCTCCCGTCTGACCGCCCCGCCCACCAGCCCGCTGGCCGGCACCCGCCCCGGCGGCAGGCTGGCCGCCGCCGCCGCCAGGTCGACCCAGGCCGGTGGAGGGGGGGCGCGCGCGTCGACCGCGACCGCGCCCGCCCGGGCGTCGACCGCCGCCTTGCCGGGCGGCCCAAAGTGGGCAGCCGCCCGGGCAGCCAGGGACTCCCAGGCCCAGGCGCTGAGGTCGACGCCCGCGGCCGCCGCCTCGTCCGCGGCGGCCAGGGCGTTGGGTAGGGACCCAGCATCCAGCTCCGCCCGCACCAGCGCGCTGTGGCAGGGCTGGCCCGGGGTGATGCCGGCGGCCACCGCGGCCGCCAGCAAGTCCCGGGCCGGGCGGGCGCCGACCCCGCCCGGCGCCCGCCCGCCAAACCGGACGACGCGCGCCCAGCCGCCCTCATCCATGGCGGCGCCGGCGGCCATGCCGCCCTGAATGAGGGCGGCCGCCTCCTCCGCCCGCCCGCTGCGGGCCAGGCCGGACGCCGCGGAGGCCAGCGCCCCCGTGGGCGGCGGAAAGGGGCGGGCCCGCCGCTCCAGCGCGCCCGCCCCGAGCGGGCGGGGCAACCCGGTGCTGGCCCCCGTCGCGTCCGCACACGCCTGGCGCACCAGCGCCGCCGCATCGTCCGCCAACCCCGCCCAGGTCAGGGCAGAGACGGCCAGCGTGAGACTGGCGGGCGAGTGCTCCCGCCCGGACGCGTCAAACGCGCCGCCGGCGGCCCGCGCCAGCACGCGCGCACCCGCGCGCGCGCCCTGGATGCACGCCCGCCGGTCGGGCCCGCCCGGCGGCAGGTTGACGGCCGCCCGGGCCAGGTCCCGGGCCGCGCCCCAGGCGAACGCATATACGGCGCGGCGGTGGCGTGGCGGGGGGGGGGTCGCGGTGTCCGCGCGGAGGGCGGCCAAGGCAGCGTCGGCCGAGGCTTGAGCCTGTGAGGGTTGCGGGTTGAGAGGTTCGGAGGAGTGGATGGAATAAAAAAAAAACGGACGCCGCGCCCTCGGCATGCATCCATGCACGTCCTCTTTCTCCTCAGACACGGGGACGTAACTCCCCGCTCTGTACAGTCGACATTCGTCACCAGCAAACGGGGTCCAATGGACCCCGCGCCTCACGACCGCCCGTCGACTCAAACATATCGTCACAGGAGAGACAGGAATGATGAAAGGTTTTGTCAGCCCTCTCCCTCCTCTTCTCTACTTACCTCTACCAGGTGCGTGTAGGCGGGCCCGGACCCGCGGGGGCGAGGGCGGGGCGGGAGTGGTGAGGAGGAGGCGGGGCTGGCGGCTGGGCCGGGCCCGCTCGCCAGGGGCCGGCTAGAGTACTGGCGGGCGGACGGCGCACACCAGGAGGTCGAGGTCGAGGTCGAGGTCGAGCGGCAGGCGAGGAAGGACGGGGTGGACGCCCGCGTTGCGGACACCCCAGCGGGGGAGGACCGGGCAGTCGCAGTGGCCAGCAAGGCTGCCGCACGGCGCATCGTGCGTGTGTGTCCTCCTTCCTTCTTCTCGGGGCGTCGAAAAGACTCACGCCCCCGCTCAGCCGTTGTCGCCTTCTTGCTTTGTTCTGGGGCCAGCCCTTCACTCCACCTCCATCAACTTCTCAGCCGCGGCCGCAGCAGCAGCAGCCGCCAGCGCCTGCCGGGCGGCTCGCTTGGTCTCCGCGTCCACGACCTTGATGCCTTTGATGCGGACGCCCTTGCGCACCCTGATCGCGCGCGGGCGGGCCCGCTCCCGGGTCGCGGTGCGGGAGGGGGGGAGGGCCTTGCCTGCCCGGACGGCCTTGACGATGAGGTCTTCCTTCTTGGCCTTGAGTTCGCGCTCGCCTAAGAGAGAGGTGAGGTACATGTGTGCGTGTGTGTGCGTGTGTGTGCGTGTGAGGATGACGGGATGGAGATGAGAGTGGTTGAAAGTTCGGCCGCCGGCGAGAGGATTGCGCGCCTCCTCTCTACTCTCCCTCTCTCTCTTCCACAAATAAAAACTCACGCAGCAGGTCGTTGGCGTGGATGCGGCGTTTGGTGGACTTGTTGTTCTTTTTGGACATTTCTGTGCGTGAGAGGAGAGGAGAGTGCGTGAGAGAGAGAAAGACCGATGGCTAGCTGCGGCGGCGGCCCGAAGAGAGCAAACAGCGAGCAAAGCACGTCACGCGCGCTCGTCTCATCTGCTCACCCTGTGGATTCCAAGGGCGGGGCCAGCAGGTGTGTGCGCGCGTCCTCCTCTTGGGAGTGAGGCGAGCTGTAGCGCGGTGGGCACAAGTGCGTGAAAAAAGGAAGTTGTGAAACTGAACCCTGCTACTCTCTTTCATCATTACACTCGGTTTGGCACACTGTTTGGCCTCGCCCTCCACATGCTTTTCCCGCTCACCCGCCCGGGCGAGCCCCTGCCCCCAGGCAGCCCGCCCTCAAAGTCCTTGAAGGCCACCCCAGCGGCCACGAATGGCGATGCAGCCCCCTCCACACCCTCTCCGGCCGCCGCCGCCGCCGCCGTCGACCGGCGCACCCCAATTGCTCCTGGCGACACCGTCATCGTCTACGAGTCGCACACCTCCATGAAGGCCGTGCAGGTGACGGAGGAAGCCACCTTTGGCAACCGATTTGGCCAGTTTAGGGTCAAGGTGAGAGAGGAGAGAGGAGAGAGAGGGGAGAGGGCGCGCTATTTCCTAAAAAGCCGTAGCGCAATTTCCTAGCCAGTGCCGCGCCCGCTTCTCAACCAGCTCACCCCTTCTTCATCGATAGGACTGGATCGGCCTGCCCTACGGCGCCCGGGCCACCTCCACCGCCGGTACGGGCTGGGTCTACCTCCTCGCCCCCACCCCCGAACTTTGGACGCGGGCCCTGCCCCACCGCACCCAGATCCTGTACGCGGCGGACATCGCGGCGGTCTGTGCCGGCCTCGACCTGGCCCCCGGCTGCGTGGTGCTCGAGTGCGGCACGGGCTCCGGCTCGCTCACGCACGCCCTGGCCCGGTCCGTCTACCCGGGCGGGGCAGTCCACACCTTTGAATTCCATGGCGAGCGGGCGGCCCGGGCGAAAGCCGAGTTTGAAGGGCACGGGCTGGGCGGGATCGTGACTGGTGAGTATGATAGAACGAGAGAAGATCATGTGCCCGTTTCTCCTGAGACCCCACCCGCTCACACCACCCCTGCCTCTTCCTACCATCGCATCTTTAGGCTATGTCCGGGATGTGGAGGCCGGCGGCTTTGACCCGTCCCTAGAGACTGCATCCGCGGACGCGGTCTTCCTCGACCTGCCCGGCCCCTGGAAGGCCGTCCCCTCGGCGGCCGCCTGCCTGCGCCCGGACGGCGTGCTCTGCGCGTTCTCGCCCTGCATCGAGCAGGTGCAGGCCACGGCGGCCGCCCTCGCCGGCAACGGGTTTGTGGGCATCTCCACCCAGGAACTGCTTTTGCGAGAGTACGAGGTCCGCCGCCAGCGCCTGGTGGGCGGCGGGGAGGGGTGGGAAAAGAGGTTGGAGGTGGGGGGAGGGGTGGAGGCGGCGGCGGCGGCAGCACAGCCCGCACCAGCAGTCCCGACCGCTGTCCACCCTCAGGTCGTGGCCTGGCCCGTGGCGGAGGCGAGGGGGCACACGGGGTACTTGACGTTCGCCCGGCGGGCGGCTTAGCGAGGAGATTTGTTGTCATCGCAAGTTTTGAGAGAAGACGAAGAAAAAAAATACACACCTTGCCTCTCTCACCACGGCACCCCCGGCGCCTCCGTCAGCGACGCACTGAGCTCCCACAGCTTCTTGGCTGCCTCCAGGTCATACGCCGCATCCGAAGCCTTGACGGGCTTGCAATTGCTGAAGTACCGCCCGCTGATCCCTTCCACTTCCGGGGACGAGGCCAAATAAATGGGCGTGGCCGCGCCCTGGGCGGGCGTCTTCAGGAAAGGGTAGGTGAGGGCGAGAGCGACGCGCTGGAGGAAGCCGGCGGAGGCCGGGTCCACAAGGTGGCGGGCCAGCTCGGTCCGGACGACGCCCGGGTGGCAGGCGGTCGCGGTCAGGCGGGCGGACGCGGGCGCGGACGCCGACAGGGCGAGGACGTGGAGGATGTTGGCCAGCTTCGAAGCGCCGTACGCGCCCCAGGCGCTGTAGTTTTGCTCAGACTGGATGTCACTCCAGGGCATGCCCTTGGGCGCAAACTGGTGGGCGGAGGAGGCCAGGTTGACGATGCGGGAGGGGGTGGCCGGGTCGGCCAGGAGGGGGAGGAGGGTGGAGGTGAGCAGGAAGGGGCCCAGGTGGTTGACGCCCAGCTGGCGTTCAAAGCCGTCGGCTGTGGTCTGGCGGTCAGGCAACGCCATGATGCCGGCATTGTTGACCAGGACGTCGATGGGGCGGCCCCCGTCCAGCAGGCGGGCCGCCGCGGCCCGGACGGACGCCAGGGAGGCCAGGTCGAGGGCAAGGGTGGCCACGGCGCCGGTGGCCCCTGCGGCAGCGCCAGCCGCCCTCACGGTCGCCGCCGCAGCGTCGGCTTTCGCAGCGTCCCGGCAGGCCAGGGTCACGTCATAGTCACCAGTGCTGGCCAGCGCCTTGGCGATTTCCAAGCCGATGCCCGTGTTGGCGCCCGTGATGATGGCATGCTTTTTTGTGGAGGCGGTTGAGGAGGTTGCAGCGGCGGCGGCGCGCACAGAGAGGGAGCGCGCATTGGGGTATGCGCGGCGACCGGACGCGCCGGGGGAGCTGATCGGCGTCCCGGTGGGGGTGAGGGCAGGCATGGATGTCATGGACTGAGGTGAAAAGGCGCGGGGCGGAGGGGCGCGGGCGCGGAGGCGGGCGCGGTTTTTTTTTCTTGTTTTTGGCGCTGTGGCCAAATTTTACATCCCTCCCATCACCGCCCCGGCAACGGCGACCGGGGCACAACGTGCCCAACCTTCACACCCTCACCCCCACCCCCACACACATCCAGAATCTTAGCCAGCAGCCGACCTTCCACGCTGGCGGACGAGGGCGTCAGGCCACCGGCCGACGAGGCCGATCCGCCATCCCCGGCCGCGCCCGCGCGCGCAGCCGCCAGGTCGGCGGCCAGGCGGCGCACGGCGGCGGCGGTCGCGTCGCCCAGGGCGGCCGCGTTCACGGCCGGCGAGGGCGGGGCGCCCTCCGAGCGGGCCGTCGGGGTGGCAGGCAGGGGCGAGCCGCCCGGGCCGTGCGCCGCCGACGACGCGGCCGCGGCGGCCGCCTCCTCCCCACCCGGGGCCCCGGCAGCGGCCGCGTTACGCGCCAAAAACCGGACGCACTCCTCCAGCGTGTGCCGCTCCGCCAGCAGGCGGGCCGCCTCCGCCCGGGCGGCATCGCACTCCCGGCGCAAGCGGGACGTGTCGATCGATGACGGCGGCGGGCAGGCAGCGGCAGCACCCACCGCCCCACCCCCACCCTCCAGCAGCAGCTCCGCCACCCGCGCTTTCTCGTCCTCGAGCGCGCCCGCGACCGCGGCCGCCGCCCGCTCCATCGCCTCGTACTCCTCGCTCAGGGCCGCCTTCTCCTCCACCCCCTGGGCGACCATAGCCTCCGCGGCGCCCAGGGCTTCCAGGGTGGCCGCCAGTTCGGCCCGCATCGCGCCAACGTCCGCCTCATGCACGGCCGCCGCGTCGGCTTCCAGGGCAGACAGGGCATCCCGGGCGGACGCGGCCTCGGCGCGCGCGGCGGCCGCGGCAGACGCCGCGGCCGCGGTTGACGCCTGCAGGGAGGCCGCCGTCCGGGCGGCCTCAGCCGCCGCGGACGCCGCCTCCTTCTCCTTGGTCGCCAGGGCAAGGCGCGCGGACTCAAGGTCTACCTCCCGCGCATCCACCTCGGCGGCCAACGCCTCAATCTCGGCCTGCGAGGCGGCAGCAGCCGACCGCACCCGCGCCTCGGCCGCTTGCGCCCGCCCGCTCTCCGCGTCCACCGCCCCCGCTAGGCGGGCCACCTCGGCCCGCAGGTCGGCCACGGATGCGGCGGCAGCCGTGGCAGCCGCCGCGGCGGCGGCGGCCGTGGACGCGGCGGTGACTTCCGCGCTGGCGGCCCGGGCGGAGGCGGCGACCAGGTCGGCCTCCAAGGCGCAGCGGGCGGCTTCCGCGTCGGCCGCCGCGGCCGCGCCCGCCGCCAGCGCGTCGGCCAGCTGGACCTCCAGCTTGGCGACGGCCGCGGCCGCATGGGCGGCGCCCTCGCCTGCAGAGCGGGCGGCGGTCAGGTCGGCGTCCAGGGAGGCGAGCTTGGCGGTCAGCTCGGCGACGGACGCCTCGTGCGCGGCGGCCGCCTTCCTCGACCGGGTCACCTCCTCCTCCAACATCTCCACATCCGCCCGGGCGGCCGCCTCGCCCGCCACCAGGTCCGCCCGCAGCTCCTGCTCGATGGCCGACGCCGCGGAGCGGGAGGCGTCCAGTTCAGCAACCAGGCGCGCCTCCACCTGGGTCCAGGCTTGCGTGGCCTCGGCCAGGCGGGCGTCCGCTTCAGCGGCTGCCTCGGCCGCAGCGGTCACTTCCTCCACCGCCGTCGCCTGGACGGCAGCCGCCTCCTCCACGGCCGCCGCCCGGGCAGCCTCCAGGGTGGCGGATGAGCGGGCGTGCAGGGTGGCCAGCTCGGCTTTGACCCGGTCCAGCTCGGCCAGGGCGGCGGCGCGGGCGGCCCCGGCAGCCGCGACGGCCTGCTTGGCCTGGGCCTCCACCGCCGCCCGCTCCTCGGCCGACCCCAGCGAGAGCACTCCCAGGTCGGACCGCGCCCGGTCCGCGGCCGCCCGGGCCTCGTCCGCGGCCGCGCCCGCCCGCTGGGCCGCCCCCCGGGCGTCCGCCAAATCGCGCTCCAGCGTGGCGACCTGGGTGGCCGACCCGGACAGGGCGGCCCGCAGGTCGGCCTCCGCCGCGGCCGCGGTCGCCCGGGTCGCGTCCAGGTGGGTGGCCAGCCGCTCGGCTTCGGCGCGGGCCTCCCGCAGCTCCGCGACGGCGGCGTCCGCGCGAGATTCGGCGGCGAAGGTCGCGGCCGTGCCCGCCGCCGCCGCCGCCGCTTCCCCCTCCCGGCGGGCGGCGTCCACGGCAGCCGTGGCAGCGGCGGCCGCGCCCGCCGCCGCCGCGCGCGCGTCGGCCAGGTCGGCGGCCAGGCGTTCGCCTTGGGCCAGGGCTTCAGAGGCGGCTGACTTGGCATCATGCAAGCGGGCTTCCAGGTCGGCGATGGTGGCGTCCGCAGCGGCGCGGGCGTCGGCGGCCGCGCGGGTCGCCCCCCCAACCTCTGCCTCCGCCTCCCGGACGGCAGCAGCCGCGTCGTCCCGCGCCCGGGCAGCTTCGGACGCACCCGACGCACGGGCGGCGGCCAGCTGGGAGCGCAAAGTTGCCACAGCCTCACTGTCGCCCGCGGAGGCGGACGCGAGGTCGGCCTCGAAGCGGGCCCGGTCCCGGGCAGAGGCCTCGAGGGCGGCCGCCAGAGCATCCTGTGCCGCCCGCACCTCCGCGCCCGCGGCCGCCTGCACGTCCACCAGCTCACGCTCCAGGGCGGTGAGGCGGGTGGAGGCCGCGTCGGTGGCCGTCAGGGCCGCAGACGCAGCAGCCTGGGCCTCCGCCCGGGCGGCCGCCGTCGCGGTCGCGGCCGCTGCCGTCGCGGCCGCCAGGTCGCGCTCCAGGGCGTGGACCCGGGCGTCCGCAGCCGCCGTTGCGGCGGCGGCCCGGGCGTCGGCCGCACCGGCGCGGGCGGCGGCTTCTTTGGCGCCGGCCTCGGCGGCAGCCAAGCGGGTCTTGACCTCGGCGGCAGTCGAGGAAAGGTGGGAGGGCGCGGGAAAGGGGGTGGCGGCAGTCGCGGCAGCCGGCCCATCAGGCTTCCCCGACCGCGCCACGGCCAACGCCCTTTCCAGCTCGACGTAGGCCGCCTGCAGCGCCGCCCGCGCAGCAGCTTCAGCTTCGGCCGCGGCCTCGGCCGCCACCGCCCGGGTCCCCGCCGCTGCGGCCGCGTCGAGGGCGGCCCTCAGGTCTGCCGCGGCCGCGGCCGCCGCGCCCTCCGCCCGCTGCTCCGCGGCCTCCGCATCGGCCAGGGCGGCCGCGCTCAGGGCAGCGTTGGCCCGTGCGGCGGCAGCTTCATCACGTAAGCGGTGGGCATCCGGGCCGGCCGACTGGGCGGCGGTGGCGGCCGCGGCAGCAGCAGCGGTCGCCGCACGCGCGGTCGCAGCCGAGTCGGCCGCGCGCCCACGTTCGGCGGCGAGGGCGTCCTCCAGGTCGGCAGCAGCAGCAGACGCGGCCGCCAAGCGGGCCCGCGTCGACCCGAGCTCCGCGTCTACGGCCGCCGCATCCCGGCGCGACGCCGCGGCCTGGGCCGCCGCCTCGTCGGCCGCGACCCGGGCCGCCCGCGCGTCGGCCCGGGCGCCCGTCAGGGCGGCCGTCAGCTGGGCCTCCCGTTCGACGAGAGCGTCCCGAGCCGCGGTGGCCTCGTCCGAGGCGGCCCGCTCCCGGATGACTTGGGCGTGAAGGTCCTATGTGTAAAAAAAGGTGTGTGTGGGGAAGAAAAGGGGGTGAGTGTGGGGGTCGAATAAGATGTGCCCGCCCCCCCGCTCATCCCCTCAATCCAATGCACACACACCCTCGCAGCCGCTTTAATACGGTCAATCTCAGCCTCCAGGTCATGGATGCGCTGGGTGGACCAGGAAAAGGAGGGGCCGGACCGGCGGGCGGTGTGGTGGGAGGTGTCGGCGGTGAGCGCGACGGCGGCGAACGAGGGGGGGGCTGTGTTGTGTGGAAAGAGAGGGATGGATGAGGGAAAGGTTTGGCGGTATGCTCGATCGGGCGAGATGTGCGCTTGAAAGCCCCCTGGGTGCGCGTGTGGAGGCAATCAGCAGATGTGCCAAGCGCGGGGCGGAGACGTTCCCCTCCTACTCCCACCTTGCGCGCGCGGAATGGAGCGCGAACGCTGCGCCCACCGCCGGCGCTTCTCTCTCTCCCTCCCTCGTCTCCCCTTACCGTCCTTGGCCGCACCACCGCCCAGGGTCGCCCGCCCGTCAGCCGGGGCAGCAGGAGCGTCGAGTGCGTCTGAGAATAGAGAAAGAAAGGTGGGAGTGAGGACAGAGCGCGCGCGCACACGGGTGGCGAGCCTTTTTTTTCTTGGAACTTTTTTTGGCGGTTGACGGCGGGGCGGGAGAGAGAAGAGGGGCGCGTTTGCAGCCCGCGCGCCGGGACCACTGCATCGGCATCCACGACGCCTGGATCCGGTACATAATCTCTAACTGTGCAGCACATGAGGCGTGCGCAGGCAAATGCGTGCGTGGCTGAGTGGGCGCGGCACGCAGGGCTCCTTCCCTCCTCCGCATCCCGGCCGGCGCGCCGACGCCGCGCTCTCCTTTTCAACAATACACACACCTTCACCCGCCTTGGCCTTGCCAAATCGGGAGGCGCCGCCCCAGCGAAAAGCCATGTTGGTGTTATTTAGGGGAGGAGGGTGTGGGGGCGCGCGCAGGAGAGAGAGAGAGTGTGTATTTTTTTGTGCGAAGACGGGAGTGAGAGGGCGGGGAG
>Ga0315278_10005795_pt1 | contig 11205 bp, 8 predicted proteins | sample YL17G06_0_MG_FD_203880 | JGI IMG/M metagenome (GOLD analysis project Ga0315278, IMG submission 203880) | Sediment microbial communities from Yellowstone Lake, YNP, Wyoming, USA - YL17G06_0 | ecosystem: Environmental > Aquatic > Freshwater > Lake > Sediment | place: USA: Wyoming | collected... | reverse complement strand
TAGACTCGCGCCATCCATGGCGCTCGCCCGACGGGCGAATCGCTTTGCAATTCGTCCAAATCGGCAGTCCTGCCGATTTGCGAACTCCCGAGTTCGAAAATTGTCGCGGGAACCACAAATAAAAAAGCCCCACTCTTGCGAGCGGGGCTTTCCTATTTGGCGTCCCCTACGAGATTCGAACTCGTGTCGCCGCCGTGAAAGGGCGGTGTCCTGGGCCTCTAGACGAAGGGGACATTGATGGTGGAGCCAGGCGGGATCGAACCGCCGACCTCTACAATGCCATTGTAGCGCTCTCCCAGCTGAGCTATGGCCCCGCAAAGCCGCAGCATGGTAAAGGCTGGCATCCGGCATGTCAATGCACGTTTCAGCCAGCGGTCACCGTAGTCCTCGCTGGTTTCGCCTGCGTCATGGCGTGTTTGGCGGGTTGCATGGTGAGAACGCTGTGTCCCTGTTTGAGCAGGTAGTCCAGCCAGCGTTCCAGTGCACGGTTTTTGCGCCATGCGCGCTGCATCATCTGGCGCGTCGGGTAGGCCGGGTGAGTATCTCTCGAGCAGGCCTGGATACAGTCGAAAGCCGTGGCCTCGGCCATGCGCGCATCGTGATACAGGCGAATATGCGCATCGGGTGAAAAGCGGGTTTCGGATTCTTCCGAAAAGTCGTAGGTCAGCCGCATGAAGCTGGTGTAGCGGTGGCGCTCGAGTATTTCCAGCCTCAACAAAGGCGAGCCCGGCACGCGTGACTTGAGGAAATCGGTAAACGCAAAATCATCGGGAATGAGCAATTGCAGCAAGTTAAAGATCTCCGCCTGCACCTCGTGCAGCCTGCTCAGTCGGGGCCTGGTTTTCAGGCCATTGGGCTGAAGGAAAGAGACCATGCGAAAAGCATAGCACAGGATGGCATCAGAACATTTCGCGCTGCAGGCCCAGCTCCGCCAGAATGCGGCTGGCGATTTCTTCTATGGAACTGTGCGTGGTATTGAACACGGGTACCCCGGACGCGCGCAACAGGCTTTCGGCTGCGTCCACTTCCCAATGGGTTTGCTTGAGCGAGGCATAGTTGCTGCCCGGCCGGCGGGTTTCGCGGATCTGCGCCAGGCGGTCGGCATCAATGGTCAGCCCGACGATTTTTGCACGATGCTGGCGCAGGAAAGCGGGCAGCTTCTGGTCTTCCAGGTCATTTTGCGTGAGCGGGTAATTGCCTGCCTTGACACCAAAATTCAGCGCCATGTACAGGCAGGTAGGCGTCTTGCCGGAACGGGACACGCCCACGAGAATCAGCTCGCAGTGGTCATACGTCGTGCTCACACCATCATCGTGGCTGAGTGCATAGCTGGTCGCTTCCATGCGTTGCTCGTAGCGCTCGAGGTTGGCAACGCCATGGGCGCGGCCGACACTGGCCTGGGGTGGAACCCCCAGCGCCTGGGCCATTCTGTCGAGAAAGGTGGTGAACACATCCAGGAACACGGCATTACTCGACTTGATGATCGCACTGATGTGACCATCGACAATGGAATTGAACACGATGGGTGGCGCCCCGTCCTCCTCGCCGGCCTGGTTGATGCGCTTGACTGCGGCGTTGGCTTTTTCCGCGTCGCCGACAAAGGGAATGCGTACCTGGTGGAAGGTAATGTCACGAAACTGGGTGAGCAGGCTGTGCCCCAGCGTCTCGGCCGTGATCGCCGTACCATCAGATATAAAGAACACCGTGCGTTGCATACCCTGCCCTTGTAGAATTCCAACCAACGAGAACGAGCTCATTAACGCGCTACGCGCAACGAATACCCGCGGCAAATCTTAAATAAGAGAATAACCGGAGTCAGTTGGTGAATCACTATATCAAATGGTTGGACAAGCTCGGCATGCAGGACCTCGACCAGGTGGGCGGCAAGAACGCATCGCTGGGCGAAATGATCAGCCAGTTATCCGGACTGGGTGTTTCCGTTCCCGGAGGTTTTGCCACCACGGCACAGGCATTCCGCGAGTTCCTTGCCCAGTCGGGTCTGGCCGCTCGCATCCAGCAGGCCCTGGAGTCACTGGACGTCGATGACATGGCGGCCTTGTCCCTTGCCGGCAAAAGCATTCGCCAGTGGATACTCGACACGCCTTTCCAGGCCTCGCTGGACCGTGAAATTACCCAGGCATGGAAAGAATTGTGCACAATTGCAGGCCATGAGCCATCCGTGGCGGTGCGTTCCTCGGCCACGGCCGAAGACCTGCCTGACGCTTCCTTTGCCGGCCAGCAGGAGACCTTTTTGAATGTCCGCGGACTGGAACCGGTCAGGGCGCGGATTCACGAGGTGTTTGCATCCTTGTACAACGACCGGGCGATTTCCTACCGCGTGCACCAGGGTTTTACCCATGCGGAAGTGGCCCTGTCTGCCGGTATCCAGATCATGGTGCGCTCCGACCTCGCAACGAGTGGAGTGATGTTCACCCTCGATACCGAGTCCGGCTTTCGTGATGCAGTATTCATCACGGCTTCCTACGGGCTGGGTGAAACCGTGGTGCAGGGCGCGGTCAATCCCGACGAGTTCTACCTCTACAAGCCGGCCCTGGCTTCGGGGCATGACCCCGTCTTGCGCCGTAATCGTGGCACCAAGGCGATTGAAATGGTTTACAGCAACGATGATGCTCATGGTGTGGAAACCCGCCCGGTGGACGCAGGGCGCGCACTGCAGTTCTGCATCACGGATGCCGAGGCTATTGGTTTGGCGCAACAAGCCGTGACCATCGAAAAACACTACGGCAAGCCCATGGATATTGAATGGGCCAAAGACGGTGAAACCGGCAAGTTGTTTATCGTCCAGGCCCGCCCGGAAACGGTGCGCAGTCGCAGCGGCAGCGCGGTCGAGCGTTATCACCTCAGCGAAGAGAGTGCGGTGCTGTGTGTCGGCCGCAGCATCGGCCAGCGCATTGGCGCAGGCACGGCGCGGGTAGTCAAATCCATCAGGGACATGGACCAGGTCAAAGCCGGTGACGTGCTGGTCACCGACATGACCGACCCCGATTGGGAGCCCATCATGAAACGCGCTGCGGCGATTGTTACCAACCGCGGCGGCCGAACCTGCCACGCGGCCATCATTGCCCGGGAACTGGGTATTCCGGCGGTGGTTGGCTGCGGCAACGCGACGGAGAAAGTACCCGCCGGGTCGGAGGTAACGGTGTCATGCTCCCAGGGTGACAGCGGCTTCGTCTATGACCGCAAACTCAAATTTGAAATCAAGACCGACGCCTTGCAGGACATGCCGCCAGCACCACTCAAGATCATGATGAACGTGGGCAACCCGGATCGCGCCTTTGACTTTGCGCAGATACCCAATGCCGGCGTGGGACTCGCGCGGCTGGAGTTCATCATTAACCGCATGATCGGCGTGCACCCCAAGGCCCTGTTGAACATTGATACGCTGGACGCAGAAACCCGCATGGAAGTGGACCGGAAAATCGCCGGCTATGCCTCCCCCGTCAGCTTCTATATTGACCGCCTGGCGGAGGGCATATCGACCATTGCCGCGGCGTTTGCACCCCACCCGGTGATCGTGCGCCTGTCCGACTTCAAATCCAACGAATACGCCAACCTGATCGGCGGGCGGCAATACGAGCCGCACGAAGAAAACCCCATGCTGGGTTTTCGTGGCGCTTCCCGGTTTGTCTCGAAGGATTTTCGTGATTGCTTTGAGCTGGAATGCAAGGCCTTGCGCAAAGTGCGCGAAGCCATGGGCCTGGAAAACGTGTGGGCGATGATTCCGTTTGTGCGCACACCCGAAGAGGGGCGTAGCGTGATCGAAGTGATGAAGTCATTCGGCCTGGAGCAAGGCAAGCACCACCTCAAGATCATCATGATGTGCGAGTTGCCTTCCAATGCTCTGCTGGCGGACGAATTCCTCGACAGCTTTGACGGCTTCTCCATCGGCTCCAATGACCTCACGCAACTGACCCTGGGGCTCGACCGCGACTCAGGCCTGATTGCCCATCTGTTCGATGAGCGCAACGAAGCGGTGAAAATCCTGCTGAGTATGGCCATCCAGGCCTGCAAGCGGCGCGGCAAATACGTGGGCATCTGTGGCCAGGGGCCATCCGATCACCCGGATCTGGCCGAGTGGCTGATGGACCAGGGCATCGAGAGCATTTCGCTCAATCCCGATACCGTGGTCGACACCTGGATGCGGTTGGCAAAGCATAAACTGTAGGAGGCCGCTCCCGGCCATCCATGGCCTACGCGGCACCGGTGCGTCCTTGCACAATGGCCGCTCCCGGCCATCCCTCGGCAACTGCTCCTGCGTTGCCCTACCTCCTGCGTCCCTGCAGTCGTGGCCTGCGCGGCACCGGTGCGTCCTTGCACAATGGCCGCTCCCGGCCATCCGTGGCCTGCGCGGCACCGGTGCGTCCTTGCACAATGGCCGCTCCCGGCCATCCGTGGCCTGCGCGGCACCGGTGCGTCCTTGCACAATGGCGTCATCGAAGATTTTCTTCAGTGTACAGTGACAGTTCAATCATTCGTTCCAGCAACTGCTCAGGTGAAAAACCCGGAAAATTCTTCAGTACCATTTCCTTGGCAAACAAGCGGCAGATGTAGCGGATTTTCAAGGATCTGTTTCTTGATGCGTACACAAAATCCCTGTGGCCATTATTGATGACGATGACATTCTGCTCCGTATCATACTTTGAACGCCACAACTCCCCAGGTGCTTTCCTGAACGTGTAGCCTGGCAGCCCCTGGCGGGTTTCCGTCGGCTGTCGCAACTCTGGCAGCAATGAATCCGTCACTGTTATGATTCCCTCAGCCTCACAGACGGCCGATCCCTGCGAAACCATCACGGCTATGCGCGTGAGTCCGGGCTGCTCCGGCGCGGTAAATGTGACAATTTCAGCGTGATCGTGGCCCAGGGCGCCTGCGCCTTCGACAATCTGCCAATGAAATGTAACATCGTGATCTACTATTGTTCGTGATCGGTCGCGCGCCACCGCTCGATATGATTTGGTCTGATTGACCGGCACGACACTGGTTTGAGGGGAAACGCGGACGCTGAACAATGGCCCCGCAAATTCAAAAAATTGCTTCTGTATGCGCGGCGCTTCTTCAACTGGCAAAGTGTCACCATCGTCATCATCGGTCGCTAGTTCACTGGACCCCGAGACAGGCCGCACGGCACGTCCCTGATGCATGGCCTGAATCTCGAACCAGTCGTATTCCTCAGCCGGCAACACCATCAGCGCCTCCTTGAAGGCTTTGCGGATGGTGGTCAACATCTTGCGGCTGGCGCGTTCGTCCTCGGCGCGGCGCTGCTCGGCGATGATGTGAATCAGCCGTGCCTCTGCAGCTACAAGCGCAAGACAGAATTGCTCGAACCGGCTGTCGCGGATGATTCCGCTGCGCGTACCCGGCGTGAGGTTGAGAAAGGGCGCATCCACTATGCCCTGCAGGCATCCGCTACGCCACGGTTCACGCTGGAACTCATCGAGTTCGGTAAGATCCGCAAGCACTCGGGTGCCGGAACGATACATACCGACCCGGCAATCGGGGCCCGGTTCGGCGAGATACAGTTCCAGGTAGATTTCGCCTTCCGCCGTCGCAGCTACGGGCAGTTCGTGCAGCAGCCGGCCGCCGAACTGCCGCGGTTCGACCTTATACTCCTTGCGTGCAGTGCGATCGACAATGTTGATCCGCACGCCGGAATGGCGGATCCGGTCACGCAATTCCGCCGCGAGGTACCACTGAATTTTTTCGCCGTTCAAGTGGCGGACACCCGCCAGCAGCGGCTTGATCAGGAGCGTGGTGCCGGCCTCGGAAAAAAGCGTGCGTGTGGGTGTCAGCGTATAGTCTGGACTGCCCTTTTCCATGCGCATCTGGTAGGTCTTGCCATCTGTTCCAGCTGTGGTCAGGGTAAGGCTTTCGCCCACGGTCCAGAAACTCAGCAGCCCTATGCCGAATTCTCCCTGAATGCCTTGCGCACCACCGGCTTTAAGCTGCCGTTTGATGGAGTCACAAATATGCGTCGCCACATATTTGAAGTTTGGTTTTCCCTCATCGTCCCTGGGAATGCCATCCCCGTCATCCGCGATTCGAAGAAAAGATTCACCGTGTTCGCGTCCGCGGGTGATCGTAATGTTGCGGGCGTTGGCATCGATACTGTTTTCAACGAACTCCGCAACCGCTTTCAGCGGGTTCGTCTGCGACAGGGCAATGATATTGATGGCATTCCAATCGTCCCCGATCCGTAACTTTCCGGACTCCCCTTTGCTGCGGTATTTTTCCCCCGTTCTCTTTGCCCCCACAATCAGTCAGACCTGAGTATCGGCAAAACGAAAAGCATGTCGCCAGAAATGCAGGTTATTGAAAAAGTCTGACAGGACCATGCGGCGCAGGATCATTGCGGCAGCAAATATTTGCATTTCGGACCATCGGCCCTGGCGAGGCGTCGGTCCAGCGTGGCGAACGGCAAATCAAGTTGTTCCGCAATCGCTATATACCAGGCATCGTAGCTGCTAATGCTTTGGCGCAATTCCCATATCCGGGTTGCAAATGGCAGGAAAGGCAAAAGCTGGATGTCCAGATGCGCTATATCGTTTGCTGCCGCAGCAGCCTCCAGCCGGCTCAACTTCTTGTCAAGCTCCAGCCGGCGCAGAACATTGAAAGCTTCGACCAATACCAGTTGCGGCCCCATCAGAAAATCCGTCGCCAGGATACCCAGGGCCCATTGCCCTTCAGCACCATTGTCGGCGGCGGCCGCAACCAGCACCGATGCATCGATAACGGCACTCACCGTCGATCAACATCACGCGCAGCAAGAATTTCATCAGCGCTAATGCGCGACCCAGCCATTGATTTGCGTTCACGCATGCGCGCCAGTACCTGTTCAACCGGTGGACAGGCAGCGAGTCTTTCCAGCTCAGCACGCAGGTATACCTGCATCGACTTTCCTTGCAGCGCCGCGCGCGCAGCGAGTTCATCTCGCACCTCAGGCGCAACGTTGCGAATGGTGATCTGTACGCTCATTGCAGCATATTGCATTCAATGCATGCATAATGCAAGCGCGATCAAACCATTGGCCGCTCCCGGCCATCCTTGGCCTTCGCGGCACCTGTGCATCCTGCACATTGGCCGCAATGTAAAAAAGCCCGGCGAGTGCCGGGCTTTTGGGTCATACGTAGTTCGGTAAGTCCTAGAACGTGTATTCGAGTTCCAGTGCCGCGTAGCGGCCAATGCCGGCGCCCGGGTAACTATAAGGGTTGTACCAGGGATTATCAAAGAACTGCATGGTGTCATCTTTTGGCGGTGCTTCATCGAACACATTAACCAGGCGCACACGCGCCAGCCACTGGTCAGTCCAGTTATAGGACGCGGTCCAGTTGAACGTAAGGTAAGAGCCTACCCACCAGTTTTCCGTTTCGTAGTAGTTTTCGCCACTTACGTTGCCCACACAACCGTTGGTGCCGCTCGTGCAGTTGAACACAGTTGTTTCTCCCCTGAAAATGCCCGTAACTGTCGAGCTCCAGGCCTCGTAGCTCCAGGTGACCGATCCCACGAACGAGGAGCGGTAGTCAAAGGCTGGGGCAAACGGGGAGCTCTTGAGATCTAAGGAATCTGCATCGGCCGTTAACTTCAGGCTGTGGGACAGCACGTTGTTGTACGAGCCTTCGAAATTGAACAATCCATGCTCGGTGTTCAGGTTATAGTTCACAGTGACGTCAATGAACTGGCCTTTCTCCTGGTACTGGTTAATCGAGGTGACGTAGAAGTCTTCGATGAAGCTCACGCCAAGGGTCGGATCGTAGGTGCGCTGGATCTGCTCGCTGACCTGGTCACATGGAGTATCTTGCGGCTCCTGGCCAATGAAGCAGTAGTAGTCATCGTCCAGCAAACCCTGAACACTCTGCTGGTTCACGCGCTGCTTAAGTTTCATATTGGTGTAATCCACGGTCACGCTCAGGTCATCCAGGATGTCCCATGCAAAACCCACCCAATAACTGTCTCCGGTTTCGGCATCGAGCGGCTCATCATAGAACGTCTCAGTGGTGACTCGTTGCGCAAAAATCGTAGAACCGTCGCAGTCATCTGTGCTAAAACCATCGGTGCTGCCATACTGCAGCACGTAAATTTCCTGGCAGGAAACATAGTCCACTGCCGCCGTGTAAAAGCCGGTTTGCACAAAAACCTGCGCCAGGTCAGGCGCCACGAAACTTGAGGTGTAACCCGCGCGCAGCAACAAGGTGCTGATGGGCCGGTATTCGATGCTGGCGGATGGCGTGAAATCCCCGCCAATGGAAGTAGAGGTCGAATCGTAATGGTCATACCGGCCTGCGAGGTTGAGGTTCAAATTAGCCAGCACAGGAATGCTCAACTCGCCACCGATGGACCAGCGTTGACGGTCACCTTTTCCGTTATAACCGGTGAGGTTGTACCATCCGGAACCTTGCAAGCCAGGGGCAGGGTTACCGTAGGCATCCTCGGTTGGTGGCGCCTGCAGGAGTAGCGCATCCGGGGTAAAATTTATTTCTTCGTCTTCATACTCCAGCACGAATGCATAAGAAAGGGCGCCTGCTTTCATCTCGGTGATGTCGCCATCCATGACGAACTGCAAAAAGAGGTCCGAGGACTTGTTGCCATAGGTCGTGGTGCCTACAGATTCCAACAAGGCAGCGTTTGAAGGTCCATAAAGATAATCAGGATTTCCCAAGGGAAACCCCAGTTCTTCACCCGGCAAGGTGCCACCGGACCACAGGGCTCCATTGGGGCCGGCACCGATGTAGTATCCCAGCATGTTGTCGATAACTCCTTGCCACTTCAGCGCTGGGCCTTGTGAATCAAACGCGTAATGGGAGTAGTTGGCGGAAACTTCCCAGTCCTGGGTTTCGCCCCAGGTGCCGCGCGCGCCAACCACTGCTGTCCAGGCTTGGTCCTCGTACCTGATGTCCAGGTCCTGGCCGAGTTCTGGCCCGGTAAATCCCCGCTGTGCCGTATACCAGTCGTAGTCATAGACTCCGGGTCCAGCGCCCGGAAGCTCAACCTCCTTAGTAAGGTCATAAATGTCATTAAAGACGAACAGCGAGTTGTTATATGACTTGGAATTGGCATTGTAAAACAGCATGTCCGTAAACAATTCGGTGCCCTGGTCGCCCACTTCCAGTTGTCCGTTGAAGTAAGCCGAGAAGGATTCTTTCTGGTTCTGGAAATTGGTTGCGCCCACCCCTGAGGTCGGATCGGTGCAGAAGTAGCCTCTGTTGGCACGGTAGGCGTAAATCTGGTCGCCGCCGGAGAGCGCACAGGCCTGGTCGCCGGTAGTATCCAGGCTGACTGCCGGATCACGATAGCGTGGTGTTCCTGGTTTGTAGCCATATACAGCCCAGTTATCAAGTGTCAGGAGGGTGCGATTGTACACACCTTGCCCATACGGATAGTCGTCCTGCTGGTTGTCGTATTGGTCATAATCCTTACCCAGGATAGGTTCGCGGTTGACGTATTCCGCAGTAAGGGTGTAGCTTCCTCGATCAAAAGTTTTGCCGTTAACCAACTGCAGCCGCATGTCGCCCTGGGTGCCATTGGTTTCCGTGGGCGTGCCCCACAGGGCGTTGAGGGTGGTTCCATCGATGTCCTGGCGCAGGATGATATTGACCACGCCGGCAACGGCGTCCGAACCGTAAATCGCCGAAGCACCCGTGGACAGGATTTCAATACGCTCGACGGCGGCCACCGGGATGGAACCAAAACTGAATACGGTCGCATTGGACTGGTAGGCTACAGGGTAATTGGCCAGGCGGCGTCCATTGATCAGGGTCAGGGTCGCGCCGACACCGAAGCCGCGCAGGTTGATGGTCTGAACGTCCGACGAGAAGCCGTTGGTGGATTCTGCGCCTTCATATTTGAAACCATTGTTAATGGCCAGATCGGCCAATGCTTCATAAACCGTGGTGTAGCCTTTCTCCGCCAGTTCCAGCTGGTCGATGACCATGACTGGAGCCGGTCCATCAATGCCGATGCGCTTGATGCGCGAACCCGTGACGGCGATTTTCTCAATGTTTGCCGTCGAGTCACCTTCATCGGTGTCCTCCTGCGCCCAGGCCAGGCCACAAGAAACCAGCGCCAGTGCGAGCAAAGAAACCTGCCAGAAATTCGTACCCTCGTACTTTCCCTTGCGAGTCATTGTTTTGCTCCCGGTTGACCTATTTGTTTGTTTTATCAGGGCGTCCTCGCGGTTCCGGGACTAGCCCTGTACGTGCCGATATTAAATTAGCGTTAAAGCGGCGTTATTAGTAGCAGGAAAAAGGCTGTTTTGCAACCGAAGCATGGACTTGAAACAGCCATTTTCAGGCGCTTACACGAGGGATTTGCTGCAGGGGATCAGTTACTGGCGGGGCTCGCAAGTTGCCCCATGAATTGCCGGTAAAAACGCAATTCTTCTATGGATTCGCGAATGTCGGATAAGGCCTCGTGGCGATTGAGCTTGGTGAATCCGTTCATGCTCGCCGGCGCCCAGCGCCTGAACAATTCCTTGACCGTGCTGACGTCCAGGTTGCGGTAGTGAAACCAGGCCTCCAGCCCGGGCATCAACCGGGCCAGGAACCGGCGGTCCTGGCAGATGCTGTTGCCACACATGGGTGAGTTGCCGGCCACACTGCATGTGGCAAGAAAGTCCAGCGTACCCTGCTCGGCCTGTTGCATGCTGCAGGTGCTGGCCAGCACCCGTTGCCACAGGCCTGAGGCAAAATGATGCTCGCGATTCCACTCGTCCATGGCCAGCAATTGCGCCTCGGTATGGCGGATGGCGAACACCGGGCCTTGCGCGATTTCATTCAACTGGTCGTCGGTTACGATGGTGGCGATTTCAAGTATTGAATCTGCCGCGGTATCCAGACCGGTCATTTCCAGGTCTATCCATACCAGGCGCTGGCTCATGTTGTCATTCATGGGGGTCATTGAGGCTCGTCATTCGGGGCGTCATTCGGGGCGTCACTCATGGGCATCATTCATGGGCATCCTTCATTCTGGGGCTTCCTTCTTTGCCCGGCATGATAGCACTGGCTTCTTGCGCGGTTACAATGCGTCATGCCAGCCGCAGTCATCAGGGCCTCTTATGGCGCCCGGGGTATCGCCGAACTCGATGATGGTTCACAGCGCGAATGCCGCTACCAACGTTCCGTGGGGCGGCCTTTGTGCGGTGATGTCGTGGATTTGCAAACGCAGGATGATTCCAGCCTGCTGGTTTGCGCC
>Ga0315278_10005793_pt1 | contig 11207 bp, 6 predicted proteins | sample YL17G06_0_MG_FD_203880 | JGI IMG/M metagenome (GOLD analysis project Ga0315278, IMG submission 203880) | Sediment microbial communities from Yellowstone Lake, YNP, Wyoming, USA - YL17G06_0 | ecosystem: Environmental > Aquatic > Freshwater > Lake > Sediment | place: USA: Wyoming | collected... | reverse complement strand
ATGCATGGGGCAATGATACTGTGACGCTGCCTCCGAGGCATTGGCCCATGGCGTGGCGCCAAAGTAGTTGAGGACCATGACGCAGGCAAAGAGCGTCATACTGCCGAGGATTATCCACCGAACAATAGCCATGGTGTGTGTGAAGGGCGGAGCCTCTTCTTCCCCTTCGGGCATCGGCTCGTGCTCATGCGGATCGTATTTGTGAATTTCTTCTGACATATCTTATCACCTCTGGTTACTGGTCGTTCTTCGCGCTATCTGTGGAAAGACTCCTCAGATCGATCGTATAGCTGTCGATCTCGGCCATGGTCCGAGCGAGTTGGTTGCTGACTGCGTTCAGCGCCAGGCGGTCTCTGAAGATACCGGTCGCGAACATCAAGACGTTAGTGTACGGAACTTTATTCGAGGAATATCCGGTCAGAGCGCTTTGAAAGGCATCTTCGGCGGCCGGAATGATGCGATTGCGATAGATGTCGATTGTCTGTTCCAGATGAAGCGCGGTAGTATGGAGAAGTCTCAGACGGGCATCGACCTCACGTCCCTTCTGGACAGCCCCTTCATCAACTCCTTTGCGCATGGCCTCCATCGATGCGGCCATCTGCTTTTGCTGGCGTCCTGCAAAAATGGGGAGTGAGATATTGGCCAGGAATCCGATCATGTTGTCGCGCTTTTCCATTGCCATTGCCGGGGTGGCGCGAAAAGCATAGTTGGCCGACAGACCAAGCATGGGCCAGCTCATGCGGCGCGCCGCGGCTCCCGAGTACGCGAACGCCTCAGACTGCCGGGACAATTTCTGCAGCGGGGGATAGTTTTGTTTGGCCGCCGCCAGCCAGTCGTCAGGAGTCTTGGGAATTTCGGGTTGACTCGGAAGAGCGAGCGGTGGCACATTGGAGGTAGCATCAAGCCCTCTCAGGATGTTCAAATCGTAACGAGCCTCGTCGACCATGTGCTCTGCTTCGAGTAATTGAATCTCAAGTCGCCACAGTTCGGCTTGTGCACCCAGGACTTCATCCCGGTTAGCTTGATTCGTGGCGAGCTTCGCTGTGGTAGAAGCTACCACTTCCTCAAGCAGATTGTGCTGTGAAATCAGGTCTTCAAGTGATTTGCTCCGATAGTACAGGTCGGAAAATGCATATCGAGCCGTCATCACCAGATCGACTTCCATGCCCTGGCGATCTTCCATTGCCGCATCGGCCTCGGCCTTCGCCGCTTTCGCCTGCAGTCCTTTCTGGCCGGCGTACGGTATATTCTGGCTCAGACCGATCATCTTCATGGTCATGGGGTCCATGCTGAAATCAAATGACGTGGGCAGATTGGCTACTCCAAGCATGAGCATCGGATCGTCCCAGGCGCCCGCCGGTCCCACTTTGGCCCTCGCGGCCTGTTCCATGTAGTGTGCGGCGGCTACCCGGTTATTGTGGCTAATCACGTCCTGAATGACCTGATTCAGACGGAGACTGTCAGCCGTTTGGCTAAACACCCGCGATGCGGGAAACACTGCAGCCAATCCGAGGACAACGCACCAGACAACGTCCCGAATAATCCTGGCATTATTTCTATTCTTCAGCATCTGCGAATTCTCCTTCGCTCAGACCAAAAGCAATGGTCGTGCCAAGACGGTTCCGACCGTCTAACATTAGCTGACACAATTAGTTACGTAACAGGCTTCGGACTAACTATTGCTGCAGTGAACAATATTCTCCTGTTGTGCTGGAGAATATTGTTCAATTACAATCTGTCTTTACTTTGGAAGCGCCTCGGCCGGAAGTGTCGCTCAGACCGTTTCGTCATGGTGAATTCCAAATTTCTTTATGCGGTAGATCATTATATGGCGCGGGACGTTGAGATAGGCCGCGGCCTTTGTCCGGTTCCATCCAAATTTGTCCAGGGCTCCGACGATGAGGCGCTTCTCCGCCTCATAAAATGTAACATGGTTATTTTCCGCGTCAATGTCAATGTTTGTCTGAGGCAGTGCCGGTGTACTCGTCTTGGCGAAATCAGCCGGCAGATCATCGGGAGTCAACTCGTCGGATTCCCGCAGGATCGTCATACGCTCAATCAGGTTTTCCAACTCACGAATATTACCCGGCCAGGCGTGTTGTCTTAACATCTTCATCAGGCTGCCTGCCACGCTGATCGGTGTTCCGGGAGCGAACTTTTCCAGGAATGTTCTGATGAGCAAAGGGATGTCTTCGCCACGTTCTCTGAGTGGTGGCACTTGAATTGGTATGACGTTCAAACGATAGAACAAATCCTCGCGAAACTTTCCGGCAGCCACTCGTTCGTGCAGATTGACATTGGTCGCAGCCAACATTCGTACATCGATCTCAGTCCGCCGCTCTGAGCCGACAGGCTCGATGACTCGCTCCTGGATCGCACGCAGGAGCTTGGCTTGGAGCTCAATGCCGAGCTCGCTGATTTCGTCGAGAAGAAGCGTACCGCCATCAGCCTGCTCGAATTTCCCGATCTTGTCTTTTACAGCGCCAGTGAACGCGCCCCGCACATGCCCAAACAGCTCCGACTCCAATAACTCCCGCGGGATAGCGGCGCAGTTGACCGCTATGAACTCATGGCCGGCCCGGGTACTTTGGCGATGAATAGTTCGGGCAACGAGTTCTTTGCCCGTTCCGGATTCGCCGGTGATCAAGATCGTTGCGTCGGTGGGCGCCACTTTGTTAATCAGTTCGAGAAGCTGCTTGAAAGCCGTCGAGACACCGACCATCTGCTGCCGAGATCTTCCGAAACTGGTGAGCTGTTCCTTGAGCAGCTTATTCTCGGTTTCAAGTTTCTTGTACTTGACCGCCTTTTCAATCGTTACGAACAGTTGGTCGTCATCGAATGGTTTGGTCAGGTAATCGAAGGCTCCAAGCTTGACGGCTTCAACGGCCTGGGACACGGCGGCGTAAGCAGTCATGAGAATCACCTCGATGTCCGGTTGAATTTTCCTGGCCTGCTTCAGCAACTCGATTCCGTTCAGCCGGGGCATCCTCATATCAGACAACAACAATTCATAGCGACCCTCACTCAGCGCCGCCAATGCCTCATCTCCATCGGCAGTCGCGGTCACCTGATAACCCCGCTGCTTTAGCTTGAACTGGACGACCTTGCGGAGCGCGGCGTCATCATCGGCCAAAAGAATTCTCACTGCCAGGCCTTCCCTTCCAGTGTGGGTAGTGTGATTGTTATCCGGGTGCCCTTGCCCGGTTCGCTTAATAAATCGATCTGTCCGGCGTGCCGGTCAACAATCGATTTTACAGTCGGCAAACCCAATCCGGTGCCGGTGGCCTTCGTGGTATAAAACGGATCAAAAGCCTGGGACAATTCTGCTGCGGTCATACCCATACCCGTGTCGGAAATAGACAGGACCGCGCGGTGCGCGCCGGAGCGTTTGAGTTCAATGCTGATAGTGTCACCAGGGCGGCATGCTTCGATCGAATTCAGAAGGAGATTCAGCAAGACCTGGTGGATTTTTTCCTGGTCGCCCAGTACAAATACGCCCTGTTCGATGTGCGACTGCAATTGCAGCTCGGCCTTCGCCACCTGCGGACTCAGTTGCTTGATGCCTGATTCGACCGAGACCGATAAGTCCAGCGATACTCTCTGAGTCTCTTTTGGCCGAGCGAATTCAAGGAACTCGGTCACCGTTCCTTCGATCCGTTTGACCTCCTTGAATGCGATCTCGCTGAATTCTTCGCGGTCCGACCGGGCCACATTCTCATCGTGAATGATTTCGAGAGCGCCTTTGATCGAGGCCAGCGGGTTCTTTATTTCGTGCGCCACTCCGGCGGCCATCTGTCCCACCAGCGATAGATGATGGCTGCGTTCCAATTGAAGTCTCGTTTCTTCGTGCTTCCGATGGGCGCGCAGCTCTCGGTCGACAAGAGCTCCAATCAGGATGCCAATCGCGAAGTAAAAGAATATCTCAACGAGTTCCTGCGACAGATCGAGAGTCTCTGGTCTCGAACCAATAAGATAGGGGACAACCAGTAATGAAATCGAGGCGGCGCTTAAGATCCCCCCACGCAGCCCGAACCACGACGCCGCAATGGCGATGGGGATGTAACAAAACCGGCTGTGCAGGGCGTGGAGCCAATGAACGTGGCCGAACAGGCGATCCGTCAGCCATCCATAGTGGATCCCAATCGTCACGGCGGTGATAGCTGCTATGATGAGCAACTTCACACGCTTGTTCTGTAGCAATTCGGAATACCGTGACATTACAGCCATATAGCGGACCTACTGAAAGATTCGTGCCAAAGAAACCTGCAGTCGTACCCTGATGTCGAGATTGTTCTTCGCCTCATACGGTACAAGCATTTAGGGACGGTGGATAGTCGGCCACTGCCCGGACCTCATACCGCCAGACGCAACTCAACGATGAATATTGAAGAATATTCCTCAAAAACAAATAATATTGTGTGAACCGTGGCCTCGAAAACCAGCGCGCTTATTATAACCTGCTGTGGTCCAAAGCCCTGATTGTCGGCAACTGTGCGGCACAGCATTTGTTGTATCTGTAAACAACCAACGGATTCGGGCGCCTGGCACGAAACGGCAAATCAGGGCGTTCGGTCAAAACGAGTAGACGATGATTTACAAAACTGCGAACCAATCAAGTTGCTGAAAGTAGAACACTAACAAACAAGGAGATATGTCGTGAAAACAACGAGAAGTATGATGTATGCACTCTTATTGGCAGCCTTCGCCGGCATTTCCGCTTACGCAACGGAATCAGCCGCCCCGGCCAAGGTTACGCCTCCCAAAGAACTCAAGCCCCAGACATTATGCCCGGTCATGGGAAAGCCGATAGACTCAGCGCAATATATCGACATTCAGGGTCAGCGCGTGTACTTCTGCTGTGCCGGCTGTTCGAAGAAGCTGTTGGCCGACCCGGACAAATACTTCAAGCAGGCCGCAGCCGAAGGTGTTCTATTCCAGAATATACAGAAGAGGTGTCCGGTCTCCGGTGAAGTGCTGATGGACAAAGACATTTACAGCGACTACGAAGGACGTCGGGTCTACTTCTGCTGCGAGAAATGCAAAGGCACATTCGCCAAGAACCCGCAGGAGTATCTGAAGAAGATGGATACTCCAGTGAAAAGCGACAAACCGGCCTCCGAAAAGCCCGTTGATGACCCTCACAGCCACCACTGAAATATTCTGTCATTCTCCGGCGCTCCAATCTGTCATTCTCCGGCTTGACCGGAGAATCCAAGGGTCGTGCCGGGGAATCAACTGATCATAGGGCGGGACCGCTTCGATCCCGCCATGCTTTTGATCTTGTAGGGCAGAACCCCCTGGTGGTTCTGCCAGAGGCTTCATTTGGGGAGCAGCGCCTTCAAGGCGGTAAGGATTTTCTCTTGAAGGTCTTCATCTGCCGTGCGATCGGCTACTAGTTCGCGCAGCTTAGCTTCGCGCTTCTGGACAAACGCGGAGTATTCTTTCATCACGCGCTTACATTCGTCTTTGATATGGGGGATTCTAATAATGGTCCGGTAACCCTCATTGACCAGAAAGACTATCAGGTCGTCCTGGTCCTTAAACTGGGTCTTTATGTGGCCGTTGTTTTGTTTCTTACCCTTTACGAAAGTCAAGCCGCTCCCCTGGAACATATCTGACGACTGCTGCGGGGTTCCTTCATCCGGAATGTCAAATGAATCAAAGGGCTCTTTTCTGTTAAGGAAGTCCAGGCCATACCGTTGGAGCATCCACTTCTCGGAAACCTGTATCTCGTCGAAAATCTGAGCGGCGACGTCGGCAGGGTTGAGTCGCCCCCGGCGCCTGGTCAGGTTCTTGTTGAGAATTGCCTTCTCTTCTTTTTGGCGGGTTTGCTCGAAGAAATCGCGCAGGTATCGGTAGAGTTCTCTGAGCAACTCGGCCCTGCGTTTCCTGCCCCTCACCCCAATCATTTCCAACACGGCATGGTCGAGTTCGAGACGGTCCGGCATGTCGAGTTCAGATACGTTGGAGAGGGACTTGAGCTCGTCTTCCTTGCCCGCCTGAGTGTACGCCATGCTTCGCATCCGGCGCTCGGACAAGAATTGGAGCGCCTTGCGCTTGCTCAACTGTTCGAAAGCGGCGGTCACCCGACCCAGTGAAACCTTGCTGGCATGGCGCGGATCGGGCACCAGCATCATGTTGACGTCAACGACCTCGGTCTTGAGATTGCCTTCGACACCTACCGGCCTCCCGTATTGGAATTTGGAGAGAACCACCATGGTAGAGTTTAGGATGCCGGCGAGAACAGAGTCTTCGAAGTTCTTGGGTGACACGTCAAACAGGTTGTGGTTGCAAATCAATTGCTGTCGATTTAGCGCAATGGCATGTTTGTACTGCTGAGCCATCGGCCAAAATACCAAACCTCGCTTATGCCCTGTAAGGTCGTACCACGCATGGGACTCGGTCTGACGCGATGCGCATGTTGAGCCAATATGTACCTTTTGTGACTCTCCCCATTTCACATAAGCGGCTGCGTACTTCCCCTTGATCTTGGACTTGGGTTCGTTCAGCAGCAGTATCATCCGGGCGCAGTTCTCGGGCAGTGCGACAAATCCATCGACCTCCATCAGACTGTGCAACTCCGGTTCAAGATAGGCCGCCTCAATAGGCTTCACCGTGGAGTACCCTTCACCGCACAGAACAAGCTTGACCTTTCCCGACGCAATCTGTTGCCGCGGCACTCCATAGGTCTTGGCGAATTCTGCTGAATCCGGGTGCTTCGCCAAACATTCAGCGCTGCAATCCCGCGGAAAGAAGAAGCCATCATTGCCGGATGTGATCCCCCGATGTATCGACGATACCTCACTGAGCGGCACCCATTTACCTTGGCCAATGTCTTGAAGTTCAAACCAGAGATTAGGAGCTCTTAGGTGAACCCCCCACTTGCCTCCAAAATAGCCGCCGCCTATTACCCCCATGAGAGCGCCGAGCGCCACGCCCGTGTTCCACAACTCCTGCTGCTTCACGAGGCGGGCACGATAGCGGGAATTGGCCGTATTCTCCTGAAGTGATAGAATTTCATCGCGCAAATCATCAGCCGCCGCCGTAGCTCCGGCTACTGAACCGTCATGTGCAAGGATTTCAGTGGCTGACCGCTTAAGTTGCACGAAACGGACGGTGTTTGCCGCTCGTGCAGCTTCGTCGCTCTGCCGTTTTAGAATCGTAACAGCGGTAGCGACGCGAGCGCCTACGAACCACGGTTCGTCAAAGCTCTCGAAGATGGCTTGGATCTCGAAATTGCGTAGAATCCACTCCTGCAGTTTGAAGCCGTATTCCACGTCGAGCCATTGACTGGACGTAATAAGGCAGAGGTAGCCGTCCACTTTAAGAAACTTGGCGGCGTGTGGCCAGAAGTAGCAATGAATGTCACTGCGGCCGGACAGAGACAAACCGGCTTCTCTTTTTGCCATTTCGGCGTAGAGCGGCTTGCGGGCTTTTGGTATTTCTTCCTGTCGGATGTACGGAGGGTTCCCCACGACGGCGTCGAGCTGCGGTATTCGGACGTCTCGATGCAGGGCAGACCCCAACTCGTTTGCCTTGGCTTTCCGGGGGAGGGTCGCAAAGACCTTGTCTACGTCCACGTCGAAGAAATCACTGCGCACGATCTGCGGGTAATTTTCGTCATTGATCAAGTCTCGTACGACCAGATTGATCGTACTCAAGTGCGTGGCGAAGTTCATTATGTCGACTCCGAAGATGTTCTTCAGAATTGCGCCGTGAGACTGTCGAGGCATAAGCGTCTTCATGCGCCCGTATGCACGCACAAGGAAGGTACCGCCGCCGCACGCCGGGTCCATAATCTTCTCGTCCCCACGGCGGATACAGAAGCTGTTGATAAGATCGACTATCTCGACTTTCGTGTAGTACTGCCCGTATTTGTGGCGTTCTTCGGGAGATATCAGCCTTTCGAAAAGCGAGCCGACAACTTCATGGTCTAACCGAGAGAAATCAAAGTCGTGGATCTGTTCAACCAGGGCGCGCCAGTGAGGGACGGCCTCGTCGGAATGAAATGGAATCAGATTCCCTACGGATCGGTGTTTCTCGCCGAAGACAGTCTCGTAGTCACCGGTGATGCTTATGGCGTCCTTAAAATAGCCTTCCAGGTGAATCCACAGATCTTCGCCGGTGTCGATGTGATCCGGGACGCGGAGCTTTTCGATTTGTTTTCCATAACGCTTTAGAAGCGCTTCATGGAATACCAGTCGGTTGACGAGGGCATAGCAGGCGAATTTGGATGCTCGTTCGAGGTTTTCTCTGATCCCTTCGGGTCCGTCCAGTATGGTCCAGCCCTGCTCTTCACGCATCCATTTCTCAAGATGCGCCCGCTCACGCTTGCTATGATGACGCCGCTCCAGTTCGTTGTAAGTAAACTGAATGGGCATCCTCAGGGCCGACTCAAGGGCGTCGATGAATTTCTCATCCGGCGGCTTTCTGCCTATTTCAATGGCTCCCGTGACGATGTTTGAGACTTCGTGCAGGAACCTAACCAGCCAGTCCTGGATGGCGTCTTCGGTCGCTCGGTGTTCAAGTTGCCTCTCGTTGTGGACGTTTGTCACCTGCCAAGACCTGTAATCCTGTCCGAGTCTGGAGGCATCCGCCGGGTCGGTCTCCCAAAGAACACATTCGTTGACGTTCCAGGTGAAGAAGAAACGAGCTTTGGCCCGTCGCGCCTTTTTGCGTGCGTCGTCGACCACCTTTGTGACGTACGGGCTGTTGCCATCGGCCTGATACGGGAGCTTCACTTCGCCGGTTAAAACTACCCTCTTGCTCTTGTCGAGGATTGACAAATCCCTGCGCTTGCGGCCGGCTGTCCCTGTCTGCTCAACCTTCGAACGGTGGAAAGGGGGAATGGGGATGTGATTCAGGATTCCGTTGATCCAGCTATTGACGTCCCCTGTGAATTCCCATTCGTTCATGCTACCCTCAACCGAGAAGACAATCGTGCCTCAAGCCAAGTCTCGCGCGGTCCGGCACTTACGCCCGAGTTAGATTCCTTCATAGACTATCCACGAACACCAAGACTCCAATTTAGCAACAACGGCGTCCGGAGTCACGCATAATATCTGGCCGTCCCAACAGGCTGTGGAGGGGCTCCAATTTCCCCTGCAACTTCCACCCCGCTTTGGCGTTTGAATATTACGGCCGATAGGGTATATTAATAGTGGCTGGCTGTGTCCCTTGGATTCCCCGGTCAAGCCGGGGAATGACAGGAATACGTTCTTTGACAAGTTAAGAGGCTGAGCCTCTTACACTGACCGTCACGAAACTGGGGGTGATCTGGTTTCGACGGGTGTAGTGAGGGGTTGTCAGCGTGCCGGGGTCGTCCGGGACCTCGTTACCAAACCGGGCAAAACCATAATTGGCGAATTTAACTACGCCATGGCTGCCTAATTAGGTTTACCTGATTAGGGCGCAGCCCGTCGTACCCGACTCTTAGTCTCCAGGGTTGGGCTACGGCGTCGATAAAGGAGACTCGGCTTGTCGACGCCTTTAAGGCGAGCCTAAATACAAAGGCTGGCGGTGACCGTGGCCTGTCTTTCGGCAGCGGGCGCCGCGAGAACTTATAGAGAGACTACGCACGTAGACGACGGCTCGATGCTATTCTCGGACGGGGGTTCGATTCCCCCCACCTCCACCATTTTCTAATTCCTCGTAACTCACTGAAAATCAACGATAAGTGGCTGTTTTACAGCCACTTATCTGTATGTCAATCACGCGAATATCGCCGAATATCTACCAATAACTTACAACCACGAACGTCACAATTTCGTCACAATGATATTGCGAACATGGACAAGTCTTTTTAGATTCTTGACATGGCAACGCTCTATTTTCGTGCCGGAATCTGGTGGATCAATTACGCAGTCAGCGGCCAGCGCTTCCGCGTATCCACAGGCACTGGCATCAAGAAATTGGCCGAAGTCAAACTTGAAGATCTGAAAGTCAAGCTCTTCAAGGGTGAGCTTGGGGCCCGAAAGGTGACCGGACGGCGCTCTACTGCGGACCAGTTCTTCCAGAAGTATGAAGCTTACATGAACAGCAGTACCGTTGACCGGCATTCTGAGCTGGCCAGGCTTCACGCCTGGCAGAACTTCCTAGCCGAGAATGGAATTAGACACCTAGCCAGTATTACTCCAAACCTTATTGACACATTCCGCACAGAGGAGCTCGCTGGCAAGAAGCCAAAGACTATCAAGAATTACATCGCTTTCATGAAGACGGCGCTGAACAAAGCGGTCGAGTGGGATCTGATAGACCAGAATCCAATCGCCAAGGTTGCTGTCCCGAAAATTGTAAAGACATTCCATTTCTTCTCACAGAAGGAAGTCGACAAGCTATTGAAAGCTGCACGGGAACCCCTGCGGACAGGGATCCTGATTCTCGCGTCGACTGGGCTGCGCCGTGGGGAGCTCTTTCATCTGCGATGCAGGGATGTTGATCTCAAAGCAGGAAGTATTCGAGTCTGGCCGTATGGCGAATATTCACCGAAAGGAAAGCGGCCCCGGACGATTCCGATGACTGACGATTTGAAGGCCATTTTTCGAGAACTGTTGAAGAAGAAATCGCCCGACGATTTCGTGTTCCGACCCCATGCCGGCGAAAACGGCCTATACAAGCACTTCGCGGAATTACTGAAGATTCTCGGAATGCAGGGGACACTGCACGACCTGCGCCACACATTTGCGTCGCACTTGGCAATGCAGGGTGTGCCAATTCCGGTCATTAAGGAATTGCTGGGGCACTCGGATATATCGACGACGATGATATACTCCCACCTATCGCCAGAAATGCACAAGAAGGCGGTGGAGAAGCTGCCTTTCTAGTTTCCTTCGGATAGAAAGCCGTACCCACTCGCCCCTTGCTCAACTTATGCGCCTGCCAGTAATTCGGCGAAAATGGCCATTCTGTTAAGGCGCCGATGTTCTTGGGATTTTCCCAGCATACACATGACAAGTCATTTGCTTGAGGTCTGCGCGCAATAGTTTCGGATATACATGAAGAGGACGATGTCGGTGTCAAAGCCTCGGAGCAAACCAGACGAATGGAAATTCGAAGTAATCCAGGTCGAACCGAAACACTCCGATCAATGGAGGAGATTCGATCTTGAGAATTGGCTGGCCGAACTTCTCGTGGACTACTATTTCAAACACAAAGAAGAGATGGACCAGGGGATTATTGACGAAGCCAAAGAAAAGAGCCAATCCACT
>Ga0315278_10005790_pt1 | contig 11210 bp, 8 predicted proteins | sample YL17G06_0_MG_FD_203880 | JGI IMG/M metagenome (GOLD analysis project Ga0315278, IMG submission 203880) | Sediment microbial communities from Yellowstone Lake, YNP, Wyoming, USA - YL17G06_0 | ecosystem: Environmental > Aquatic > Freshwater > Lake > Sediment | place: USA: Wyoming | collected... | reverse complement strand
GCCGCGGACGCCGGGCCGGCCGGCGAGAGCCTCGATGCGGGCGCCGCCGGCATCGTGGTGGCGCCCGACTTGACCCCCGCGGATGTCGCCGGCCTCGATCCGGCACTTGTCGGCGGAGTGGCCTGCGCCTTCGGCGGCCCCACCTCGCACGGCGCGATCCTGGCCCGGTCTCTGGGCATCCCCGCGGTCGTGGGCGCCGGTCGCTCGCTCCTCGGCGTCGCCGACGGCACCTTGCTGGCGCTGGACGGAGAGGCCGGGACGATCACGGTCGATCCGCCGGCCGCCGCGGTGCAGGCGCTCGAGGATCGCCGCGCCAGGCGGGCAGGAGACGAGGCCGAGGCCCAGTCAAAGGCCCATCTGCCGGCCGTGACGCGCGACTGCGCGCCCGTCCACGTCGCGGCAAATGTGGCCGGCCCCGGGGATGTGCTCGCGGCCGTGGCCGCCGGCGCCGATGGTGTCGGCCTCCTGCGCACCGAGTTCCTGTTCCTTGAGGCCGACCACCTGCCCACCGAGGACGAGCAGGAGTGGGCCTATCGGGCGGTGGCCGTGGGGCTCGGCGGTCGCCCGCTGACCCTGCGCACCCTCGACGTCGGCGCCGACAAGCAGCTCCCGTACCTCCATCTGGAGCGGGAGCGTAACCCCAATCTGGGGCTCAGGGGGATCCGCTTGGGCCTGCGTCATCCGGAGTTGCTGACGGCCCAGCTTCGCGCTGCACTACGGGTGGCCGCGGACCACCCGGTACGAGTGATGTTCCCGATGGTCGCCACGGTGGACGAGGTCCGGCGCGCCCGGGAGCTCCTCGACGAGGCGCGCGAGTCTCTGATCGGGGAGGGCACCGCGGTGCCGGAACGCCTCGAGATCGGCATCATGGTGGAAGTCCCCGCTGCCGCCCTCATGGTCGAGGCGTTCGTGCCACACGTGGACTTCTTCTCGCTGGGCACCAACGACCTGGCGCAGTACGTCTTCGCCGCCGACCGCGGCAACGCCGAGGTGGCCGCGCTGGCCGACGCGCTTCACCCGGTCGTATTGTGCCTCATCGACGGGGTGGCTCGAGCCGCCGCCGCAGGCGGGCGACGCGTGGCGGTCTGCGGCGAGATGGCCGGCGACCCGCTGGCCATACCCCTGCTCCTGGGGCTGGGCGTGACCGAGCTGTCGATGGCCGCGGCGCGGATCCCGCTCGCGAAGCAGGAGGTCCGGGCCACCGACCTCGCGATCGCCCGGAAGCTCGCCGCCGCGGCGCTGGCCGCCGGGTCGGTCGCGGAGGTCCGCCGACTGAGCGGCTGGCGACAGGCCTGATTGAGTCAGGGAGGTGCGCGACGGCCGCACGCGGCAACGCTTTCAGGCCGTCCCAACGCCGGCGTTCGACTTCCTCTCGGCGGACCTGAACAGCGGCGTACTCGTCGCGCAGCCGGCCCGAGGCCGGTCGTGCAGCAGCTTGTCGACGGAATCGGCGGCGGACTTCCTCCCAGCCGTCTCAGGCTATCGCGATCTTCCCTTCCGGTCCCCAGTGCCGCGACACGCGCTGCGCCGCGACCGCGTCCTCGTCGAGCACTATGCCGAGGCCCGGCCCTTCGGGGACCAGCATCGTCGAGACGCCGTCCCGGACGTCCCCCCTGAGCCCGCTCCCGATGTCGCGGTTGAGCCCCCCAGGGCGCCGCGGAAGGTCGGCGTCCCAGTGAGTGGCGTTGGCCAGCGCCACGCCGAGATGGAAGTGTGCCGCCAGGCCCAGCGAGCTCTCACCCATGTTGCCCATGGTGAGAGAGATACCGGCGGCCTCGGCGATGGCGTTGACCTTGAGCGCGCCCAGGATGCCGCCGGTCTTCATGAGCTTGACCACGAAGATGTCGCAGGCGCCGGCTCTGGCGGCGGCCAGCGCTTCGCGAGGACCGCGCACCGTCTCGTCGAGAGCGATCGGCACGTCGACGTGGCTGCGCACATAGCGCGCCGCCTCGAGGTCGTCCATGCGCACCGGCTGCTCGACGAACTCGATGCGATGCGGCTCCAGCATCCTGATGGCGCGCACGGCGGTCTTGGCGTCCAGCCAGCCCTGGTTGGCGTCGACGGTGAGGCGCGCGTCCGGGCCGGCCGCTTCGCGCACGGCGGCGACGCGCTCTTCGTCGCGCTCCGGGAGGTCGCCGACCTTGATCTTGAAGGCGATGACGCCCTCGGCACGCATGCGCCGCGTCTTGCCGGCCAGGGCTTCCGGCTCGTCCCAGCCCCAGGTGATCTCCTCGGTCAGGCCGTCCCGTGTGCGGCCGCCGATGAGATCGCACAGTGGCCGCCCGAGCGCCTTGCCCTGCAGGTCCCAGAGCGCCATCTCCAGGGCCGCTTGCGCGGCCTGGTTGCCCACCGTCCACAGCTCGCGCTCCCAGCAGTGCACGATGGCCTCGAGCTGAAACGGGTCCTTGCCGATCAGCGCCGGGCCGAGGTACTCGCCGATCACGTCCTGCACCGTCCACAGGGTCTCGCCGGTGAACTCGTAGGCCGGGCAGGCCTCGCCGAGGCCCACGAGCCCCTCGTCGGTCTCGACGCGCACCAGATCGCAGGGGCTGGCGGCCAGCGCCGACGAGGCGATGACGAAGGGTTCCTCCAGGGCGAGCTCGAGGGTCTCCACGTGTACGGCGGTGATCTTCACAGGGCGCTCTCCTCTCGTCTTGGCGGGGGTCGCGCTCAGTCTAGCAGGCTGCAGAATGGAGTCCTGACGAGAGGAGCGCGGTCGCCGAATGGAGTCGCGGTGAGGGAGCGGCGGGCCGGTGTCACGTGCACTCAAGGCGGGGGTCCGAACGCGGAGCACTCCCCCGCACAAGTGCGTCGAAAGGCGCACCGCATAGGTCTTGTGCCGGCGCGGGGGTGAGACTATCCTTCAGCGAAGACTTGGGCAAGGGTAGGCGCTTGACTGCCCGTATCCCACTCTCGGGGGTGACCGGCTCGGCGTCTCTTCTCGAGACGCCTCGTCTGCATCCGGAGTTGATGACAAAGGGGGAAAGCATGCACGTCAGGTCTCGATCCACCCGGTGGGCTGTCGCTGCAGTGTGGGCGGTGGTACTGATGCTTGCGCTGGGCGGCACTCTGATCGTCACAGGCTGCGGCAGCTCCAGCTCGGGGAGCGACACCTCGGGATCGCCCGCCGCGTCGACGTCGGACATCCTGCGCGTTGCCTCGCTCTACAGCGTCACCACGTGGGACCCGAGCGCCAGCTACAGCACGGAAGTCATGTACATGGCCAACTGCTATGAGCCGCTGGTGTACGCGAACCCGGCCGGCAGCGCAGAGCCGTTCTCACCGGGTCTGGCCACGGAGTGGACCGCCGCCGCTGACGGCCTCTCGTGGACGTTCAAGCTCCGCGAGGGCGTCACGTTCCACGACGGGACGCCGTTCAACGCGGACGCCGTGAAGTACTCCATCGACCGCACGATGAAGCTGAATCTGGGCGCCGCCTACTTGCTGAGCCAGATCAAGGACGTCAAGGTCGTCGACGATTACACGGTGAAGTTCGTGCTCTCGTCGCCGGCACCGATCGACCGCATCATGTCCGGGGACTACGCCGTCTGGATGTTCAGCCCCGCTACCGAGGGCAAGGACCAGGCGTGGTGGGACAAGGGCAACGAGGCCGGGACCGGGCCCTACGTGCTCGAGTCTTACACCGCCGACCAGGAGGCCGTGTTCACGGCGAACCCGGACTGGTGGGGCGGTTGGAAGGACAACCAGTTCAAGAAGGTCGTTGTCCAGTTCGTGGGTGACGCCGGCACGCAGCGCCAGCTGCTCGAGTCCGGCGCGGTCGACACCATCAACCAAGTCGCTCGCGACCAGGTGGATGCTCTCAAGGCGAACCCGGACCTCGTGGTCTACACAGGCCCGAGTCTCAACTCGTACCTCATGTTCTTCAACACGCAGCGCAAGCCGCTCGACAACGAGAAGGTGCGCCAGGCGCTCTCGTACGCCGTCCCGTACGCCGACCTCATCACCGTCGGCGCCGGGGGCTACGGCACGCAGTCCAGGGGTCCCGTCCCGATCGACCTGTGGCCGAACACGGACGGCACGGTGCGCCAGTACACCACCGACTTCGACAAGGCCAAGCAGCTTCTGTCCGAGGCCGGGTACCCGGGCGGCGGCTTCACCCTCGAGCTCACGTACACGTCCGAGAACTCCAACGAGGCCGCCTACACGCCACTGATCAAGGAGGCGTACGCGAAGGTCGGAGTGACGGTCAACATCAAGGCTCTGCTCAATACGGCGGATGCCGCGAAGGCTCGGGGGAACCCGGCGGATCGCCAGGATCTGGCCATCCAGCTCTGGTGGCCGAGCTACCCGGACGGCGTCGACAACCTGGTGCCCATGTTCGGCTCCGAGGAAGAAGTGGGCTACAACTGGTCGTACTGGTACAACGAGGAGTTCGACAAGCTCGTGGCCGAGGGGTTCAAGCTGAGCGCCACGGATCCCGAGGCGGCGCTCGTGCCCTACGACAAGGCGCAGAACATGCTCGTCGACCAGGCGATCGCCGCGTTCCTGTTCGACGATCAGACAGTCGCCGCTCATCTGGCGACGGTCAAGTACAGCGACTCGGCGATCAACTTCAACTACCCGCAAGTCCAGTTCTGGACGCAGATCACCAAGTGACGTCGTGATATCCGATGGGCGGCGGCCCGCTGTCTCTCGCGTTGGCCGCCGCCCATCGACCTCGTTCCACGCAGAACAGCTGACCTGGAGAGGATGGGCCGCGCTTGACGATCAGGGCCTATGTAGTCCGTAGACTGGCGCTCGCGATCTTCGTGCTCCTCGGCATCGCATCGATCACGTTTGTGATGGCGCGCATCGTGCCCTCGAACGTCGCCCAGACCTACGTAGGCGCGAACGCCCGCCCGGAGCAGATCGCCCAGGCGACCAAGATCCTCGGCCTCGACAAGCCGCTCTACGAGCAGTACGCGATCTACATGAAGGGTCTCGTCACCGGAGACTGGGGCGATTCGCTGCGCACCAAGCGCCCCGTGCTGAACGACATCCTTCACTTCTTTCCCTCCACGCTCGAGCTCGTCGTAGCCGCGCTGATCGTGGCCACGATCTTCGGGATCATCCTCGGCGTGACCACGGCGCATATGAGGGGCAGCTGGCTCGACCACGTGATGCGATTGTTCTCGACGGGCGGGGTCTCGATCGCGTCCTTCTGGCTGGCGTTGATGCTGCAGATCCTGTTCTTCAGGATGCTCCACCTACTTCCGGTGGCCGGCCAGACCAGCATCGCAGTCGCCCAGGCCCATCCGATCACCTCGATCACCGGCATGTCGGTCGTGGACGCGCTGATCACGGGCAACTGGGTGGCGTTCTGGGACGCCGGCAGGCACTTCATTCTGCCGGTGATCACGCTGGCCGCCTATCCGATGGGCGTGATCATGCGCATGACGCGTTCCTCGATGCTGGAGGCCATGGGCCTCGACTACATCCGCATGGCGAGGGCGATGGGCGTGCCGCCACGGACCCTGCTGTACAAGGCGGCGCTCAAGAACGCCATGGGACCCGTGTTCACGGTCGTGGGGCTGACGTTCGCCAACGCCTTGACGGGCACGTTCTTCGTCGAGCTGATCTTCGCCTGGCCGGGCCTGGGCTACTACGCAACCACGTCCATCCTGGGCGCCGACTACCCGGCCATCGTGGGCGTGACGGTCATGATCGCGTTCGTCTACGTGATCGCCAACCTTATCGTCGACCTCGCCCAGGCCTTCGTCGACCCGCGGATCGCGCTTAGGTAACGGCACATGGAAGCTGCACGGACAGAAGCACAGACACCGCAGTTGTCGGACTGGCGAATCCGTCACCAGTCGACCATCGACGAGGCGCGCTACAACGTCCGCGTGTTCTTCAAGGACAAGCTCGCCGTCGCCGGCCTGATCATCATCGTGTTCACCATGGTCATTGCGCTGATCGGTCCCTGGATCGCGCCCTACCCGGCTCAGGGACGCGGGGACTCCAACCTCTCCGAGCGGCTCCAGGCGCCGAGCGCGAAACATCTCCTCGGCACCGACAACTACGGACGTGATGTGCTCAGCCGCGTCATCTACGGCGCCCGCATCCCTCTTGTGATCTCCTTCGTGGTCACGGCCGCCATCGTCCTCATCGGCGTGCCGATAGGAGGCATCGCCGGCTACTTCGGGGGCAGATTGGACGAGGTGGTGATGCGGATCTGCGACGTGTTTCTCGCGTTTCCGTCACTGGTCCTGGCCATCGTGTTCGTGGCCTTTCTCGGCCCCAGCCTCCGCAACGCGATGATCGCCATCATCCTCTCCTGGTGGCCGTGGTACACGAGGCTCGTGCGCGGCATGGCCGTCTCTCTGCGTGAGCGACCCTATGTCGAGGCTGCAAAGACGATGGGGGTGGGCGACTTCACCATCATCGCGCGTCACATCCTCCCCAACTCCTTCGGCCCGGTCATCGTGCAGATGACGCTGGACATCGGCACCGTGATCCTGGCCGCCGCCGGACTCAGCTTCATCGGGCTCGGCGCCCAGCCGCCCGTCGCGGAGTGGGGACTCATGATCTCGGAGGGGCGGGACTACATCCTGGATCAGTGGTGGATCGGCGCCTTCGCCGGCCTGGCCATCTTCATCCTGGTGCTGGCGTTCAACCTGGTGGGCGACGGCCTGCGCGACGTCCTCGATCCGCGCTCGAAGAGGTAGACGGCGTGGACGACCTTCTCCAGGTGCGAGACCTCAGGCTGCAGTTCCGCAGTATGCGCGGAGTGGTGAAGGCGCTCGACGGCGTCGACCTCACCGTGCACGAACGGGAGATCGTCGGCCTCGTGGGCGAATCCGGCTGCGGCAAGACCATCACCGGGCTCGCCATCCTCGGCCTGCTGCAGCGGCCCCAGGCCGAGATCACCGGCGGCGAGATCAGCTATCGTGGCGAGGACCTCCTCGCCAAGAGCGACAAAGAGATGCAGGATCTCCGCGGCCGTGAGATCTCCATGGTGTTCCAGGACCCGCTGGCCTCGCTCAACCCCGTGTTCCAGGTCGGTCACCAGATCGAGGACGTCGTCCGCATCCACAAGGGCGTGTCGAAGCGTGAGTCGCGGGAGACGGCGCGGCGGGCGCTGGCCGAGGTCGGTCTTCCGGCCAACGACGAGACGCTCAAGCGCTACCCGCACCAGTTCAGCGGCGGCATGAGGCAGCGGGTGTGCATGGCCATGGCTCTGGCCTGTGGGTCACCGCTGCTCATCGCCGACGAACCGACGACCGCGCTCGACGTGACCATCCAGGCCCAGATCCTCAACCTGCTGCTCAGGTTGCGCGAGGAACTGGGCGTCGCACAGGTGATCATCACGCACAACGTCGGCGTCGCCGCGCAGACCTGCGACCGCATCGCCGTGATGTACGCCGGGAGCGTCGTCGAAGAGGGTCCGGTGGTGGAAGTCCTCAGCCGGCCCCGCCACCCCTACACCATCGCGCTCTACGAGTGTCTGCCTCACGGCCACACCGCCTCGGAGCTGCAGACCATCCCGGGGACGGTCCCTGACCTCATCACCCCGCCCACAGGCTGCCGCTTCCATCCGCGCTGCGAGCACGTGCTCGACGTCTGTCCGACCGCCAAGCCACAGCCCGTGCGGGTCGGCGACCGGCACTGGGTGTCCTGCTTCTGGGCGACCGGCCAGCCGGATGGGGCTGACAGCGAGGCGGCCTCGTGAGTCTGCTGCTGGTCGACGACCTGACGGTCCACTTCCGCATCCGCCGCGGCCTCGGCAAGAAGTCGGTGGATACCGTGCACGCCGTGGACGACATCTCGTTCGAGATCGCCCAGGGCGAGACGCTCGCGCTGGTCGGCGAATCAGGCTGCGGCAAATCCACGGCCGCCCGCGCCGTCCTCCAGCTGGTCAAGCCGACCTCGGGCGCGATCCGCTTCCTCGACACGGACTTGACGGACCTGAGCGCGCGCCAGCGCCGCAAGATGATGCGTGACGCCCAGGTGGTGTTCCAGGATCCCTTCTCGTCGCTGAACCCTCGGATGACCGTCCACGACCTGGTCGCCGAGCCACTGCGGGCGCAGGCGCGCAAGGGCGGCAGAGAGCTCGAAGCGCGCGTCCTCGCTCTGCTCGAGATGGTCGGCCTGGGTACGCAGCACCTTTGGCGCCGCCCGCACGAGTTCAGCGGCGGCCAGTGCCAGCGCATCGCCATCGCCCGCGCCCTGGCTCTGGAGCCGAAGCTCGTCGTGCTCGACGAACCGACCTCCGCCCTCGACGTCTCCGTGCAGGCGCGCATCCTCGTGCTGCTCGACGATCTCCAGCGTCGGCTTGGCCTCACCTACCTGTTCATCGCTCACGATCTTGCCGTCGTCGAGTCTATGGCGCACGCGCTCGCCGTGATGTATCTCGGGCGCATCGTCGAGCAGGGCCCGGCAAACGAGATCTTCCGTGACCCACGCCATCCCTACACGGTGGCCCTCCTGGGGAGCTCGCCGTCGCCCGACCCAGAATCGCGAGGCGCCATGAGGGTGCTGGAAGGCGACGTTCCCAGCGCCGTGCACCCGCCCGAGGGATGCCGGTTCCATCCGCGCTGCCCGTTTCGCATGGACATCTGCACCACGGAGTGTCCGCAGCCGCACGCGGTCGGCGGGCGCCTGGTCTCGTGCCACCTGCCGGACGACTTCGACACGAGCGCGACCGGCACGGCGATGCTTCTGTGACCACGCAGTACGATCCCATCACAGTCGACGTGTGGCGCGGCCCTTCTGTGGAGAGCCGGCACCAGCTGTTCGCGAGCGTGGTGGACGAGCACGGCGTGGAGGTCGCCCGCTACGGCGACGCGAGCTTCTCCACGTACTGGCGCTCGTCCGCCAAACCGTTCCAGGCGCGCCCGTGGGTCGACGGCGGGACGATCGACCACTTCGGCTGGAGCGACCCGGAGACGGCCATCATCTGCGCCTCCCACGTCGGGGCGCCGATCCACGTCGACCTCGTGCGCCGCATGCTCGCCGACATCGGCCTGAGCGAAGACGACCTGCGCTGCGACCACAAGCTAAAGGCCGCGCACAATTGCCCCGGGAACCACACCGGGATGCTCGCCGCGTGTGTGTATCACGCATGGGACGTCGCCGCCTATCAGCGCGCGGATCATCCCGCCCAGGTGGCAGGCGTCGAATCGGTGGCAGAGGCGACGGGTATCGCCGCCGCCGACATGCCCTGCGGCGTGGACGGCTGCGGCATCGTCGTGTACGCCACGCCGATCACCGCCATGGCACGCGCCTACGCGCGGCTGCCGCGTCTGGCGCAGCGCATTGCGGCCGCGATGCTGGCACACCCGGTGTTCATCGAGGGCGAGGGCGAGGAAGACACGGTGATCATGCAGGCCTTCCCCGGCGTCATCTCCAAGGGTGGAGCAGAGGGCCTGTGCTGTGCTGCCCTGCCCGACGGAGGGGGCATCGCCGTGAAGGCTCTGGACGGCGCGGGCCGCGCGCCCGGCCTCGGTCTCATCGCGCTGCTCGTCCGGCACCTCGGCCTCTCCGCCGTGCCGGAGGCAGCCAGGCGCAGGGCGCGTCCGCCGGTGGTCGATTCGGCCGGCGACGCCGTGGGCGAGCTGGTCGTGTCCCTGCCCGGCGGCTGAGCCGGCTCGGGCCGGTCAGATCTGGCTCGCAACGGTCGGTGAGATGGCTGCGACGGCGGCTACGGAAGAAGCGAGGGGACGACGATGACCTCAGGGCAGTACCCACATGTGCGCGTCGAGGGAGAGCCACAGGAGCGCGGGCGGCAGTACGGAGAGCAAGCGCGGGAGCGCATGCTCCGCTCGCGCGACGCCTACGAGGAGGTGTTCGACCACTACGCCGCCTGGAGCTGGGACAAGGTCACCCGGGAGGCCTCGCGCTACGTGCCACTCATCGGTGCTTTCAGGCCGGAGTATCTCGAGGAGATGCACGGCATGGCGGAGGGCTCCGGACTTCGCTTCGAGGACGTCCTCGCCCTCAACGTGCGCACTGAGGTCATGTTCGCGGCAAAGGCCAGGCAGGCGCTCTCTCGTGCTGTCGCTGACGCCGGGGAGTGCACTGCGTTCGCCGCTCTGCCCGAGGGGTCCGGCGGTCACGTACTCATCGGTCAGAACTGGGATTGGCTCCTGCACAGCTTTGACACAGTCGTCGTGCTGGAGGCGCACCAGATCGGCAAGCCCGCCTATGTCACGCTGGTCGAGGCGGGCCTTCTTGCAAAGCTGGGCATGAACTCCGCCGGCATCGGGCTCGTGACCAATGCGATCGTCACCGATCTCGACCGTGGCGAGCCGGGAATCCCGTTTCACGTGCTCCTGCGTTCCGTCCTCGATGCCGAGACGATCACTGACGCGCTTTCCGGCCTTCAGGCCGGGTTCCGATCCTCGTCGGCCAACTTCCTGCTGGCGTCCGCCGACGGGGTCGCGCTCGACGTCGAGGCGGTGCCGGGAGACTTCAGCCGTCTCAGAGTGGCCGCTCCTGAGGACGGACTGCTCCTGCACACGAACCACCTGCTGCACGCGCAACCAGGGGTGACCGACGTCTCGTTGTGGGCAATGCCCGACAGTGCTGTGAGGCTACAGCGAGCCCGCGCCATCGCGGGTGCGGGCGATCGCTCTCGCGCAGCACTCACGGCGATGCTCTCCGACCACGCCGATTGGCCGCGGAGCATCTGCGCTCACCCGGACGAGCACCGGCCCAAGCTCGATCAGACGGCGACGGTGGCATCCGTCGTCATGGATCTCCGCGAGCGACGCCTGTGGCTCGCCGACGGGCAGCCATGCCAGACGCCGTACCGGGAGCTCGACTACGGCACCTTCCTCGCGCCCCGACACGCACTGAGCACGGGCTAGGCGCTCCTCGCAGGGCAGGCGCAGGTTCTTCTTCAGCCGCCAGGGCAGGTCGCGCTGCCGGATGCTGCCTCTCCCCGTGGCGGTCAGAGCTCCGTGCACCTTCGCGAGCGGTACCGTCCTCGTGATCACGCCGAGGCTTACGTAGTCGGTGATCCGGGTCCCCTGAGGAAGCTCCGCCGCCGCCCGCGCCGGCTGGCCGCCCGGGCCGGCTGACGGGGAGCGGCGCGTCGCACTCGTCTGACGCCCGCCGGCGACGCTCTGGCTCAGAGGTGGCGCAGCGTACGGCAGGGGTTGCCCGCCGCGACGACGTTCGCGGGCACGTCACGGGTGACGACGCTGCCGGCCCCCACGACGCTGTTCTCGCCGATCGTCACGCCTGGCCCGACGACGACACCTGCG
>Ga0315278_10005789_pt1 | contig 11212 bp, 6 predicted proteins | sample YL17G06_0_MG_FD_203880 | JGI IMG/M metagenome (GOLD analysis project Ga0315278, IMG submission 203880) | Sediment microbial communities from Yellowstone Lake, YNP, Wyoming, USA - YL17G06_0 | ecosystem: Environmental > Aquatic > Freshwater > Lake > Sediment | place: USA: Wyoming | collected... | reverse complement strand
CTTCTTCCGTGCGGGCGAGGCGCGCGGTCAGGCTGAAAGGGATAGGGGGGCCCACATCGGGTCCGCCGGCCGCGCTTTGACCACCTCGATGCCCGCCCCGTCCACCGCCGCCCTCCCTCCCTCGTGCGCGCACGCTGTCAGCTTGGCCTCGCCCGCGCGCTCCCGCGCTTTGGAGTGGTGGAGCTCCACTTGGAGCGACTCGGCGTCTGCCGCGCCCCGCGCGCAGGCGGGGGGGCGCGCGGCGGACGCCAGGCGGGCGCCGGGCGGGCGGTGGGAAGGAAGCATGGCCCGGCCGCCCCGGCCAGGGCGGCAGGCGGGCGGGCGGGGGTGGGAGACGGGGAGACAGTGGGCGCGTGTTCGGCGCGCCGCGCGCTCGCTAGCCGCGCTCGCCGCCCGCACCACTCTCCTCCGGAACACCCCGCACACGCGCAATTGACATGCAGTTCCGCGCCCTCCCGCGTTAGCGGCAGCCGCCGTCCACCAATGGCGTCTCAGCGCTCGCGCCGCGAGCCATTCGCGCGCCCGCCCTCGCCCGTAGCCCGCCTGCTGCGCAAGGTGCCCAGCGCTGGGACTCTGGGCACGGCGCCCAGCACGGGGGCGCGGTATGCGCTGCAGGAGGAGCTGGGTCGGGGGGCGAGCGGGCAGGTGAGAGGAGAGGGATGGGCGGTTGGCATGCGGGAATGGGGCGGGTGCGCGCACTGCTGCTTCGCCTGTCGTGGCACGATGCATCTGATCATTCATGTCCATGAGGTGGTGTCGGGCGAGCAAAGAAGCGCCTCGCGGGACACGGGGCGGACGGTTTCGCAGCGAGAGCCTCGAACGCCCCCCCCCTCCTCTCCCAGGTCTTCCGCGCCGTCGACTCGCTCACCGGCGCCGTCGTCGCCGTCAAGCGGCTGTCGCTGGCGGCTGCGGGGTCGGCGGCGGCGCTGTCGCGCGAGGTGAGAGGGAAGGGAGAGGGCGGCGCACGCGCGCGCGCGCCGAGCCTCGCCCTCCGCCGACCGTCATCCTCTTCTCGTTCCTTCCCATCCCAGGTCGGCCTCCTCTCCTCGCTCTCCCACCGTCACATCGTCCGCTGCGAGGCCGCCTTTGCGGCGCGCGGCCACGTGGCGCTCGTCCTCGAACACTGCGCCGCCGGCTCCCTCGACGCGGTCCTCGCCCCAGGCGCCGCGGGCCCCCTCCCCGACGCCCTCGCCGCCGCCATTGTGGGCCAAGTGCTCGACGGCCTGGCCTACCTGCACGACCAGGGCGTCGTGCACCGGGACGTCAAGGCGGCCAACCTGCTGGTGACGGCTGGCGGCGTTGTCAAACTGGCGGATTTCGGCGTCGCGGCGAGAATCGGGGTGAAAGCCCCTTCCTCCCTCGGCCTCGCCGCCAAAGACGGTGCCGTCGGGTCTCCGTATTGGATGGCGCCTGAAGCCGTGGAGATGGCGGGCGTCGGCCCCGCGACCGACGTGTGGGCCGCGGCGTGCGTGGCCGTCGAACTGACCACCGGCGCCCCGCCTCACGCGGACAAGGCGCCCATGGCCGCCCTGTTTCGCATCGTGCAGGATGAGACGCCGCCGCTGCCGGTCGGGGCGAGTGAAGGGTGTGCGTCGTTTCTCAGGGCGGCGTTTGTGCGCGACCCCGCCGCGCGGCCGACGGCCGCGTCGCTGCGCGCCCACCCCTGGGTCCGCGACGCGCCGTCCGCCCTCGCCGCCGCCTGGCCCGCGGCCGTGGCTGACATGCGGGAGCGCGGGGTGCCGGCGGCGGCCCTTGCGGCGGTCACGGCTGTCGCCGAGCGTGCGCTCGCCGTCGCGTCGCGCGGCGGCCGCTGGTCGAGCGACGGCGGCGGCCCCTCCCCTTCCCCCAGGGACCGGCTGGTCGCCGTCGCGCGCGACGCGGGCGACGGCCTGGCCAGGTTTCTGTCGCGCTTCGAGGCCCGGCTCGACCCGCCGCTGCGGTCGCCGTCGCCGTCACCGCGCCCGAGCTCGGCCGAGGCGGCCGCGGGCGCCGCGTCGCCCACGCCGGGTCCTCCTACGTCTTCCGAAGGCGCGCCCGACGTCGCGGCCGCGCGGCGGCTGGCGGCCGCGCTGCGCGCGGCGGGGGTTGTCGCCGCGGCGCCCGCGCCGGCGCCCGCCGCGGCGGCCGCTGTGCGCGCCGACCTCGAGGAGGTGACCGCGCTGGCCACGCAGACGCACACGCCAACCGTCACCGTGGCCGCCTTTATGGACGCGGGCGGAGCGCCAGCGCTCGTCGCCCTGCTCGCGGCCGAGCGCGCCCCGGCCCCCCTGCGCGTCGCCACTCTGCGCGCCGTGCGCGCCCTCACGGCCGCCTCGCCCACGCGCGCCATAGACGCACTATGCGGCTCCGGCTTCGCTGCCGCCGCGGCACGCGCCGCCGCCCCCGGCGCGCCGCCGCGCGTGCGCGCCGACGCCGCGCTCGCGCTCCACGCCCTGGCCACCGCCGGCCCCGGCCCGGCCAGGGACTTGGTCGCCTGCCGAGGCTTGCGTTCTGTCGCCCTGCTCCTCGACGGAGGGCGCGACCCGCGGCTGCCGCCGCTCGCGGTCGAGACGGCGTGGCGCGCGGTCGAGGTGCACGGCGCCGCGGGGCTCAAGCCCCTCACGCGCGCGCTGGCGGCGGCGGGCTTGGTGCCGCGGTTGATGCGGGAGCTGGAAAAGGCGGTGGTTGCTCTCGCGGCCGCGGGCGGCGCCCCTGCGCCTGCGTCGCCGCAGGCGGCCGCCGCGCCGGCGCCGCGCCGCGAGCCGACCGCGTGCCAGGCCGCGCTCGCGTCCCTTCTGAAAGACGCCGACCTGGAACCTGATGTGGAAGGGATGACCACGCCTAGGCGGTCGCTGGACGCTGGGGCGGCGCCGGACGAGCGCGGGCGTCTCCGCTGGCTGCGCCGCGTCGCGCCCCTGCCCCCCCCTCTCTCGCCCAAAGCGACACTCTCCGACCTCGACGCGCGCTCCCTGGTCTCGTTCGTCGACCGCGCCGCCAACCTGGCCCTCGTCCTGTCGTGCGGCGACGCGGCCGCGCGCGGCGCGCTCGCCGCGCCCGCGCCCGCGGGAGCGCTGCTGCGCCTGCTGGCCTCCGACGACGCCCCTCACTTACGCCGCCGCCTACTGCGCACCCTGCGCAACGCAAGCGATGACTCGGCAGCGGTCGACGCCCTCGCGCGCGCGGGCGCCGTGGCCGCGCTCGCGCCCCACCTCGCGGCCCGCGGCGGCGCCGGGCTCGATGCACTGACCGCCCTCGGCAATTTGGTGCGCGGGTCGCCGGCGCGGCTGGCGGCCGCCGCGGTGGCGGGGTGCGCGGGGCCGGTGGTCGACGTGGTGACGTGCCCGGCGTCGCCGCGGGCCGCGGGGGCGCCCAACACCCCTGCCGCCACGTGCTCCATCGCCCTAGCCGTCCCCCTACTGGCTGGTATGGTATGCCACGCCGGACTGGCCGGCCGGCGCGCGCTCTGGGCGGCGCGCGCGCCCGCGGCCCTCGCCTCTCTCGCGCGCGACAGCCGCCACCAGGCGGCTGCCCTCTCCGCGCTCGCCGTCTGGGTCGGTCGCGACACGAGGCGCATGGCGCGCGAGCTGTCGAGGCAGGACGACGCGGTCGCGTGGCTGGCGGCGTGCCTGGGCCCTCACCTGGCCGCCGCCGCGCGCGAGGCCGCGGCGGTCGTCGGCGTCGCGCCCGCTGCCGACGGCGCGGCCGGGGCAGCGCTGCCCGCCGCCACCGAGGTCGCCCGCTGCCTGGAGCCGCTCCTCTCCATGCTGCGCGTGCGCCGCATCGCGCGCGCCGCGGCGCGCGCGGGGCTCGCCCGCGCTTCCCTCGACCTCCTCGCCGCACGCCGCCGCGAGCCCCTCGCCGCCCTCCCCCTGCTCGACGCCGTGGCCGCCATGTACCGCGCCACGCGGCACCCCCGCGCGTTCCTGGCCGCGCACACGCCGGAGGCCGTGCTCGCGGCCGTCGCGTCGCCCGCGGGCGCCGCCGAGGGCGGCGCGTCCGGCGAAGCCGGCGCGGTCGCCGTGCGCGCACGCGCGGCGGGGCTGCTGGCCGCGTTCAGCATCAACGCGGCGGTGTGAGGGGATGGGCGTGAGGAGGTGGTGTTTGTTGTTTTGCCGCCGAGAGACGAAAGAAGGCGCCGCCCGCCCTTCCCGTTTTTTTTTGCGACGCGGGCCCTCGTTTGCAACGCAGAGCGCACGCGACACCATGTTTCCAACTCTCTCTGGCGCCTTGCGGGGGGACCGGGGTCGAAAGGGGAATCGGGTTGGGTATGGGGGGAAGGGCCTGCGCGGGAGAAGCCTGCAGCCAATACAGCGCGCCATTGACGCCGGGGTGGTCGGCGCGGGGAAGGGGAGGAGGGGGATGGGCGCGCGCTCTCCAAGCCGCGCGCCCCAAAAATGGCCGGCCAGCCTTCCGTCTCAGCACGGCAGCCCCGCGACAACGGGCCTCCCGGCGCCAAACCCCGGCGGCAGCGCGCCCGGCGCCGGCCTGGGCACACCGACCGCGGCCCACGCGGCGTCGACCGCGGCTTGGAGGTCGCGGCGCGGTTTGGCCGCCCGTTTCGCATACCCCGCCCCAAACCGGTCGAGCGACCGGGGCGAGAGCCAGGCGCAGTTGCCGTCGCCGAAGAAGACGACGTACACGGCGCCCGGCTTGTGGCGCAGGCCGTGCGCGGACGGCGGGGGGGGGACCACTTGGGCGGGCCACCAGGGGTAGGAGAGCATGCGCGCCCACACGATTTCGCCGGCCAGGTGGCCGTGGGTTGTTGGCAGGGGGGGGAGGGACGCCCAGGGCGGGTGGGTGGCGTGGCGGAGGGGAGGGTCGCCGTCGGGGTCGAGCGAGTCGCTGCTGCCGCCGCCAAAGCCTGCCAGCAACCCTCCGACCCCGGCCAAACACGCCGCCGACCGCGCCCGCTTGATGGCGGGCAGCACGGGCGGCGGGTCGAGGTCGAGCCAGCGCTCGTCGGCCGCCGGGACCGGGACGCGCGCGGGGCGCTGCTCGGCCGCCAGCGAGAGGCGGCGCTTGCCGGCGTCGGACAGGTTGTGGTGGGCGGCCAAGGACAGCAGCGTGGGCGGCGCGGCGGTCGGGAAGGCGAGCGGGAGGTCGCCGAACGAGAGCGACCGCCGCGGCCCCCCGGGCGCCACCGCGGCCGCCAGCTCCTCGCAGAGCGCGGCCGCCGCCCACGCGTCCGCCACGTCGGGCACGGCGGGGCCGACACCGAGGGCGGCGTGCGCGGCGGCGGCGGCGTGCGCAGCCGGCGGCCGGCCGGCGTGCAGGACGAACGCGCCGGGGGGTCTCGGGGCGCCAACGGGGAGCGGGATGGCGAGATAGGCCCGGTCGCCCACCATAACGGGGCGGCCGGAGGCCCAGGCGTCGGCGGAGACGCCCGCGGCGGCGGCCGCCGCTGCGACGGCCGGCGCGAGCGGCGTCGCCGCGTTTGGAGGCGCCGCATCCACGCTCCCGTCACGGCGCGGGCTGGCAGCGTCAAAGCCGGTGCCGGTCGCGGTCGCGGAGCCGTCGTCGGCCGAGCCCGACGCGGCGCGTGCGCGCGGCGCGGTCGGCGTGCCTTCGCCTTCGCCGCAGCCGGCCCACGCCCAGTCGGGCAGGTCGGTGAGGTCGACTTCTGCGTCGCCGGAGACTGAGGGGCACGGGGGCGGGTGGCGGGTGGGCGGGCGGCGTGGCGCGGCCGTGGCGTCGCGCGCCCACCCCCCGCGCCGCCTCCCGCACGCACCAGCCGACAGCGGGAGCGGGTCGAAATCCGGGCGGCGGTCGAACGCGTCGGTGGAGGAGGCGGAGGTGGCCTCGGAGCGGGCTGGAGAGGGGCAGAAGGGTGAGGTCGAGGCGCGCGGTGGCGCAGGCCGCCCAGCCCCGCCCGCCCGCAGGCGACCCCCCAGCCACCCCCCGGCACCGGCGCTCACCGGGGCCATCCTTGCGGGGGTGGGACCGCAGCGGGGCAAGGGCGGCGGGCTCCATCGCGGCGGGCGCGGCGCGCGGCGGCGAGGGGCGGGGACGGCGGACCCTTGCGCGCGGCCCGGGGGGACGCGGGAGCAAGCGCGCTGGGGGGCGCGCTGGGGGGCGCGCGGGCGGCGCGGCGCGGCGCGGCGCGGGCCGAGCGGCGGAGTGCGCCGCGTCCTCGTCGCACGCTTGGCACACCACAAACCCGGACCGACGCGTTCATTTGCGCGCTCGATGTCCCCGCCGATCTACACGCCCGCCCAGATCGTCCTCGGCCTCGCCTGCCTGGCCGCCGCGTGCGAGGCGTGGCGGCGCGCGGTCGTCGCCCCGGCGCTCGCCGCGTTTGCGTGAGAGAGAGAGGCGGCGGTTGGCCTTACCGGAGCCTGACGCTTGCCTCCCAATGTCCGGTGACGCGTGCGCCGCTGGCCCTGCGCGCCCCCGGTCGCGGTCGCCATCGCCGCGCCGGCGCACCGCGTCCCTCGACCTCCCCCTCCCCTCCCCCCCCTCCGGCACTGGCGCCGGCCCGCTGCCGATGCACAGAGCGCCGCACCGGGCGGGGGTGCGGGCGGGGCTGGAAGAGAGGCTGTGCCGCGAGGTCGAGCGCAAGCTCCGCCTGGTGAGAGGAGGAGAGGGGGGCAGGGCGACGCTGCCGGGCCGTGGCGATCGCGGGAGTGCGCGGGCGCGGCGGCGGGGCCGCGTTCGCTGACGCCGCCGACCCCCCCGCCATCGTCCCTCGTCTCTCAGGCCGACGAAGCCGCCGAGCTCAAGGCCGACCGGGACGCCATCTGCGGCGAGATATTCTCCGACGTGACGGGCGAGGTGGACGACCTGGCCCGAGGTGGGGGAGGCAGGGGGGGGCGGAGGGTGGCGGCGCGCGCCGCGCGCGTCTGCCCACGCCCTCCTCCCTTTGCTTTAGAGAGACTCAGCCTGTCCCGCCACTGCCTCTACTACGAAGTGCTGGCCCCGTACCTGCAGGAGGTGGGGGGAGCGAGGAGGAGGCGTGAAGGCCGGCGCGCGCCAGGCGGCACCCACCCCACCCCCTTCCCGCCCCCCCCAGCACACTGCCATGGCCGACGCCATGCTGGGCGTCATGCGCCGCCTGTGGGGCAACGCGTACGTGGCCCCGGTCTATGCCCTCCTCTTGCACCGCGCGCTCCTCGCGCACGCGCGCGCCGGCGCGCCTGCGCACCGCCAAAAACACCTCCACGTCCTCGCCATCGGCGCCCAGCAACTGTTTTGGGCGGACGTGCACTCGGCCGCCGACCGTTTCGCCCCTCTGTACGGGTGGCTCGCGCGGCGCGTCGCGCTCGCGCCCGACCGCGCGCGGCTCGACGCCCTGCCCCTCCAGTCGCGCGCCGGCCTCCTCGCCGTCCTCGCCGCCTTCATGCCCTACTACGCCGGGCCCGCCGGCCTCGCCGCGGGCCTGGCGGCCATGCCGTCGCCGCGCACCGCGGCGCCGCCGCCGCGCGGAGCGCCGGGGGCGGGGGGGGCCGACCTGGTGCTGACCGAGGCGGCCGACATGTTGGCGCTGGTCAAGGGGGAGGGCGCGCTGCTGCGGTACCTGGCCTCCCTCCGCGGCGCGCGCGGCGCGCCCGCGTTTGCCGCGTCCCCCCTCGCGGCACGCCTGCGCCTGCAGTCGGCCCTGTACGGGTTGACGGCCACGGGCGGCCCGCGCTACCTGCCCGCCACCGTGCGGGACGCCGCGTTCGAGACGCTCGACGCCCTCTTCCCCGCGGGCGCCGGCCCCCGGCGCGCCGTCTCCCTCCTATTCCGCGCCTGGATGCAGCCCGCGGCCTGGCCGAGAGGAGCTGCGGATGTGGCGGCCGCCGCGCTCGACGGCGGCGCCGCCGTTCTGGCGGGCGCGGCGCGCGCGCTGCGCGCTGCGGCCGCCGTGCCGGCCCGCGTCGCGCGCTCGGCGGCGGCAGCGGCGCGCTGGCTGCGCGTGCGGGCGGGGCTGGAGCGGGGAGGGGCGGTGGCGGCGTGATTCGTGGTGCGGAGAGAAACGGGGGGTCACTAGATGGTGGTGGCCGTCGCGCCGCGTGCAAGCACCACCCCGGCCAACGCCGGGCGCGTCCACCGACACCGTGGGCCGAGAGCGGGGTCGAGGCCAGGGACCGCGGGGCAGAGTGACAGCTCCCGCGCCCGCTCAACCCGCCGCCACACCCACGCCCCCCCTCCGCCCCCCCCTTGCGGCCATGGCGCCTCCTCCGGGCCGCACCTCGGTCAAGTACGTGTTTGTGCCGGCCGAGGTCGACGAACCTCTTCAACAGTGGACCGCGACGTTCGACGGGGAGCAGGCCGAGCTCGAGTGCGTGCTGGACGCGATCAAGGTCGGTCCGGGGTGTTGTGTGGGCAGTCGTTTGGGCGGCGCGAGCGGCGGGCGGCGGGGCCGCGGCCGCGTCGGCCGCCACATTGGCCCCGTTTCGGCCTGCCGCGCGCCCAAAATGCGCCCCGACGACGCAACTGACATCCTCAGGCCCACTTTAAGAAAACAAAGCCAAAAAAAACCGACGCTCAGCGCGCCGCGCAGCGCGCCGCGTTCCTCGCCCGCCTCCCCGAAGAGCAACGGGCAGCAGTACCCGCCGGCATGCTCGACACCGTCACCGACCTGGGCGCCCTGGAAAACGTGGCGCTGCTGTCCAACGCCGCCGACAACGGCTTCGTTGGCGTAAACCTCTACGCCGACGACGAAGGCCAAGCCCTGGGCCTCCCCCGCAACCGGCGCGCGTGCGAGATCGCGGCGTGCGCGGGCAAGCCGCTGGACGTGTGCGGGGACGCGTTCCTGGCGCGGGTCATGGATTCGGACGCAGAGTTTGCTCGGCTGGACCTCGCGCTCGACGAGGTCTCCTCCTCGGCGCCTTGGGTCAAGGCTGCCGCCGCGCAAAACGCGCGCAAGGCGGCGAGCGAGTCGGCCGAGGTGCGGCTGGCGCGTGTGGGCGGGCCGGCGGCGGCCAAGGCGCCTCCTGCCCGGCCAGCACCCCCGCCCGGCCCGCCGCCGTGCTCGCACCGCGAGGCGGGCAATACAGCGTTTGGTCAGGGGCGGTGGGGTGACGCGGCAGCGCACTATGCTGCCGCGGTCGCCGCCGCCCCCCCCGGCTCGCCCGCCGCCCTCGCCGCCCTCAACAACCGGGCCGCCGCCCTCCTCAAAGCCGGCGACGCGGAAGGTGCTGAGAGAGATGCGACTGCCGTGCTCGCCTCGCGCCCGGGCGACGTCAAGGCGTTGCTGCGGCGCGGCGCGGCGCGCGAGGCGCGCGGCGACCGGCCGGCCGCGGCGGCGGACTTTCGGGCGGCCGCCGCGGCGGAGACAGGCAACACGCAGGCGGCGGAGGGGGTGGCCCGGTGTAGCGGGGAGGAGGGAGGGTAGCTGCAAACACCAAACGAGTGACGAGCGACGAGAGGAGGGCGACTTTTTCTGGCACAAACGAGAGACGAGCGACGAGAGGGAGCGGGCGACCCGCCGCCAACCCAAACCCGGCTCGTGCTTTCGGGGCGCGCTCAAACACCGCCGACACACCCCACCCGCACACACCCATCTTTGCCCTTCTCACTCGTGGCCGTAGACCATCGACGTCATGAGCGGCAGCAGCTTGACGACGTCAGCACTCAGCCGCGCCACGCCATCGTCCAGGATGTCGCGCCCGACGAGGCCGAGCTGTTCGTCAAACGCAGCGCGCGTCACCGGGGTCTCCGCGTCGAAGGAGTAGGCCGCCGCGACCGCGTCAGTGAGCCGGGCCCCCGTCTCCTCCTCCTCGGCCGCGCCGGAGAGGCCGTCGTTGTAGCCGGAGCGCGTTGGGGTCGCCGCGAGCGCGTCGAGGACCCGCGGGCCAGCCACGAGAAAGTCGACGCCCGCGAGCGCGAGCGCGTCTTCCCGTGTGCGAATCCCACTCACCATAACAAGCGAAGCGGGATGCCTAATGCGACAGTACGCCCAGATGCGTTTGGACAGTTCGACGCCGGGGTTGACGGCCGACCGGTACCCCGTGTCCTCGCGGGGACCCTTGGGGTCGCGAATGTAGTTCGGGTGCGCCCTGTACCAGTCGGCGAGGTGGCCCGCGTTGGGCTGGATGACGCGCGCGCCGGCCTGCGCCGCGGCGGCGGCCTGCACAAACGACGCGACGAGGACGAGGTGCGTCGGGATGCCGTCGGCTTCGAGCCGCTTGGCGGCCTCGATGCCCTCCCACGTCGCGGGCAGGCGCAGCAGGACCTTGTCGAGCGGAACGCCCATCTCTTTGTACGCCGCGACCAGCCCCTGCCCGCGGCTCACGAGCGCGCCCGCGTCGCGCGCGCACCGCGAGTCGACCTCGGTCGACACCCGGCCGCCCACTTTGGCGGCAAACAGCGCCCCCACGTTGACGAGGGCCTTGTCAAACACGCACGCCTTGCGCGCGTCGCCGGTCAGGGACGCGCACTTGTTGTAGGAGACGGCGCGCTCGATGGCGGTCTGGTGGGGGGGGCGGGGTCGGGTCGGAGGGCGGTGGCCGGTGTGCGGCGTGCGCGCGTGCCACCGCCGCAGCCTCCCGCGACAGGGCGCCGCGTCCGTCCAACGACACGATCCAACGGGCAGGAGGCGGCAACGGCCAACGGCCGGCTGCACGTGCTGCGCCGGATGGCCGCCGCCCGCGCCGCCGCTCGTTCGCCGCGCCGGGCGATCGATGGACCACCACCCCATCCCTCGACAGCGTCCACACGTGATCGCTGGCCGTGGAGCCAAGATCGCGACCGCGCGCGCCCGACCCGCGCTGCGGCGCGGCGCGGCGTCCACGCGGGCATCCCGCCGCGGTAGCCCCACCGCCGCCCCTCCCCCCCTCCCCCTCTCGCACCTGGTACTCGCGCACGCCAGACGACGGGTTGGCGACCAGCCCCGCCAGGACGGCGGCCGACACGGTCGCCGCGCGCGGCGCGTCGGCCGCGCCGCGCGTTCCGAGGAGCACTGTGTCGGGAACGATGGACGAATAGCGTTGGACGACGTCGAGCGCGGTGGCGCCGCCGGCGAGGGAGGGGGCGGCGTAGCCGGCGGCCGCGGCGCGGAGGGGGGCGGGGGCGCGGGGCTTGGCCACCGCCCGGCGGGGCGCCGGGAGGCGGACCGCCCGGGACGGCGTGGGGGCGGCGACGGCGCGCATTCCGTAAGGCGGTGTAGTGGGCTGGCGGAGAAGGAACGGAAGAGTGGCGGGGTTGTGGCCGCGTAAGGTGGCGACCCCGCCGCACTCTTCCGTCCCACTCCCGCCCTCCCCACCCTCCCCGCCTCCCTCGGACCCATGGACGCCCCCTCCTCCATGGACGT
>Ga0315278_10005788_pt1 | contig 11213 bp, 11 predicted proteins | sample YL17G06_0_MG_FD_203880 | JGI IMG/M metagenome (GOLD analysis project Ga0315278, IMG submission 203880) | Sediment microbial communities from Yellowstone Lake, YNP, Wyoming, USA - YL17G06_0 | ecosystem: Environmental > Aquatic > Freshwater > Lake > Sediment | place: USA: Wyoming | collected... | reverse complement strand
TGGCATGGTGAATGCCCATGCGGCAGAAAGGGATATGCCATCGATGGCGAAATCCAGAGAGTTCCTGGAAAGGAAGTGAAAGGATGCGGCGGCATCATGGCCTCGGTGAAGGCTTAGGATGGGAGGTGTGACAATGACTACCATTGAGGAACTCTGCCGGGAACATGATCTTCTCACGTTGGGGAAGGATAACATCGTAAGGGTTCCCTTCCTTGTCAAAGGTACCCTCCGGGTGCCTCCGGCCGTGGGGATGGAAAGAATACGGGAGGCCTTTTCAGCAAAGGAAAAGGCGACTGGAAAACCGGCGATTGCAGTTAGCACGGCCCGGCTGGAGGACGCACAGGTGCTCAGGGAGCCTGTCCTTGACCGGAAGACCATGAGATGGACGGACGAGTTTGTCTATCAGGTTCTTCCTGCACTTGATCCCAAAGAATTGATCGAGCGGGACCTCGACCGCGTGGTAAGCGAGCTCTACAATCTGCCCTTCGAGGAGGTGCTGGATTTTCTCGGCAAGGTCTCATCCGCCCTGTCAGCGTGCCCGGAGCTTCTGAAGGAGCTAGAGGGATTATACCGGCGCACAGCGACGGTTGCAGACCTATATATCGATTATTCCTTTACCAGTCTCGGGTATTTGCTGAATCCGGAGGCTGCCAGGGAGAAGGTAGACAGTGAACTCGCGAGCTTCGAAGTGCAGGGGTCCCGCTTTTTGGACACCTGGGTGAAGGTTTCCGATACCACTGTGGGAGGGCTGTCTCAAGAGCTGTCGCCTACGAAAGCAAAAGAGACTTCAGGGGATTATAAGAGTCCTGAGAAGATGTATTTGAGAGCTATGCCCACCCGGCAGCTTCACCTTACGGCCGGGAACGCACCCGCCATCCCCATTATCTCCACCTGCAGGGCCATCAGCCTCAAGTCCGCGGCGGTCATCAAATCCCCATACGGAGCCACGCTGGGGGGAGCCCTGGTAAGCCTGGCTGCCTGTGCCGCAGCTCCCGATCACCCCAGTGCCCGGAACCTTTCCATCGTGTACTGGCCGGGCGGAGATGAGCGTGTGGAAGGTGTCCTCTTTGGCCCTGACGCCTTTGACAGGATCGTCGTATGGGGCGCCCCCGATGCTGTTGCAAGTGTCAAGTCCCGTGCCACATTCACAAAGCTCGTGACCCTGAATCCCCGCTACGGAATGAGCTGGGTTGGCCGGGAAGCATTCGATAACGACGACTTCAAGGAAGCGGCCAGGCGGGGAGCAGTGGATACCATGATCTGGAATCAGAAGGCCTGCATCGCGTCGTTTGTGCACTATGTGGAAGGGGATGAGAATCAGGTCACAGCCTATGCCCAGGCTCTTCAGAAGGAGCTTGCCGAATGGGATCGTATTGCTCCGAATTTCCTGGACCCTGCGGCACAGGGACAGATTCGCAGGCTGCGCCGCGGGAAACTACTGAATGCTCAGTGGATGGCCAATAAACAAAACGAAGGCGACAAGCGAAACGAAGGCATCTCCTCCGTGGTTATCGTTGTCAAAGGTGAGTTCGATATGATGGACCACACGTTGAGCCGGATGGTGATCGTGCGTCGGGTGTCTCGACTCGAGGATGCCCTCCCGTTTCTGAATCACAGTGTATCCACTGTTGGGGTGTTCCCGGAGTCGCGAAGAATGGAGCTGTGCGACCGCATACTGGCCAGGGGCGTCTCAACGACTTACCCCCTGGGAATGGGTGACAGAATGTCCACTGGAATGGCCCATGACGGCATGAAGGTCTATAGCGAACTCGTGGACTGGAAGAACCGATAAGCACCAAGGAATCCGACGTAAGGAGCTGCTCATGAAGACACAAGACTTCGTCTTTCGTTTGCTGGCACATAAATTCAACATGTCATACATGCCTGTCGTCGTGACGGACGGGGTTGTGGAGCTCATGAAGGACTTCTATTCCCGCGAGGAGGCATGGCTTCTTGTCTTGATGCCCATGATGCCGGCATCCGCAAAGACGATTGCCAGGCTGCAGTTCAAGAATGTGGCAAAAGTCGAAAAAATGCTCCAGGACATGGTCACCCGCGGACTTCTGATAGAATTCATGGAAGAGGATACGCAGAAGTTCCAAATGGCTCCCTTTATCCCCGGCGTGGTCGAGATGACGCTGATGAAGGGAGAGGATACGCCTGAGAGTCGCCGCTATGCGAAAAAGATGCATCGTTTATTGGAAGACAGCACGAGCCGGGTTCTGGACAAAATCGATGGGATGGGATCCTCCTTTGCACGGATCATTCCTGTGAATCAGGGACTCTCCCATGAGAATCAGACCCTTCCGTATGAGGATGTCCGGTCCATCATCAACGGAGCGAAAACATTTGCAATCACGCATTGTCATTGTCGCACACAAAAATTCCTGGCAGATGAAAAGGTCTGCGATGCTCCACGGGATGTCTGCATGTCTTTGGATTTTGCTGCGGATTTCCTGATTCGGGCCGGTATTGGCAAGAAGGTAGACCGCAAGACAATGCTTGAAAAGCTTGATCTCGCGGAAAAGCACAACCTTGTCCATATGTCCGACAATTCCCGAAGCGGATTCACTTTTGTATGCAATTGCTGTGGATGCTGTTGTGGGATTCTGACAGCCACGACGAAATTGGGGAGAAAGGCACCTGTTATAAACTCTTCCTTGATCGCAAAGTGGGACAGCAAGAAGTGCAAGGGCTGCGGTAAATGCAGTCGAGTTTGCCAGGTGAATGCTCTCACGCAAGTAAACAAGGTAACTGTCTTTTCCGAGCAACGGTGTCTAGGCTGCGCAAAGTGCATTGACACGTGTCCCGAGGGCGCGCTGCATCTCGTGCCGCGTGCAGACTGGAAGGAGCCGGAGCAAACATATGGGCACATGGTGGCAGATATGTTGGCCAGAAGAATAAGAGCAGAGACCCTGCTTCGGGTAAAGAAGCTTCCCGGCCAAGAATATATCGCCAAAATGATCAACAAGAGGTACGGCCAGGGACTCTAATCGAATAGCAGATAAAGAGAAGACTGGAGATCTGTGATGATCCTGGACAGATTCGGCAAGAGTTTCGATGAATTCTATAAACGTTTCTTCTCTATTACCAAAGACAGTTGGAAATACTATGCGAAGTTTCAACCCAGTTCAGGGAAGCTGATGAAGCATGTCGCTCATCCGATTTGGGGGCCACTGATAAGAAAGCTCTACAGGTTTGAAGGCAAGAACTACCATACGCAAGGCCATATTCTGCCGATCAACAAGAGCCTGGACAAGAGCGAGAGACTCGGCAAATCCATGATAACGCCCGTTGATTTGGTCAAGAAGGCAGTGAGGGAATCCAGCTATCGCATTGTTCTGCACCGCTGCCTGTGCCGGGATGGATTCGAATGCAAGGACTACCCGAGAGATTTTGGCTGCCTGATGCTGGGACAGGCGTGCAGACGCATGGTCGAGACAGGTATCGCGAGAAGCGTTACGGTAGAAGAGGCGTTGGCTTACGTGGACAGGGCCTCTGTTCTCGGCCTGGTATCCATCCTGGGATGGGCTGAGTTCGAGGCTGTTGCCAAGGGAATCTCTTATGAGGATCATACGAACTACTTTGAGATCTGTTTCTGCTGCCCGTGCTGCTGCCTGGGTCTGCAGAATTACAAACACATGCATAAGAATGATCACATGCGGAGTATCTTCAAGACGATAGGCTGGCGCGCTCAGGGTACGGAAGAGTGCGTACGCTGCGGCAAATGCGTTGGTGTCTGCCCCATGGAGTGCATTGCTCTCGACGGAAGCGGCATTTCGGTCGGGAGTAACTGCATTGGCTGCGGACTCTGTTCCGTCAACTGTCCCAAGGACGCAATCGTAATGAAAGAGTTAGTGCCGATGAAGGACGACCTTCTCGATTATTTTTGGGGCGTTCGTCCGAATATCGCCTGACAGGTCAAGCGAAGTACAGGGGGACAGAATGGGAATGTACAAGAAGTTCTTGAGACGGTATGACGACTTCTACCGCAGGTATCTATCCCTCAGGCAGGATAATTGGGAACACTACACCAGATTCTATCCACTCGTGGTTGAGCACGTGATGGGATACTTGAGTCATCCGGTCTTCGGTCCTGTCCTGCGCCGTCTCTTCAGATTCGAGGGTGAAGGGCATCATGCAGAGGCCTGTATCGTGCCGATACAGTACAATTTGGAATTCAGCAGCGACAGCAAGAACATGGTAATGCCAATTCAAAGATTGCGCGAGGCGGTCGAGGAATCCAGCTACCGGATCATTATGCACCGCTGCATCTGTCGAGACAGTTTCAAGTGTAATCACTTTCCCATAGACTTTGCCTGCCTCATGCTGGGGGAGGCCTGCCGGACTATGGTGGGGCACGGCATTGCACGATATGCCACAGTGGAGGAATCTCTTGCCCACCTGGAGCGGGCTGCGGAATTGGGCCTGGTGGCCATTCCTGCTTGGACGGAAATGGAATCCATAGCAAAGGGCATTCCCGAGGAGAACAAGGATAAATATATCGAGATCTGCTTTTGCTGCCCATGCTGCTGTAACGGGATGAAAAACTTCAAGAAATGGAATGAGGTCCCGCAGTTGCGAAAATTGTTCAAGAACGTGGGATGGCAGGCAAGGGCATCCGAAGCGTGTATCGGCTGCGGTATCTGTGCGGGCACTTGCCCCATGGATGCCATTGTAGTGGGCGAGGATAGAATTGCCAGAACCGGGGACTCCTGCATAGGCTGCGGCTTGTGTGCCTTCCGCTGTCCTGAAGGGGCCATCGTTATGGAAGAGATCGAGCCCATGAAGGAGCACATTCTGGATTACTTCGGGGACGCCCGCCCGCAGATCCAAGGGTAGATGGATGCGTGGCAACAGGAATGGAGGCAACGGATGATCCCTTATTCCAAAGAAACGTTGATGAAGATCTCCAAGACCGTTTTCAAGAAGGGGGTCGTGCCCGCTTTCAACGCCGCCTACGAGTTCGACCGGAGGCATGGCGGCACGATGGTCAAGAAGTTCTTCAAGAGCTTTGAATGGCTCTACGCCCTGGCATACATACCCGCATTGCGGGACAGGATCCCCGCTCTGGATCCGAACCTGTCCGACGTCTCCACGATCCCCATCAATAAAGATATCGAGGGGGCCGAGGGAATCGCGCTCCCCGAGGAGGTCCTGGACCGTCTGATCGACATATCGAACTACCGTGTGATCCTCGACTCGTGCGCGTGCCGAAAAATCTACGGATGCGAAACCTACCCCCAGGACATCGGCTGTATCTTCATGGGTGAGTCTGCCAAGAGAATTCCCAAGGACTACAGCCGGGAGGCGAGCGTCGATGAGGCGAAGGCCCATGTCCGAAAGGCACTCGCAGCAGGACTTGTGCCTATTGTCGGTGAGGCACGGGCGGATTACGAGCTCCTGCGTATACCGTACGAAGGGAAACTACTCACCAACTGCTTCTGCTGCGAGTGCTGCTGCCTGTCCCGCGCCTTTCGCCGCGGACCCGTAAAAACGGTGGACGCTATTCTGCACCCGGTGGAAGGGCTATCTGTGGAAGTGACCGAGGCGTGTGTCGGTTGCGGGACCTGCGTAACGAAGTGCTTCATCGGCGCGATCCAGGTGAGGGCCGGGCGGGCGGTCATCGATGATTACTGCCGGGTTTGCGGCCGGTGCGCCGGTGCCTGCCCGCACAATGCCATAAAGCTGAAGCTCGAAAACCCACACGCTGTAGACGATGTGGTCAACAGGATTCTGGCCAAGGTGGATTTGTCCTGACGATTGAACAAGCATTATTCGAACTTGAGTCAATAAGGGGATCAACATGAGAGACAGCGATAATGTCTACTACCGATTAGGATTACGCTTGAACGAAAACCAGGTAAAGCTGCTCCTCGTAGAACCATTTTTCAAGATCCTTGAGGAATTCTATACCCCGGAACAAGCCGAAGTGGGAGCGCATTTCCCGATAGGCGCCTTTACGACCGCCGAGCTGACCAAGACGTATCACCAGGACCCGGAATCTCTGACGGAGATGCTCGAGACCATGGCCGACACCGGCTTGGTCTTTGTCATCAAGGGCAAAGACGGTGTGAGAAAATACACCCTCACTCAGTTCGTCCCAGGAGTCGTGGAATACCAGTTGATGCGGGGCAGGGATACGCCCAAAGACCGGAAGGTCGCCAAGATGCTGAAGGACTTCATGGAGGGGGAGATGCGCGACCTCATGGATGCGGTCATGAAGGATCCTGAAATGATGAAGCAGATGATGCCGGAAGCGCCGGCCCGGATCATCACGGTTGAGAGCGAGCTGCCTCAGACAACGGAGGTCTATTCTTACGAGAGACTGAGCGAATTGATCGATGGAGAGACCTGCTTTTCAGCGGCAACATGCTACTGCCGCCACCAAAAATACTTGCTCGACGATCCCTGCAAGATCGAGGGCCTTCCTCAGCACTCCTGCCTCTTGCTCGGCGAAGCGGCGGATTATGCCATCGACCGTGGGTTCGGCAAGCGGATCACCAGGGAAGAAGCCCACGAAATCGTATTGCTCTCCGAGAAGGCCGGACTCATGCACAATGTGGGCAATTATTCTGACCGGGTGTTCTTTGTCTGCAATTGCTGTGGGTGCTGCTGCGAGTTCCTGGGGACCGCGAAACGAACCAAGAACAATGTCATGCTGGAATACTCGAACTTCGTCGTGGTTGCAGACAAAGAGACCTGTTCCGGTTGTGGGGATTGCCTCGACCGATGCCAGATGGAGGCCCTGAGCCTCGTGGATGAGGTGATCTCTGTGAACCAAAACATGTGCTTCGGTTGCGGGAACTGTGTGTCGGTGTGTCCAACGGAGAGCCTGTCCATGGTACGTCGGGCCAGCGTCAAGCCTCCGGAGGCAAAGGACAGACTGTCTCAAATGGGACTGATGTAGATTCGTATCGGGGCTACCGTCACATGTGAGCACGGGAGAGAATTCCATGACTGAGGATATCTATTTCAAGCTGGGCGAGCGGCTGAACGAAAACCCGATCAAGTGGCCCTTGGACGATACGTTCTTGAACATCCTTAGAGAGTACTATACGGAAGAACAAGCGGCGTTGGGGGTCGGTTTTCCTCTCGGACAGCATTCAGCAGGTGCTCTGGCGCGGCACTTGGACCGTGATGAAGACGGACTGCTGGCCTTGTTGAATGCCATGGCGGACCATGGGCTGATATTCACCTCCCGGACGAAGGACGGAGAGATCGAGTATTCACTTACGCCCTTTTTCCCCGGGGTGTTCGAGTTTCAGTTGATGCGAGGGACGGATACCCCCGAGGATCGCAAAAGGGCGAAAATGGTGTCCGAATTCATGGAAAAGATGAAGGGTATGGCCGCAGAGATGATGAAGAATCCGGATCTGATAAAGGAGATGATGCCGGACCCGGCTGCCCGCACGATCACGGTTGAGAAGGAACTGCCTCAAAGCAGCGAGATATATCCCTTTGAGAAGCTGACGGAATTGATTGAACAGGCGGACTCATTCGCCGTTTCCGTATGTTACTGCCGCCACCACGCCTACCTGGTCGATAACGCCTGTAAGGTAGAGAACGTACCGCGTTATTCTTGCCTGTGCTTCAGCAATGTAGCCGACTACGTGGTGGAGCGAAAATTCGGAAAGCGGATTTCCAAGGAGGAATGCTACGAAATTCTAGAGGCCACAGAGAAGGCCGGGTTGGTACACAACACCAACAATTTTACCGGTGATCTCATATTTGTGTGCAATTGTTGTGGTTGTTGTTGCGAGTTCCTGAAGATGATCAAGGAACTGGGTTACAGGGGGGCATTGGCGTACTCCAATTTCGAGGTGGCGATCGATGAAGCATCCTGCACAGGGTGCGGTGATTGCCTGGAAAGGTGTTCCATGGAAGCGCTGAGTGTGGTTGACGAAATCATTCGGGTCAACAAGGACCATTGCATCGGTTGCGGAAACTGCGTGTCGGCATGCCTGACCGAGACGCTCTCCATGGTCCGGAGATCGCACGTTACCCCTCCGAAAGGCGGCATGACGATGGGTGGCCTTGCTGTATAGAACCCCCTTTCTTCAAGACCCGTGGAAGCCTACTGCAACCATTCATTCCCAAGGAAAGGGAAGAGCGATGGCCATCAAGATCCAGGTGCTCAACAACATACTCGAAATGAACGATTCTTACGCCGCGGAGAACAGGCGGATCTTTGAGGAGTACAACTCCTTCGTGATCAACATGATGAGCTCGCCGGGTTCGGGGAAGACGATGCTCCTGGAACGAACCCTGGAGCGCATGGATCCGTCCCAGATCGCGATCATCGAGGGAGACATGCGGACCACCAAGGACGCGGAACGACTGGAGCGTTTCGGTTGTCAGATTCTCCAGATCAGCACGGGAAATGCCTGCCATCTGGATGGAAAGATGATCCACGATGCGGCCAAGGAGCTGGATCTGAGCGGCGTGCGGCTCCTCGTGATCGAAAACGTGGGTAATCTCGTGTGTCCCGCAGAGTTCCGCGTCGGAGAAGACGTCAAGGTCGTGGTCCTGAGTGTGACGGAAGGGGAGGACAAGCCGCTCAAGTACCCCCTCATGTTCCGGGAAGCCTCGCTCTGTATCTTCAACAAGATCGACCTTCTTCCCCACCTGGACTTCTCCATCGAAGAGGCCAGGGAAAACGCCCGGCAGATCAACCCCCAGTTGAAGTTCCTGGAGATGTCCTGCAAGACGGGCCAGGGTTTGGAGGAATGGACGGATTGGCTGCAAAGCAAAATGAAGGCCTAGCGAAAAGCCGAACTTGAGGCCGTTCGCTCGGCAAACGCTGTCCGGAGGAGTTTCCATGCATGAAATGGGACTGGTCCAAAACATCTTCGACATCGTGTTGAAGACAGCCGAGCAGAACGGCATTACCAAGGTTCTGCGGATCAATATTCGTGCAGGACAGCTGAGAGCTATCGTCCCTAAACAACTTCAGTTCTGCTTCGAGATCCTGTCCAAAGAATCCCCGATTGTGGAGGGGGCGGAATTGGTGATCGAAATGCTTCCCGTCAAGGGGAAATGCAAGAGTTGCGAGCACGAATTTCCTGTGGAGGAGTATCGCTTCGTGTGTCCCGCGTGTGAGCACGAGGACATCGATGTCCTCCAAGGCATGGAACTTCTCGTGTCAAACATTGAAGTGGCTTAGCAAAGAGCGAGACATAGGGTGCTTCAACAAAGCGAGGACCCGCTGGAATCAGGCTTTGTTTATGGAGGCATTGAAGAAATGATCAAGGTCATTACGATGATGAAGCGAAAAGAGGGCTTGAGACTGGAGGAGTTCAATCAATACTGGTACGAGAAACATGCTTCGCTGGCACGAAAGGTGATCCCTAAGGAAGTGGCTCCGAAGCAGTATGTTCATAACTACGCTATCGCATTCGCAGAGGCATGGGATCTTGCATTTGATGGTATTGGGTCGTTATGCTTTGATAATGCACAAAGTCTCATAAAATGGAACGAGTGGTTCATGAGCGAAGGGGCTGAGATACTCCATGAGGACGAGTTGAATTTCGTTGACCCAGGCACCAGGGTTACCATGGTGGTCGAGGAAAAGGTTATCATACCGGAGAGAAAGGGTGCCGGAGGAGAAAGAGCTGGAGGGAAGGGTACGAATGTGGTAAAACTAATGGCGATGTTGAAGAGAAAGGACGGCATGTCACCGGAAGAGTTCGGAAAACACTGGTATGAGGATCATGGTCCCATGGCGGCAAGGATCATTCCGGAGACTGTACGTATTAGAAGGTATGTGCAGAATCATGCTGTGAGACTCATAGAAGATCAGGAGCCGCGCTTTGATGGCATCGTCGAGTTCTGTCTCGAAGGCCTGGATTCTCTTGACGCATGGATGGCCTTCTATGCCAGCAATGAAGGGAAGATAATCCGGGATGACGAGGTCAGATTCATAGACATGAGTAAAATCATTGTCGTGCTGGTCGAGGAGAGGGTCATCCCGCAAATCGCTAGTAAGACTTGAGACATCTTGAGAAATGGATTCACGGGGAAGCTCTCATGAGCTTCATGGCGCAGTAACGGTATTTCAGACAACCCACGCGAAGAGAAGGAGAAAGGACATGGCAGTGCAACCAAAACCCCCAGAGGACATCACACCGGACGATTACTATCTCAAATGGATTCCGGAACAGGCGGCCTCGGCGGATGCTGCGCAGAAAGCCAAGATCAAGGGTATCAACGCCGTCATCCAGGTCGTGCTCACCGGAGAAGGCGGCGGCGACTACTACATGGAACTGGCCGGGGGCGAGATGAAAACCGGCAAGGGCAAGGCGGCCTCCCCCAAGATGACCATAACGCAAGCGGTTGCGGACTGGAGGGAAATCAACGCCGGTCGGCTCAACGCCCAGATGGCCTTTATGTCCGGCAAGATCAAAATCAGCGGAGACATGAGCCTCGCCATGAAACTCGGATCGATCATGGGTAATTGATCGAGCACTATCGGTTTCATGGAAAAAGAGGGTGTATGCTTACGCTCTAACCGAAGGTCTGATTTGACCTGGCTCAGGTCTCGTTTCGGTCAGACACGAGGATTCCGGCAACCTTTTCCATCGTCTTACGGAGGCGGAAGGTTGCCGGATTTGTATCTTGAGTCCTTACTGACAAGGTCATTGCGTTTCGACTCGTCCAGCATGATCCTGATCGGGGAGAACTTCTTCCGCATCCAAGGAGGTCAACATGAAAGCCGAAAGAGCCTATCGGATTATTGCAGAGAAATACCTTCATGCAAAGACCTTCAAGGATGTTGTCGTCCCTGATTCCTTGATGAAGCTTCTCAGGTTTACGTTTACGGAGGAAGAGGCTGAGATCGTGGCGCATTTGGGTCTTGCCATGAAGAGCGTAAAGACCATAGCAAAAGCAGTGAACCGACCTGTGGAGGACATCAATCCGATCCTGGCGTCACTGGCCGAGAGGATGCTGATCATAGGTCTCACGAAGAGGAAGGTGCCTCTGTATGGGCTTCTGAACTTCTATCCGGGATTGTATGAAGCCCAGATGGTTCTGAGCGAGAGGAAGATGCGGGAGGGTGATGATGGCGCTTTCTACAAGGAATTTGCCCGCCTTTTCAAGGATTTCTGGGAAGAGCTCTTTGCCTGGATGAGGACAAAACCGGGGTTTGCCGACCGATACCAGATATTGGGGACACCATTAGGCCGCATTATCTCCATTGAAGAAGCCATTGA
>Ga0315278_10005787_pt1 | contig 11215 bp, 10 predicted proteins | sample YL17G06_0_MG_FD_203880 | JGI IMG/M metagenome (GOLD analysis project Ga0315278, IMG submission 203880) | Sediment microbial communities from Yellowstone Lake, YNP, Wyoming, USA - YL17G06_0 | ecosystem: Environmental > Aquatic > Freshwater > Lake > Sediment | place: USA: Wyoming | collected... | reverse complement strand
CGGCGGCGAAGAGGAGGGCGCGCTCGCCTTTCACGGCGGCACCGCCGAGCTCGCCGGCCGGGCGGCCGGGCCTCTGCTGCTCACCGACATCGGCGGCGGCAGCACCGAGTTCGCCGTCGGCGTCGCCGGGCTGAAGCCGGAGTTCGTGCGCAGCCTGGATATCGGCGTCGTGCGCCTGACCGAGCGCTTCGTGCGCCACGATCCGCCGGCGGCGGATGAGCTCGACCGGCTCACGGCGTTCGTCGGCGGCGCCATCGCGGAGGCCGTGCCGGCCGCGGTGCGAGGCGCCGCGCGCGGCGCCGTGGGCGTGGCCGGCACCTACACCACGCTCGTGGCCCATAAGCTCGGCTTGCGAGAGTACCGCTCCGCGCTGGTCCACGGTCACCTGCTCAGCCTGGCCGACATCGACGCGGCGATCGCCGAGTTCGCGAGGCTCACCAACCTTCAGCGCGGCCGCCTGCCGGGCATCCAGAAGGGGCGCGAGGACGTGATCCTCGCCGGCGCCCTCATCGCCCGGGAGGCCTGCCGCGCCTTCGGCCTCGCCGAGGTGCGCTGCAGCGAGGCCGACATCCTCGAGGGCGCAGCGCTCGCGCTCGCCGAGGGCTCTCTGCTGCCGGACTGAGGAACGGTCTGGCTTGCGGCTTCGCCGCGTGCCCCTCACGCCGGCGCCCGCGTCGTATACTCCACCCGTGCCGGAGTGGCGGAACTGGTAGACGCCGGGGACTTAAAATCCCCTGTCGCCTCGGCGGCGTCCGGGTTCGAGCCCCGGCTCCGGCACCAGCGGGCCTTCGATCGTCGATCTGCCGGCCTTGCTGGGCTTCTGAGGCCGCTCGCCGGCCCGCGCCTTTACAGCCGCTCGGCGCGGCCCTACCATCGAGTACGAAGAAGAGAGCGGGCGCTCCGGCGGACGGCCGCCGGCCGCGCCCGCGCGAAGGGGGACCACATGGGCTTGGCCATCGTAGGCGGCATCATCGTCGTCGCTTTCATCATCATCATCCTCATCCTCGTCACGGGCATCCGCATCATCAGGCCCACGCACCGCGGCCTGGTGGAGCGCCTCGGCAAGTACCACCGCTATTGCGACCCCGGCTTCCACGTCATCATCCCGGGCATCGAACGCATGTTCCAGGTGGACATCCGTGAGGTACTGGTCGAGGCGCAGCCGCAGACCATCATCACCAACGACAACCTCAATGCACGCGTCGACGCCCAGGTGTACCTCAAGGTCAAGTCCGACGAAGAAGACGTGAAGGCCTCGCAGTACAACGTCACCAACTACGAGAACCAGATCGTGAACCTGGCGCGAACCACGCTGCGCAACATCATCGGTACGTTGACGCTCAAGTCGGCCAACAGCGAGCGCGGGCGCATCAACGAAGAGCTGCGCAGCACGCTCAAGAACGAGACCGCGAGCTGGGGCATCGAGATCCTGCGCACCGAGCTCAAGGAGATCGACCCGCCGCAGGACGTGCAGGAGACCATGAACAAGGTCGTCAAGGCGGAGAACGAGAAGATCGCCGCCGTCGACTACGCCACCGCCACCGAGACCCAGGCCGACGGTCAGCGGCGCGCCGAGATCAAGAAGGCCGAAGGCATCAGGCAGGCCAAGATCCTCGCCGCCGAAGGCGAGGCTCAGGCCATCAAGCTGGTCAACGAGGCCGCCGAGCAGTACTTCGTCGGTAACGCCCAGGTGCTGCGCAAGCTCGAGGCGGTCGAGAAGGCCTTCTGGCAGAACGCCAAGATCATCGTGCCTGCCAACGGCGAGCTCGTGAACGTCATCGGCGACCTCGCCGGCATCACGCCCGTCCCGGTCAAGGCGGCGCAGCCCAACCCGACGCCCGGTCAGCCGGCGAAGCAAGGCTGACGGCCCGCGCGGGGCGCCCGGTCCGCGGGCGCGCCGCGCCTCAGGCTTTCTTCCTGCGCGGCTTCTTCTCTTTGGGCGGCAGGCTCGCGGCGTAGGCCAGCCCTCTGGCCATCCAGCCGCGCAGCGCGTCGGGGTCGCCGAGCAGCGCCTCGGGAAAGACGACGTACTCCTTCATCGGGCGGCCCTCCATGGGCTCGAAGAGGTGGGCGCCGGGCTGCGCCAGCAGCTCGGCGCGGTCGGGCTCGCCGAGGCGCACCAGGAGGCTCTCCTGGTGGACGGCGGCGAACATGTTGCCGCCGCTCCAGTAGCAGGGACCGCCGAACATGGGCTTGAACTCGACCGGGGCCTGGCCCTCGGGGATCACATCGTGCAGGAGCTGGATGAGGTCCTCCCGCGGCTTGCGCCATTTCATCGCGACTCCCTCAGTGCTTGCCGTGCCGCGGCACCACCAGCACCGGCAGCTCGCTGTGGTGCAGCAGTTTGAGCGCCGTTGAGCCCATGAAGGCGGACGAGACGGCTCCCTCACCGTGGCTGCCGACGACGATCATGGTGGCGTCGCGCTCCTTGGCGGTGTCGAGAAGCACCTCGACCGGGCGGCCCTCGGCGACCACCGTCTCAGCCTTCACGCCGGCGGCGGCGAGCTTTTCGGCGGCCTCGTCCACCTGGCCCTGGCCGTAGCCTCGCACGAGCTGAGCGTGATCGTCGAACTCGGCGCTCATCATCAGCGGCGAGTCGGCCATGCCCATCGGCACGTAGCCGATGGAGAACTCGTAGGCGTAGACGACGACCACGGTGGCGTCCGGGATCGCCGCGGCCAAGTCGATGGTGCGTGCGAGCGCCGTCTTGGAGCAATCTGAACCGTCGTAGCCGAGTACCAGCGTCGTGGGCATCGCGTCCTCCTTGAGTAGGTCCCTGGGGCAACTATGCTCGCCGCGGGCGGCGGCAAAACGGGGCGACTACGCCGCGCGCCGTGCCGCCGCCCGTCGCGCCAGCGCCCCGCGCCGGGGGGCGGCCACGAAGGTCACCATGAACAGCACCGTCGCCGTCAGCACCACGGCGGCCCCCGAGGCGACGTTGAGGTAGTAGCTCAGGTAGAGGCCGGCGACGCTGCAGGCGGCGCCGATGGCCGCCGACACGAGCATCATGCTGGAGAGGCGGTGGGTGAGCAGGTACGCGGTCGCCGCCGGCGTGACCAGCATCGCCGCCACGAGGCCGACCCCTACGGTCTGCAGGCTCACCACCACGGTGAGCGCGAGGAGCATGAGCATGACGAAGCGCAGCAGCTCCGGGCGGCGCTTCAGCGTGTGTGCGAGCACGGGGTCGAACGACGCCAGCAGCAACTCCTTGTAGAGGAGCACCACGGTGGCCAGGACGCCGACGGCGAGCGCGCCGGTGACCCACAGGTCGCCGGCGCTCACGCCGAGCACGTTGCCGAACAGGATGTGCGTAAGATCGGTGGCGTACGAGCGCACCGTGCTCATCAGCACCACGCCCAGGGCGAGGGCCGCGGCAAACAGGATGCCGATGGCCGTGTCTTCCTTCACCGCGCCGCGCCGCGAGAACAGGCCGATGCCGGCGGCCACGAGCAGCGCAGCCACGAGGGCGCCGGCGAGGAGGTTGGCGCCGAGCAGATAGGCCACGGCGACCCCGGGGAGGATGGCGTGGGCCAGCGCATCGCCGAGGAAAGCCATGGCGCGTAGCACCACGAAGCAGCCGAGCACCGAGCAGACTACCCCGACGATGAGCGAGGCGACCAGCGCGCGCTGCATGAACTCCAAGGTGAAAGGCTCGGTCAACCAGTGGATCACGGCTCGTCCGCCCTGTGGTCGTGCGCACTCCGCTTGTCCGGGGCGTCGCCGGGGCAGCACTCGTCGATGACGACCATGCCCTCGAGGAAGAGCGCGTGGCCGCCGAACGCCGCGGAGATGTGCTCGGGGGTGAACACGGTGGGCGGCGGGCCGTAGGCGATCAGCCGCCCGTTCAGCAACGCGACCAGCTCGAAGCGCTGCTGCGCCGTCTGCATGTCGTGGGTGCTCACGAGGATGGTGATGCCCCGCCCCCGCAGGCGCTCGAGGATCTCCAGGAGCGCCTCCTTGGCGCTCACGTCGACGCCGGTGAACGGTTCGTCGAGCAACAGCACGTGCGGCTCCTGGGCGAGAGCCCGCGCCAGGAAGACCCGCTGCTGCTGGCCGCCCGAGAGGTCGCCGACCGGGCGTCCGGCGAGGTCGGCGATGCCGAGCTCGTCGAGGCACCCGGCCACGAACTCATGGTCGGCCGCCCGAGGACGGCGCAGCCAGCCCAGGCGGCCGTAGCGCCCCATCATCACCACGTCGCTCACCGTCACCGGGAAGCTCCAGTCGATCTCCTCGCGCTGTGGTACGTAGGCGATGGGCTCGGCGGGCGTGTCCGCATCGCGGTCGCGCAGCTCGATGCTGCCGCTGCGCAACGGCACCAGGCCGACAAGCGCCTTGAACAGCGTCGACTTGCCGGCGCCGTTGGGCCCGACGATGGCCACCTGCCCGCCGTGCGGCACGTCCATGGTCACCTTCTCGAGCGCCGCGCGCCCGCCGTAGGCGACCGTGACGCCCTGCAGGGAGAGGCAATCGTCGTTGCTCATCTGAGCGCCTCCACGATGCGGCGCGCGTCGTACTTCATCATGGCGATGTAGGTCGGCGCCGCCCCGTCGGCCGGGGTCAGGGAGTGGTCCAACAGATCGTCGACCACCGTGATGCCGGTCTCGGCGGCGATCTGCTGGGCGAGCTTGGGGTTCTCATCGATCTCCACGAAGATCGTCTTCGCGCCGCTCGCGCGGATGGCCGCGGTGAGGTCGCCGAGTTGCTGCGCCGTCGGCGACTCGGAGGTGCCCACACCGGGGATCACCGTGCCGATCACCTGCAGACCATAACGGTCGGCGAAGTACCCGTGGCTGGCGTGGTTCATCACGAGCTTGCGATCCCCGGGCGGGATCTGGGTGACCTGCGCCTTGATCCAGGCGTCAAGTCGCCTGAGCTTCGCCGTGTAGGCGGCGGCGTTGGCCTCGTAGGCCGCCGCCCCGGCCGGGTCGGCGTTGACGAACGCGTCGCGGAGGTTGGTCACGTAGGTCTCCACCAGCGCGGGGTCGAGCCAGAAGTGGGGGTCGATCTGCCCGGCGGCCAGCGGCGGCTCGCCGGGCTGAGGCGTGCGCGACGTGAGCCCGGCGGACGCGTCCACGATGGTCGCGCTCCCGCCGGCGCTCTGGATGGTGTCGAGCAGAGGACCCTCGAGGCCGCCGCCGTTGACGATCACGACATCGGCGGCCACGACCTCGCCGATGTCCTTCGGCGTCGGCTCGAACGAGTGCGGGTCGGCGCCCGGCGGGATCAGCGTGCGCACCGTGAAGCGGTCGCCGGCGACGTTCTGGGCGATGTCGGCGAGAAAGCTCTCGGTGGCGACGGCCTCGAGCGCGCCACTGGTCGGCGCACTTCGGCCGGCTCCGCACCCGGCGGCTCCGGGGGCGGCAGCCGCGGCCAAGACAAGGACGACGGCGAAGAGCAGGCGCGTGCTCACCCGCCGACTCCGTCGGGCTGCGCTCATGCGCCGGCTCCGGCCGCCCGACGCGCCCGGCCGCGGCGTGCGCCGCAGGCCGGGCACTCCCCGCTGAGTTGCAGGAAGTGCTCGGTGATGCGGAAGCCGGTCTGCCGGGCGGCGGCGGCGACGACCGCCTGCATGTCGCACTCGGTGAATTCCACTACCTGACCGCAGCGGCTACAGACCACGGTGTGGCCGTGCGCCGCGCCGGCGGGCACGAAGGCTTCACAATGGTCGGGCCCGTGCACGCGGCGCAAGGCGCCGATCTCACTGAGCAACTCCAGGGTGCGATACACGGTCGTCAGCCCCAGCTCGGGGCAGCGCTCGCGGGCGGCGACGAAGACCTGCACGGGGCTCACGCTCGACGACGCCTCGGCGACCGCGTCGAGCACGGCGTGCCTCTGCCGCGTGAGGCGCAAGCCTCGCGCGGCGAGCGATCCGGCCATCTGGTCGGCGTCAAGCGCCACGGCCCGCCTCCGGTCATCTGAAACTGAAAACCGTTTTCAGTCGCTCACAAGACGGAGCCTAGCAGGCGCAGGGCAGGGGCACAACAGATGCGCGACGTGCGGAGTGGCGGGGACCCCCGCGCCGCGGGCTCAGTGCGGACGCGTGTACGGGCAGGCGGCGATGCAGATTCCGCAGATCTCGGCACCGACGTTGCCAAAGAGCGTCATCTGGCGCCGGCAGGCGGCGGCGTCGAAGAGCTCGCCACGAGCCATGCCGGCACGCCACTGCACGTCGCGCCCGCAGCCGGCAGGGCAGGCGTCGACGCAGGCGCGGCAGTCGCCGCAACCACCCTCGGCGATGGCGTCGCCGACGGGCAGATCCAGGTCGGTGAACACGGTGGCGAGGCGGACGGCGGGGCCGAACCGCGGAGAAACGAAGAGCGCGGTCTTGCCGATCCAGCCGAGGCCGGCGCTCGTGGCCGCCGTCTTGTGGGGGAAGGGCCTGTGGCCGTTGCCGTGGTCGCCGCTGGTCGCCGCGACGCGCTGCGCGGCGTGGCCGTGCGCGTGCAGCACCTCGACCAGCGTCCCGGTGGCGTCGTCGAGCGCGACGTTGAGGCGCACGTACTCCTCGTAGTAGTCCTGGGTGGGTCCGTGCCGCAGGCCACGTACCACGAGCTGGTCGACGCGCATGAGCATCGCGATCGCGACGGGATAGTCGGGGGCCAGCGGCAGGCGTGGCGTGTTCAGCGCGACGCCCCAGGCGTCGATCAACTTGGTCCTGAGTAGCTGGCCGATGGCGTGCCGATCGAGAATGCTGAGCATGTGACCCCTTCCGCGGGTCGGCCGGCAGCGGCTGTTGCCCGAGGCCGACCGCGACCCGTCCATCCTCGCAGCCGCCGCGCGAAGCTGACAATGGACGCGAGAGCGGAGATTTCGCCTCCGAGTTGTCCGTTCTGGCCGCCGGGGTGCGAGCTGGATGCCCGGGCGCGAGGCCTCACGCCGGGTTTGTCTTCCCTGCCTCAACGGTGATATCCCAAGAGCAGGCTATCGTCGGAGGAGGTGAACAGCATGGGTCCCGTCCCCTTCTACAAGACCAAGGTACGGCGCGAAGAGCGCCGCCGCCGTAAGTGACGGACGAGTACGATGAACAGGACAGCCGACATCGTGTCGCCACCCGAGAGGGGGACGCTCCGATCGTGAGGACCGTCCCCCTCCTGGCGTACGAGGTCAGGCGCCGCGAAAGCGGCGCAGGCGCAGGCTGTTCATCACCACGGTCACGCTCGACAGGCCCATCGCGGCGGCCGCGTAGATGGGGTTCAGGAGCACGCCGAACGCGGGGTAGAACACGCCGGCCGCCAGGGGGATCAGCGCCACGTTGTAGGCGAAGGCCCAGAAGAGGTTCTGCTTGACGATGCGGATGGTGGCGCGCGACAGCGAGATCGCCGTGGCGACGCCGCCCAGCTCGCCCGACATGAGGGTGATGTCGCTGGCCTCCATGGCGACGTCGGTGCCGGTGCCGATGGCGATGCCGATGTCGGCTTGGGCGAGCGCCGGGGCGTCGTTGATGCCGTCACCCACCATGGCTACCCGCTTGCCCTCCGCCTGGAGGGCCGCGACCTGCGCCGCCTTCTGACCCGGAAGCACCTCCGCGACCACGCGGTCGATGCCCACCTCGGCGGCGATGGTCTCGGCCGTGCGCCGGCTGTCGCCGGTGAGCATGACCACTTCGAGGCCCATCTCGCGGAGCCGGCGCACAGCCGTGGCCGACCCCGTCTTGACGGTATCGGCCACGGCGACGGCGCCGGCCGGCTCGCCGTCGATCGCCACGGTGATGACCGTCTTGCCCTCCGCGGTGAACTCCTCGCTGGCGTGCTTGGCGGCCGGGCCGGCGAGGCGCTCGTTGCCGGCCACCACGGCGTGCCCCTCGACGACGGCCCTGATGCCGTGGCCGGCGACGGCCTCGAAGCTCGTGGCCGCCGGCACCTCGAGGCCGCGCTCGGCGGCCTCCGCCAGCACGGCGGCGGCCAGGGGGTGCTCGCTGCCGCGCTCCGCGGCCGCCAGCAGGCGCAGCAGGCCGTCGTTGTCCAGGCCGTGGCCGCCGCCGAACAGCACCACTTCGGTGACGCGCGGCCTGCCCTCAGTGATCGTGCCGGTCTTGTCGAGCACCACCGTGTCGAGCTTGTGCGCCGTCTCGAGCGCGCCGCCGCCGCGGATGAGCACGCCGTTCTCGGCGCCTTTGCCGGTGCCGACCATGATGGCCGTGGGAGTCGCGAGGCCGAGCGCGCAGGGGCACGCGATCACCAGTACGGCGACGAAGTTCAGCAGCGCGTAGTTGAGCGACGGCGAGGGGCCGAAGAACAGCCAGACCACGAACGTCAGCGACGCGATGCCGATCACGACCGGCACGAAGTAGGCCGCGATGACGTCGGCGAGGCGGGCGATGGGCGGTTTGGAGCCTTGGGCCTGCTCCACCAGCCGGATGATCTGCGCCAGCGCGGTCTCGGCGCCGACCTTGGTGGCGCGGAAGGTGAACGAGCCGGTGGTGTTCATGGTGGCGCCGATCACCTCGGCGCCCGCGCTCTTGAGCACCGGCATCGGCTCGCCGGTGAGCATCGCCTCGTCCACGGCCGATGATCCGCTCACGACGACGCCGTCGACCGGTACCTTCTCGCCGGGGCGCACGACCACGACGTCGCCGGCCACGACGTCCGCTACGGGCACGTCGACCTCCGCTCCGCCCCGCTGTACGCGCGCCGTCCTGGGCTGGAGGCCGATCAGCGCTTTGATGGCGCCGCCGGTCTGCCGTTTGGCGCGCGCCTCCAGCAGACGCCCGAACAGGATCAGGGTGATGATGAGGGCGGCCGAGTCGAAGTACATCGGCATGCTGAGGCCCTGGTGCTCGAAGAAGCTGGGGAAGAGCACGCCGAGGACGCTGTAGAAGTACGCCGCCGAGGAGCCAATGGCGATCAGCGTGTTCATCGTCGTGGTGCCGTGACGGAGGGCGGCCCACGCGGTCGTGTAGAACTGCCCGCCCACCCAGAACTGCACGGGCGTGGCCAGCGCCCACAGTACATAGCCGTTGTGCAACCAGGCCGGGAGGAAGGGGAACCAGTCCGGCTGCATGGTGCCGGCGAAGATGACGATGCTCAAGGCGAAGCCGACGATCACTTTGAGCTTGAGGGCGCGGTAGGCGGCGGAGCGCGCCGCCTCGGCGGCGTCGACGCCCGATGCCGTGGCGCCGGCCGCGCCGGCGGCCGGCTCTTCGACCACGTCGTAGCCGGCCGCCTTGACCGCGGCCACAAGGTCGTCGCGGCTGGCCTGCCCGGGGATGTAGGTGACCGTCGCCTTCTCGGTGGCCAGGTTCACGTCGGCCTTGAGCACGCCGGGCGGTTTGCGCAGGGCGCGCTCCACGCGGCTGACGCAACTCGCGCAGGTCATGCCCAGGATAGCCAGCGTCTCCTGCGCGGTCACGACGCCGTATCCCGCGGCCTCCACGGCGCGCACCAGCTCGTCGGCCGAGACCACCTCGGGGTCGAAGGCGATGGTCGCTTTCTCGGTGGCGAAGTTCACCGAGGCGTCGTCCACGCCCCCGACCTTGCGCAGTGCCCTCTCGTTGCGGGCGACGCAGCTGGCGCAGGTCATGCCGGTGATGGGGAGTTCGAGTGTGGTCTTCGTGGTGCTCATAGCCTCACGAGTATACCCAGTAGGGTAGTCGAGCGAGTCTCTGGAGTCTTCGAGACCGCCGGCGCCCGAGCGGCCGCGCCTTACCTGAAGGACTCAGGCGCCGCCTTCACCGCGTGACGGAGGAGGATGCGACTGTTCTCCACAGTGGGGTGGGCGCCGTCGTAGAAGTAGCGGGTGCGGCCTGCGAACGCCGCGACCGAGGTGTAGTCGAGCAGATGAAAGCGATACGTCGCCTGCAAGCCCCGCAGATAGGCCTTGAGGGCCGTGCGCCGGGGTCGCCAGCCGGCGTTGACCAGCGCCTCGAGGGCGTGCGGGTGGTAGGGCATGACCACGATGCAAGGCGTGACGTCGTGCCGGTTGAGGAGCTCCAGCGTGGCCTCGAAATACGCCCGCGAGCGACCCTGCGCTGGGGTCACGGAGGTGCGCGCGGTGGCGTACCTGGCGATCCACTTGACGAGGGAAGCGCGGAGCGTCTGGCCCGCGGCGCGGCGCACGTCGTAGCTGTTCGAGCGCAGGTAGCCGCGCCCCGCGTAGCGCTTGCCGGTCACGAAGAGGTCGGTAAGGGGCACCTCGCCGAGAAGGCCGGCTTGCTCTGCGAGTACTTCGGGCGTGAACGACGCGGACAGCCTCTGGTCGTACACGAGCCCCGGTGCGAACGCGGCGTCGACGAACGTGCCCACCTGGATGCCCCACACACAGCGCAGACGCGTATCGGGCGCACGCGCGAGCAGGTAGTTGGAGATGGCCCAGGCGTCTTCTGTGCGAAAGTTGCTGAGCGCGAAGTTCATCGCGGGAAGCCCCGTGAGGTCGAGCGCCAGGCTGGGCTCGAAGCGCTGCATGCGCGAACCGCCGAAGATCACGAGCTGCGGCGGCTGCGGCAGCTCTTCGACGAGATCGAGCTTGAAGCTCCGTTCGCCGCCGATCCTGACGTAGTGGCGGAGCTTCCAGGTGGGGACCGCGACGTCGGCGGACGGCGGAGCCACAACGGATCCGCCGGCGAACAGGGATCCGTCGGCAAGCAGGGCTCCGCCGGCCAGCAGGGCGCCGCCGGCCAGCAGGGCGGCGCCTACCACGGCGGTCGTCCTGCGCCGACGGTGGCCACGAGCATGCCTCACGTGGTGCTCCTTCACGACGAACGGTCCCGTCCGCGGCCATTCTTCCTCGCGGTGCTGAACGTGGTCAAGCCGCAGGGCGTTGGGACCGGCGCTCCGAGAGCGTACGACGAACGACCGGCGATACGAGCCCCCGCATCGTATCGCCGGTCAACTGCAAAACTGTCTTCGAGAATCCTCTCCTCAGACCATCTCGGTCTCCTGCCTCTACTATCGGGGCGGGACCGCGCGGGCAGAATGGAACAGTCGTCTAGACCGTGACGCGCAGCAGTTCGAGGTAGCTGGTGCTCCCGTCGAGCACCTTGCGCACGCCGTCGTCGCGCAGCGAGCCGACTCCTTTGGCGCGCGCGGCGCGCTGGATCTCGAGGACGGTGCCGCCCGTGGAGACCAGGTCGCGCAGGTCGTCGTCGACGACCAGTACCTCGTACAGGCCTAGTCGTCCGCGGTAGCCGGTGCCGAAGCACTTGGTGCAGCCCGCGGGCTCGTAGACGCGCATGCGCTTTCTGGGCGCGATTCCCAGGCCCAGCTCCTCCCAGCGCTCG
>Ga0315278_10005786_pt1 | contig 11217 bp, 6 predicted proteins | sample YL17G06_0_MG_FD_203880 | JGI IMG/M metagenome (GOLD analysis project Ga0315278, IMG submission 203880) | Sediment microbial communities from Yellowstone Lake, YNP, Wyoming, USA - YL17G06_0 | ecosystem: Environmental > Aquatic > Freshwater > Lake > Sediment | place: USA: Wyoming | collected... | reverse complement strand
ATGCAAGACTGGGCGCCCCACACCCGGCCGAGGGCGACCTGCGGCTCCTTCCGCTGCAACCAGACCAACATGAGTGGCAATTCACCGAGCGACCTGATTCCGACGCGGCGCGAGCAAGGTTCGCGCCGCGCTGCGCATCGGTCGCTGCAATCCAGACGCTGGAGCTACACGCTCAGATGCCTCGCTGGCCTCTTCGGCGCCACGGTCGTTGCGCTCGCTGTCGTCGATCACGGGGTTCTCGCGTGGATCGAGTCGGCCGGTGCGGCCGACGCCAGGTCGGGCGTTCTACTGGCGACGCGAAGTTGGCAGCAGGAGAACGCGCGCATCAACGACAACAACTTCGCCAAGATCCTGTTGGCGCCCGACGAATGGATCTGGCGGTCGCAGGGCTTCCCGGCGACCGAGGAGCGCAAACAGCCGCATCGCATCCTGGTCGTTGGCGACTCCTTCGTCTGGGGAGATGGTTACGCCAACATGAACGACCTCTGGTGGCGACAGCTCGAACGGGAGTTGCGTCGCCGCGGGTATCACGACGTCGAGGTGATGGGGCTCGGCAACGGCGGCGCATCCACCCGCCTGGAGCTCGAGCGCTTGCGCAAGGTGCTGCCGCGCTATCGCCCGGATCTGGTGATCTGGAGCTATGTCACGAATGACGCCGATGAGGGCCTCGTCAAGCAGTTCAACTACGACAGAATCAACAACGATGGCGTCGCCAGCTACCACCGTAGTCACGCCGAGCAGGGTTGGTTGCGCCGACTGAACTTCCAGTTGGAGCAGCGCCGCCGCGAGAAGCTGCTCCACACACTGCCGGGTCCGAAGCGAGGCTACGAATACAACGATTGGGAGCTGCGGCTGCTCGAGCCGGCGAATCTCGCGGTCTACGAGAAGACCTTGCGCGAGGTGGCCGCGTTCATGCGAGAGGCGGACACGCCCTACTTCTTCATCAGCCTGCCGAACCATCCCGGCGAGGAAACGTTCCGCCCCCGCTATGCCCCGGTCAAGCCGCTCTTCGCTGCCGCTGGCATCCCGTTTGATGACGTGCTCGACGACTTCGTGGCGGCCTATCCGCCCGGGAAGCAGCTTCTCAACGATCTCGGCTGGGGCATCAACCCCGTCAACGCCCATCCCGGCGTGGTGTCGACGCGATTCTACGCACGCGAGGCGGCGGACCTGGTGGAGCGCTCCTACGCGTCCGTGCTCGGCCCGCGCGGCGAGCCCGAAGCGAATCCCTTGCCGGAGATCAACGATTGGATGCCCGCGAAGCTCGCGGTCGAGGAGAACACGACCGGGCGCATCCACTTCGTGTACCCCATCGATGACGGGATGATGCTGCGCATGCCGCTCGAGCAAAGCCATGTCCAGCTGCATCTGTCCGCGCCCAGCAATCTCCGCGAGATCCGCCTCGCCGGTCCCAACCTGGCGACCGCCCAGATCCATCTGACCCAGACGAACGCGGAGGACGGCATCGACTACGGCGCCGTGACGAGCGAGCCGCAGCAGAGCGGAAAGCAGATGAAATGGGAGCTTCCCGCCACGACCGGCCAGCTCATCAACACCGTGCGCGTCGTCGCCGACTTCGATGGCGCCGACCGCTCCCTGACACTGGATCTGGTCCCCGCGACGCCATGAGCCAGCCCATCCGCATCCTCGGCATCTCCGCCTACTACCACGACGCGGCCGCGGCGTTGCTGGAAGACGGTCGGATCGTGGCAGCCGCGCAGGAGGAGCGCTTCACGCGCATCAAGGGGGACTCCGCGTTCCCCCACCATGCGATCTCGTGCTGCCTCGACAGCGCCGGCATACACGAAGCGGAACTCGACTACGTCGTCTTCTACGAGAACCCCCTCACCAAGTTCGAGCGCCTGCTGACCACCTACCATCTCACCGCGCCGCGCAGCTTCACGAGCTTCGTCGAGGCGTTTCCCTCCTGGCTGACGGAAAAGGTGTGGTTGGAGAACGAGATCGCGCGTGAGATGGGCTTGAAGAAGCGCATCTACTTCTGCGATCACCACCTGTCGCACGCGTCGAGCGCGTTCTTCCCGTCGCCCTTCGAGTCCGCTGCGATCCTGACGGTGGACGGCGTCGGCGAGTGGTCCACCACGACCTGGGGCGTCGGCGAGGGCAACCACGTCGAGCTGCGCGAGCAGATCCGCTTCCCGAACTCGTGGGGCCTGCTCTACTCGGCGTTCACGCACTACACCGGCTTCAAGATCAACAGCGGCGAGTACAAGCTGATGGGGCTGGCTCCATATGGACAGCCCAGGTTCGCCGAGCTGATCCTCGATCGACTGCTCCACCTCGGCGAGGATGGCTCGATCGTCCTGAACCAGGCGTACTTCGGCTACAGCGGCGGCCTGCGCATGACGAACGACCGCTTCCACACGCTCTTCGGGGGACCGCCGCGCGAGCCCGAGTCCAGCATCACGCAACGGGAAATGGATCTTGCAGCCAGTGTCCAGGTCGTACTCGATGAAGCCGTCCTGCGTATGGCACGCCATGTGCGCAGTCGCACGGGCCTCGATCATCTCGTCCTCGCCGGCGGCGTTGCGCTCAACGTCGTCAGCATTGGACGACTCGCCTCGGCCGGGGTCTTCAGCGAACTCTGGGTGCAGCCGGCTTCGGGAGACGCCGGCAGCGCGCTGGGCGCCGCGCTGTGGATGTGGCATCAGAAGCTCGGCCAGCCCCGCATGCCGGCGAAACCCGACGCGATGCAGGGGGCGTTTCTGGGACTCGACATTCCAGCGGCGTCACGCGAGGACGACGCCACGCTCGAGAAGCTCGGCGCCGTCTGGGGCGTGCTCGAAGAAGGCGCGCTCCAGCAGCGGATCGCCGCTTCCATCGCGGCGGGCAAGGTCGTGGCCGTGGCGCGCGGTCGTGCGGAGTTCGGTCCCCGCGCGCTCGGCGCCCGGTCGATCCTCGGCGATGCGCGACTGCCGCAGATGCAGTCGCACATGAATCTGAAGATCAAGTTCCGTGAGAGCTTCCGGCCGTTCGCCCCGATGGTGCTCGCGGAGGACGCGCGCGACTACTTCGATACGACGCAAGAGAGCCCGTACATGCTCCTCGTGTACCCCGTCACCGCGCGGCGCCGGATCGAGGTGGAGGACAACGGACTCGCCGGCATCGACCTGCTCAAGGTGCCGCGCTCGGAGATCCCGGCCGTGACGCACGTGGATCACTCGGCCCGCGTGCAGACCATCGACCTCGAGCGCAATCCCTTCATGACGGGGGTACTTCGACGCTTCAAGCAATTGAGTGGATGCCCGGTGATCATCAACACATCCTTCAACGTGCGCGGCGAGCCGATGGTGAACACCGTCGAGGACGCCTATCGCTGCTTCATGGCTTCGGAGATCGACTGTCTCGTCGCAGGCAATCGCTTTCTGGAGCGCGAGAAGCAGACGAATCGCCCGTTGAATGACGAGCAGCGCGCGCAGTGGCTGCGTCGCTTCGAGCTGGACTGACGGCGGCCATGAGTTCCAGCTACATGATCCGCCTGCGGGAGCGAACCGCGTTCCTCGCCCTCAAGCGCCAGATCGTCTTCGGCCTCGTAGGCGGCTGGCTCTTGTTGATGCTGGGCGGCTTCCGCCAGCTCTACGTCGCCACGGCCCGCGATGCCACGTCGTTCGCGCTGTTGGTCACGGGCGCCGCTCTCTTTGGGGTCGGGCTGGTCTGGCCGCACGGGCTGGCTGTCGTCGAACGAGGTGTGCGCGCCGCCACCGGCTGGATCGGGAAGACGCTGCTCCTCGCGTTCCTCTCCGTAACCTACTTCCTGATCATCACGCCGGTGGGTGTCGCCTGGCGATCGCTCCGCGGCAGCGATCCGTTCTACGCATGGAACGGCGCAGCCCCTACGGCGATGCAGGGATGGGTGCCGAAATCGGTCGTGGACGATCGGCGTTCCGCCTCGTCCGAAGCCGCGATGCGCCCGCTCTCGAGCCAGCTCTTCGTCGTGATCGGCTACTTCCTCCGCAACGGGCATTTCGTGCTGGTGCCGGTCGTCGTCTTCCTGCTGCTGGCCGGCATGGTGCTCTTCTTCGTGAAGAGCTCCGCCCTCGCGCCGTTCATCTACACGCTCTTCTGAGCGCGCCCCGCAGGAGTCCTCGATGTCGCTGCTCCGCTCTCGAGTCGCGCTCGTTTGCGTCGCCCTGCTCACCGCGACGGCGGCTGCGATCGCGCTGCGCGACGCGCCGGGGGAGCCCGCGGGGTTCGCAGCCAGCCGCCGCGATCTCGGCGACCTGATCGTGCTCGAGGTCGGTGGCAGCTACGAGGAGATGGGACGCCAGCAGGCCCACCTGCTCGGCGACGATCTTCGCCGTGTCTACGCGGTTCAGCGTCAGGATCACGAGGCCGCAGTGGCGCGCGGCGGCTTCGGCGATCGCCTGCTCGATGCGGTGGGCATTCCGCTCTGGAGCGGAGTCGGCGGCCATTTCGAGGACAGCCACTTCCACGAAGAGCTCGCGGGCATGGCGGAGGGGCTCGGCGTGCCACGCCGCGATCTGTTGCGAGCGCTGCTGGCCCTCGGCGGAGGCTCGACCGTCTTCGCCGCCACGCGGAGCGCGACCGCCGACGGCCAGGCGCTGATCGGCCGCAACGTCGACTGGGACGACGCGCTCGGCGCGCGGCGGCCGGTCGTCGTCCGACTGCATCCGAGCAACGGCGACCTCGAGCACCTGTTCGTCGGCTGGCCCCTGGTTGGACTCCCGACCGTCGGCGTCAACGAGGCAGGCTTCGCGCTCTCGTTCAACTACTTCGAGACCGACCCGCAGGTGGGGATGTGGCTTCCGCAGTGGCCGCATCGACGCGCGCTCCAGACCGCGCGCAGCGTGGACGAGGGAATCCAGATCTTCCTGCGCGCGCGCGAGCGCGGCATCTCGTCCTTCATGGTGATGGCCGACGCCGCGGGCGATCTCGCCATGGTGGAGTGCTCGCCGAGCCGCTGCGCGGTATTCCGCCCCGACGGCGACTGGTTCGGGCAGGCGAACCATGCGCGCACGCCCGAGATGATCGCCTTCGACCGCTACCGCTCGCCCGATTCGTTCGACCGCCGCGCCGGCATCGAGCGAGCGGTCGCGCAACGGCTGGGAGCGCTCACGCCCGAAACGGCGGCCGAGGTGCTGCGCGACCGCGCGACCCACCCGTGGCCCAACGCGTCGAACGTCGCGAATCTCGGCGTGCTCAACGCCGCCGTCGTGCACCCTGCCTCGCGCACGCTCTGGCACTCGACGACGATGCAGCCCGAGGCGCCCTTCGGCGCGTACGCGGGCTTCACGCTCGACACGGACGCGCCGCCACCGGCGGCGATCGCGGCGTCGCCGCTGCTCGCCGGTGACACCATGATGCGCGAGCGCACCGCGGTGGCGAAAGGACGCGCGGCGCTGCACGCGCTCTTCGAAGAGCGACCTGCCGAGGCCCGCGCCGGCTTCGACGCGCTGCTCGCCGAGACGCCGCCCGTGCTCGACCCGCTGCGTCTCGCGATCGGCGCGGCGGCCGCGCGCTTCGAGCAACAGGAGTTCGCGGGCGCGGCGGACCTGCTCGCAGCATCCTCGGCCGAGCCCGCGCCCGCCGACGTGCAGATCTACGCGCTTTCGCTGCGCGCGCTCTGCGCCGATCGTCTCGGTCACCGCGAAGAGGCCGCGTCGTTGCATCGCGCGACGCTCGCCTTGATCGAGGCGCACCCCGAGTGGAACACCTTCGAGAAGGTGGCCGCCCTGGCACGCGAGGGCAGCGAGCGGGCGCTCGTCGATCGCAAACCCGAACTCTCGTACTACGTGCTACGGCTGCCGTTCTAGCCGGCCCGCACGTCGCCGGCACATAGCTGTCTGTCAGTCGAGCCGCACGCGTTCGCCGTGTTGGGGCACGACGGCGAGACAGCCGACGCGCTCGCCGATGGCGCGCTGCAGCGCGAAGGCCGCTTCGGCTTCGCCGTGTACGACGAAGACCGTGCGCGGGGCGGCCGGGGCGCTCGCGAGCCACGCTACGAGTTCTCCGCCGTCGGCGTGGACCGAAAAGCCGGAGGCGTCGACGATCTCGGCGCGCACCGGCACGTAGCGACCGTGCATCTTCAGCGTCGTCGCGCCGCGTAGCAGCGCGCGGCCGCGCGTGCCCTCGGCCTGATAGCCGACCAGCACGAGGCTGTTGCGCGCCTCGGGGAGGCGCCGCGCGAGGTGGTGCAGCACGCGTCCGCCGGTGGCCATGCCCGATGCCGAGATGATGATGGCAGGCAAAGCGGCGTCGTGAATCGCCTTCGAGGCGTCGGCGCTGTGGGCCTCGATGAGCCGGCCCGGATCGAAGGGCGCCGGATCGCCCCGAAACTCCGGGCGGATCTCCGGATCGCCGTCCTTGGCGGCGCGCTCGTAGACGGCGAGCGCCGCCAGCGCCATCGGCGAATCGACGTAGACGGGCAGATCGGGGATGCGGCCCGCCTGCACCAGGCGCCGCAGGGTCAGCAGCATCACCTCGGTGCGGTCGACCGCGAACGCCGGGATCACGATCGCGCCACGCCGCTCCGCGGTACGCACGATGGCGTCGGCGAAACGCTCGAGCGCCACGGCGTCGTCGTGGCGCCGGTCCCCGTAGGTGGACTCGATGACGCAGGTCGCGACGGCATCCGGCGGCTCGGGCGGAAGCAGGATCTCGTGCTGCGGGCGACCGAGATCGCCGGAGAAGAGCAGCGCGTCCTCGGCGTGGCCTTCGACGTCGACGCGCACCCACGCTGCACCGAGGATGTGGCCGGCCCGCCGCAAGGTGGCGCGCACGCCCGGCGCAATTTCGATCGGCGCGCCGAACGCCACCGGCCGGAGTCGCCGCAGCGCCGCCTGCGCGTCGGCCTCGCTGTAGAGCGGCAGCGCGGGCGTGTGTTTCGAGAACCCCTTGCGGTTGGCGTAGGCCGCGTCCTCTTCCTGCAAGCGCCCGCTGTCGGGCAGCACGATCGCGGCGAGCGCGGCGGTATTGGGCGTGCAGTAGACCGGGCCGCGGAAGCCGCCGCGCACGAGCGCGGGCAGGTAGCCCGAGTGATCGAGATGGGCGTGCGTGAGCACTACGGCGTCGAGCTGCTCCGGCGGAATCGGGAACGGATCCCAGTTGCGCAAGCGCAGCTCTTTCAGTCCCTGGAAGAGCCCGCAATCGAAGAGCACGCGCGCACGCGAAGTCTCGAGCAGGAAGCGCGAGCCAGTGACGGTGCGCGCAGCACCGAGAAAGCGCAGCGTCGGGGAAGCGCCCGACGAGGCCGAGGCCGAAGGTCGGATCATCGAAGCAGCCATCGCTGCAGCATACCCGCTGCACCGCGTGGGCGGCATCGAGGAGACGACGAGACGAGCGACTGGCGCACTCCACCTCAACTGTGACGCACCGCCGCAAGGCAAGTCGGCCAGCAGACATCGGTCGAGGCTGCGCAAGACTCACGCGGCTCGAACGAGCCGCGACCCTTGGCGCAGAACCTGCACCAACTCGTGGGCGGGCAACCGCGAGGAGTGCGCCGTGGAGTACATCCGACCCTTCGACAGCTTGACCCTGGACGACATCCCGCTCGTCGGCGGCAAGAACGCTTCGCTCGGCGAGATGATCCGCAGGCTCACGCCGCTCGGTGTTCGGGTGCCCGACGGCTTCGCCTTGACGGCGCACGCCTATCGGACGCTCCTCGACGGGCCTGGCGTGCGCAGTCGCCTGCGAGAGGCGCTAGCGGGGATCGATCCGAACGACGTCGATTCGTTGCGCGCCGCCGGCGAGCGTGCCCGGCGCGCCGTGCGCGAGGCGCCCTTCCCGCCTGCGCTGCTCCGCGAGCTCGAGACCGCTTACGCCGAGCTCTCGCGGCGCTACGGATCGGAGGCCGTCGACGTGGCGGTGCGCTCGAGCGCCACCGCCGAGGACCTGCCAACCGCGAGCTTCGCCGGTCAGCAGGAGACCTATCTCAACGTCCACGGCGTCTCGAACCTGGTGGATGCATGCCGGCGCTGCTTCGCGTCGCTCTTCACCGACCGCGCCATCTCGTATCGCAGCGAGCGCGGCTTCGACCACGAGAAGGTCTATCTCTCGATCGGCGTGCAGAAGATGGTGCGCTCGGACCGGGCCGGCTCGGGTGTGCTCTTCACGCTCGACACCGAGACCGGCTTCGACCGGGTCGTGCTGATCACGGCGATCTACGGGCTGGGCGAGAACATCGTCCAGGGCGTCACCAACCCGGACGAGTACGTGGTGTTCAAGCCGACGCGAACCGAGATCTCCCGGCGCCTCGGCTCGAAAGAGATCGCGATGGTCTACGACGAGGGCGGCTCGAAGGCCGTGCGCAACGTCGTCGTACCGGAAGCGCTGCGGCGCCAGTTCGTGCTCTCGCCCGCGGAGACCGTCGAGCTGGCGACCCAGGCGATCGCCATCGAGAAGCATTACAGCGAGCGCGCCGGCGAGCGCCGTCCGATGGACATCGAGTGGGCCAAGGACGGCGCGAGCGGCGAACTCTTCATCGTGCAGGCGCGCCCCGAGACGGCGCATGCACGGCGGGACGTCGCCAAGATCGTGACCTATCGCTTGAAGGAGCGCAGCGCGGTGCGCGTCACCGGGCGCGCGGTCGGCACCCAGATCGGCGCCGGTCCGGTGGCGCGTCTCGATCATTCCTCGCAGATGGCTTCGTTCCAACCCGGCTCGGTGCTCGTGACCGGCATGACCGATCCGGACTGGGAGCCGATCATGAAGCTGGCGGCAGCCATCGTCACCGATCGCGGCGGTCGCACCTGCCACGCCGCCATCGTGAGTCGCGAGCTCGGCATCCCGTGCGTGGTCGGCACCGGCAACGCCACCGCCGTGCTCCAGCCGGGCGACCTCGTCACGGCCTCCTGCGCCGAGGGCGAGAACGGCGTCGTCTTCGACGGAATCCTCGCCTTCGAGCGCAACGAGGTCGACGTGCGCGAGATCCCTCCGACGCGCACGAAGATCCTGCTGAACGTCGGGGATCCGGAACAAGCCTTTGCGCTGTCGTTCCTGCCCGTGGACGGTGTCGGCCTGGCGCGCGAAGAGTTCATCATCATGAACGCGATCGGGATCCATCCGATGGCGCTCGTGCACCCGGAGCGCACCGATACCGCGACCCAGCGCGAGATCGCCGAGCGCACGCGAGGCTATCCGGACGGCGCGACCTTCTTCGTCGAGAAGCTCGCCGAGGGCGTCGCGCGCATCGCGGCCGGCTTCCATCCGCGACCGGTGATCGTCCGGCTCTCCGACTTCAAGACCAACGAGTACGCCGGCCTGGTCGGGGGATCCTTCTTCGAGCCGAAGGAGGAGAATCCGATGATCGGTTTCCGCGGCGCCTCGCGCTACGCGCACGAGGCCTATCGCGAGGGCTTCGCGCTCGAGTGCCGCGCGCTCCGCCGCGTTCGCGAGGACATGGGCCTCGACAACGTGATCGTGATGATTCCGTTCTGTCGCAGCATCGACGAGGCTGTGCGCGTCCAGCAGGAGATGGCGCGCCATGGACTGGTCCGCGGCGAGCGCGGCCTCGAGATCTACGTGATGTGCGAGATTCCGGCGAACGTGCTCCTGATCGACGAGTTCGCCAAGTACTTCGACGGCTTCTCGATCGGCTCGAACGACCTGACCCAGCTCGTGCTCGGGGTGGATCGGGACTCCGGCATCCTGGGAACCACCTTCGACGAGCGCAACCCGGCCGTGGTGCGCGCACTCGAGATGGCGATCGAGGGTGCACACCGCGCCGGCCGCAAGATCGGCATCTGCGGCCAGGCGCCGAGCGACCACCCCGTCATCGCCGAGCTGCTGGTGCGCGCCGGAATCGACAGCCTGTCGCTATCGTCGGATGTTGCGATCGCCACGCGCCTTCGTGTGGACGAGATCGAGCGCCATGCGCGCTGAGGAGGGGACGCCATGATGTTCAAGTGCCCGGTGTGCGGAGCCCATGTGCCGACGGCGACCGCGGTCGAGATCCCGGTCGGCAAGGGCGTCGAGCGCTTCTGTTCGTTGCGTTGCGCAACTTCGACGGGGGCCGGCGAAGCGCGTGGCGCGCCGCTTGCGGCCCCTCCCCTGCCGCCGCGCGCGATCCTGGTCGCGGTCGACGGCTCCGGACCTTCGGTGCGAGCGGTCGAGATGGCGGTCTCGATCGCGTGCGCCACGAAAGGAAAGGTCACACTCATCCACGCGATCGACCCCGCGCTGTTCCGCCTGCTGCCGCTCGACAGCGCTTTCGGTGGCGCCACCCGCCTCGGGATCGACCCCGGCAAGCTCGAGGAGGATCTCCGACGCGACGCCGTGGCATCGCTCGAGCGCTGCGGGCGGATCTGCGAAACGGCGGGCGTCGACTACGTGTGCCGCATCGAAATGAAGCCGCCCGCGCGCGCAATCGCCGACGCCGCCGAGCATGCGGATCTCATCGTGATGGGGAGTCGCGGTCTAGGTGCGCTGTCGGGCGCCGCGCTCGGCTCGCTCTCGCACCGCGTGATCGGCGAAACCCGCAGACCCGTGCTGATCGTGCACTGACAGCCTGTGAAGAGATCGCCTCGGTCGCATCGCTTGCGGCGGCCGCGAAACCGTGAGTGACGAACGCCCGCCGCGGCGCCGATCGCGCGTACCGGCTGGCCGCCTGGAACGGCTCGCGCGCTTCGGCTGGATGGCGGGCGAGTTCGCCGCCGGCGGTTTCGTCGAGGGCACGCGCCGGTTCTTCGGCGGCGCCGCAGCCGACGCCGCGAGCGCGCTGCTGAATCCCGAGAGCGCGCGGCGTCTCGCGCAGCGCCTTTCGCGGCTGCGCGGCGCGGCGATGAAGCTCGGCCAGCTCCTTTCGCTCGAGAGCACGGACATCCTGCCGCCCGAGTTCGCCGAGGCGCTCGCGGTGCTGCGCGCCTCCGCCGACTCGATGCCGCCCGCGCAGGTGCGGCGCGTACTCGGCCGCGAGTACGGCAAGGGATGGGAGGCGCGCTTCGCGGAGTTCGACTGGGAACCGCTCGCAGCTGCGTCGATCGGCCAGGTGCACGCGGCGACGGCCGCGGACGGTCGCCGCCTCGCGCTCAAGATCCAGTATCCAGGCATCGCGAAGAGCATCGACAGCGACGTCGACAACGTCGCCGCGTTGCTGCGGCTCGGACGCTTCCTGCCTGGTGAGATCGATCTCAGCGGCATCCTCGAAGAGGCCAAGCGCCAGCTGCGCCAGGAGGCCGACTACCTCGTCGAGGCGGAGCATCTGCGTCGCTACGCGGCGCTGCTCGAAGACCAGCCCACGCT
>Ga0315278_10005783_pt1 | contig 11218 bp, 10 predicted proteins | sample YL17G06_0_MG_FD_203880 | JGI IMG/M metagenome (GOLD analysis project Ga0315278, IMG submission 203880) | Sediment microbial communities from Yellowstone Lake, YNP, Wyoming, USA - YL17G06_0 | ecosystem: Environmental > Aquatic > Freshwater > Lake > Sediment | place: USA: Wyoming | collected... | reverse complement strand
GGGTCAGCACGTTCATGATGGAGATGCTCGAGGTCGCGACGATCCTGGAGCGGGCGACCTCGAGAAGCCTGATCATCCTGGACGAGGTGGGGCGTGGCACCAGTACGTTCGACGGCGTTTCCATCGCCTGGGCCATCGCCAAGGAGCTCGCTACTCGCCTCAAGGCGAAGACCCTCTTCGCCACGCACTACCAGGAACTGACGCGCCTCGCCGACGAAGTCCCCTCCGTGGTCAACCTGCATGTGGCGGCAAGGCAGATCGGGCGAGAAGTGGTCTTCCTGCACAAGGTCGAGCCGGGGATCGCGGAGAGGAGCTACGGCGTGCACGTGGCCCGGTTGGCCGGGCTTCCCGAGCGGGTGACCGAGGCTGCCGACCGGATCCTAGAACGACTCACGGCAGAGGCTCCGCTCTCGAGCGTGGGGCAAGCCTCGCTCCCGGCTCCGGCCGAGCCTCTGCCCCTCTTTGGGGCAGAGGATCACCCGGTCGTGCGGGAGCTGCGGGGGATCGACCCCGACCGTTTGACTCCCCTGCAGGCGCTCGAGCTCCTCGCACGGCTGAAGGAGCGGCTGTAGCATGAGCCGCCTCTCTGAGCGTGCAGCCGGGCGGGTCGGAGGCGAGAGAGTCGGTGAGAAGCAACCAATTCTGATGATCGCCGACTACTACGGATTCGGGAACCTCGGTGACGAGGCGTTGCGTCTCGTCCTCGTGGAAGCTCTCGCGAGGGCCGGGTTCTCCCGCCTCTTCACCCTCGTTCCCACCTCGGATCGTCCCGGCGAGGTGAACCGCGCCAATCCCATCGCCGTGTTCTCCGCGATGCGGCGTTCGTCGGCGGTGGTCTTCGGCGGAGGCGGACTCCTGCAGAACTGCACGAGCCGCCGATCCCTGGCCTACTACCTCTCCCTCATCCTCCTCGCTCGGGCCGCCCGGCGGCCGGTCCTCTTGTTGGGGCAGGGGATCGGCCCGATCCGGGGGAGACTCGCGCGGCACGTGACGCGCGGCGCGCTTCGTCACGTCCTGCGCGTGGGATGCCGAGATCAGGGGAGCCTTGCCTTCGTCGACTCGCTTGGGTTCACCGGGGTTCTTGACGGCGACCTTCTCTTCCTTTTGCGTCCTCTAGAGGAGACCGGCCCTCATGCCCGTCGCGCTTCCCCGCGTATCGTCCTTGCCCTGAAGGGGACGGGCGTGGCGGGGACGCGCAGGCTCGTCCTGGAGGGCAGGGAGCTCCTGAGAGGGCTCCACGCGGAGACGGGCGCTTCCTTCACCTTCCTCGTCTCGTTCCCGAAGCAGGATCTTGCTCTGGCACGGGCACTTGAGGCTCACGCCGAGGTTCCTTGCCGGCTCGTCGCTCCGCGGACCGTGGACGAGGCGAGCGAAGCGCTTCTCTCGGCCGATCTCCTCATCGGCTCGCGCCTGCACGCTCTGGAGATCGGCCTTCGGGCGGGGATCCCTCTCCTTGCTCTAGGTGAGGAGGCGAAGATTGCGGGCTTCGTGCGGGAGGTCAGGGCCGTGGCGGAGCTGGAGATCCCCTCTTCGTCAGCTTTGTCGCTGGACGCGGTGCTCGCCGCCATGGAGCATGCGGCGGGGCGCTCCGTGCTCCTCGCGGCGTACCGAGCGCTGCACGAGCGCACGGCTCGTGCCTTCGCTGCTGCGGTGGAGAGTCTCAGGAGAGACGCGGGGGGGGATCTCTAGGTGGTCGGGGACCTCGAGGACCGGGGAGCGCGTACGCCCGAGCACCGGCCGGTCCTGACCGAGGAGGTCGTGAGGCTCCTTGATCCTCACCCCGGTGGGGTCTTCGTCGACGGCACGGTCGGCCTCGGCGGGCACGCCGAAGCTCTTCTCGACAGAGAGCCGGGAATCGCTCTTGTGGGAATCGATCGCGACAGCGAGGCGCTTGAGTTCGCTGCGGCGCGTCTTCGCCGCTTCGGCGAACGGGCACACCTGATTCGCGGCAACTATCGTGACGTGGGCGTGCACCTCGCGCACAGGGGGATCCAGGCGGTCGACGGGTACCTCCTCGACCTGGGCCTCTCCTCCTTTCAGCTCGACTCGCCCGAGAGGGGGTTCAGCTTCCGCAGGGAAGGCCCCCTTGACATGCGTATGGATCGCTCGATCCAAAGGACGGCGTTCGACCTGGTGAACAGCGCATCGGAGGAGGAGCTTGACCGCATCCTGCGCCTGTACGGCGAAGAGCGGTTCTCGCGGCGGATCGCCCGCGCCATCGTGATCGAGCGGGTCAAGAGCCCGATCGCGACGACCCAGGGCCTTGCCCTGCTCGTGCACGCGGCGATCCCGCGGCGTTTTCACCCCGCCCGGATCGACGCCGCCACACGCACGTTCCAGGCTCTGCGAATCGCGGTGAACGAGGAACTGGAGAACCTGGACGAGGGCCTGCGAGCGGGCTTCGACGTCCTGCGAACGGGCGGCGTGATCGCCGTGATCAGCTATCACTCCCTTGAGGATCGGATGGCGAAGGACTTCTTCCGCCACAAGGCACTGGCCTGCACCTGCCCGCCCGACTTCCCGGTCTGTGTCTGCAAGAAGAAGGTTGAGGCGGACGTGCTCACCCGCAGGCCAATCCTTCCCTCGGAGGGCGAGGTCGCGTGCAATCCCCGCTCGCGGAGCGCGAAGCTGCGGGCGGCGCGCAAGGTAATGTAGTTCGCCTCTACGATCGACAAATGTCCCCTTCTCTTGTCTTCGGGCGCCCTACCGTGGGTGATGAGAATGCGTCGACGGCGGTTGAGAACGATTCGGCGCGGGCTGGGAAGCCTGCGGGAACGTGGGGGCCTATCCTTTCCGCCCTGGCCCAAAGAGACGGGGGCGTGGCTCTTCGTCGCGGCCGGTGTCGCCGGCCTGTGTCTCCTCTACGTGTGGCAAAGCGCTCAGATCCTCGACCTCACCGCGAAACGAGAGAGTGCGAAGGAAAAGCTGACGTCGACCGAGGAAGTGAACCGATGGCTGGAGTTCCAGATCGGGGAGGCCTTCTCCCTTGACCGGGTTTCACAGATCGCGCGGACGCAGCTCCACATGGTCGAGCCGACCACCGTACGGTACGTCACGGTTCCGGCCGAGGAGCCGCGACCCTAACTCGCGTAGGACGACGGGCGGGCGGATCCGTACCCTCTCCATCCTCCTTGGGTTGTTCGGCGTGCTTGTCGTCGGGCGCCTGGCGCAGGTTCAGGTCATCGAGCACGGCCGCTGGACCGCGGCGGCGAGGGCGATGCAGGAGAGGACGATCGAGCTACTGCCGCGCCGGGGGACGATCTACGACCGCGACGGCGTAGCCCTGGCCTTCGACGTGAAGGCCGTAGCCATCGCCATCGACAGCCTCAACATGACGAAGCCGGAGACACTCGTCAAGATTCTGGCCGAAGAACTCAAGACGCCGGCCTCGCCGATCGAGAAGCTCGTCTATCAGCCCAAGTACTTCACCTGGATCGACCGCAAGGTCGATCTGGAAGCGGCGCAGCGCATTGAGGAGAAAGCGAAGGCCGCCAGCGCCTACGGCCTCATCTTCATCGACGCCTGGAAGCGCTGCTATCCTCAAGGCTCCCTCGCCTCAAACGTGATCGGCTTCGTCGGGTTGGACGGGCATGGCTTGGAGGGCATCGAGCTCCAGTTTGACCAAGAGTTGGGCGGAACCCCCGCGATGCTGCACGTCGTCCTTGGCGCGGACGGCCGGACCTATCACACGGAGACAAGCGACACAGGGACACCCGGCCGGGACCTTCACCTGACGCTTGATAGCCGCCTCCAGCTTCTGTGTGAGGAGGAGATCGATCGCGGGGTGGCCAGGTACAAGCCCAACGTCGGCTACATCCTCCTCTTGGACCCCCAGAATGGCGACGTCCTAGCCATGGCCCAGAACCGCCGCTACGACCTGAACCGCTTCCAAAGTTCCACGGTGTCGGCGAGGAAGAACCTCGCGCTGACTCACCTCTTCGAACCCGGCTCGTCCTTCAAGGCGATCACCGGGCTGGCCGCCCTGGATGCCGGAGCCGTGACCCCTGAGGACCACTTCAACGGGAACGATGGTCTCACCCTCTACGGCCACACGTTTCACAACTCCGAGGAGCACTCCTACGGGACCGTCAGCTTCGTCGAGGTGATCGCCCAGTCGATCAACACGGGCATGATCCGCGCCGCCCAGAAGCTGGGAGAGGAGCGGATGTACCAGTCCCTCGTGAACCTGGGATTTGGGAAGAAGACGGGGATCGCACTGCCCGGCGAGGAGACCGGGACTCTGACTGACGTGGCGGATTGGTCTGGACTGTCGCTCGCCTCGGCGGCAATCGGCCAGGGCGTTGCCGTGACCGGGATCCAACTGGCGCGGGCGATGGCGGCCGTGGCAAACGACGGCCTGCTCCTCGCCCCGCGGATCGTGCTCACCCCGGAGGCGAAGGGCCGCACAAACGACGACCCCGTGGTGCTGGGGCGGGTCGCGGGAGAGCGTGCCTGTACCCAGATGCGGGCCATGCTGCGCCGCGTGGTGACAGAGGGGACCGGGACCCTGGCCGACGTGCCGGGCTTCGCCGCGGCCGGGAAGACGGGCACGGCCCAGAAGGCCTTCCCGGGCCGGGGGTACGCGGACGGGAAGTACACCTCGCTCTTCATCGGCTTCCTTCCTACCGACCGCCCCCAGTACCTGCTTCTCGTCGTGTTGGACGAGGTCAAGGCCGGATCGATCTTCGGCGGCTCAACAGCCGCCCCCATCTTCAGCCTGGCGGCCTCGCGCATCGTGAAGCTCGAGCACCTCGCTCCGGTCGCGACCCGCTAGCTCCACACCCGAACCGGGCACTGAGGAGCGAGCTTGGTGCGTCGATTCCCCACGTGGGGAGCCTGGAAGATCCACGGATTGCCGCGCGACACGGCCTCTCCCGATCTCACGGCCATCAGCCCTGCCCGTCTGTGCGCCGGCCAGGACGGTCGTGCTGTGGCGCAAGGGCCAGACTCAGACGTTGCCACGCAGAATGGGACCTTTCGCCTAGGAGGCCCCTTTGTGCAGGAAGTGGAAGAAGTCGATCGGGACCGGGAAGACGATCGTCGAGGCGTTCTCCGCGGAGATGTCGACCAGGGTTTGCAGGTAGCGCAGCTGCAGGGCCGCGGGGTTCTTGTCGATGATGGCCGCCGCCTCGGAGAGCTTGGTTGCCGCCTGGAGCTCGCCTTCGGCGTTGATGATCTTGGCGCGGCGCTCGCGCTCGGCCTCCGCCTGGCGGGCGATGGCGCGTTGCATGTCAACCGGGATCTTCACGTCCTTGATCTCCATCGCCTTCACCTTGATCCCCCAAGGATCGGTCTGCTCGTCCACGATCTCCTGCAGCTTGACGTTGATCTTCTCCCGCTCGGCGAGAAGCTGGTCGAGTTCCACGGCGCCGATCACGCTGCGCAGGGTTGTCATGGCGATCTGGCGCGTTGCCTCGAGGTAGTTCTCCACTTGCACGACGGCCGCGTTGGGATCAACGACGCGGAAGAAGAGAACGGCGTTCACGTTCGTCGTGACGTTGTCCTTGGTGATCACCTCCTGCGGCGGGACGTCCAAGGTGATCGTCCGCAGGCTGATCTTTTGCATCTTGTCCACGATCGGGATGAGGAGGAAGATCCCCGGTCCCTTCGCCCCGATCAGCCGTCCCAGGCGGAAGATGACGCCGCGCTCGTACTCCCGTACGACGCGGATCGCGTTCAGGAAGAACAGGACGACCACCGCTCCGATCGCCGCGTAGGCAATGACCATGCTCTCTCCCTCCTTACGATTCCCGCTCGATCATACGGGCGAGCCGGAGTGCATGTCAATTCGCAACGGCGTATTCCCCCTCCGCTATAATGCGGCAAACTAAGGAGGGACGATGACACGACGGCGGCTGATCGCGGGCAACTGGAAGATGAACAAGACCCCGGAGGAGACCGGCGCCTTCCTCCGCTCGTTCCTTCCCCTGGTGAAGGCGGATCCAAGCGTCGAGGTCCTGCTCCTTCCTCCGTTCACCTCGCTCGACCGGGCCGGCCCCCTCCTCGTGGGATCGGGCGTCGGCCTGGGAGCGCAGGACGTGCACTTCGAGGCCGCGGGAGCCTTCACCGGCGGGATCTCGGCTCCGATGCTCGTCGCCTGCGGGTGCCGCTACGTCCTGGTCGGCCACTCTGAGAGAAGGGCCTTGTTCCACGAGGATGATCTTCTCGTCAATCGAAAACTGAAGCGCGCCCTCGCCGCCGGGCTCGTCCCGATCCTGTGCGTCGGGGAGACCTTAGAGGAGCGGCGGCGAGGTGAGACGGAGAAGCGGGTTAAGAGCCAGCTTGCCGCGGGCCTGGAGCACGTCGAGTCCCGGGACGCCGTGTCCCTTGTCGTCGCCTACGAGCCGGTGTGGGCCATCGGCACCGGAGAGGCGGCCTCTCCCGCGGCGGCCCAAGAGGTGATGGGGCGGATTCGCGATGAGGTCGGCGCAACCCACGGGAAGGCTGCTTCGGACGGCGTCCGGCTCCTCTACGGCGGGAGCGTCACCCCGGAGAACATCGCATCCTTCCTAGATCGACCCGACATCGACGGTGCGCTCGTGGGAGGGGCCTCCCTCAAACCCGACTCCTTCGCCGGGATCGTCGCCGCGGCCCGCTCGAACGCGTCTTGACAGGCCGTGGCCGACAAGGTACGGTGCGGAGTGAGGGGAGAAATGCTAGGAACGATCCCAAATCAGATCACGCTGGCCCGCATTGCCTGCGTTCCCCTCTTCATGTTCCTGGTCCTTCTCGGGGGAAAGGTGCCGACGATCCTCGCCCTCGCCCTGTTCTCCCTGGCTGCGATCTCCGACGCGGTCGACGGCTACATCGCGCGCAGCTTCAAGCAGACGACCCTCTTTGGCAAGTTCGCCGACCCGATCGCGGACAAGCTCCTGGTTGTGGCGGCTCTCGTCTCCTTCGTCCAGCTCGGGGAGCTGACCGCGGCCCCGGTGATGGTGATCATCGCCCGCGAGTTCCTCGTCACGGGCCTGCGGATCCTCGCCATTGCTCAAGGCGAGGTGATCGCGGCGAGCCTGTTCGGAAAGCTCAAGACGATCTCCCAGATCGGGCTGGTGCTCATGGTCCTCGTCGACCGCCTCTCCGCCTGGGGCGAGCCGGGCAAGAACGCCAAGGCCGGCTTCCTCTACCTCGCCATCACCCTTTCCCTCGTCTCGGCCGGCGAGTACTTCTACCGCGCCCGGCGCCTGTTCGTGCTGAAGTAGCCGGCGCTTCTCGCGCCGGATGAACCCTCCGGTGGCTGTAATCCGCATCACATAACGCCTTCCGCACAGAGTCGGTCGCCGGCCCGTCGAAGACCGCCTCGAGTGTGTGGGAAACGTCCAATGGAACGGGATTTCGCGACCGCACGGAATTGTCACACCTTCTTCACGGACCCCTCACACAAGAGGGGTAGAGTACCGGTGCTGGTTGCGAGTGATCCAAGACTCGTACCCCCGATACCAGCCCACCAGGTGGAGAGGTCCCTCCGGGACCTCTCCCTTCTTTGGGGGGACCGTTCGTTGATCCTGTTCGTTCCGCAACACAACCTCCCGCGGCCCCTCGTGGGCCCTTGCCCCAATGGTCCACCTCATCAGGTTCCGGCTCTCTCTGGGCCAACATACCACGATTTGGGCGCGGCTCGTGGCCGCCCGGCTTTCCGTCCTTTGCCGTTCGGGGACTCACCCAGGGAGTGAGCCGACCCCGAGGGGGAGCGCTTTCCAAGCGGTCGATCGGGCCACCTGACGATCGCCGTTTCGCTGGTCCGTCAGATGAGGGGCTCCAACTGAGGTAGGGACATGTTGACATGTTACAGCGTAGCCGCTACAGTATGGCACGGCGTCGCTGCGAAGAGCTGCTCGCGCACGAGACTTGGCGCTGTGCCTCGCCGAGCCCAGGTACTGCTCCTCGATACGCAGCAGGGTCTCGGGCAGCCGATGTCTGCACGGACGCGAGGGGGTGAGCGGGTCATGATCATGAACGGGGACGGTAGCGGTCTTGGTTGGTTGGCAGTCGTCAACGTCCTCGTGAATGCCGCCTTGTTGGCTGGGTTGGTGTTCCTCGTTGTCTACGCCGGGTGGAAGGGTTTCCTCTGGCTCAGGCGACGGCGTGTGTAGGGGCACAGTGCCAAAGCCACGCATGGCATTGCCCTTCTGCCCTTGGTTCCGTTCCTCCGCTAGTGTCCTAGTCGGTGGTGCCGGCTCTTCCTCGAGGCGTGACGAGGACCTGTACCCGGTGAGGTGAGTTGTATGGCCACCAATCTAGCCCCGATCGTTGTCAGAGGAACGGCGCACACGCCTTGGGGGGTCGAAGTCATCCTGCTGCTTCAGCTCCTTCTAACGTGCGCGTTCCTGCTCCTTGTCATCTACGCCGGGTGGAAGGGTTTCCTCTGGCTGCGGAAGTGGCACCCGTCTTCGGGGGTCAGATCTTGACGTAACGGTTCCATCGGACGGGTGAGCGTCCTCGCACCTCGCTCGGGGGCGAATCCGTCTGATCCCATACTGCCAGATAGAGCGGGAAAGAGAAAAGGCCCTGGCGGGCCTCTCGTGGATCCGTCTGGTGGAGGTGGCGGGAGTCGAACCCGCGTCCGAAGAGACCGCCACTCGGCGTCTACAAGCTTAAGGTCGTGATTTGGATTCGGTCAGCGCCCTCCCACGATCAGGATGACGCATCCCTAGCCTTCAGGTTCTCGCCGCGCTTCCGGAAGGCGCGGAGCGTGGCATACCCGCCTAGTCGGCGCCTGTGTGGAGTCGGCGGGAAGCTCCACCAGACGTCCCTACCTTAGTTGAGGCAGGGAGTTGCGAATGCGTAATCCGCAGTTATTCTTTGGTTTCGCCAGATTAAGGAGTGGGCGAGCCCTCCGCTTGCAGCCTCGCTTAGGTATCCCCGTCGAAGCCGTGTCACCCCCATGTCAATGAACCGCCGTCATTGTACTGCTTCTGCCTTCAAGTGGCAATGTCGGCCGCGATCCATTATCCTGTATGCAGCGATGAGGTATTCACTTGTCGGACTAGCGACGGCATTCGCTCTGGGAATCCTTTCGCAAAGGGTCCTGCCTGGGGTTCCGGGCGCCATCATCCTGTGGGAGATCGCAGCGGGAACCGCGGTCGTCTCGGTCGTCCTCGGACGCTTCCGTCGCTGGTTCCTGACTGGGCTCCTGTTCAGCGTGGCGATTCTTGGCGTGTTGCGCGCGGGGACAGACGAGCGGTCGTTCGGGGATCTCTACCGGCGCGCCCCGCACCTCAAAGAACTCACGGGGACGATCGCCTCCTATCCCGACCTCGAACCAAGGGCGACGGTGTTCTTCTTCGCGCCGGAGAACCTTTCGGCGAAGATCCGCGTGACTGTCTTCTGGGATGAGGGTGAAAGGACGGACCTCTACTACGGGGATCGACTCCGCCTCACCGGGAGGACGGAGGTTCCCGAGCGACTCCCTGACTTCGACTACCGGCTCTACCTTGCCCAGCAGGGCGTCTTTGCCCTGATGAGCGTCGACGGACAGACAGGGCTCGAGCGCCTTGGCGTGGGAGGAAGCGGCCTCCTGCGGGAGGGGAACATCCTGCGCGAGTGGCTGCTGAGTCGGCTCGACCGGGTCCTTCCGGGTGACGTTGCCGCGCTCGCCCACGGGCTTCTCTTCGGGGAGCGCGCCAGCCTTTCGGATGAGACTAACGAGGCTTTCCGGCGGACGGGCCTCACACACATCCTGGCGATCTCCGGGATGAACTTGGCGGTCTTTCTCGCCGGCCTATGGTTTGCACTCCGCCTCGTTGGCCTGCGGCCGGCCGTTGCCTACCCGCTCGTGGGAGTTGCCGTGCTCGCCATCCTCTGGCTGGTCGGCGTTCCGGTCAGCCTGGTGCGAGCGGCTGTGATGTTCGGGTTTCTCGCCCTGGGAAGCGTGCTCGCCGACTTGGGAATCATCCTGCGGCGCTCGGTGAGCGTCGCCCAGGGGCTGGCCGCCTCGGCCCTCCTGATCCTCGCGGTCCGGCCGTCGGCGCTCTTCGATATCGGGTTCCAACTCAGCTTCGGGGCAACGGCAGCGATCATCGCCCTGTTCTCGCCATCGCTTGGGGTCAGGGAGTCCATCGACGCGTTGGGGAGGCCCGGATCCCTGTGGGCGAGGCTCCAGCGCTTCGCGGCGGGCCTGTTTGCGGTCTCCCTCGTGGCCCAGGCCGGGACGGCGCCCTTCCTTGCCTGGCACTTCGGCATGGTCTACCCGTTCAGCGTGTTCGCGAACCTCCTCGTTGTCCCGCTGGCCAACGTCGCCATGTGGGTCGGCGCGATCTCTCTCTTCTTCGTGGCGACGCCCCTGTTCCCGTTCCTTGGAGCGGCCTTCGGCGCCCTCCTTTGGGCCATGATCTGGAGCGTGGGACGGCTCGCCGTGCTCCCGTTCACGGCCGTCCAGGTCCCTCCCTGGATGGGCCTGTGGCTTGCCGCCTTGTCCCTGTACTCGCTTGGCATCTTGTACGTCCTTCACGCGGGTTCCAGCGCCAAGCTGCATTGGGAAGAGGTCGGGGTTTCGAGGAGGACCTGATGGACCGTGAGCCACGGGAGTACGTGATCGGACTGAATCGGATCCCGGAGATCACTCCTCGGCGGATGGCGATCCTGTTCGAGTGCTTCGGGGCGCCGGAGGCGATCTGGCGCGCGCCGGCCGACGCGATCGCCTCGCTCCCTGGATGCGCCCTCGTCGCGGAGAGGATCGCCAGGTCGCGGAACGAGGAGGCGCTCGACCAAGAGCTCGCGCGGGCGAAGCGCGAGGGCATCCGGATCGTGACCATTCTCGATTCTGACTACCCGGCGTCCCTGCGCGAGATCGAGGCGCCGCCGGCCGTCCTCTATCTCAAGGGGGAGGGTTCATTCGATGCGGCACGCACGATCGCTATCGTGGGAACGCGCAGGAGCAGCCGCTACGGCCGGGCTGTGGCGGAGCGGCTTGCTCAAGATCTGGCTCAGGCCGGGATCAGCGTGGCAAGCGGGCTTGCGGTGGGAATCGATAGTGCCGCTCACCGTGGGGCCCTGAAGGCTCAAGGGACCACCGTCGCCGTCCTGGGCTCGGGCCTCTTCAGGTTGTATCCCGCTCTCAATCGCCCCCTGGCTCAGGAGGTGGCGGAGCATGGCCTCCTCGTGAGCGAGTACCCGCTCGACATGCCCCCGGCCAAGTGGACCTTCCCGCAGCGCAACCGCATCCTTTCCGGGCTCTCGCGCGGAGTGGTCGTGGTCGAGGCTCCGGAGAAGAGCGGCG
>Ga0315278_10005782_pt1 | contig 11221 bp, 7 predicted proteins | sample YL17G06_0_MG_FD_203880 | JGI IMG/M metagenome (GOLD analysis project Ga0315278, IMG submission 203880) | Sediment microbial communities from Yellowstone Lake, YNP, Wyoming, USA - YL17G06_0 | ecosystem: Environmental > Aquatic > Freshwater > Lake > Sediment | place: USA: Wyoming | collected... | reverse complement strand
CTGGGCATAGTCCTGCGCGGTCCCGGGGTCGCTGCGGCGGCTGGCCCCGAGCTTCTCGTCCAGCGGCGCCGTCATCGGATCCGCGCGCGGTTGCGATTGGCGTGATCCGGCCGCCGGATCGTTCGCGATGACGGCAGCCCCGGCCTCCGTGGCCGGGCCGAACGAGGCCGCGCCCGCGAGCACGATCAGCAGTGCGACTCCGACAGCAGCGCGTTTCATGGTTCCCTCCGGCGACAAGGACAGGCGATCCCGCGGATCAGCGGCAGTATTCAGAGGTTGCGGCTCCAGGTCAACGGTGCGGCCGCCGCGGGGGACCGCCGGGCACGGTGTCGCGTGCGCCGCCCGGTTCAGCCCGACGCCCGATAGCCACAACAGCAGGTCGGTCATGGGATACTTTCACCGTGGTCGTGGTTGCCATCCGAGGCGCGATGATACGCACACTCCTTCTTTGCTCGCTGCTGCTGTGGGGGCCGGGGCTTGCCGCCGCGCCGGCCTCGAGCCAATGGTACGACCGGTTCCACTCGGGCCACGGGCTCGACCTCAACCGCGCGGCCGGCACGCTGTTCGGCACGTTCTACACCTACGACGCCGGCGGCGAGCCGGAATGGCTGTGGATCGAGCTGCCGGACGCGATCGACGTGGCGGGCGAGCTGACGCGCTTTCGCCGCGGCGACGGCCACCTGGTTGCCGCGCGCGCCGGCAGCTTTTCGCTGCGCCGCACCGAGGCCTGTGCCGACGGGCTGCCGCGCCCGGGGGCCGAGGCGCTGTACCGCTTCGATTTCGAGCTGGGCGGCGCGGCGCAGTCGTGGTGCCTCGAGGCGCTGCTGCCCGCTGCGGCGGTCGCCGAATCGGTGCTCGACGGTCACTGGTTCGTGCCGGGAGACGACGGCTGGGGTCTGGTGACCCACCATTACCCGCAGGGCGGCGGCACCGAGACGTTTCAGGTGCTCTATTTCCCCGATGCGTCCGGCGCGCCGCGCTGGGCGTTCGCGCAGCACGCGGTCGGCACGCTGGTGCAGGATCTGGAGTTCGCGACGCTGCGCACCGGATGTCCGGGCTGTCCCGCGGCGGACGCGTCGTACGCGGTAATTGGCCGCGCGCGCGTCGAACTGCGCAGCAGCAATGCGAGCGCCGAGGGCAACCGCATCTCGGTCGCTCTCGACTATGGTCCGGGCCCGCGCTTCGAGCGCGATGTCGCGCTGGCGCTGCTGTCCGCGCCGCGCAGCGTGCAGGGCGCCGCCAGCACGCGGCAGGGACCCGCCCGCGGAACGGGCGGCGACGGCGTCGACCGGTTTTTCAACCTGCCGTTTGCCGCGCCTCCCGTCGGTGCGCTGCGGTTTCGGGCACCGCAGGGACCCGCGCTGCGAGACGGTGTCCAAGACGCCCGCAGCGTGGGCCCGGGCTGCATCCAGACCGCGGGGGCGTCGCCGTTCGGTGCGGCGCCGGCGCGGCAGAGCGAAGACTGCCTGCAACTGAACATCTGGCGGCCGGCCGGGGAGGGGCCGTTTCCGGTGCTGGTGTGGATCCACGGCGGGGGCTCGATCTTCGGCTCGGCGGTCGACGCGATCGGCGATCGCCTGAGCTACGACGGCAACGAGTTCGCGCGCCAGGGCGTGGTCTTCGTCAGCATCAACTACCGGCTCAATGCCTTCGGCTTTCTGTCGATGCGCGAATTCGCCGGCGAAGCGGCGGATCAGCCCGGCACCGGCAACTACGGACTGCTCGACCAGGTCGCGGCATTGCGCTGGGTCAGCGGCAATATCGCCGCGTTCGCCGGCGACCCTGCCAACGTCACGATTTTCGGCGAGTCCGCCGGCGGCGTCAGCGTCTGCAATCTGCTCGCCTCGCCGCTGGCACGCGGGCTGTTCGCCAAGGCGATCATGCAAAGCGGCAACTGCCTGAAGAACCCGACCGCGCCGGCGGCCGCCCTGGCGCAAGGCGACCGTGTTGTCGCCGCCGCCGGCTGCGCCGGCGCCGCCGAGGGCACGCGCAACTGCATGCGCGCGCTCGGCGCGCAGCCGCTGCTCGCGGCCGCCGCGCCCGGCATCAACATCGGCTTCGGCGGCACCGGCGAGAGTTACGGGGCGAGCCTCGACGGGTTCGCCCTGGTCGACTCGCCGGCCGGCGCGCTGGCCTCCGGCGCCGCCGCGCAGGTTCCGTTCATGCTGGGGGTCAACGACGACGAAGCGACCAGCCTCGTTCCCGCCTCGACGCTGCCGGCCACCGCCGCCGGCTACGAAGCGCTGGTGCGCAGCAAGTTCGCGGCCATCGGCAACGCGGTGCTGGCGCGCTACCCGGCAGCCGCGTATCCGGCGCCGCAGCAAGCCTGGCAGGACCTGGTGGACGACCTCTCCTTCGCGTGCGCCGCGCGTCGCGCCGCGGCCGATCACGCCGCACGCGGCAATGCGGTCTACCACTACGCGTTGACCGAGATCTTTCCCGACCAGCCCGCGCTGCAATCCTTTCACGGCATGGACGTGGCGCTGCTGTTCGGCCCCCGTCCGACGGCGCAGGCGCCCGAGCGGCAGCTGGGCGCCTGGATGCGGGCGGCCTGGATCGGATTCGCGCGCAGCGGCGATCCCGGCGCCGTGGGCGGCGTGGCATGGCCGCGCTACGACGCGCTGCGCCGGAGCCTCGAGCTGCGCAGCGGCGCGCCGGCGGTGATCGGCGACTATCGCAGCGAGTACTGCGGGTTCTGGGCGATGTACGTGCCGCTCTGACCCCGGTTGGTCGTGATCGACGACTATCGCAGCGAGTACTGCGGGTTCTGGGCGATGTACGTGCCGCTCTGACCCCGGCGCACGACGCCGCGGTCAATTCGGCCGGCCGGCCGGCACGACCCTCAGGCGGCGATCCGGCGCTCGGAGTGCAGGCGGGTGATCTCGCTCCGGGCGCCTTCGTCGGTGCCGTAGTGGCGGCCGAACCGGTTGCCGAGAAACGCCTCCAGCGAGATCTCTTCCTGGCGGACGAAGCCGCGATCCGGAATCTGGCCGGTCGCCATGAGGTCGACCATCGCGCAGACGCCGGCGGCGGTGGTCAGCTGGATCGCGGAAAACAGCTTGCCGTTGACGCGCCGGCCGTAGATCTTGCGCACGAACGTCTCCTGGGTGAGGCGCCCGGCCTTCTGTCCGGTCACCGTCACGAACACCAGCACGACGTCCTGCGTGGTCATCGGAATCGCGGCCTCGAAGACGCCCTTCAGGATGTTCCGGTGCTGTCCCAGCCGCAGGTCGCGGATCAGGATCTTGACGATGTCGCGGTGGCCCGGATAGCGGACGGTCTTGTAGTCGAGGTTCTCGACGCGTCCGGCCAGCGACTCGCAGAGCGTGCCGAGCCCGCCCGACGTGTTGAACGCCTCGTACGTCACGCCGTCGAGGGAGAACTCCTCCGTGTCCTCGAGCGCCGCCACCTCGCGCAGCGTGCCGTCGACGATCGCCTCGCAGGGATTGCAGTACTCGTTGATGAGTCCGTCGGTGCTCCACGTCAGGTTGTACTTGAGCGCGTTGCTCGGATAGATCGGCAGCGCGCCGACGCGCATCCGCACGTCGCGCAGCGAGTCGAAGCCGCGCGTCGCGCCGTGGGCGGCGATCGAGATGAATCCCGGCGCGAGGCCGCATTGCGGAACGAACGCGGTGGCCGCGCCCTCGGCGAGCCGCTTCACGACGCGGGTGCTCTCGACGTCCTCGGTCAGGTCGAAGTAGTGGACGCCGCGCTCCCGGGCCGCGCGCGCGATCAGCGGGGTGAGGTGGTAGGGACAGGCGGAAATCACCACGTCCTGGCCGCCGAGGAGCGGCGCCAGCTCGTCCACGGTGCGCAGCGAGCAGGCGTGCGTGGCAAAGCCCGCGGCGGCAAATGCGCGCAGGCATGCTTCGTCCTGGTCGACGACGGTGATTTCGTAGTCGCCGGTCTCCTCGAGCAACGTCACGATCGCCTCGCCGATCTTGCCCGCGCCGACGAGGATCATCCTGGTCTTGCCCATGGTCGCACCCCTTTTTTCCAATTGTTGACCGGACCGACTTTAGCAGGTGGCAAAGTCAGACTGAAGCGCCTAGAATGACGAAAACACGCCAATCACGCGACATAACGACACCGAAATGCGACGTTCTGCACAACTCGACGACAAGGACCGCAAGCTCCTGTCGCTGCTGCGCGAGGATGCGCGGATGCCCACCGCCGCGCTCGCCCGCACGCTGGGCGTGGCGCGCACCACCGTCGTCGCGCGGCTGAAACGCCTGCAGCAGGACGGCATCGTCGCCGGGTACACGGTGCGCCTCAATGCGCGGCTGCACGAACGCCTGCTGCGCGTCCACGTGCTGCTCGCCGTCGATGCCAAGAAGGGCGATGCCGTGATCAGGGCGCTGCGCGCGATTCCCCAGGTGCGCAGCGTCTACGCGATCAGCGGCGCGTTCGACTGCCTGGTCTTCGTCGAAGCCGAGACGACGGCGGAAATCGACCAGGTGCTCGATGCGATCGGCGCGCTGCCGGGGGTGGGCAAGTCGCAGAGCTCGCTCGTGCTGTCGGTGAAATTCGACCGCCACTGACGGCGCGCCGGCGCTGGACAGCGCCGTCGCAGTTTGACAAACTGACGTCGTCGCAAGACATGACCTGCCGACGCCCGCTCCGATGACGATCGTGACCCTCGACCCCTGCATCGGCGCGCCCCCCCCTGCCGGGAGCGTGCGCAGATGAGGGGCGACCTCGCGGCCCGCGCCGGGCCGACCGGTGCGATCCCGGCGGCGAGACTTTCCTCGACCTTCCGTTTCGGCTTCCTGACGTTGCCCGACTATTCGATGATCGCGCTCACCAGCGCAGTCGAGCCGCTGCGCATGGCCAACCGCCTGTGCCGGCGCGACGTCTACGCCTGGTCGCTGGTCAGTCTGGACGGCCGGCCGGTCGAGGCGAGCAACGGCCTGGCGCTGTCGCCGACCGTCGCGCTCGAGCAGATGGGGCCCGTCAACGTGGTCTTCGTCTGCGGCGGCGTCGACGTCCAGCAGGCGGTGACGCGCGAGCTGCTGTCCGCGCTGCGCCGGCTGGCGCAACGCCGTGTCTCGCTGGGCTCGCTGTGCACCGGCGGCTATGCGCTGGCCAAGGCGGGCCTGCTCGACAAGTACAAGGCGGCGATCCACTGGGAAAACATGTCGGCGCTGCGCGAGGAGTTTCCGCGCATCGCCTTCACCGACCAGCTGTTCGCGATCGACCGCGACCGCTACACGTGTTCCGGCGGCATCGCGCCGCTCGACCTGATGCTCAACATGATCAAGGCCGATCTCGGCAGCGACATCGCGCCGCTGATCTCCGAGCAGTTCATCCTCGATCGGATCCGCAGCGACCAGGACCGCCAGCACATCCCGTTGCAGGCGCAGGTGGGCATCTTCCACGACCGCCTGATCAAGGCCGCGGAACTGATGGAGGCCAACATCGAGGAGCCGCTGTCGCTCGACGAGCTCGCCGCGGCCATCGGCGTCTCCCGCCGCCAGATCGAGCGGCTGTTCCGCCGCCACCTCGGCCAGGTGCCGACCAAGTACTACCTCGAGCTGCGGCTGCGCCGCGCGCGCGAGCTGCTGCTGCAGACGTCGATGTCGATCATGGACATCACCACCGCCTGCGGCTTCCAGTCGCCGCCGCACTTTTCCAAGTGCTATCGCAGCGTGTTCGGCCATCCGCCGAGCGCCGAGCGCAGCGGGAAGACGGCGGGCAGGTAGAATCCGATGTCGTCGCCGGAACGCCACACGTCGCAATCGGGCCGGTGCCCGCCGCGGGCGGTCCGCAGAATAGCGATCCTCACGCGCCCCGGCGCGAACCGGTAGCCCCTTCGTGCCCATCAGCGCCTTCGACCTGTTCAAGATCGGCATCGGCCCGTCGAGCTCGCACACCGTCGGGCCGATGCGCGCGGCGCGGCAGTTCGCGCAGGGCCTCGCCGACGGCGGGCTGCTCGACCGTGTCACCGCCGTGCGCGTCGAGCTCTTCGGCTCGCTCGGCGCCACGGGCAAGGGCCACGGCAGCGACAAGGCGGTGCTGCTCGGGCTCGAAGGCGAGGCACCCGACCTGATCGACCCGGCGACGATCCCCGGCCGCATGGCGCGCATCCGCGACGAGCGCGCGCTGTCGCTGCTGGGCACGCACCGCATCGCCTTCGACACCGCGCGCGACCTCGTCTTCCACCGCCGGCGCTCGCTGCCGTTCCACCCCAACGGCATGGGCTTCACGGCGACGGTGGGCGACGGCGCCGAGATCATCCACCGGGTCTACTACTCCGTCGGCGGCGGCTTCGTGGTCAACGAGGAAGGCGTGGGCGCCGACCGCATCAAGGTCGACGACACGCCGGTCGCGCATCCGTTCGGGAGCGGCGACGACCTGCTGCGCATCACGGCGGAGCACAAGATCTCCATCAGCCGGCTGATGCTCGACAACGAGACGGCGTGGCGCAGCGAGGCCGACGTGCGCGGCGGACTGCTCCACATCTGGGACGTGATGCAGCGCTGCGTGCAGCACGGCTGCCATGCGCACGGCGTGCTGCCCGGCGGGATGAAGGTCAAGCGCCGCGCCGCCGATCTCTACCACGCATTGAGCAGCGCGCCGGAAGCGGGCCTGCGCGATCCGCTGACCGCGCTCGACTGGGTCAACCTCTACGCGCTGGCGGTGAACGAGGAGAACGCCGCGGGCGGGCGCGTGGTGACGGCGCCGACCAACGGCGCCGCCGGCATCATTCCGGCGGTGCTGCACTACTACCATCGCTTCGTGCCGGGCGCGAACGACGACGGCGTGGTGCGCTTCCTGCTGACCGCCGCCGCGATCGGCATCCTGTACAAGGAGAACGCGTCGATCTCTGGGGCGGAGGTCGGTTGCCAGGGCGAAGTGGGCGTGGCGTGCTCGATGGCCGCGGGCGCGCTGGCCGAGGTGATGGGCGGCACGCCGGAGCAGGTCGAGAACGCGGCCGAAATCGGGATGGAGCACAACCTGGGGCTCACCTGCGACCCGGTCGGCGGCCTCGTGCAGGTGCCCTGCATCGAGCGCAACGCGATGGGCTCGGTCAAGGCCATCAACGCGTCGCGGATGGCGCTGCGCGGCGACGGCACGCACTTCGTCTCGCTCGACAAGGTGATCAAGACGATGCGCGAGACCGGCCGCGACATGATGACCAAGTACAAGGAAACCGCGCGCGGCGGACTCGCGGTTAATGTGATCGAATGTTGATGAACCGATACACCAACGTCTGGCAGGCCCCATGCGTAGCCCGGGTTGCGGCCACGCAACCCGGGGCCGGCGTGGCCATGGGCAGCGCCCACCCGGATTTCGCCTCCGGCTCAATCCGGGCTACGCCTTTCATCCGGGCTGCATTGTGAATCGCTATTCGATCTTCTCGCTTGTCCGCAATGCGCTCTCGCACCACGAGGGCTGGCAGGCCGCGTGGCGGAGCCCGGAACCGAAGCGCGAGTACGACGTGGTCATCGTCGGCGGCGGCGGGCACGGCCTCGCGACGGCGTACTACCTCGCCAAGGAGCACGGCATCACCAACGTGGCGGTGGTCGAGAAAGGCTGGCTCGGCGGCGGCAACACCGGCCGCAACACGACCATCGTGCGCTCGAACTACCTGTGGGACGAGGCCACCCACCTCTACGAAAAGTCGATGAAGCTGTGGGAGGGCCTGTCGCAGGACCTCAACTACAACGTGATGTTCAGCCAGCGCGGCGTGCTGAACCTCGGCCACACGCTGCAGGACATGCGCGAGATCTCGCGCCGCGTGAACGCCAATCGCCTCAACGGCGTCGACGGCGAGATGCTCGACGCCGCGCAGGTCAAGGCGTTCGTGCCGATCCTCAACACGTCGCCCACCGCTCGCTATCCGATCCTCGGCGCATCGCTGCAGCGCCGTGCCGGCGTCGCCCGGCACGACGCCGTCGCCTGGGGCTACGCGCGCGGCGCCGACGCCCGCGGTGTGGACATCATCCAGAACTGCGAGGTCACCGGCCTCTCCCGCGACGGCGGCAGCATCGTCGGCGTCGAGACGACCCGCGGCTTCATCAAGGCGAAGAAGGTCGGCGTGGTCGCCGCCGGCCACTCGAGCGTGATCGCGGCGATGGCCGGCCTGCGGCTGCCCATTGAAAGCCATCCGCTGCAGGCGCTGGTGTCGGAGCCGATCAAGCCGGTGCTGCACACGGTGGTGATGTCCAACGCGGTGCACGGCTACATCAGCCAGTCCGACAAGGGCGACCTCGTCATCGGCGCCGGCATCGACCACTACACCGGCTATGGCCAACGCGGCAGCTTTCCCGTGATCGAGAATGCGCTGGCCGCCATCGTCGAGCTCTTCCCCATCTTCAGCCGCGTGCGGATGAACCGGCAGTGGGGCGGCATCGTCGACGTGTGCCCGGATGCGTGCCCCATCCTCAGCCTCACGCCGGTGAAGGGGCTCTACTTCAACTGCGGCTGGGGCACCGGCGGCTTCAAGGCCACGCCCGGCTCGGGCTGGGCGTTCGCCCACACCATCGCGCAGGACCGGCCGCACGAGTTGAACGCCGCGTTCTCGATCGACCGCTTCCACACGGGGCACCTGATCGACGAGCACGGCGCGGCGGCCGTCGCGCACTGACCGCCGGGACGCCGCGACGATGCTGCTGATCTCCTGCCCCTGGTGCGGCCCGCGCGACGAGACGGAGTTCGCGTACGGCGGCGAGGCGCACATCGCGCGGCCCGTCGACACGGACGCGCAGACCGACGAGCAGTGGGGCGATTACCTCTTCATGCGCAAGAATCCGTGCGGCCGCCACCTCGAGCAATGGGTGCATGCCTACGGCTGCCGGCGCTGGTTCAACGTCGAGCGCGACACCGTCAGCTACCGCATCAGTGCCGTCTACAAGCCGGGCGAGCCGCCGCCGGGAGGAGCGAAGTGAGCGGCCTGCATCGGCTGACCGCCGGCGGTCGCATCGATCGCGAATCGACGCTGGAGTTCACGTTCAACGGTCGCAGGTACAGCGGGCACCCCGGCGACACGCTCGCCTCGGCGCTGCTCGCCAACGGCATCACGCTCGTCGCGCGCAGCTTCAAGTACCACCGGCCCCGCGGCATCGTCGGCAGCGGCGTCGAGGAGCCCAACGCGCTGGTGCAGCTCGAGACGGGCGCGATCACCGTGCCGGACGCGCGCGCGACCGAGGTGATGCTCTACGACGGCCTGGTCGCGCGCAGCGTCAACGCGTGGCCGAGCGTCGATCTCGACTTCATGGCATGGACGAACCTCTTCGCGCGCGCGATGCCGGCCGGGTTCTACTACAAGACGTTCATGTGGCCGCGGCGCGCTTGGATGAAGTACGAGCACTTGATCCGCAAGTCGGCCGGCCTCGGCAGCGCGCCGGAACTGCCCGATCCCGACACCTACGACAAGATGAACGCCCATTGCGACGTGCTGGTCGCGGGCGGCGGGCCCGTGGGGCTCGCCGCGGCGTGGGCGGCGGGCAGGGCGGGCGCGCGGGTCATCCTGGCGGACGAGCAGGACGAGTTCGGCGGTGGATTGCTGAGCGTCCGCGACGGCACTGCAACCTCGGGCCGTGGTCAGGCTGACGCCGGGGCAACGGTTGAAGGCGGACAAGGCGCCGGGTTGGCACCCGCCGCGTGGATCGCGAAGATGGTGGCCGAGCTGCGCGCGATGCCCGACGTGCGGCTGCTGCCGCGCAGCACGGTGTTCGGCTACCAGGACCAGAACTACCTGACGATCAACGAGCGGCGCACCGATCACCTGCCGCCGGCGAAGCGCAGCGGCACGCGCGAGCGCGTCTGGCGCGTGCGAGCGAAGCAGGTGGTGCTGGCGACCGGCGCGATCGAGCGGCCGCTGGTGTTCGCCAACAACGACCGGCCCGGCGTGATGCAGGCCTCGGCCGTCTCGACGTACCTCAACCGGTATGCGGTGCGCCCCGCCCGGCGCGCCGTCGTCTTCACCAACAACGACAGCGCGTATCGCACCGCGCTCGACCTCTACGCTGCTGGCGTGGCGGTGGCGGCGGTGGTGGATGCGCGGGTCGATCCGCGCGGCGCGCTGCCGGAGCGTGCGCGGGCTGCCGGAATCAACATCATCAACAATGGGGTTGTGACCGACGTGGCGGGCGTCAAACGCGTCAGTGCGGTCACGGTGATGACACTGACTTCGGACGGACGAGGTGTCACGGGCGCGAAGCAGGTCATCGATTGCGACCTGCTCGCGGTCTCGGGCGGCTGGAGCCCGACAGTGCACCTGCATTCGCAATCCGGAGGAAAGGCACGCTTCGACGAGGCGCGCACGTGCTTCGTGCCTGGGACTTCCGTGCAGGCCGAGCGCTCGGCGGGCGCATGCAATGGCAGCTTCGGGGTCGGGGCGTGCCTGGCGGAGGGGTTCGCGGCGGGCATCGAGGCGGCGCGGCTCGCGGGTTACGGGCAGACTGGCGCGTCGTCGGCACCGGCATCCGGCGGGCCGTCCGCTGCCGCATCCGGCACAGGCGACGCGCTTGCGGACCTCGCGGTCGACGATTTCGCCGAAGAGCCGCTGCTGCCGCTGTGGCTCGTGCCGTCGTCCGCGCCCGCGGGCCGCGGCCCCAAGGCGTTCGTCGACCTGCAGAACGACGTCGCCGCCTCCGACATCGCGCTCGCCGCACGCGAAGGCTTCCGCTCGATCGAGCACGTGAAGCGCTACACCGCGATGGGCTTCGGCACCGACCAGGGCAAGCTCGGCAACATCAACGGCATGGCGATCCTGGCCCGTGCGCTCGGCAACGACATCGCGGCGACCGGCACGACGACGTTCCGCCCCAACTACACGCCGGTCAGCTTCGGCGCGATCGTCGGCCGCGAGCTGGGCGACCTGTTCGATCCGATCCGCAAGACCGCGATCCACCGATGGCACGAGGAGCACGGCGCCGCGTTCGAGAACGTCGGCCAGTGGAAGCGGCCGTGGTACTTCCCGCGCTCCGGCGAGAGCATGCACGACGCCGTCAACCGCGAGTGCCTCGCCGCGCGCAGCGGTGTGGCGATCATGGATGCCTCCACGCTCGGCAAGATCGACATCACCGGCCGCGCCGCCGCGAAGCTCCTCGATTGGGCGTACACCAACGCCTGGGGCGGCCTGGAGGTCGGCCGCTGCCGCTACGGGCTGATGCAGGACGAGAACGGCATGGTGATGGACGACGGCGTCACCACGCGCCTCGGCGAGCACCACTACCTGATGACCACCACCACCGGCGGCGCGGCGCGCGTGATG